>Ga0209066_10004913_pt1 | contig 14322 bp, 21 predicted proteins | sample All_14_2_FD_187198 | JGI IMG/M metagenome (GOLD analysis project Ga0209066, IMG submission 187198) | Freshwater microbial communities in response to fracking from Pennsylvania, USA - Allegheny Zone_MetaG_DW_15 (SPAdes) (version 2) ...
GGCCCTGGGTGGTGACTTCCAGGCGGTCATACTCGTGCCAGGGATGGTCGTCATCGTGCAGGGCATCAAAGAAACGCTCCTCGATGTTGACCTGCCGGGCAATGAAGAACCGCTCATCCTTCAGGCTGGCGCGGAGTTGCTTTTCGATTGTTTCCAGGGTCAGGAAGGTGTGGTTGGTGAAGATGGCCTCACCGTGTTGTTTGTAGTTCGAGGCATCCCGGTACAGATAGCGGAAGCAAACGTTGGTGGACTGGCTCTTGCGGCCGTATGCGTCCAAGCCTTGTTCCATCACGGGCAGGGCGCGGGCCGGCTGTTTGGCTTTGGATTTCACGCCCTTGAAGCGGTACAGGATGGCGCGACGGAAGGAGCCCGGCGCGACCAACGGCTTGCGCATGGGCCAGGCAGTGGGGTTGGGTTGCGGGGTGGTCATGTTTTGTACTCCTGGGAAACGAAAAACCCCCGAAGGGGGAACCTTCGGAGGTTGGGGTAGGTGGGGTGATTTTTATTTTTTCAGTTCAAGCAGGGCTTCAATCAACTGGGGCACATTCTCTCGCGCCGCTTTCCATAGAATTTCCTCGTCAATCCGGAAATATTCATGGACCAGAACATTGCGGATGCCCTGCATTTTGCCCCAAGGGACGTTGGGATACTTGTCCTGGATTTCGGCAGGGACGGCGCGGGCTGCTTCGCCAATGGTTGTCAGTTCAAATGCGACTGCGCGGATGGTGCGCGGATCATCCAAAAAGGCATCAAAATCCATGCCGTCTGTAAAATCGAGGATGTTTTGCGCACACACCAGCATGTCTTCAATGCGGTCCTGCCAATCTCTAGGTGACACGGATGGCCTCCTTGAGGGCGCCCTGTTTTACACGCGGTTTCAAAGACCGGGGAGTCCCCAAATCCACCTTGCAACCCAGCAACAGTTCTAGCTTTTGCTGGAGTTCGATGAATTCAAACAGCCCTGGGGTTTCGCTAAATTCCACTAACATATCCACATCGCTATCTGCGTGAGCTTCATCACGGGCTACTGAGCCAAAAATCGACAAACCCGAAATGTGGTATTGATTTTTTAGCGACGGGTAATGTGCATGGAGAATTTTTAGTACTTCTTCGCGTTTCATGGCATCTGCCCTTTCTGCCCATTAAGCATAGCGAATCGCATGGAATTTGTCAAACTCAGCCGCTTCATTCAGCCACATCTTCGCCGTCCAGGGCGCTAAAAGCGGTCAGTTCCGGATCGGATTGGTATGCGCTGGACATGCGTATTGCAGCGGAGCGCATGCCGGCCCGTTGCCGTTGTATCACGCGCTCGCGGATCATATCCCGGACAATGTCGGAAATACTGACGTTTGCTTCTTGCGCCATCTGTTCAAGGGCAATCCGTTCTGCCGGGCTCACAAGGATTTCTACCTGGTCCATCACAGCCTCCACTAATTGTTTTGATTATAGTCAATGATGATCCAATGCTCCTGTTGGTTTTGGTTGACCTGCCATCCAATTTCAGGATGGCAGGCCAAGTCATCGAGCAGGCAGCCGTATGCTGTGCTACTCATCCCAGCCGCTGATGCTCCTCCAGCCAATCGTCATCGCCCAGACGGCAGGCATTCTCGTACTGCTCGGTGAGCGGGCCTTCGTCCGGTTCAAGGCGGCTGTCATCGAAATCACCCCGCTCCGGGCGCAGGATGACATCCGCCGGGAATTCGCCGGCCTCCCAGACCTCGAGGGTGTGCGTCACAACATAGCCCGGCTGGCAGAATTCCTGTGGATCCAGTTCGGGCGAGACGACCACCACATACTCGTCGCCATCCGGTGCCACATAATGCGCCAGGATATAGGGGCCGATCTGCGAGAGCGGAGCCTGTTCGTACTCGAAGGGCGGGAGCGGCACACCGGCCTGTTCGAACAGCCAGGCGACCTTGGCCTGGAGCCATTCGATGTCGGCATCCCGGTTGAAGATGGTGCGGCGGCGGTCGCTGCGCGGAATTTCAGGCAGTTCGCAGTACATATCCGGCTTTTGTTCCGCCAGGATGTAGGCGCTGGTGTCGATGTCCAGTCCCACAATCTGTTCGTTTTCCCATTTCCAGGAAACGCTGCCGACAAATTCGCAGGGCTTCGAGAAGGTGCCGGCCGTCATCCGGATGTCCTCCCAGCCCCGCGGGTGGTCCTGCGGCGTGCACCAGACCTGGAAGCCGGCGGAACCGGCTTCGAAGATGGCGGCACGATCTACGTTGGTGGCGATGTCGAGCTGACGGGCCAGGTCGAGTACGGGTTTGAAACGCATGTGTTCAGAGTGGTAGCTCATCCGGTCGCTCCTTGGAGTTTAGTATTCGGAAGTCAGCATCACCACCAACCCACCCAGGCACTCGTCCAGGGCGGCGTACAGGGTGATGGAGGTGAGGGGGAAATCGGTGTAGGGAATGTCCTGGCGCACCAGTTCCTTGTTGTTGCCATCCGTGCAGATCAGAATGGCGGCGCGCTGTTCGTTCACGTCCAGCTTCCAGAACTGGAATTCTTCCGCCGCCACGGACTTGCTGGTCTGGTGGGAGGCAATCGCATCCATCAGCCAGTAGGCTTTGGCCTGGTCGGCCAGGTGCTTCGCACCGTCGGTGAGCAGGAAGCGCTGGCGCAGCCAGGGATAGCGCAGATTGGTGTAGCCTTCCGTGCCGATGAAACCGGCCAGTTCCGCCTCGAGTTGGGCGGCGCGTTCAGCAGGGGTCAGGGATTGGGTCATGGGAAAGTCTCCTTGTTGAAAATGGTCACGCGCCCAGGTTGGCGCGTGTTGGTGGGTGGAATTTGGGTGGATGCTAGGAAAAGCCCAGGCCGCGTTCTTTTAGGCTGACAAAACGGTGCTGGCAGATGATCAGGTGGTCAAGCAGGTCCAGATCCAACAACTTGGCCGCCTGCACCATTGCACGAGTCAGGGTGACATCGTCCGGCGAGGGCGATGGGTCCTGGCTGGGGTGGTTGTGGAGCACGATCAGGGCCGGGGCCATGCGCTGCACCGCCGGGCGCAGGACTTCGGCGATACGCACCTGGGCGCTGGAAACCGAACCCCGGTAGACCTCGACGATATCCAGCACCTGGTTGCGGATGTTCAGCAGCATGACCCGCAGGTGTTCCTTTTCAAGCAGACCCATCTCATGCTGCACCAGTGCAGCGGCATCCGCAGGGGAGTGGATGTTGGGGCGGTTTTCAACCGGATCCTGCAGGCGGATGCCCAGGGTCAGGCCAGCCTTGATACGCGCGGCCATGCTGGAAGTGATGCCGGGGATCAGGATCAGTTCGGCAGCCGGCGCCTGGTGCAGGCGGCGCAAGTCGCCGCCGAAACGGGCCAGCAGGCGGTCGGCCAGTTCAATCTGCCTTTGGCCGCCAATCAAGGCTGAAAGTAGTTCGGGGGTGCTGCAAGCGGTGGCGTTCTGGCTGACACGGTAGGCCGGTTGGTCGCGCAGCAAGCGAACGCGCTTTTGGGACGGGTCAAAGCGACCTCCGGACATAGGGAACAGGGTGGGAGTGGTCATCACCATTGGGTTGGCTCCTGGGGAAAAAATCCGGGCGCTCCAAAAAGGAGCGCCCGGTGAGTAAGGTGGACCGAAATCAGGCAACAGCGTTTTGCATCATCGGCAGGGAGATGGCGACGGGTTCGTCTTCATCCGCAAAGGGATCTTTGGACTCCACGAAGAGCGGCATCAGGATGCCAGTGAAGCTACCTTCGATCAGCAGCACCGGCTTTTTCTCTCCACCGAGTTGAACGGTGAGTTCGGCCTTGCAGGCATCCACAGCGCGCTTCAAATACACAGCGGACATCCAGACTTTGGCATCCGAGCCAGTAGCGGTACCGTCCAGGATATTGCGCGCCTGACCAGTATCGGTGGGAGCGGAGGCCACCTTGATGGCTCCGTTTGCCACTTTCAGGAAGGTATTCTGGGTGCCCATCGCTCCAACCATCTTCACGGTCTGGAGCAGCGCCTGCTTGTGCAGGGTCATGCGGGTGATCGTGCCAGCATGCGCGCCCTGCAAAAGCTGGGCAAGCTGCTCTGCCGGGAAAGCGTTGGCCGGGGCCACTGTAGCCAGGGTCAGGTTCTTGCCGCTTTCGGTTTGGGTCAGGTGAAACAGAAAGCGATTGTCCCCGGCGGACTGCACTCTGACCGTGTCCTTCTCATCCACCAGCGCCGCCAGCAGCCGAGAAAAGTTGGCCGGTAGCGAAACGACAGCTTTTTCCCGAGCCTCAATGAAATTCTCAATGACAATCCCGGCGGTAAAGCCATCCGCAGCCTGGGCGACGACACCCTGGTCTGAAACGGTCATGAGCAGGACTTGCAAGGCCGGGCGGGAGTCGTCCGTAGATGCAAACGGCAACACGCGGGCCAGGCTTCGCAGAGATACCCCGGACAGGCTGAACAGGTCGGTGGTGGTTTCACCGCCGATAACCGGGATGGTTTCCTCGATAATGCGCAGTGTTGTGCGGTTGGCGCCGTTCAGGATCACCAGCGCTTTGTCTGCCAGTTCCATGCGGACTTCGCCGACCAGTGTGTCCGTTACGGCTTTCAAAGTTTGCGCGTCCACGCAAACGGACAGGTCATCATTACAGGCCGCGTATACGACCGCGCGGGCGGCGGTCTCACCGTTGAAACAGGACAGGCTCAGTTCACCGCTGGCGCTGGCATCCAGACGGACAAGAGCAAAGGCAGCCATCAGGCTGTTTTTCAAGCTGGCGCGGGTGACGGCATTCAGGGCGTTGGCGAGAACTTCTTGTGGAATGGAAATCATGGTTGTACTCCTTGAAAAATTTGGGGTTGGGAAAACAAAAACCGGGAAGCCCTAGTAGAGCTTCCCGGCATGGGATGGCGGTGGATTTAGAATGGGATGTCCGGCTCTTCTTCAGTGGCGGGCGGCTCGGTCTGGCCGTTGCTGCGGCTGTCCAGGAAGTAGAGTTCCTTGACCGTCACGTTGAAATCAGCCGCCGCCGAACCGTCCTGGCGGGTCCAAATTTCAGGACGGCCCGTTTTGGGGTCGGGCCGCAGCTTGCCTTCGACCAGTACTTTGCTGCCTTTGTGCAGGTACTGGTTATGCACCTCCGCTGGCTTGCCCCATGAAGTACAGCGGAACCAGGTGGTGACTTTTACGGTTTCGGCCTGGTCGTTGGTGTACTGGTCATTGCTGGCGACATTGAAACTGGTGACCGGTTTGCCGGCAGGGGTATAACGCATCTCGGGGTCATTTCCGAGGTGGCCAACGAACGTGATTTTGTTGAATTGACGGGACATGCTTATTCTCCTGGTGTGAATGGGGTGATTTGGTTGGTTTGGCGCGCACCGATTGCGCAAATCTTGGCATCGATTTCGCCTTGCTCAGTGGCTGGATATTGTTTGAGCAAAGTTTCCTGATGGTCATGGAAGCGGTAAAAGAGCACGGCAAAACGTGTTTCTTCGCGTCTCACCGTCCATCGACCGCTTTTTTCGGCGGGGGTATGCGGCGGAGTCAGTCCGACATCCCACTCACCATCAACGGGAAAGTCCTTTCCCCAGAGTTCCTTGTTGGTTTGTATGGGTCTCATGCAACTCCTTGCAGGTGGATTATGACAAGGACGGGCAGAGGGTCTGCCCGCCCCGTCAGGAAGGATTACTTGCGCCCCTTGCGCACCCATTCGCGCAGGGCCTCGCGTGATGCGGGAGCAGCCTTTTTCTGGGCCTGGTACGCATCAAAGGCTTTGACTTCATCGGCATTGGCGCTGTTTACGGCTGTCTTGTCACCGTATTTGAGTTCGGGCGCTTTTCCCGCAGCCGCCCCTTGGGTCATTTCGATTTCCGGCTCGAATTCCTCGCTTGACGGCGGGGTCAGGATGGGCGCGTGTTTGTTTTCCTGCCCGACCCAACTCTGTACCTCGTTCCAGCGTTCACGGATTTTCCAACCCAGGGCCTCTTCGCAGCGCAGTTCTTCGATGGTTACGAAGTTGAACTCGGTGACGTAGGTTGCGCCTTCCTTGTGAACCTCCCCTGCTTTGGCTTCTATGGCCGCCGCGAATGGCTGGGCGCGCAGGTTGCGCCCCGTCCAGTAGCGGTGTGAGCGGATGGCAGACACAAGCCCCTGGGAAGCCAGCCCACGAGCGGTGAGAATGATCCAGGTTTCGCCACCCTGGTGAGAGATGACACCCAGCGCCTGGGTGCGGCTGTGCGCCCCATCCTGGTAGGCGGTCAGGCGCTGCTGTTTGCCAGGTTCGCCGATCTCCCACCAGTTGCGGAAGGCGACAGGGAAGTAGCGGAAGGTTTTGGCGGCGAAACCTTTGATGCGTTTGCCTTCCTTGGTGACAAAGGTTGCGGGGAGGTCAATTTCGGGCAGGGGCTTTTCCGCTTCCACAAAGAACCCACCGGTGGTGTGTTCCCATTGGAGCATGGTGGGAAGCGTGACGCTCTGCACGATGGCGGCATCCAGGAAAGGGAATTCCTGGTCGAGCGCGAAGGGGTTGGAGGATTGTTGGGGAGTGGTCATGCGTTTGGTCTCCTTGAAGTTTGATTTGAGATTTTGGTTTAGCGCCGAAGTTCCCACAGACGCTTGTCTATGTCATATTCCCCGGAACGGATGTAGCGGATGACGCCAAATCCGAACCAGAGTCCATAACCGAGAACGACCGCGACCAGGGTGATGGTGATGGTTGTAGTAAGCATGTTTGTGCTCCTTGTGTATCGGAAAATGAAACCGGGGAGCCAAACCGTATCGGCCTGACTCCCCGGTGATGGAAAGAATGGAATATTTACAGAATGTCCGGCCACCACCCGCCCAGGATGGCTTCATCCGGGTCGAGCGTGCCGGGGGTGGAAACGATGTGCACCTCGGGCGTGGCGTGTCGGATGGCTCCCGATACGCTGTCACACCACTCGTGTCCGGCCTGATCCGGGTCTGGGATCAGGGTGTACCGGTATTGACCATGTTCATGGAACCAGGCCAGCATCCGGTGAGCCGGAGTGGCCCCATTGGTGTAAACCACCGATACCGTTTCATCCAGCCCAAGTTCATGGATTTTCTGGGCGGCGATCAGCATGTCGAACAGCCCTTCGACCACAATCACTTGCCGGGTGCTTGACTTGATGCGCCATGCTCCCAGCGGCTGGGTGCGGTTGCCCCAGGTTTTGTGATTCTTGGGCGGGGTGAAATTGCGCGTGCCGGGCGGAAGCTGGCTTTCTGGAATATAGCGGGCGTTGATGACCGTGGGGCGGAGAGGCGGGTCGGCATACACCACCGACCCGGACCACAGCCAGCGTCCATCCTTGCGCACCATCAGCGATTGTTTGGCGGCGGCGATGACTTCCTTGCGCACTGCCGGCAGCGGGTTGCCATAACCCAGTCCATACACCAGGGCGGTGTAGGCCGATACGCCCCGGCTGGACAGGTATTGCCTGACGGGCGCGCCATGCAGGTGTGAGCGCGCATCGCTCATGGCCTCATCCAGGCATTCCACCTGTGTCGGCAGGCGTGCCGGTTTGCGCCAGAGTGTATCGGTTTCGGGCGGCTTCCAGTCGGCGCCCAGTTTTCTGGCTAGGGATTTCAGCGAACCACCCGTCGCGCCACAGCGCAGGCATTTCCAATAGCCCTTGACCAGATGCACCCCAAAATTGGCATGTCCGCCCTGCCCGGCGCGCTGCTGGTCGCCGTGGAAGGGACACCAGAAAATGGCCCAGTCGCGGTGGGTTTCGACCTTCACCGCCTGGCCCAGTAATGCTTCAGCGGCATTCAAAAGTTCCTGGTTCATCGGCTCACCCCGCAAACAGCTGCGCCAAGACCGATACAGCCTGGCGCAGCAAACTGGCCGGCTGGCTGGCGGCGATGGCAACCAGGATGAGCAGAACCGCAAAGGTTCTCATGGTTGACTCCTTGGTTTGAAAGATTAAATGGTTCTCCCCGGAGCGCATGATCACGCATCCAGGCAGTCCGGCTTGCCAAAAGCCTTCAAGAAATCTCGACACAGGCCCATTGCGGAGCGGTGGTGTACACGGCGGCATTTTCGCGCAGGAGTGTGACCTCGGCGGTGTACAGGAAGTCGCCGTCCTGGCGTCCGGCGGGCGCGGCAACGTTCAACACGTTGCGACCCACCATGACCCTGCGCAGGGCCGCGTTCAGACGAAATGGCGCAGAAATCTTGACAGTCTTGCTGGTTGTGGTATTATTAGCACGCATGTTCTGTACTCCTGAGCGCCCTGCTATGAACAGGGCGCTCACTCTTTTCCGGGCCTTTCACCCCGGTGAGTCCTCGCTGTGACTGTGTGTGGAAACCAAAAACGGGCGCTCCCTGGAAATCCAGGAGAGCGCCCGTTTTTTTTGTTGGGTGTATCGGTGATTAAGTTTGGTTTAGTTGATGACCACCTCCTTCGGCGGTACGCCAAGAAAGTCTGCCAGCCAGGACTGGAAGGCCGATACAGGCAGAACGATCAGGTTGTAGCGGGAGCCGCTGGATGTGGTGACAAAATAACCACTGCCTGGGCCCAGAAGTGCGTGGGCAACACGGCTTTCTTCCATAATCACAATGCGATTGGTACGGATGGTTTGGACTGTTTCGAGCAATCCGCGAACAGGTTTATTCAGGATCGGTGGGAGAAAGGTATAGATGGTGGGTTCTGGCATGGGCTTGTCCTTGGGTGGTGGAACGGGAAAAGCCCAGCGTGAGCCGGGCTTTTGCAGGGGGAGAAATGGGTTGTGGGGGTTGAAAAACTGGTAGGAGTATAAATAGGGATGCGGAAATCGTCAAACCGCGTAGGCGGCATAAGGTTCAAAATCCGCCAACAAATGGAACTGTCGGGTGATCAAAATAGAAGCGCTATAATGATGGAAAGTTTCAGAACCTGTATATCCCTGTTGCCAGAAAAGTAATTCAAGTACTCTCAATCCAAGGAGCAAGCATGCCAGCCAGCATCAAACCTATCGCCCTGATTACTGGTGGGAACAGCGGTATCGGTTTCGCCGCTGCAACCAAACTGGCCACCCGTGGCTTTCACGTCATTATGGCCTCGCGGAACCAGCAGGCCAGTGCGCAGGCTATTGTGCGCATCCGGAACAACCAGCCAGACGCCAGCCTTGAAGCCATGAGCCTCGACCTGGCCTCCTTTGCGTCCGTGCGGCAGTGTGCAGCTGACTTTCGGGCCAAGGGCGTGCCGTTGCATGTCCTGGTCAACAATGCGGGCGGAGTCGTTTATGGCAAAAAAGCCAGCTTTACAATGGATGGCTTTGAGATGACGCTGGGAACCAACCACCTGGGGCACTTCCTGCTAACAAATTTGCTGATGGATATCTTGAAGCAATCCGCCCCGGCGCGAGTGATTACGGTCTCGTCAGAATTGCACAACCCGGCTCATGGCGGCAAACCCTATCCCGATTTTGACTATAACAACCTGAATGGAGAAAAATACTACAACCCCCAGGTTTTCTACCGCAACTCCAAGCTGGCGAACATGTGGTTTGCCTATGAGTTGCAGCGCCGTGTGGCAGGAACTGGAGTGACCTCCAACGCGGTCTGTCCGGGCTTTGTCCCGGCAGCCATTGCTGACCGCCGCAAGTCGCCGCTGGGGAAGTTTTTCTTTGGGCAGATCATGCCGCGAATGCCCTTTGCCCGCTCCCTTGACCAGGCATCCGACTCGTACATCATGGCAGCCACCGACCCGGCGCTGGAAGGCGTAGGGGGTAAATTCATTGTGGACAGCCGGGAGAAACGCTCCAGCGATGATTCCTATGATGAGCAAAAAGCGCGTCTGCTTTGGGAAAAGAGCCTGGTGTGGTGCGGATTGAACTGATGCAGCCGTATTTTGTGTTTTTGTTGCATAATTACGTTTGAGCAAACCATCCCATCTATAGGCGAAGGATAAAAGCAATCCACCATGACAAACGCTTTGATCACAGGAAGCAACAGCGTGCTGGGTCAGCCCATGATGCAATTGTTGCGCGAACAAAATATTGAGACGCTGATATGGGATCGTAGGCGGGTCTCTCCTGACGACCCAATTGCAATCCAACAGTTTCTGGCGCAGACAAAACCGGATATGGTTTTTCATTTTGCCTTGGGGCCGGCTGCCTGGGCTGGGCACCTAGCAAGCTTCTGCGCTGCTGCAAATATCCCCCTGGTTTTTACCAGTTCCGTATCGGTATTTTCCGGCAGCCAGATTGGGCCCTTCCAACCCGATGCAACCCCTGGAGCGGATGACAACTATGGACGGTACAAGCGCCAGTGCGAATTGGCCATTCTGAAGGCCAACCCACAGGCGCGGGTGGCGCGCATTGGATGGCAGATTGGGAAAGCGCCCGGCTCAAACAACATGGTGGATTATTTGGAAAACACTTTCCAAAAAGATGGTTATATTCCTGCCAGCATAAACTGGGTGCAGGCTTGCTCTTTTATCGAAGACACTGTGGATGGTTTGTATCGGCTGGCCGTTTCTTTTCCGGGGGGACTGTATCACCTGGACTCTAATCCTGGGCTGAATTTTTACCAGATCGTAAACGGTTTAAATCGGCTGCATGGTGAGCGCTGGCTCGTGAAAGAAGCTGCGGAGCCAAAACTGGATAATCGGCTGCTTGATCAACGAATTGCGCTGCGCCTGCTCACTGAATATTTTTTAGAAAAACGGGACAATTCATGAAAGATTTGGATCGTTACCGGGGCTGCCTGCTCGGCCTGGCCGTGGGGGATGCCATCGGCACAACTGTGGAATTCAAAGCACGCGGCAGTTTTCCGCCTGTCACCGACATGGTCGGGGGCGGGGTCTTCAACCTCAAGCCCGGTCAGTGGACGGACGACAGCTCGATGGCCCTGTGCCTGGCCGAAAGCCTGGTGGAAAAGAATGGCTTCGACCCGCTCGACCAGATGAACCGCTATCTGGCCTGGTATGAAACTGGCTATTTCTCCAGCACCGGAACCTGTTTTGACATCGGCAACGCCACCCGCCAGGCGCTGGAGAAATTCAAAGCCACTGGCAAACCAATGAGTGGCTCGACCCACCCATCCAGCGCCGGCAATGGCTCACTCATGCGCCTGGCACCGATGTCCATGTTTTATGCGCCCAGCCGAAAGCGTGCTATGAGTTATGCCGCCAAAAGTTCCCGCACCACCCACGGCGCAAAAGAATGCGTGGATGCCTGCACGCTCTTTGCAGGGATGCTTGTATCGGCATTGGCGGGAGCCGGGAAGGAAACCATCCTATTTGAGAGCAGTGTGTCGGGGATTGTGTCGGAGAAAATCCTGGCGATTGCCCGGGGCGAATACCGGGAAAAATCTGCCGCACACATTCGCGGCAACGGCTACGTGGTGGATGCGCTCGAAGCAGCCCTGTGGTGTTTCTGGACCACCGATACGTTTTCCGAAGCGGTGCTGCTGGCTGCCAACCTGGGCGACGACGCCGATACAACGGCTGCGATTTGCGGGCAGATCGCCGGAGCCTGGTATGGACAATCGGGTATCCCGACTCCCTGGCTGGATAAGTTGTGCCTGCGTGAGAAAATCATTGACCTGTCGGAACAACTGGCCGGTGAAGACGCTTAAGCCCCAAAAAGGCGGCTCACCAACTGGTGAACCGCCTTTTTGATAGTCTGAACGAAAGATTAAAAATTTCGCCCCTATTTAATGGATTTATTCAAAAACTCGTTCTTTTTGACCGAATTCAGCCCGTTCAGCACAAAAATAGCGCCTGGCAGGAAACCGACCTGTATCGGCCATGAGTGGATTGATCATCCTGTGAATTAGATGCGCTACATCCATGAAAAAATCCGCCCCGGGTTGGGAGCGGATTTTTGATTCCATCAGGTCGTGCAGCGAACCTTCAACACCACCTTGCGGATCGGTTCTGGTTGCTCCACGCACAGGCACGGCATGTGGGCATCTTCCGGAAAAAAGATAACGAAGGAACCGGCAAAGACATCCACAAAGTTTCCGCTGCCGCTCAGGGCCTGAAAATCCTTTTCGGGAATGTATTCGGCCAGTTGCATTGTGCGCAGGTTGGCAAAGCCCATGCGTTCCACGCCGCGCATCAAAAACTGCACATCAATGTATTTGCGGTGCGCCTCCCATTTGCCTGCACCGGGAAGCTTGGTGTCGTATTCCTGGACAAGCACATACAAGTTGTCGCCATCCAGGTCGGTGCGCCCGATGGGCAGGCCGGCCAGGTCTGCTTCCAAAAGGTAATTCAAGGCGACTGGCAGGTTATGGCCCAGGCCGGCATAGCGGGACACGTTTTCGAGTGTATCGAAGATCATGGTTCACCTGAAAAAAAAAGGAATAAGTACCCGGGATTGTACTTCATCCGATACAGGTTAATGACACTGCCCAAGCACCCCCCGATACACTTTCGTATCATCGCGCCCATGACTGAAACCTATGCATCCAAACGTGAACGCTGGCAGAAGCTGCTCGATGCCCTGCCGGCCAACCTGCGCGGGCACATCTCCCTGCGCAATGTTGAATCTGTGTCGGCCCTCTCTCCTCAGGCGCAGGAGACTCTGGCCCAGGCCATCCAGGCCGGGTTGAAGCGCCTGCCGCGCGCCATTGAGTTGTTGGAGAGCGCCCCTGGACTCAGCGTGGCGGAATTGCTCGAAAAGGTCAGCGCAGTTCGGGAGCCGCAGGGGGGAACCACATCCCTGCCAGATGCCGATACAAGCCGGCGTCTGGCCGACCTGGTCCAGTTCTGCTACCCCGACATGCCGCGTCTGTCGGCAGAAGCCCTGTGCGAGGCCCAGGCGCTTTCCGGTGTGCGGCAGGTTGTCTCGGCACAAGAGAGCCTGTTTGTTTCCCCACACCTGAACGCAGACTTTGTCCTGGTCATTTTCCACGCCTGTCTCAAGCAGGCGCTGGAGCGTCTCGAAGCGAAAACGGCGGGCAATCCCGCCTTCCAGCAGGCCGTTTCCCAAAGCGACCTGTCTTATTCCAATCTGGAGGTTTCCAATGCTTAAACGTCTCATGGGCACCGGCATCAATTTGGTCGTGCTGGTTATCTCAATCGGTGTCTTCCTGCTGGCCTTTGTTCTGCTCAACGCGATGGGTGCGGCCCAGCGTCCGCCCACCGTGATAGTACTCTCCGCCACCCGCGACCTGTCCATCGGGGAGGTCATCACCCCCGACACCCTGGCGGAAAAAACGGTCTTTGAAGATGACAATGCCGCGCTCTACATTCCGGCGGGCGAAGCCGAAGCGGTTGTGGGCGGTATCGTTGCTCAACCCATCTTTGCCGGCCAGCCGGTTTTCCGCACTGCCATCGTTGCAAAGGCTGCCGAAGAGACGCGCCTGTCGGCAGTGCTGGCGAAGTACCCCGGCTACTCCCTGTTTCCCCTGCCGCTCGATGCTATGAACCTGGTCGCGCCTGAGGCGGCTTCCTTCCTGCCCGGCGACCTGGTTGGTGTCACGGTCGTGATTGCCTCCCGTCCGCACGAACAGTCCACCCCGACACCCATGCCTGAAGCCGTGGTGGTGCCGGCCAACCCGCAGCCGGCTGCAACCCCCTCCTCCGCTGAAAGCGCCCTGGCCGAAGCGCTCGGGCGCACCTTCCCACCGCTCGCAAAAGACCTGTTCCCGATGGGCGTGCGTGTGATTTCCGTACAGGGCCTGCCGGTCCAGACCACTGATGAAAGCGGAGAAACCAGCCAGAGCACCTTCAATGATTTTTCGCAGACCCGCATGCTCATCCTGCTTGTGCCCAACGAAACCCGCGAAGTGCTGGCGCTGGCGCTCCAACAGGGCGACAAATTGGTCGTCTCGCTCATGGCGCGCGGCGATGAAGATCCCACTGCCGGCTTCACCTATTGGGACTTTGAAGACCAGTTCGAAGCAGACCGTGAGGATGTCCTGAAAGGCGGCCGCTGATGCAGGTACTGCTTCTGGGAGCCGGGACCGTCACATCCCGGTTGGGTCTCTTGTTTGCGGAACAGGGCCACGCGGTTGTGGCCCAGGTGGCGGCCTTCACCCCCCAGCACATCGACCTGTTCGATTTCCGCGCGATTGTGGTGGTTTCGCCCGAATCATCCGTCTCGCCGGAAAGCCTGGTAAAAGCTGCCGAGCGCGGCAAGCTGATTTTCGTTGTGGCGGGAACCGGGGATGGCATGGCCTCCTGGGCCAACGGCGCGGGCGTGCCGGCTGTGGCCTATCCCCCTTCGGATGTCGATACCAACAAACTGCTTGAAGAAATGCGCCGAGGCGACGCCGGCAACCTGGCGGCGGACGACCAGTACCGCCGGGCCGTGCTTGGCAGTGACATGTCGGCCCGCATCCAGTCCGGCATGGCCATCCGTAAGATTGCGATCACTTCCCCCAAAGGTGGAACAGGGAAAACCACAGTGGCCGTCAACCTGGCGGTGGCA
>Ga0209066_10004914_pt1 | contig 14319 bp, 13 predicted proteins | sample All_14_2_FD_187198 | JGI IMG/M metagenome (GOLD analysis project Ga0209066, IMG submission 187198) | Freshwater microbial communities in response to fracking from Pennsylvania, USA - Allegheny Zone_MetaG_DW_15 (SPAdes) (version 2) ...
AGCAAGCCGGCCAGTTGCTCAAGGCCGAAGGTTACGAGTTCGATGTGGCCTACACCTCGGTGCTCAAGCGCGCCATCCACACCCTGTGGCACGCGCTGGATGAGATGGACCGCCCCTGGCTGCCCGTTGTCAACTCCTGGCGCCTGAACGAGCGCCACTACGGCGCGCTGCAGGGCCTGAACAAGGGCGAGACCGCCAAGCAGTACGGTGACGAGCAGGTGCTGGTCTGGCGCCGCAGCTACGACACGCCGCCGCCCGCTCTGGACGCCAACGACCCGCGCGGTCAGCGTCAGGACATCCGCTACGGCAAGCTGCAAGCCGATCAAATCCCGCTGACCGAGTGCCTGAAAGACACCGTGGCCCGCGTGCTGCCCTTCTGGAACGACGCCATGGCGCCGGCCATCAAGGCAGGCAAGCGCATCGTGGTGGCCGCGCACGGCAACAGCATCCGCGCCCTGATCAAGTACCTGGACAACATCAGCGATGCCGACATCGTGGGCCTGAACATCCCCAACGGCATCCCCCTGGTGTATGAGCTGGACGCCGATCTCAAGCCCATCCGCAGCTACTACCTGGGCGACGCCGAAGCCGCTGCCAAGGCCGCTGCGGCCGTGGCCACGCAAGGCAAGGCCTGATCCTTCTTTGACGCCCGGCTCCGCTGCATCCGTTTGGCGGGCTGGGCCGTATGGTCCCAGATGCGTTCAATCAAAGTCCCCATGCAGCGGGGCGTGTTGGTCATTGGCACCGCGCTCCTGAGCCTGTACGGCGCCGCCATGCTCACCTTGTGGTGGCAGCAGGAGTCGCTCATCTTCGTGCCGACCCCGCTGCCGGCCGAACACCGCTTCAAGCCCTTGCCCGATGTACAGGAGCGCTTCATTGACGTGCCCGGCGCGCGGCTGAATGCGCTGCACCTGCAGATGCCGCAGGCGCGCGGTGTCGTGTTCTACCTGCACGGCAACAGCGGCAACCTCGAAAACTGGTTCGTCAACACCGGGTTCTACCGGTCCATGAACATGGACCTGTTCATGCTGGACTACCGGGGCTTTGGCAAGAGCACGGGTGTCAACACCAGCGAAGCGCAATTGCTGGCCGATGCCCAGGCCGCATGGGCAACGATTGCGCCGCTGTACGCCGGGCGCACGGTCGTGTTCATCGGCCGGTCGCTGGGCACCGGTGTGGCTGCGCGCATGACCGCCGCCATGCCCGAGGACCAACGCCCTGATCTGTTGATGCTGGTGTCGCCCTACATCAGCATGCAGGCCATGGCCAAAGCCAACTACCCCTATGTGCCAGGCGCGCTGTTGCGCTATCCCTTGCATACGGATGAGGCCTTGCAGGCCATGAAGGGCGAGCAGCCACGCGTGCTGCTGCTGCATGGCGATCGCGACGCACTGATCCCCTACGCCCACAGTGAGACGCTGGCGCAAAGCGTGCCGGGTGTGCAGTTGGTGCGCATCCCGGGGGCCGGGCACAACGATGTGCAGGTCTACCCGGCTTACCTGGACGCGGTTCGCCAGGCCATCGAGGCGGCGGCCACGCCCTTGCTGCGCTGAAGGCTCACGGGTTCAGGGCCCAGACCAGCGGGCAATGGTCTGACAGTTGTCGGCCTTCGTCCTGCGGGGCAAAGGGCAGGCGCGAGAAGCGTCGGTTCGGGTGCCTGGCCGCCAGTTTCGTGTCGATCAGGATGTCGTCGATGTACTGCTTGTGACGGTCGCTGGCGTCGCAGGGAACGTAGGCTTGATCCTGGGTGGCGCGTTGCAGCATGGCCCCGGGCGGGCTGTTGTCGCTCCAGGCCTGGATCAGGTTGACGGGGGCGGATTCGTCCGGGCCTGCGGGGTAGCGGGCGTCCTTGTCGAGGTGGCGGTTGAAGTCGCCCAGCACGGCAAAGGCCATGCCTTCGCGCACACGCTGGTCTATCCAGGCCTCGACCACGGGGGCTTGATGGCGCAGGCGTTCGCAGGGGCTGAAGCGGCGGTCCATGCGGCCATCGAAGCAGCCGCTTTTGAGGTGCACGGACAGCAGGCGCACGGCGCGCGGGGTGTCGGGGTAGAGCGTGATGTCGGCGCCGTTGCGCGTGCTGCCATCGACGTCCAGTGCCGTGAGATCGCCGTTGCAGCGGTAGGGCAGGCCCTCGCGGATGGCAAAGCCCACTTTTTGCGGGTGGGCGCGGCTCGCGAAGCAGTCCAGCTTCCAGCCCTGGCGAAACACCAGGCGCGCGGCGTCTGCACCATCGACCTCTTGCAATGCGACCACGTCGACTTGTTGTTCGTCGCGCAGGCGCTCGGCATGGCGAGCCAGCGCGTCGTAGTCAGCTGGCACGCGCGTGGGCGGTGGTGTGCGCCCGGGGGTGCAGGGCAAGGCGCGTTCGTGGCTGGCAGGTTGCTGGCGAACACAGCGTGCGCCCAGTTCTTCGCGCACACGGGGCGTCATCAGCCACTCGACGTTCCAGGTGGCCAGGCTCAAACCAGGGCGGGTGCTGGACGCCGACTGGCCCCAGGCGAACCAGGGGGCGGCGTGCGCCGCAGGTGAGACGAAGGCGCTGACCAGCGCGCACGCAGCCAGGATGGCGCGTGCCGAGATGAGGTGTGACAAAAGGGAGGCTCCGCTGTGTGTAGGTATGGCCATGTGCAACGCCTGCACAGCGGTTTGCGCCGACACCCCGCCCGATCAGCTTGTGACAGGGTGTGACGCAAAAACCCTGTCGCCCGCTTTACACGCCCAGCGCGGCGAGGTCCAGCGTGTAGTTCTGCGGGCCGGCGGCGGCGATCTTGATGGCGCCGATGCGGTTGGCCAGGTCCACCGACTTGACCAGGTCCCAGCCATTGGACAGACCGTAGAGCAGGCCACCACGGAAGGCGTCGCCACAACCTGTGGGGTCGACCACGGCGGCGGCCTTGACGCCGGGCACGTGGGTCTTTTCGCCCTGGATATAGACGTTGCAACCATCGGCGCCCAGCGTTTCGATCAGACCCTTGAGGTGGGATTTGGACAGGTCGGCCAGGCTGGTGCCGGTGCGGTCGGCCAGCAGCTTGGCTTCGTAGTCGTTGACGGCCACCCAGGTGGCTTGGGAGACGAAGCGCTTGAGGTCGTCGCCATCGAACATGGGCAGGCCTTGGCCCGGGTCGAAGATGAAGGGGATCTTGGCTTGTTGCAGCTGTTCGGCGTGCTGGATCATGGCGTCGCGGCCGTCAGGGGCCACGATGGCCAGCTTGATCGCCGGGTTGGCTTCGATGCGCTGGCTGTGGGCCTGGCCCATGGCGCCGGGGTGGAAGGCCGTGATCTGGTTGTTGTCCTGGTCCGTGATGATGATGGCCTGGGCGGTGTAGTCGTCTGCCACGGTGGCCACGTGGGCCTGGCTGATGCCCAGCTGTTCCAGGTGGTTGCGGTAGAGGTCGCCGTCCTTGCCCAGCATGGCCATGATCAGCGGGTCGCCGCCCAGTTGCTTGAGGCTGTAGGCGATGTTGCCGGCGCAGCCGCCGAATTCCTTGCGCAACGTGGGCACCAGGAAGGAGACATTGAGGATGTGCACCTGCTCGGGCAGGATCTGCTGTGCAAATCGGCCAGGGAAGGTGGTGATGGTGTCAAAGGCCAGGGAGCCGCAGATCAGGACAGACATGGTGGTGCTCGTTTGAAGGTGTCAGGGGTAGAACAGCTCGGCGGTGTAGCCGGCAGGCTGGATGCTGGGGGCCAGCAGGCGCCACTGGAGGGTGGTGCTGCGTTGGTGAGGGGCGGCGGTTGGCGTGCTGGCAGAGGGGCTTACCGGGCGCGGGGTGCCGGCAGGTGCATCGGCCTTGGGGTCGGCCGTGTCGAGCCACTGGGCGTCGCTGGGCGAAAACACGCGCCGGGCGATCACGGCGCCGTTGTCGTCGGTCAGGGTGAGGTCGACATGGGGCCAGGCCAGGTCGATGCCTGACTTGTTGTGCACGACCACGGCGAGGCGGTAGCTGTCAGGGCCTTCAGAAGCGGCGCGCACCAGGGTGGCGCTTTCAACCTGGAGGTCCTCCAGGCGCAGGGGCGCCGCCAGCTGGCAGCCCACGGTGGCGCACCATTGGGCCAGTAGCGGCCGACTGGCAGGGTGGTAGGCCGCCACGAGGTCTCGGAACTGGTGCACAAGCTGCAGGCCCAGGGTCAGGACCAGGCCCAGGGCCAGCACTGACAGCACGCTGCGGGTGGCCGGGTGGCGCCAGAAGGCCTTGCGCTGGGCACGTTTGACGAACTCGGGCGTGTGCTGGGCGGGGTCGCGCCCCCGTGTGCCAGGGCGCCCTTTGCGCAGGCTGGGTGGCTCGATGGCCTGCTCGGGCGTGAAGTCGTCCGCAAACCGGGAAGGCAAGGTCGTGGGGCCTTCGTCTGTGGCGGGTGCGCTTTGCTTGGCCACGGCGCTCGCCCTTGCGGGCGGCAAGCCAGGTGCAGTGCGCAGGCCAGTTGTTGCCGGTGTGCTGGCTTTGGCCGGCGCAGGCCGGGTTTCGCGCGGCAGGGCGGCATCGGCTTCGAGCGCAGAAGGGCCAAAGTCCGAGGCCCAGTCTTCTTCGGCGTCCAGAAAGGCGTCGCTGGGGAACTGGGCGTCGGCAAACTCGGGGCCATCGTCGCGGCGGCGGGGGGCTTTGCGCTCCCTGGGCGTGGGCATGAGGTAACGCGAGTCAAGCGCGTCTTCTTCCTCGGTGCTGGGCACGTCCTGCGGGGGCTCCTCCAGCCAGGGGCGGGGCGATTCAGTGATCTCCAGCGTCAGGTCGGCGTGGGCGGGTGCGGCCGCGGGCCTGCTCTGCATGACCGAGGCGATGACGTCTTCCAGCGGCGTGTTGTCGTCAACGGCGATGGAGGTGTCCAGCTCGAAATCGGTCGTGGCTTCGATGGGCCTGGGGTCGAGCGCGAGCTCGTCTTCGTTCACCGTTTGCTGCGGGGGCGGTGTGAACTCGGCGGGCTGTGTACGTTCCCAGCCAACGGGGGGCTGAGAGTCGAAGCCCAGGTCGACATCGGGCTCAGCCAGCAGGCCCTGGCTGAGGAGGGGGTCTGCTGGCTGCTCGGGCTGCTGCACGGGTGGGCTGGGCGGCGTCACCCGCGGTGGCGGCGGGTCCTTGTCGAGGTCAAACAGCGTCGGCAAGGCATTGAAGACCTCGTTGCAGCGCCCACAACGCACCCAACCGTCGGAGACCTTCAATTGGTCTTGCACGACCTTGAAGATCGTGCCGCAGTGGGTGCATCGGGTGGCCAGGCTCATGGCGCCAGTTTAGGGCACCGCTCAGGCCGGTTTGCGCGCGGTCATCAGGATCCAGCCCTCTTCTTCGTTGGCAACCTGCAACTGCAGGCCCACTTCGGCGTAGGCGTCCTTGAGCTCCTGCTCCTGGCGGGCCAGGATGCCGGCGAGCACGAGGTGGCCGCCTGGCTTGACGTGTCCGGCCAGCAAGGGGGCCAGCATTTTCAGAGGCGTGGCCAGGATGTTGGCCAGCACGACGGGGTAGCTGGCTTGCGCCTCACCGATGACATCGGGCAGGCCAGCCACGATGGGCAGGCTGCCGTCGGCTGCCTTGAGGTGGCTCAGATTGGCCTGGGCATTGGCGACAGTGGCTTCCACAGCGGCTGGGTCGATGTCAACCGCGTCCACCACGCCCGAGCCATGCAGCGCCGCGCCGATGGCCAGGATGCCCGAGCCGCAGCCGTAGTCCAGCACGCGCTGGCCCTGGTAGGCAGCGGCGTTCTGGGCCGTCCACTTCAGGCACATGCGGGTGGTGGGGTGGGTGCCGGTGCCAAAAGCCAGGCCCGGGTCCAGGCGCATCACCGTCTGGGCGGCCGCGGGCACCTCGTGCCAGGTGGGCACGATCCAGAAGGTGTCGGTGATGGGCACAGGCGTGAACTGCGATTGCGTCAGGCGCACCCAGTCCTGCTCGCCCACTTCCTGGATACCTTGCACGTGGATGTCCGTGGCCCAGCCCTGCGCCAGGATCAGCGTGGCCGCTTCGAGCGCCTCGGCTTCACTGGGGAACAGGCTCTTGATGGTCGAGCGTTGCCAGGCTTCCCGGGTCACGGGCATGCCGGGCTCACCCCACAGGGCCTCTTCTTGCTCGGTGTCGGCGTCGGCGTCTTCCACAGACACCGACAGGGCCTCGATCTCCATCAGCGCATCGCTGAGCAGCTCGACTTCGGCCTCTTTGGCCAGCAGGGTGAGTTCAAACAACATGGGTCGGGTCTTGAACAGCTCAGCGCTTGCGCGCGGCCATCCAGGCTTCAAGGTAATGGATGTCGGTGCCGCCTTCGATGAACTTGGCGTCCACCATCAGCTCGCGGTGCAGCGGGATATTGGTCTGGATGCCTTCAACGACCGTCTCCGACAGGGCGGTGCGCATGCGTGCCAGGGCCTGATCGCGCGTGTCGCCGTGCACGATGATCTTGCCGATCATCGAGTCGTAGTTGGGCGGCACGAAGTAGTTCGTGTAGATGTGCGTATCGACGCGCACGCCAGGGCCGCCAGGCGAATGCCAGGTGGTGATGCGGCCAGGCGAGGGGATGAACTTGACCGGGTCTTCGGCGTTGACGCGCACCTCGATGGCATGGCCACGCAACTCGATCTGGCGTTGCGTGAAGGGCAGTTTTTCGCCGGCGGCCACGCGGATCTGCATCTGCACGATGTCGATGCCGCTGGTCATCTCGGTGACGGGGTGCTCCACCTGCACGCGGGTGTTCATCTCGATGAAGTAGAACTCGCCGTTCTCGTACAGGAACTCGAAGGTGCCCGCACCGCGGTAGCCGATCTTCTTGCAGGCAGCGGCACAGCGCTCGCCCACCTTCTCGATGATGCGGCGGGGGATACCTGGCGCTGGCGCCTCTTCGATGATCTTTTGATGGCGACGTTGCATGGAGCAGTCGCGCTCACCCAGCCAGACCGCGTTCTTGAACGTGTCGGCCATGATCTGGATTTCGATATGGCGCGGGTGCTCCAGGAACTTTTCCATGTACACGGCCGGGTTGCCAAAGGCCGCGCCCGCTTCGCTGCGGGTGGTCTGCACCGCATGGATCAAGGCGGCTTCGGTGTGCACGACACGCATGCCGCGTCCGCCGCCGCCGCCCGCCGCCTTGATGATGACCGGGTAGCCGATCGAACGCGCGATGCGGATGATCTCTTTCGGGTCTTCAGGCAGGGCGCCCTCGGAGCCGGGCACGCAAGGCACACCTGCCTTGATCATGGCCTGCTTGGCCGAGACCTTGTCACCCATGATGCGGATGGACTCGGGCGTGGGGCCAATGAACACGAAGCCGCTTTGCTCCACGCGCTCGGCGAAGTCCGCGTTCTCCGACAGGAAGCCATAACCGGGGTGGATGGCTTCGGCGTCGGTCACTTCGGCAGCCGAGATGATGGCGGGCATGTGCAGATAGCTCTGCGCAGAGGGCGGCGGGCCGATGCACACGGCCTCGTCAGCCAGCTTGACGTACTTGGCGTCGCGGTCGGCTTCGGAGTACACGACCACCGACTGGATGCCCATTTCGCGGCAGGCACGCTGGATGCGCAGGGCGATTTCGCCTCGATTGGCGATGAGGATTTTCTTGAACATGGCGAGCGCCCCGCCTTATTCGATGATGAACAAGGGTTGGCCGTATTCGACAGGCTGGCCGTTCTCGACCAGGATCTTGGTGATGGTGCCGTCCTGATCTGCTTCGATCTCGTTCATGATCTTCATGGCTTCAATGATGCAGACGGGCTGGCCGGCCTTGACCTGGTCGCCGACTTCGGCAAAAGCCTTGGCGCCAGGGCTGGACGAGCGGTAGAACGTGCCGACCATGGGCGACTTGCAGACATGGCCGGTCTCTTCGACAGGCACCACTTCAGCGACGGGCGCCACAGCGGGGGCAAGCCCGGCAGGAGCGGCCTGTTGCACGACGGGGGCTGCGTACACAACCGGCGCGGCGCCCGCCTTGACGATGCGGACCTTGCCATCGGCTTCGGTGATCTCGAGTTCAGAGACGTTGGACTCGGACACGAGGTCGATGAGGGTCTTGAGTTTACGCAGATCCATGGTGTGCAATCTCCAGCAATTCGGTCGAGCGGGTGACGCTCGGGGGTGGTGGCGGGTGATGTCTGGCCGGGATGAGGTCAGGTCAGCCGCGAGGAGGGGCGCCCAGGCCCGCATTCAAGCGTTCAAGGGCAGCGTCCAGTGCCAGTCGGTAGCCCACAGCACCCAGGCCTACGATCACGCCTTCGGCGATATCGGAGAAGTAAGAGTGATGCCGGAAGGGCTCGCGCCGGTGGACATTGGACAGATGCACTTCGATGAATGGCAGGGCCACCCCGGCAAGTGCATCACGAAGGGCCACACTGGTGTGCGTGTAGGCCCCGGGATTGATGATGATGAAGGCGGTGCCGTCGGTGCGTGCGGCGTGCACGCGGTCGATCAGGGCGCCTTCATGGTTGCTCTGGAATGAAAACAGCGTGGCCCCGCGCTGCGCGGCGTGGCTGCTCAATCCGGCGTTGATCTGCTCCAGGGTGGTGGCGCCATAAACCTCGGGCTCGCGGGTGCCGAGCAGGTTCAGATTGGGGCCGTGGAGGACGAGAATCTGCATGAGTCTTTGGTCTGCTTGCTGCGTCGCCGGTGAGGGCGTCAAAGCAAGCTGAACCAAGAAAATGAAAGTAGGCGGATTTTAGCTGCAAATGGACACAAATCCATCTTTTCGCCTGAATCTGTCCGGTAAAGAGGGCTTGAGTCTAGGGGGTGATCTCGTTTGCCCAGGCGGCCAGCTCGTCGAAGTGCGTGCCGCCGGCCTTGCGCTGCCGTATGCGGCCTTGCGCGTCGATCAGGACGGTGAACGGCAGGCCACCTGCGTCGTTGCCCAGGGCCTGCGACAGCTCGGTGCCGCCCATGCCGGCCAGCCCGATGTCGAATCCTACTCCGACTTTGCTCAGAAAGGCCTTGACAGGGGTGGGGCTGTCGATGGCCAGCCCGATGACGTGCCAGCCCTTGGCCTTGAAGGTCTGGCTGAAGCGGTCGAGTTCGGGCATTTCCTTGACGCAGGGTGGGCACCAGGTCGCCCAGAAATTGATCAGCAAGGGCTTGCCCTGGAAGGCTGACAAGGCCAGCGTGGCGCCGGCAGGGGTGTCAAACTGTTGCTGCCAGACGGCGGCGGGCACAGCGTCACCTGGCGCACTGGCCGCGTCCGCCTGCGGGCTGGCAGCGGCCGTGTTGGTGCTGGCCTGCTTGCGCCAGGCCCACCAGGCCCCGCCAGCAGCGGCGCTCAGGCCGACCAGGGCCAGCAAGGTGCGGCGGGCTGTCAGGCCAGCCTGCTTGTTCAAGGGGGCAGCGTCGCTTGGTGTCATGAATCAGCTTTGGAGGTCATGCCCCGTCTTGGGCAAGGAGTTTGTTCAGGGCGGCCAGGTCACCCCGGTCGGTGCGGCCTTTGGCGTCGGCCTTGAGCGCGCCGCGCAGGTCGTCGGCGTCCAGGATGGTCAGGTGCAGGCCAATGGCCTCGTTCAGGGCCGGGCAGTCAATGCTCAGGCTCAGGCAGTCCACATCGTGGCCACGCGGGCCGGGCACGCTGCCCACCTCGAAGGCGATGCCCTTGTTGAGCAGCGTGATTTCGGTGGACTTGCTGTCGTCGCAATACAGTTGCAGGTGGATGTCGTTCAGGCGCGTGGCCGTGCCGCGCCAGATGGCGCCGGTGAGGTGGGGGCGGAACTCGGCCAGGCGGCCCATCCACATGGCCGCCAGCTCGCGCAAGGCGCGCAGTTCGGCGGGTTGCGTGTCTGCGCAGAACACGGACAGGTACTCGAACACGGCTTCTTCGAGCTCGCTGTTGTCGGGCAGGTCGCCTCGCCCCGTCAGGCCAAGTTGTTTGGCCGCACGGCGTTTGGCCGGGCCGTATTCCAGGCCCTCTTCCACGACCATGCGGGCGGCCGTGGCGGCGATTTCAGCGCTGGCAAAACTCATGGCTTCACATCTGTCAGGCGGCTTCGACCCAGACCGGCACGGCGCTGAAAGCCGCATTGGCGCTGATGCGCTCGGTCAGGCGGTCGTCGGTGAGGTCGTTGATGCTGGCGCCGGCATGGGCCTGGGCGATCTTGATGTCGGTGCCGGCGCGGTCGTGTCCCCAGCCGTGCGGCAGGCTGACCACGCCGGGGCGGATGTCTTCCGTGAGGTGCAGGGGCACGTGGACCTGGCCGACGCGCGATGACACCGTCACCGTCTGGCCATCCTGCAACTGGCGGGAGGCCGCGTCTTGCGGGTGGATCCACAGGGTGCAGCGCGGTTTGCCCGACACCAGGCGCGCGCTGTTGTGCATCCAGGAGTTGTTGCTGCGCACGTCGCGCCGACCAATCAGCTTGAGCGTGGGCTGGCCGGGTGCCGCCGCCGGCTCAGCTGCGGATGCGGGCGCGGCGAAGGCCTGCATCAGATAGGGCAACTCGCGGCGGATGCCCATGGGCAGCAGGTCGATGCGCTTGCGGCGCTTTTGCAGGCCGGCCACCAGCGATGGCTGCAAAGGCCCCAGGTCCACGCCCGAGGGGTGGGCTTTGAGGCGCTTGAAGCTCAGGCCCTTTTTGGCGCGGTTCAGGCCGATGGCCAGCAGGCGGTGCGGGGGCAGGCGCGTCATGATGGCGCGCGTCAGCATCCCCGTCAGGTGCTGTGGCACGGTGGCGCGCTCCAGGGACCAGGCGCGGCGCGCATAGCGTTTGGCCAGCTCAGAGTAGATCTCCCAGTCGTGCAGGGTGCCGGGCGCGCGTTCCACGATGGCCTCGGTGTAGCGGGCCACATTGCGTACGGCCAGGTGCAGAAAGAGCAGGTCGTAGTGGTCGTGCTCGACCGCGCAGGTGGGCGGCAGGATCACGTCGGCGTGCCGGCTGGTTTCGTTCAGATAGAAGTCGATGGACACCATGAAGTCCAGCCCATCCAGGGCCTTGTCCAACTGGCGGCCATTGGGTGTGGACAGCACCGGGTTGCCGCATGAGGTGACCAGGGCGCGGATCTGGCCCTTGCCGGGCGTGAGCATTTCTTCGGCCAGCACGGACACGGGCAACTCGCCGCCAAACTCGGGTGCGCCGCGCACGCGGCTGCGCCACACGTCGAAATGGCCTGGCCCCATCAGCTTGAGCTGGATCAGGTCGATGGCCGGGGTGGTGAGCAGCGCGCCGCCTTCGCGGTCGACGTTGCCGGTCAACAGGTTGATCACCTGGATGGCCCATTGACAGACCACGCCATGTGCCTGCGTGGACAGGCCCATGCGGCCATAGCAGACGGCGCCATCGGCGGCGGCCATCTCGCGCGTGAGGCGGCGTGTGGTGGCCGCATCGATGCCAGTGTGAGCGGCCATGGCTTCGGGGCTGAAGCTGGCCACGGCTGCGCGCACGGCGTCCTGGTTGTCCAGCAAGGGCGCGAGGTGGGCGGGCTGCACCAGGCCTTCATCGAACAAGGTGTGGATGATGGCCAGCAGCCAGGCCGCGTCGGTACCCGGGTCGATGAAGTGGTGTTCGTCTGCCACGGCAGCGGTTTCGGTGCGGCGCGGGTCGATCACGACCAGCTTGCCACCGCGTTCGCGCAAGGCCTTGAAGCGGGCGCGCACATCGGGCACGGTCATCAGGCTGCCATTGGATGCCAGCGGGTTGCCGCCCAGGATCAGCATGAAGCGGGTGTGGTCCACATCGGGGATGGGGATGGCCATCTGGTGGCCATACAGCCAGTGCGACACGAGGTGGTGCGGCAACTGGTCAACCGAGGTGGCCGAAAAGCGGCTGCGCGTTTTGAGTTGCCCGAAGAACAGCGCGCTGTGGGTGATGTTGCCCCAGTTGTGCACGCTGGGGTTGCCTTGATACACGGCCACGGCGTTGGGCCCGTGTTGCTCGCGCACACGCGCCAGCTTGTCTGCAACCAGGTCAAAGGCTTCGTCCCACGTGATGGTCTGCCAGCGGGTCTGCCCATTTTCTGTCACGCGTTTGACGGGCTGGCGCAGCCGGTCAGGGTCTTCGTGCAGGTCCTTCAAAGCCACGGCCTTGGGGCAGATGTGGCCGCGCGACAGGGGGTCGGCGTCGTTGCCCTTGACCGAAATGATCCGGTTGCCCTGGACCTGGAAGGTCAGGCCGCAGATGGCCTCGCACAGGTTGCACACCCCGTGTCGGGTCTCGATGGGCGCATCGGTTTGAACGGCAGGGCTGTGGGACATGGCGTCGTGCCTGTGGGGCAGGCAAAGATCTGGACAGCGGATGCTAGCGGATCGCGCACCCGGTATGCGATTGCTTGCATTCTCCACCCATCGCGGTGGGGTCTTGGGGCGCCATGGTGTGCCAAGCCAGCGCCGCAGTGTTCAGTCATCCAGCCAGTTGAGTTTGCGGGCCTCGTACACGGCTTCGGTCTTGCTGTGTACCTGCAACTTGCGGTAGATGCGCTTCACGTAGGTTTTCACCGTGTGGCTGGACAGGGCCAGCAGGGTGGCGATCTCCTGGTAGGTGTAGCCCTTGGCGCACAGAGACAGCACGCTGCGCTCTTGCGCGGACAGGTCGGGCAGCGTCGCTGCGTCGGCCTCGATCGGTGCGGGCGAGTTCGCCGATGTGAAGCGCTTCAGCAGGCGCCTGGCAATGGTCGGGCTGATGGGGCTGCCGCCTGCGCACAGCACGCGGACATGCTCGGCGATGTCGATGTCGCCTGTGCCCTTGAGCAGGTAACCCGTTGCGCCGGCTTCAAGGCAGGCCACCACGTGGCGCTCGTCACCGAACCAGGTGATGACCATGATCTCGCAACTGGGCAAGGTGGATGCGGTCCAGTGGATCAGTTCGATGCCGCTGCCGCTGGGCAGGTCCAGATCGACGAGCAGCACGTCTGGCGAGCAGGCCTTGAGCAGGCGGCGTGCTTCGGGCAAATCGGCCGCTTCACCTGCGAGGATCAAGTCGCTTGCGGCGCGCACACCGTGCACCAGATCACGGCGCACGCGTGGGTCGTCTTCAACGATGAAGATGGAGTAGGGCATGGGCGGCAAAGTGAGTGAATCATCATCGGTGCAATCGGCGCGTTGCCCAAGCCTTGCTTTCTTGATGCACCCCTAGATCTAGGGGCAATGGGCGCTGATGTACCTTCAACGCGGTACAGCCATGGGCTGACAGCCGGTGCCTTGAGTGGGACAGTCTCCCGCAACACAAGCACCGGGAGAAGCACATGAAGCCAACGACCTTGGGCATCAGCAGCAAGGCGCAGTGGGCCCCTCTGCTGGCCCTGCGTGCAGTGGGCGCCGCCATGGCGACACTGCTGGTATCGACGCAGGCCATTGCAGCCTACACCTACGACATCTTTGACGTGCCCGGCGCTTCAAGCACCTATGCGTTTGGGCTCAATGAGCGTGGTGATGTCGCAGGCTTTTACGACAGCGCGGCTGGTGCGGGCCAGGGTGCCGGGTTCAGCCGCATTGGTGGTGTCTATGCCGATGTGTTGGTACCGGGTGGCGTCGGTGTCGGCGTTGGCGACATCGACAGCGCCGGCAACATGGTTGGCAGCTATGTCGTGTCGTCTCAGCAGAATGGTTTCCTGCTGACGTCGGATGGTGTGCTGCGCCGGGAAGGTCCACCTGGTGCGCTCGTGTGGCGGCCGGCTGGGCTGAATGACCAGGGGCAGGAAAGCGGCTTCCTGTCCATGGGAACGGGGCCGGTGGTCGGCTACGTGTGGGATGGCCTGGATCTGGTCACGATCAGCGCGCCAGGGGCGAGCTTCACCGACGTCCGCAACGTCAATGCGAGCGGACAGATGGTGGGCACCTACTCCGTGAGGGCACCGTCAGTGCCGACCGTCACCTGGTACGCCTATCTCTACGAGAGCGGCAGCTTCACGACGCTGACTCATCCAACTGCGGGCACGGCGCTTGATGCCTTTGGCATCAACGATGCGGGCGACATCGTGGGTGACTACCAGGCGGGCCCCAACGTGATCGGCTTCATCCGCCATGCCGATGGCCGCTATGAGGATGTGATGCCGCCAGGTGCAGTGTCTGCCCGTGTGCAAGACATCAGCAACAGCGGGCAACTGGTGGGCTACTTTTATGGGCCAACAGGTGGCGCGCGCGGCTTCATCGCGACGCTCGTCGTGCCAGAGCCAGGGAGTGTGCTCATGTGGCTGTGCGGTCTGGGTGTTTTGAGCCTGGTCAGGCGCGGGGACGACCGGGGCCCCATGAATTCAATCGAACCCGCATCAAAACTGGCGTAACGATCTCATGAGTGCACTGTCACTGCTGCAGTGTGCCTCATGCCATTCCCTCTCAGCAGCGGAGAGAATCATGTTGAAAATGTGTCTTATCAGCCCGGCTACTCTGGGCGGCGTATTACTTTCAGTAGCGCTCGGTGTCGCGCATGCAGCGCCCACAAAATGG
>Ga0209066_10004915_pt1 | contig 14315 bp, 10 predicted proteins | sample All_14_2_FD_187198 | JGI IMG/M metagenome (GOLD analysis project Ga0209066, IMG submission 187198) | Freshwater microbial communities in response to fracking from Pennsylvania, USA - Allegheny Zone_MetaG_DW_15 (SPAdes) (version 2) ...
GCCTCCTCCCCCGCGCCCGCCGCCAAGCTGGTCATGAAAACAGGCGCAGGCGGCACCGCCGCACTCACCATCGCCGCCCAGGCCTCCGCCGGAGCCGCCGCCAATGGCAACTCCCATCCCGCCAACATCCTCGTCCTCATCAGCAGCGCCGGCTGGCCCGTCACCGATCTCACCAAAGATCACTTCACCCTGATGGAGTACTTCGAAGTCCCCGGCCAGCAGGCCCCCTTCAGCAACAACATCACCTCCTTCCGCAACGTCGGCACCGGCGCCTACCTCCTCCAGGTCAAGCCCATCAATGGCGCCCCCTGGCGCACCGGCCACCACCTCGCCCAGATCCTCGTCTCCTCCTCCGACGACCGCCAGGGCCAGGGTGCCGTCAAATTGATCATCCGCTAGCACCCCCGACGAGTAAATCCTACTCGTCATCCTACTCCTACTCCTCCTCGATCAAAGCGCCGAGTTTCAAGTTTAAAGTCTCAAGTTACAAGCCGACTCCGCCCCAGCGCCAGCCTCCTCGTTCGTAGTTCGGGGTTCGCTTCGCGGCTACGCAGCAGCCCGTTCTGGATTCATCCTTCCTCGGCTTGGATCTGAACCTCATCTCTGCGGTCTTCTAATCTCTCGCGGTGCTAAATCAGTGTTTCCCCATCGACACCATCCCCGCCTCCGCTAGCATTCGCCGCATGAACCGCCGCTCCTTCCTCGCGCAATCCCTCGCCACCGCCGCAGCAGCCTCCCTCCCCCAGGCTCAGGCCGCCACCGGCTCCAAGCTCGCCCTCGGCCTCGATCACTTCGCCGTCCGCGCCACCGGCTGGAAAGCCGCCCAGTTCATCGACTACGCCGCCTCCCTGAAGCTCGACACCATGTTCATCTCCGAACTCCCGGTGTTTGAAAACTTCGAAGAATCCTACCTCAAAAGCCTCAAAGAGCAGGCCGACCGCGCCGGACTCAAGCTCTACGTCGGCACCGGCTGCGTCTGCGGCACCGCCAACCGCTGGAAAGACACCTACGGCACCCCCGAGGAGCACCTCGCCCTCACAATCCGCATCGCCAAAACCCTCGGCTCCCCCGTCGCACGCTGCTACCTCGGCGACCAAAAAGACCGCGCCACCGACGGCGGCATCCAGAAGCACATCGAATCCATCGTCAAAACCATCAAGGCCTGCCAGTCCAAAGCCGAAGGCGAAGGCATCAAAATCGCCGTCGAAAACCACGCCGGCGACATGCAGTCCCACGAGCTCAAAGCCCTCATCGAAGCCGCCGGCAAAGGCTACGTCGGCGCCAACATCGACCCCGGCAACGCCGTCTGGGCCCTCGAAGAACCCCTCCTCCACCTCGAAACCCTCGGCCCCCTCACCATCTGCAGCAGCGTCCGCGACAGCATGCTCTGGGAGACCGAAGACGGTGCCATGGTCCAGTGGACCGCCGTCGGCGAAGGCCTCGTCGATTTCAAAGCCTACGCCCAACGCTTCGCCCAGCTCGCCCCCGGCGTCCCCCTCCAGGTCGAGACCATCTCCGGCTTTGCCCGCCCCTTCGCCTGGAAGAAAGACGAATTCTGGAACATCTTCCCCAACCACCGCGACACCCCCATGTTCAAAGCCTGGCTCGACATGGCCAAACGCGGCCACAAGATCGATCCCTTCAAAGCCCCCGACGGCCCCGCCAAAAAAGACGCCGAAATCGCCTACCAAAAAGGCGAAGCCGAACGCAGCTTCACCTGGCTCCGCGCCAACGCCTAACTGACCATTGCGCGGATGTAGCGCGGTATTCCGATACCGCGACGCTGCCGACTTGGTATCGGAATACCAGGCCAAATCTTCCGTGCCGCACGCTGTGAGCCGCTTCTCTGGAAGCGACCAATTTTTCGTGACTCACATCATTCTCCTCAAGGCACCAAGTGATTTGGGCGGAAGCGGAATTCGTGGCTGGATGACAACATCATCATTTGCCGCCGCTGTCTGCCTCCTCTTTCTTCGTCCTCATGCATGTCCTGATTGTCGAAGATGATCCCAAGACCGCAGCGCTGCTCGCCAGTGCACTGCGGCAGGAGGAGTTCGAGGTCAGCAATGTGGCTGATGGCGAGAGCGGTCTGCAACTTGCTTTGGCCGGAAACTTCGACGTCCTGCTCGTGGACATTATGCTGCCAAAGCGCACCGGCCTCAGCCTCGTCCGCGAGCTCCGCCAGCAGGGCCGCACCACCCCTGTCATCATGCTTTCCGCCCGTGGTGAAGTCGAGCAGCGCGTGGAGGGCCTGAATGCGGGCGCGGATGATTATCTTCCAAAGCCCTTCGCCATGTCGGAACTCCTCGCCCGGCTGCGCTCGCTGCTGCGGCGAAATGTTGGTCACAAACCCACCGTGCTGGGGCTCGCGGATCTTACATATGACGTCGGAACCCGCGAGACGCGGCGTGCTGGAAAACGCATCGAACTATCCTCACGCGAAAGCCTTCTTCTGGAATGCTTGTTCCGCGCTGAAGGCGGCGTTGTCAGCCGTCGCGACATCATCACCAGCGTGTGGGAATACGATTTTGATCCCGGCACAAATCTCGTGGACGTCTACGTACGCCGCTTGCGGGAAAAGATTGATCGTGATCATTCACCCGCGCTTATTCAAACCGTGCGCGGCTTTGGCTACGCTCTGCGCCTTCAGCCATGACTCTGCGCCGCCGCATCTCGTTTTATTATGCCGCCACGCTCAGCGTGTCACTCGTCATCGTCGCGTTCTGGAGTTGGTTTGAATTCAACGAGCAACGCGATGCAGCACTGCACGGCGGCGCTGAAGCCGCCATGAAACACAACCCGTTGGTTGAAACCGTCGAAATCATCCTGCTCGGTGGCCTGCCTGCATTGCTCCTCGGCATCATCGGCGGCAGTCTTCTCATGCAGCGTGCCTTGCGCCCCATCGAAGAACTGACCGAGGTTCTCGAAACAACCACCGCCTCCAACCTCGCCGAACCCGTGCCACGCAGCGGCAACGGCGACGAGCTTGATCGCATGACCGCTGTTTTCAACGGCATGAAAGAGCGCCTCGGCGCCTCCTTCACCCAGGCTCGCGAGTTCACTCTGCACGCCTCCCATGAACTCAAAACGCCCCTCACCATTCTCCACGGCACGCTGGAACAAATGATCGAGGACGGCGCCACGCCCATCACCCATCGCGAACGCATCACCTCCATGCTGGAGGAAGTGCAGCGCCTCTCCGGCATCGTGGGCCAGCTCGCCTTCCTTGCCAAAGCGGACGCCGGCTTGTTGGATTCCTCCCGCAGCACCGTGGCCCTGCACGAACTCGTGCGCGATCTGGTGGAAGACCTCACACTTCTCTCCGCCGCGCAAAACATCACCATCACTCTCCATGATTGCCAGCCCGTCCACGTCACCGGAGATCGCATGCGCCTTCGCCAGCTTCTGCTCATTCTGGGCGACAACGCCGTAAAACATAATCACAAAAACGGCGGCATCACCCTGGCTCTCCATCAAGGCGAAGCTCACGCCACCTTCCGCATCACCAACACCGGGCCGGCACTCCCGCCCGAATTGCGCCCCCGGGTTTTCGATCGCTTCTTTCGTGGCGATCCCTCTCACAGCAGCACCGTCGAGGGCAGCGGCCTCGGTCTTAGCATTGCTGAATCCATCGCCAAATCACACCACGGCAGCCTCGTTTTTCAGGTCTTGGAAGACACCCGTACGCAGCTAACCCTCACCCTGCCCGCTGGGCAGAAGTGACGCGTTTAATGACGGTTCTTTCATTGGTGATCGGCCCGAAAAGTCGCTTCGTCACACCTGCCCGTCATGAAACCCAACTCGTTACTGATCTCCCTCGCGGCTGCTGCGCTCACCTCGTGCGCACACTATCAGGCCCGCCCGCTCTCGGCGGAGGCCAGTTCGGCGGCGTTTGCAGGTCGTTCGTTCAATGATCCCGGCCTGCGCCAGTTTCTCACTGAACAAAAAGCCGCCCAAGGCACCTGGGACGTCAATCGCCTGGCCCTGGCCGCAGCGTACTTTCATCCCGATGTCACCCTCGCTCGCGCAGAAGCAGACGAAGTGATGGCCGCCATCAAAACCGCCAAACAGCGGCCAAATCCCGTCTTCACCTTCGGCCCTCAGTACGCCAGCTTTCACCGCAACACGATCACCCCCTGGTTCCTCGCCGGCAACGTGTTCTATCAAATCGAAACCGCTGGCAAGCGCACCCGCCGCACCGAGCAGGCCCTCGCTGCCGCGGAAGCTGCGAGATGGCGTGTGTCGGCGCGTGCCTGGTCCGCCCGCTCACGCGTTCGAGTGGCCATGCTGGAACTGCACAGCGCCCGCGAAAACATCCGCCTGCTGGAGACAGAGGGGAATCTCCATGATGAAGCGATCAAGAAACTCACCGCACAAATGGAAGCGGGCGCCGTATCTCCCTTCGAGCTCACTCAGGCACGTCTCGCACTGAACCGCACACGCCTCGCATTACAAGATGCGCAACGTCTCGCCGCCACCGGCGAGGCCAAACTCGCCGCCGCCGTCGGCGTGCCGCTGTCAGCCTTGAAAAGCATCACGCTCGATTTCTCATCCCTCACGCGCCTGCCGGACTTGAGCATCAGCAGCAGCCGGCGTCTGGCCCTGACTCAGCGCGCCGATCTGATGGCGCTCCTCGCCGACTATGCAGCCGCAGAGTCCGCACTGAGATTGGAATACGCCAAACAGTACCCCGATGTCCGACTCGGCCCCGGCTTCGATTACAACCAAGGTCAAAACCGCTGGCAGCTCGGTGTGAGCTTGGAACTTCCCGTCAATGGCAACCGCGGCCCCATCGCACAGGCTGAGGCCAGACGTAAGACTGCCGAAGCACGCTTTCTCGCGCAGCAGGACACGATTCAAGGTGAGCTGAACATCGCACTCGCAGCTTATCAGGCCTCCCGCAAAAAAGCACAGACTGCAGCCACCCTCTCCCAGGATGCCGTGGCTGCTGCTGGCACCACCAAACGCATGGTGGATGCCGGAGAGCTGTCGCCCCTGGAACTCACCCGCCGTCAGATCGAAGCCAGCACAGCCAACCTCGCCCGCATGGCCGCTGACATCGAAGCTCAGACCGCCGCAGGTGCACTGGAAGACGCCATGCAGGCCCGCCTTTGATTTTTTCACACTCATGAAAACATTCGCCCCCATCGCACTCCTTCTCGCAGTGAGTTCGCTCCACGCCGCCGACTCAGGCGGTGCCGCTCCCGCCGCCGTGACCAAGGAAGGCGACCTTGTCGTGGTCACTCTCAAGCCCGATGCCGAGCAGCGCCTGCGCTTGAAAGTGGTGCCTGTGGAAAAACGCCGCGTCCCTGGCACCCGCCTCTTCTCAGGTGAAGTCGTTTATCCGCTCGGCGGAGAAGGCGGAGCTGTCGCACCCGTGCTCGGTGGCACACTGGATGAAGTGCTACGTCTCGCTGATTTGCAAGCCGCCGCAGATGGCCGGGTTCTTCAAGCCAAGGTGCAGATCGATGCCGCAAAGATCGCAGTCGAACGCGCGCAAAAAGTGCTCAATGCCGAGGCCGGCAGCGTGCGCTCCGTCGATGAAGCCAGGACCGCCCTTTCTCTCGCTGAAGGCGCGCTGGCCACCGCCAAAGCGCAGCGCGACATCCTCGGCGATCCCGTGGGCAAAACGAGCGGCAGCAAGCGCGCCTGGGTCCGTGTGGCGATCTACTGCGGCGAGCTCAGCCTGCTCGACGCCAAAGCACCCGCAAGCATCCGCACGCTCGGGTTTGATGCCAAAAGCCAGACCGCCGCACCCGTCGCAGGACCGCCCACGGCCAATGCACTCACAAATACCGTGGACTGGTATTATCAACTGCCCGCAGACAGCAAGTTGCGCGCAGGAGAACGCATCGCCGTTGAAATCCCCACACTCGAAAGCCAGGAAGAACATCTCGTCATTCCTTTCAATGCCGTGCTGCATGACATCCACGGCGGCCAGTGGGTCTATGCCCAGACCGCTGAGCATGCCTACACCCGCAAGCGCATCCAGGTCGCCCGCATTGCCGGCGCCGACGCTGTCCTGGGCAGCGGTCCAGCCGCCGGCACCAAGATTGTGACCGATGGCTCCGCCGAGCTCTTTGGCACGGAATTCATGACCGGGAAATAACGCCATGCTCAACTCCATCGTTACCTGGGCGCTAAACATGCGCGTGCTCGTTGTGGCTGGTGCACTGGCGCTGCTGCTCGTCGGCATCAATGCCACAAAGAATGCCCCGCTCGATGTCTTCCCAGAATTCGCACCGCCACTGGTCGAAGTTCAAACCGAAGCTCCGGGCCTTTCCACGGAAGAAGTCGATGCCCTCGTCACCGTACCTCTGGAAAACTCGCTCAACGGTCTTCCCTTCCTCAAAACCCTGCGCTCAAAATCCGTGCTCGGTTTGTCATCCGTCGTGATGATCTTCGACACCGGCACCGACATTCTCAAAGCCCGCCAGCTCGTGCAGGAACGCCTGAACCTCGCGCAAAATCGCCTGCCCGCCGTGGTCAAGCCCCCCGTCCTCATGTCGCCCTATTCTTCCTTGAGCCGCGTGCTCAAAGTGGGACTCACATCCAAGACGCTGTCGCAGATGGAGCTCAGCGAACTCTCACGCTGGACCATCCGCCCTCGCCTCATGTCCGTGCGTGGCGTCGCCAATGTTGCCATCTGGGGTCAACGCGACAAACAGTTCCAGGTCCTCGTCGATCCCCAGCGCCTCCGCGCCGCCGGCGTGACGCTGGATGCCATCACCAAAGCCGCCGGTGACGCCGCAGTGATCAGCGCCGGCGGTTTCATCGATACCCCAAATCAACGCCTCAGCGTGGCCCAGCTCGCCTTGATCGTCACCCCCGAGGATCTCGCACGCACCGTGGTCGAGTTTCGCAACGGCGCACCCATCCGCCTTGGCGATGTCGCAGAGGTGAAGATCGGCAATCCCGCCCCCATCGGCGACGGCGTCATCAATGATGGCCCCGGCATCCTCCTCATCGTCGAAAAGCAGCCCTGGGGAAACACCCTCGATGTCACACATGGCGTCGAAAAGATGCTCGAAGAACTGAAGCCCGCTTTGCCCGGCGTGGAGGTGGACAGCACCATCTTCCGCCCCGCCACCTTCATTCAGCTCTCCATGGATCACCTCACCGAGGCCCTCTGGCTCGGCTGCCTGCTCGTCGTCGTCGTGCTCGCCTTGTTCCTTGGCGACTGGCGCACCACCCTCATCAGCCTCACCGCCATCCCTCTCTCGCTCGCCATCGCACTGCTCTTCCTCGCCTGGCGCGGTGAAACGATCAACACCATGATCCTCGCAGGCCTCATCATCGCGCTCGGTGAAGTCGTGGATGATGCCATCATCGATGTGGAAAACATCCTGCGCCGCCTCCGTCAAAACGCCACGCTTGCCACGCCAAAACCAAAACTGCGCGTCGTGCTCGATGCCTCGCTGGAGGTGCGCAGTGCGGTCGTCTATGCCAGCGTCATCATCGTGCTCGTCTTCATCCCCGTGTTCTTCCTGCCGGGCCTTGCAGGCACCTTTTTCCGGCCTCTCGCCCTCTCCTACATTCTCGCCATCAGCGCCTCCCTCGTCGTGGCCCTCACCGTCACACCCGCACTGAGTTTGATGCTGCTGAATGTCAAAACAGGCCAGCATCGGGATGCCTTCGTCGCACGCGGTCTCAAGGCCGCCTACCGCGCTATCTTGCCAATGTTTGCACGCAGCCCATGGCTCGCGCTGCTCGTTCTCACCGGCGCCTTTGCCTTCACCGGCTTCATCTGGCACACACAGCTCAAGGAAGAATTTCTGCCCAACTTCAAAGAGCGCGACTTCCTCATGCACTGGCTGGAAAAGCCAAACACCTCCGTCGAGGCGAGCACCCGCATCACCATCGCCGCCAGCAAAGACCTGCGTGCGATCCCCGGCGTGCGAAATCTCGGCGCTCACATCGGTCGCGCCGAAGTCGCCGACGAAGTCGTCGGCCCCGACTTCACCGAACTCTGGATCAGCCTCGACCCCAATGTCGACTACGATGAAACGATTCACAAAGCCCAGTCCGTAGTCGATGGCTATCCCGGCCTCACCCGCGACCTCCTCACCTTCCTGCGCGAGCGCGTCAAAGAAGTCCTCACCGGTGCCAGCGCCAGCATCGTCGTCCGCATCTTCGGCTCCGATCTCGATGTCCTGCGGGATCGCGCCGCAGCCGTCGGTGCCACCTTGAAGGATGTTCCCGGCGTCAGCGCCTTGAAGGTCGAATCCCTCACCCTCGTGCCCCAGATCACCGTCAAGCTCCGCCCCGAATCCGCCGCACTGCACGGCCTCACCGCGGGCAAGGTGCGCCAGGCCGTCACCACCCTCATCAGCGGCAGAAAAGTCGGCGAAGTCTATCAAGATCAGCGCGTGCATGACGTCACCGTCTGGAGCCTGCCCGCCGTTCGTGCCGACTACACCACGCTCCGCGAACTCCTCATCGAAACACCCGCCGGCGGCCACGTGCGCCTCGCCGATGTCGCCGACCTCGCCATCGTCCCCACCCCCAATGCCATCAAACGCGAAGGCGCTTCCCGCCGCATCGACGTCACCTGCAACGTCACCGGCCGCGCCCTCGGAGAAGTCGCAAAGGAGATCGAAGAGCGCGTGAATAAAGTCCAGTTCCCCGCAGGCTATCATCCTGAAATCCTCGGTGAATGGGCGGAACGCCAGTCCGCGCAAAGCCGCCTCGGCTGGCTCGCCCTCGCATCCTTCGCAGGCATCCTCGCCCTCCTCCTCGCCGATTTCCAATCACCCCGTCTGGTCCTGCTCATCGCACTCACCCTGCCCTTTGCCCTCATCGGTGGCGTCATGGCCGCATGGCTCGGCGGCGGCGTGTTGTCGCTCGGTTCACTCGTCGGCTTCGTCACAGTCCTCGGCATTGCCGCGCGCAATGGCATCCTGCTCGTCAGCCACTACCGCCATTTGCAGACCGACGAAGCCCGCCCCTTCGGCCTCGATCTCGTCCTCGAAGGCAGCGCCGAGCGCCTCATCCCCATCCTCATGACCGCCTCTACCGCCGCCCTCGCCCTGCTCCCCCTCGTACTCAAAGGCAACGTCCCCGGCAATGAAATCGAACGCCCCATGGCCCTCGTCATCCTCGGCGGCCTCGTCACCAGCACCCTCCTCAATCTCTTCCTCCTCCCCGCCTTGTACACCCGGTTCGGCAGAGTCCCCAACAAGGGAATTTGACTTGGCTTAAATTATGCCTGATGAACTGGCACTCAATAATTCCGCGTGGATAGCTCAGTGGTAGAGCGGCTCGTTTACACCGAGTTGGTCGGGGGTTCGAATCCCTCTCCGCGCACCATCTTCCGCCTCAACGAGGTCGACAGCGGTGAAATCAGACAATCTCTGATCGATTCCGACCTCTGAAATGAGTGTTTCATGAGTGTCCTATGAGTGGTTCAAAATTCTGGATCTCTTGCAACGCATTCGTCATTCCCGCTTCACCCTCATCCACTTCCGCGCCTCCATCCCGCTCGCCAGCTCCCTCACCCGCACTTCCCAAGTGCCCTGATCTTCATTCGGTGCCAGGTCCAGTTTGATTTCCACGATGCCGTTCTCAGCGGCATAAAACCCGCTGCCTTCCGCAGCCTTCCCGCTCGCATCACGAACATCCACCCGCACCGGAATCACCGCCTTGGTCGGTGCCTCCTGAGTGGTCGTAATGCTCACCGCAATCTTCGCGCTGTTGCCCACCACCGCATTCTCCGGCACCTCCAGCTTCAAGCCCAGCAGCGGCTTCGGCAGCACCATGAAGATGCGCCCGTCACAAGGCCCCAGATCCACCGGCCAGCTCATCACCCCATCGGCGCTGCGCTTCGGCACAATGAACTGCGTACCCGTCAGCTCATACACATTCGCCGCCTCCGCCTTCAGGCTCACCACCCCGCTCGACGGCACCCCATTCTCCATCACCAGCCCATGCTGCCCCACGTAGTTGCCGAACTCTCGTTTGTCGTTCACCACAAACACATAGGTCGCATCCCCAAACTTCCGCGTGCGCACAATGATCTCCGGATTGTCGCACATCGCCTTCTGCGGCAGCCCGAAGCCGCCCACCGTCCGCGCCATTTCCAGCACCTTCGCTTTGTCCACATCTGCCTTCTTTACCCGCTTAAAACTCGGCAATAGAAAATCCGCCTTCAGCGCCGGACACAGAAACTCATCCGCCACGATCCTGCCACCCTTCTTCTGCCAGTCCTGAATCCGCGCCACCACGCCCTTCGTCAGCACATCGCAATACGGCATCACCAGCACCTTGCGACCGCTCAGCCCATTCTTGAGCAGTGTCTCCTCAAACAGAATGTCCGTCTGCACATGCGCATGCTGCAGCGCCAGCCACACATCCGCCGCCCAGTCCGTGTTGCTCCCGTAGCTGCCGCGATGCGCAAACATCTGCGACGTAAAACTCTCCAAAAACGCCACCTCACTCCGCTCATCCGGAATCGCCATCAGCGACGGCCCCAGCGGCTCGATCACCTCATGCAACAACTGCTTGAGCACCGGCGCCGTGTTTGAATTCGTAAATCGATACCCCCCAGGGCTGTCCGTCTCCACCAGCGACTGCCACCCATGGTACATGATGCCCTGAATCGGCCGCGCGACCTTCGTCCACAGCGCCTCCTTCAAATGCATCGGCGCGATCGTGATGTACGCCGCATCAGGATCATGATCCTGCCACGCCACCACATCCCCCGGCACCTTGCTACCGATCGGCGCCGTCTGGGAGCGATACCAGATGAGCTGTGTCATCTTCATCACCCGCTGATTCCTCCCCGTCGCCGCACTCATCGCAAAAAGCTGGTCCGCACACATCCCAATCTTCAGCGGATCAGGATAAGTATAAGTCCAGTGCGAGATCACATCCACACCCCCGCCCGCCCCGCTGATGCTCGGCTGCCGCACCGCCGGATCAAAGAACGTCCACACCTTGCTGCTCTTCACCCCTTTGTGCAGCGCCGTATGCAGACCATTCCAGCCATCCCCCACCGTCCAGAACCAGCGCAGATACTTCAAAACCGGATGATCATCCGCGATCACACGATCCGCCGGAAAATCCTTCAGCTTCGTCCAGTCCACCCCCCACTTCGCCGACACCTCCGCAGGAATCTCCGCCTTCGCAAACTTCTGATAAGCCTCCACATCCACCGAATTAAAACTCACCTGCGTGTTGTCCCTCACCTCCGTATCAATCAACGCCGTCGTAAACGCCGGATGATCCCCATACGCCTTCGCCACACTCATGCCCACCACTTGAAAAAAGGAAGCAAAGTCCGGCAGCGACGCACAGATGTCCTGCCGCGCATAAGCCTTCCCATCACGTCCAATGCGTAGATTCTTCTCCTCCGACTCCAGCGCACGCGCCGGCGACAAGCTCGCAATGACCTCCAGCCCGTTCGCCAGCGCCTGATCCAGCATCGCCCGGTTCTTCGCAATCACCTCCGGCTTCGCCGGCGGCGCGATCTTCTTCTGATGCCACATCTCCGAGTAGTCGGCGCCCAGTCCGATAAAGTGTGTGAAGCCCAGATCCTTCACCCGCTCCATCTCCTCACCATTCGCCCCCCACATGATCACCGGCATGCACTCCGGGGTGCGTGGCACAATTTTCAGCGTAAGAGACTGCTCCGTGGCGTAATCGCCCGCCTCAAACCGGGTGCGCAGCTCATAGTCATCCGCCTTGAGCGCCGTGTTAATCACGTACTTCGCGGTGAAACTTTTCCCGGCTGCCAGATCCGGCACGATGAAGTCCTCGGTCTTGCCGCCGAAGCTCACCTTCAGCGCGGTGCCGTTCATCACCTCGCGCTTGAGGTTCGTGACGGTGATCTCGACCGGCTTCGCCGTCTCCATGCGCCGCCAGACGCTGCGCCCCGCCATGATCAGCATCGACACACGCTCAAAACTCAGCACCCCCTCGCAGATGCGCACCTCATCGATCAAGCCCGGAAATCCGCCGTAATTGCTGCCCAGGCGGTCGCCAATGCTCAGCGTCTTCGCGCCCGGCGTCACCACGCCGTAGCCTGCCAGCTTCGCGCCGCCCGCCGCCACGCCATTGCGATAAAACCTCCCCTCACCCGCCCCATCATACGTAAATGCCACATGCTGCCACACCTCAGTCTCCAGCTTGAACGGCAGCGAGTAAATCGTCTTCGATTCCGCCCCAAATCCAAGCGTTACCCACATTCGCCTCAATCCGCCCTTGTCTGCGTCCCCAAGCTGCCACTGGTAGTCCGTGTGATCGACATACTTCTTGTCCAGCAGGAAGCAGCGCAGTTTCGGTTCAAACGCCGCCTTCGGCTTGATCCACATCTCCAGCGTGAACGCCCCCTTCACCGGCTTCACCGCCACCACCGCCGCATGCCGTTTGTCCTCGATCGGAAATCCCGGAAACGACTCCAAAGCACCGCCAAATTTGCCTTTCGGATTCAAGACCGCCCCATGCAGCGCCACGTCCTTGGAATCTTCATCAAATCTCCAATATCCCAGCACATGGGGTCCGGTCGCATCTTCTTTGGCGTAACCTGTCTCCCAAGTTTCTTGCAGCGCGGCACGCGTGGCCCACGGAAAGCACAACAGGCATACAAAGATGAAGCGAACGGGTGAGATCATGGCTCACTCATACGCACAACGAGAGCAGTTCAATTCACGCCTTCACCGCCCACCTCAGTTTCGCCGGAGCCGCACGCGGATTGTCACGCGTCTCCTGCGAGGTAGGCCGGATGACCTCGTCGTTCGTGGCACTGAAAAGGCCGCTGCGCAGCCCCTCGCGGAAAAGATGCTTCACACGGCGGTCTTCCCCCGAGTGGAAGGTGAGGATGCACACACGGGCACCGGAGCGCAAACAGGCGGGCAATTGACGCAAAAAAGTGTCAAGCGCGGTAAACTCCTCATTCACGGCAATGCGCAGAGCCTGGAAAACCCGGCGCACCGTAGCGTCTCGGTCCTCCTCATTCACCCGATGAGGCAGCGCGCGGCGCACCGCTTCGGCCAGTGAGCGCGTGGTGGCCTGATCCGTTTCGGCCAGCGCCAGGGCCAGCAGTTTGGCGTGCGGCTCATCCGCATTGTCGTTGAGGATGGCAGTTAATTTATCAGCGGGCAGTTTTTGCAGCAACTCGCGTGCAGACACACCACGTTGCGGATTCATGCGCATGTCCAGCGGGCCGTCGTGCTTGAAGCTGAACCCCCGGGCGGGATTGTCGAACTGCATGGAGGAGCAGCCCAGATCGGCGAGCAGCACATCCGCACCATCGCTCCAGCCGAGTTCGCCGAGCGCCCGCGGCAGCCCGGCAAAATTCATGCGCTTCACGACCAGCGCCGATTCTTCGCAACCACCTGCACGCAGGCGCGCCTCAGTGCGTACGATTTCCAAAGGATCTTGATCAAGCGCGAGCAGCGTGCCGCCTGGTTGCACGGCCTTGAGCAAAGCACCGGCATGGCCGCCGTAGCCCAGCGTGCAGTCCACCGCGCGTTCGCCGGGCCGGGGTGCAAGGATGCGCATGATCTCGTTCAGCAGGATGGGCACATGCTGACCGGCAGGCGTTTTCCCAGAGGCGCGCACCTTCGCAATGGTTTCCGCATAGCGCTCAGGATTGAGCTCCTTGTACTTGTCTTCAAAACGTCGCGGGTTCTTGCCAGAATAACGCGGACGCCGGCGATGCGGTGTTGGGACTTCGGCCTCGCTCACAGTTCGTTGTATTTGGCGTTCGATCCACGTGCCTTGGCCACAGGATAGCGTGTTTCATTGCGCTCGATCTTGTCGAGCATCGCCTGACCGAGATCGACGCCAAGATTGTGCGCGAGTTCAAAAAGCAGGATGCCCACATCGGCCATCTCATCCTTCAGTTCCGGCATCTTGTCCTTCACCCGCTGCTCGATCTGCTCCGGCTGCTGCCAGACAAAGTGCTGCAGCAGTTCCCCGGCCTCCGCCGTGATTGCGATGGCGAGCTCCTTCGGGCTGTGAAACTGCATCCAGTCCCGGGCGTCACGAAACGCACAGATGCGTGCGGTGATTTGATCGATGCTCATTGCTGCATGATGCGACGCATTTCTAAGAGGGCAAACATTTGCAGATGAATGGCGAGCGTCTTGACATAAAAAAATTCGGAGGCGTCAGTACCGATTTTCATCAGCCATCATGGAACCTGTCGCCTATTACATCACTCATCTTGCCAAAAGGGAGGGACCTTTCACGCAGGAACAGATGCATGAACTGATCGCCACGCGACAAATCTCGCCCGAGCAGGCAGGCTGGTGCGCAGGCATGACGGAATGGCGACCTCTGAGTGAGTTTCTTCCTCCCCTGGTGCCCCGGAC
>Ga0209066_10004917_pt1 | contig 14311 bp, 14 predicted proteins | sample All_14_2_FD_187198 | JGI IMG/M metagenome (GOLD analysis project Ga0209066, IMG submission 187198) | Freshwater microbial communities in response to fracking from Pennsylvania, USA - Allegheny Zone_MetaG_DW_15 (SPAdes) (version 2) ...
GCATTAAAGGCGCAAAATGACCGCCTCATGCAAGCCCTAGGGCAGTACGGCTATCAAGGCGACCCAGACACAATTGCAGACGCTTTGTTTGCACAGTCGCAAGGCATTTCTGTAGAGGAAGCCACAGCGCAGAGACAAGCGGCAGAAGCGGAGAACGCAAAATATCAGCAGTTAGAATCACAGCTAGAGACGTACAGACCGTTAGCGATTAAAGCGTTGATGGCTGAGGACCTCGCAAAAGTACAAACCGTCAACCCCGAAGTGAAAAACCTTGACGATCTCGGGCCGGACTTCTTCAACCTAATGGGAGCATTGCATGACCCTATATTAGCTTACGATGCACTCCAAGCGAAAAAGGCCAGAGAAACCAAGCCAATCCCGCAAGACATTGGCGCGGTCAATTCAAGTTCGAGCAAAGAAAAAGACTTTTACACTTCTGCGGAGGTTGACAAACTGACGGACAAAGACCTCGATAACCCAAAAATCATGGAAAGGGTTAGAGCGTCAATGCTCAAGTGGAAATAAAGGAGTGAAAGACATTGGCATATCAGAATTTTAAACAGACCTTTTGGTCTAAACATATCCAGCACGAACTGGAAAAGAAAGCGATCCTCGCGGAATTCTGCAACAGAGAATTTCAGGGCGAAGTAAAACAAGGCAACCAGGTTAAAATCCTCGGAGTAGGCAGACCGACAATCGGCAACTACACAGGAGCCGACATCGGAACGCCTGAGGCCGTTGAGGATTCCTCTGTATTCCTGACAATCGATAAAGCGAAGTTCTTCAACTTCATGGTAGATGATATCGACAAAGCACAGTCTGTACCGGGACTCATGGAATCCCTAATGGAAGAAGCCACGATTGCAATGAACTTGCAGATTGATACTGACATTGCAGCACTCGCTGTAAATGCTGGCGCAAAGTCCGCAACAACCCAGATCAATTCAGCCGCTACAGCAAAGACCGCTATTGATGCCGGTATTCTTGCACTTAGAGAAAACGACGTTCCAATCACGGCAGATGTAGTGTTGGAAATCCCTCCGTTCGTCTATCAGTGGATGAAAGACAAGTACATAGAACTTGATACCGCCAACTCAGAAATGATGAAAAAGGGCATCATGGGATTCTATGACAACGTAAGAGTAAGGGTATCAAACAACCTTTACAATGACGGAACCGACTATTATGCAATGATTAGAACCAAGAAAGCCATTGCATACGTAAATCAGATCGACGAAGTAGAGCCTTACAGACCGCAAGGCTTATTCTCCGACGCAATCAAGGGCCTGAACGTATATGGTATGAAGGTTTCAAGACCTAAAGAACTGTATGCAATCAAGTGCCATAAATAAGGAAGGAGTGATTTAAATGACTATAGGAGCAGTAACAAACGTAAATCTAACAAGAAATGTCGCAGCGGCCATGGGCGCATTCGTAGACTGTGTAGTAAATGAAGGCGTAACCGTTGATGCAGCGAAAGACGATCAGAAAATTTGCATCCACTTAAAGAACGCTTTAACCAACGCAACCCACACAGCAGTAATCACCAAAGGAAACGGCTTACAGGGTGTAGCAGACCTTGAAGTTACTTTGGGGTATTCAGCTGAGAAAGTTATTGTTGTTGAATCCGGCGCATACAAGCAGATTTCCGGCGACAACAAAGGCAAAATCCTGATTAAAGACAAAAACACAACCAACACCAACGTTATTTCAGTAGCAGCGGTAGTATTACCGTAAACATCAGGGGCAGAAATGCCCCTTTCTATTTCAGTTTAAATAACAGGAGGTTATTTATGAAAGAGTTAAAAATGCCACTATTAACAAATAAGTACACCCAAGTCTACCAAGAGGAAAACTACAAATATAACGCACCGCACAGATTCTCAGTAAGTACGGTGGAGGAACCAAGTACAATTTTGGCAGACATTCATTTCCAAGAAGGACCTATCAAAGAATGCGGAGTTAATGGAGTTTGCAATGAAGACTTAATCAACATGGTTATATGCAGATTAGAGGGATTCCAAAATTCAGAGTTTGCTTGTCGAGAAAACGCACTGGCGATAACCAAACTGGAAGAAGCCCTTTTATGGCTCAGAAAAAGAACTATGGCGAGAGAAAGCAGAGGCGTTGAAGGAACGCATATAAAATAATGTCAAGGAGGCAGAAATGCCTCTTTTACCATGCTAAGAGTATTACAGGTGCAACTCCTGAAAGCGTGACCGAACGGAGGTTATATGAAAACCCTAATAGCAATCCCAACATCAAGAGATATAGAAATCCAGTGTGCCGCCTCAATTATCGGCATGGACAGGGGGCGAATCGGCGTGTTTTGCCCTCAATCCTATTCCATAGACGCATCGAGAAACCTCATAGTCGAACATGCCCTAGAAATTGGCTACGATTACATAATGTGGGTAGATTCCGATATGATTTTACCCAAGAACACCCTGACACAGTTAATGTCGCACGACAAGGACATTGTTTCGGGGGTGTACGCTTATAAAATCCTCGGCGGTGAAAATGCAGTCGCTAAGAGATTCAAAAAAGATGCGGTCGACACCTATGAGGATATTCCCCTAAAGGAAATCAGAGAGTCCGAACAACTAATGGAAATCGACGGTGTAGGGTTCGGGTGTGTGCTGACTAAAGTTGATATGTTCCGACACATTAAAAAGCCATGGTTCAAATACACCCCGAAAATGGGCGAGGACATTTACTTTTGCCGAAAAGCACAAGCCAAAGGATATAAGGTTTATTTAGATACATCAATACTTTGCGGTCACATTGGGAGTGTAAACTATAACATAAAATAATCTCTTGACTTGTATTGCGAATTGCGATACAATATAAACAGGAGGTGAAATATGGCTACTAATATTGCAACTAGATGCACGGAAGAAGAACACGCAAAAGTAAAGGCAAAAGCCGACGAGTTAGGCATGACAATTAGCGAGTATGTGAGATTCGTTTCACTACACGCAATCGTAGAGGTAAAAGTAAAGGAGGACAAGCAAGATGGGGAGAACAGAGAAATCCTTAAGGGGAAAAGAAGCGTATAACTCGTGTTTTCCGACACGGCTCAGAATATTACTTGATAGGATGGATGAAACACAGGGCAAACTAGCAGATGCTATCGGGGTAAAAAGACAATCAATAGGGCAGTGGAAAGATGGCACAACTACGCCAGATGTTATATCTCTAAGAAAAATCGCAGAGTATTATGATGTTTCAGCAGACTACTTGATAGGATTGAAGGACACGCCCGAAAAGACAGATGAATTACTGGCCGAAAAGATAAAAGAGTTAGAGAGCCAAATTATTGAAATAGCCGAAATCAACAACAGGTTAAGCAGAATATTATCTTAATAAAACATAGCCACAAAGGGCAGTCTTAACAGGCTGTCTTTTTTATGTGCAAAAAGGAGTGATGAAATGGAAACATGGGAAAGCGTACAAACCGCAGTCCTTCAAAAGATGGGGCTTATCACATCTGATACCCTAGTCAGAAACACCACGACCAACCCAGTAATCGCCGCCATGCCACCGCCAGCAAATAGAGGTTTGCAACTTCTTTCAACGGCCGGCAAGTTTATAACCAAGTCAATAGAGATCACGCAACAGTCACTACAGGAAATGAACGCACTTCCGTCGCCACTCTACATGATGAATATTTACCAGCATCAGAACGACGACATACCACCGTACACAGCGATAGGGGCGAAATCGTACTACTTTGAAGTGGACAACCCAGCCACGGTGGAAATTACAGTTGACGGAGTTACGACCACCATAACCAATACTGTTAAGGGAAAATTTACAGCCTATAAGGGGAATATATCAAACCCCGACAAAAAAGCCGTTACAATCGAATTTAAAGGCTCTTATCCGTACCAATACAGAAATATAGCCTTTTATAATGTGACCTTCGAAACCGATGCCGATGTTTGGGATTATGTTTCAGAAAGACGATACGAACTAAAGACCTTAGCGACGGATTTCTACAGGCTAAAAGAAATCATCTATCAAGGCGGATTCAATGATAACCGATACGAGAAAACCTCAGACTACCACATGGAAGGTGATTCAACTCTGGTACTAAACGGATTCAATAAAGGCAGCTGGAAAGTCACTTACTACGCATATCCGCAGACCATCACCAAAACCACATTAGGCACGACCGAATTAACGCTTGATCCCGAAGTTGCCGCGCTACTCTCAACTTACATAGCATCAGAGTTAATGATGGAGGACGAGCCAAGCATGGCGGTACAGTTCAGAAATGAATTTGAAGTCGCTAGGGGTGAGTTAAGACCATCCGACACAAGCGGTACGGTGGAGTTTGTAGCACCCGAACCTATAAGAATGGGGTGGTGATATGGCGAAATTCACAGCACCCAAACCCAAAGCAAAGCAGAGCGAGAACATTGAAACATTTTTAGGGGCAGATTTGTCAAACGGCTCAAATAATGTAGCAAAAAACAGATCCCCAAGCTGCCCGAACATGATTCGTTCAGAAGTCGGAAAAGTAGAACAAAGAGGTGGAATCCAGTTAGTCAAAACCTACGCAGGGCAGATTAACGGAGTCCACTTTTTATATGGTGCCACAACTAAAAAATTAGTCCACCACGGCACGAAAATATCATTAGATGGCGATACCCCTACGGAGTTATACGCAACCGCCAGCGACGGTATTTCAATCTCAAAACAGATCAACGGCAAGCTGTGGATTCTGGACGGACTGAAATATTTAATGTACGACGGAACGACCATAACAGCAGTTGAGAACACAGGCACGATTCCAGTTACCTTAATAGCCAGAGCACCTACGGGCGGTGGTACTGTTTTGGAACCGATTAACTTAATCCAGAAATCCATGACAGTAAAGTTTGCTGGACTCGCTTCGGTGACGGTTTATTATTTGCCTTATGCCGCGCTCGATGCCGACACTCTCATAATTAAAAAATTAAAGGTAGACGGAACGTTTGACACCTTAGTTGAGGGAACGCACTTCACGGTCAACCGAACCTTGGGAACCATTACATTCGGCACAGCACCAGGAGTTTCACAAATAGTGGGAGAAGACAACATATGGGTAACATTTGCCAAGACCTTCTCGGGGTATGCCGACAGAATCAACAAGTGTGATGTTTCCATCCTATATGGAATGAATGGCGCAAGAGATCGTTTATTTGTAACAGGCAATCCCTCATTACCCAACTACGACTATTACTCCCAACTAAACGACCCGACATTTTTCGGTGATATCAACTACGGAGTCATAGGGCAAGATAGCTCAAAGATTGTGAATTATTCCATAGTCAACGACTACCTTGTGACCCACAAGGACAACGCTGAGAACGACAACAACACAAACCTGAGAAAAGGTGAACTGATTGATTCTAAAGCGGTGTTTACCTCGCAAGGTTCTTACCAGACTAGTGGAGCGTTGGCAAAATACTCATTTGCAAACATGGAAAACGAGCCTGTATATGTGACCACAGAGAAGAACATAAGTGCCGTGACACCATCCAACGTACTCGGAGAAAGATTCTCACAGGAACGAAGCTACTACATAACAAGAGCATTGGAAAAAGAAACTTCATTAGCAGACTCTTTTGGGTTTGTGTTTGACAAGTTTTATTTTTTAGCTTGCGGTTCGACGATTTACGTTCTGGACAGCCTTCAATACTCAATCTCGAAAGACCGTCCATTAAGTCATAGACAATACGAATGCTATTACTTCCCCAACATTTCCGCAAGAATCCTATGGGAAGAGGGCGGAGAACTTCATTTCGGTACGGCAGACGGAAAGATTAAAAAGTTTGTCGCAAGAAAAGCAGATGACGAGGGCGTGGCCATTTCCGCGTGGTGGGACACTCCTTTCTTAGATGGAAAGAGTTTTGCTGATAAGAAGACATTTGTTTACATAGCGGTTAGACTAGCGGTTGCGCTTTTAACGGGAGTCAGGATTTCAATTTTTGTCAATGGGCGATGGAGTATTTTAAAAGACTACACAAACGAAGCAAACTTTATCAGCTTTAGTAACTCCACGGTTTCGTTGAGCAATTCAAAATTTTCATTTAGAACCGACACTTCCCCCAAAACACTCGGCTCAAAGATAAAGGAAAAGAATCACGACAAGGTTCAGTTCCGATTTGAAAATTCACGCCTTGGCGACACGTTTGGATTGTATAAAATCCTAATCGAGTATACCGAGGGCAACAAATACAGAAAGTAGGTGATTAAATGGCATTTAGCGATTATACGGAAAGCACTGAAATAATTGCAAACCTAGGCACAGATCCCGAAGACCGACCCGATATGGATGACGATGAATTTAAGGGTAAATTTGACGAAAACGCTGCAAAAATTAAAACGTGGCTAAATGGAACGCATAAGACCGAGTTAACAGCCCTTGAGACTAAGACCGACGCAAAAGAAAATAAGGAAATCACATACGTTGCCGTAACTGCATCTAGGGATCTAACCGCAGATGATTTATACAAGTGGATTGTAGCCACTCACGCAGCTACCCCTATTGTACTAACAATGCCAAAAGATCTGACGACCGAAGACGCTTGGATTGTTATTGAACAAGGCGGAGCTGCGCAAGTTTCAGTTTCCGCCGCTACAGATGTAACAATAAAACCTGCGACAAAGTTAAAAGTAAACGGGCAAGACAGCGCCGCAGTATTGACGCACAGAAGCGGCACGCCTAACACCTGGGGCTTTCAAGGCTCTGTGAAAGCGTGATAGTATGCATCCAGTAGTAAGGGCAATGTTGCAAGCGAATGTGGTTAAGGGAAAAGCATATTATGATGGCAATGGCGATTACATAACGCTTGCAGATAGCGAAGATTGGAGTTTCGGTAACGGAAACTTAGAAATAGAGTTTGCTATCACGCAAGCTAACATTTCGACAACGAAAATGATTATTAGCCAATATTCAACAGGAAATTATTGGTACTTAGAATACCAACCGTCTAATAGCAGATTTTATTTCCTCTCAGCTGTGAGTGGTTCAAATGTTGCAAATTATTATTTTTCAGTAACTCCGCAATTAGCGGTTGAAAAAACGTACAAGCTTACCCGAGTAGGCACTTCGCTTACATTAACGGAAGATGACACGCCTTTAAGCGCAACCGTAAACACCGCAATTGGTACTTCAAATCTCACAAACTCAACATCGGCGCTTTACATTGGCGCGTACGCCTACGACGGGAGCGAATCAATAAACGCGTACATGGATAGTTTTAAAATAACAAAGGGCATTACGGTAGTTTTAGATTTAAAATTTGCCGAAGAAATTGGCGCAACAACATTCATAGACGGCACAGGCAAAACCGTCACAACTCACGGCGATGTCGTAATCGTTGAATAATCCCCTTGACAACGCCCACTCAAAGTAGTATACCGTAGTCAAGAGGTGAACCATGAAACTTATTCCATTACTACTAATCGCATTAACCCTGACAGGATGCGCCGTTGCAGACGCTAAACCTTCTGTGCCCGTGAAGCCAGTCGAAGTCGTTGAGCTGCAAATCACCGAAGCCGACATTGAGATCCTAAAAGAATCCTGTGTCATGATATACGCCGACAACGGAGAAACAGAAGTCCAAGGCTCGGCAGTGGCGATTGGCGAAAATCGATACCTCACAGCATACCACGCAATAGCCGATGGCAGAACGAACCTCAAAACCTCAGACGGTGAAAAGCTGACCATAGAGAGCTATAGCGAAGAACTTGACATAATGGTGCTTACATCCGAAAATGAAGCGGTTCCTGTAAAGATAGGCGATTCCGACAATGTGCGCGTAAATGATGAAGTTATAATCATAGGATCACCAATGGGAGAAAAGAACACCGTAATTCGAACAACCGTAAAATTGTTGGTTGACGGCATAGTAACTTGGAAAACCGTTGGAGGCGGCACAAGCGGTGGCGCAGTATTCGATACGCAAGGCAACCTAATTGGAATTGTAATTTCAGGTAGCGCAATGGATTATGTAACTATCGCAGTGCCAATCAACACCATATTGGAACAGCTCTAAAAAATTAACACTTCATAAGAGAACCTTTTCAGGTTCTCTTTTTTATGTCCATTTTTAAGAACATGAGTTCTTTTTTTTATTGGAAAGGAGATAAAAATATGGCATTATCACCAGCACAAATAGCGGCAGGTAAAAAACTTAAAGAAAAGCTCCCGGGAGGTGGAGCATATGTAACACAGATAAATGTGCCTACAGCAAACACCGCGCCAAAAGTTACGCCAACCCCAACATTTCAAGCACCCAAAACAACCGCACCAACATATACCGCTCCAAAAACAACGAGCGCAACAAATACAACCGCATCTATAGCACCGGCAACGCCAGTAGTTGAGCAAGAAGCGCCTACATGGATCGGAAAAGGGCCAGTCGGGGGTGGGAGCGGTAGCGGTGTGACTTCAAGCGACTATTACCAGCAACAACTTGACGCACAGCAAGCGGCTATCCAGCAGAGAATAAATGCGGCAGTAGAACAAAACAACGCCTATATTCCACAAGTCAACCAGAGGTCAGACCAATCCTTACAGAACGCTTACATACTTAGGGAGCAAAACAGAGTCAATGCTCCACAAGCTCTATCTGCATTAGGTTACAATGGTGGCGCGGCTGAATCCTCTTTAATGGGAATCAACACAGGCTATGAGAACACCCGAAACACCGTAGAGCAGAACCGCAGTCAATCATTAGATGAAATCTACCAGAACGAACAGCAGATCAGAGCGACAGGCGATGCGACTTTATCCGAAGCGTCAGCGGACTACTACAATAAATTAGTCCAAGCACAGCAGGCGGCAGAGGCAAACCAACGCGAACAAATGCAATGGGAAGCTGAATATGGCTTAAAGGAAAAAGAATACGAAGATGCAGCGGCTCAACAGGCTTGGCAGAATGCCTACGACGAGAGACTGCTAGGATTGAAACAGCAGTCAAGCGGTGGCTCAAAAAGTTCAACTGGTGGAGCTGCGCCAGAAACGGCGACAAATTCCGCTTATTACTCAACAGCCGACAGAATGCTCTCAACCTTATCGGTTCCGTCCTCAATGACTGCTTTAATTAGACAATACAACTCAGACGGTAGATTGTCCGACGAAGAGGCAACCGCCTTACTTAGAAAATATGGATTGACGTGGTGATAAAATGTTAAATTGGGATGAAATCGAAAAGAAAACTGCATACAAACAGCCCGTTCAGAAAGTAGTCCTGCCCAAAGCGCAGCCAAAATTGCCCAAACTACCTGTAAATACTTCTTTCGGATCGGTGCTGGACGAATACAACACCTCTCTCCCCGGAATCGGGAATCAAGTAGCAAAAAACCTCGCTCCAGAAAGAAAGCAAGAAATTGCACAGGGCACGCAGAGATTCTTTGAAAAGGCCCCCGTACAGGCTGGATATATGCAAGGCGTTTCGCTCAACGACCCTATTAAGTCCTTGGAGAGAAAGCTAGGCACAGACATAAACACGGAGCAAGCGGAGAAGTCGGGATATTATAAGGCCGGGGAAATCGGCGGCATAATGACGCAGTTTGCCTTGCCTTACGCAGGGGCATCAAAAGGAATAGCCGCAGGACTCACAAAATTGCCGAAGTACGCCCAACTAGGTAAGCTCGGTCAAGGTGTCGCAAAATCCGTGACAACTGACTTAGCGGTTGGACTTCCTTTAAATGTGAACTACGCCTATAACAAGGAAGGTCTGCAGGGCAAGGAAGCGGCAAAGAGCATTGCTTTAAATACAGGAATTGACCTCATAACAGGGGGAATCCTCGAAGCCGTACCGATGTTTCTGAAAAGCGGTAAAAAGGTCGCATCTAAAGCAGATTTCGACACGTTACCACCATCAGAGAAAACCGAAGTTATGAGCGAACTAGAACGGCTTGCGTATGAATCCAATGTCAGAAAAGGCAAGATCACACCGCAGAACGATACTTTATATGGGAACTCATTTAGACCAACTATGGGCGAATTACCAGCACCAAAAGTACAACAAGGGCGAACAGGGGCGAACATTAAGCCAATAGAGGCGAACGCTTACCACGGCTCACTTAAGGCAAAAGATATAAAGGAATTTAAACCATCAAATAGCGGAGAATTAGGCAGAGGATTATATTTTTCAAAAGATAAATCATATGCAGAACAGTATGCGGTAGAGGGTTACGGTTATCCTATGGGGAAAAGTGCAGGGGTAATCAACCTTAACATTGACAAATTAAACCTTAAAACCATCACAAAACAAGAGTGGATTGATGAAAGAAGCCGTTTTTTTGATGCAGAGCAAGCATTAAACGGAGGTGTGTGGAATGGTGATGTATTTAAACGTGCGGAGCAAAAACTTAACGAAAAATACATATCAGAGGGTTACGACGGTCTTTATGTTGATGGCGAAAAGCAAGGCGTTATTTTCCCCGAAAAGATTAACAGCGTCAAGAGAACATCACAGATTCCGTCAACACGCTTGCAACCTAAAAGTATGTACGCCAACGCAGTCGGTCAGCGAGAAGTGCCCCGAACCATAACGCCAAACGAACTACCAAAAGCAAACAAAGTACAACCACAGCCCCTACCCCAAGCCCCCACAAAGCCTGCACAGCCGATTTTACCGCAAAAAGGTACAGAGATACCAAAAGAACAGCCGTTCGCGCAAAATGGCAATTTACCAAAGTATAAAGATCTCGGCGCAGACACATTTAAAGGTGAAAAAACCACCGGGCAATTAGTCGATGAATATGGTGCATTTCCTAAAGGCGAAGCGCCAAGAGCGAGAGAAATTGATGTTCCGAAGAAAACCGATTACGGCGACGTTCAGCAGCACGTCAGAACCTTACAGGAAAGCGCGATAGTAGATGATACCCTTTTTAAAGACATTGACGAATCAATCAAGGAAGGCACATTTACCAAGTTTGTGAAGAAAAACCAAACTGCCGTTGAAGACGCAAGCAGAACCATTGAAATAAACTTTGATGATGCGCTTGACCGGTTCAGAAGCGTTACCACGTCGGAAAAAACGCCTACCTCATACGATGTTGCGCTTGGGAATCGATTATTGCAGGAACTTCAAAAACAAGGCAAATATGAAGATGCTTTAAGCGTTGCAACGGACTTATCGCAGATCCTTTCCGAAACAGGGCGAACCTTACAGGCGGCACGAATAGCAAAAAGACTTTCTCCCGAAGGGCGTTTGATGATGGTCACGAAAACCGCCAGCAGAATCGAGCGTAAAACAGGCGGCAAAGTTAAACTATCAGACGACACCATAAAGAAAATAAGCGAAGCTACGACAGAAAAAGAGATTGTCGAGGCGAACCAAAAAGCCGCCACTGAAATGTGGAATCAGATTCCAGCCAACTGGATTGATAAGGCTAACGCGTGGCGCTATATGGCTATGCTGTTTAACCCTAAAACCCATGTGAGAAACATCGTCGGAAACTCTATTTTCGTTCCAGCAAGGGCGTTTAAAAACGCAATCGGGGCGGCAATAGAAAAACCTTTTGTAAAATTGGGCGACAGGACAAAAGCCGTTTTAACCAAGGCAGACAAGGACATTGTGGAGTTCGCCAGAAAAGACTTTGATAATGTGAAATCAATCTTGAAAAACGAAGGCAAAATCGATGACAACTTTAGACCGTATGACGCAAAAGTTTTTGACAAAAAAGGGCTTGAGGCAATTCGTAAACTTAACCTAAACGCACTAGACGCAGAAGATACATGGTTTATGAAATTCGCATACGACGGTTCATTAGCGCAGTATATGAAAGCCAATAAATTGAATCCGTCAGATATGGTTGGCGAGGCTTTAGACAAGGGCAGAAAATATGCCATGAACGAAGCGTTAAAGGCAACTTACAGAGATTTCAACGCATTTTCGGCGGCTATTTCCAGAACTAAGCGGACTTTAGCGGAAGGTAAGGCTAATACCGCAATGGGGAGTTTGGCAAAAAAAGGCGCGTCGGTTGCGCTTGAAGGAATAATCCCGTTTGCAAAAACCCCTGTAAACATTCTCAGAAGAGGATTTGAATACTCTCCCGTTGGGCTGGTTGACGGAATTGTCAAAATGGCGAAAGGTGTAAAAAGTGGCAAGGCCACAGCAGCAGAAGCAATTGACACACTGGCGACCGGGCTTTCCGGAAGCTCTGTTTTAGCGCTGGGCGTTCTATTGGGGTATCAAGGTATCGTTAAAGGCAAAGAGGGCGAATACAGCGATAAGGCATATAATTACGACACAATGCAAGGGTCACAGAATTATTCGCTTGACCTCGGATCAGGAACCTATACCATAGATTGGGCGGCTCCGCTTTCTATGCCGTTTTTTGTAGGCGTGGAACTAGCAAAAGCCATAAAAGAACAAAATGCCGACCTAGGAAGAGTGCTCGATTCTGTCACGGCAATGCAAGACCCACTGTTTAACCTTACTATGCTGCAAGGAATCAACGATATTCTTAAAAACAACTATGAGGGCATGGGGCAAACCATAACGGAAATTGGGCTTGGTTATGCCGGACAGTACAACCCGACCTTATTCGGACAAGTTGCGAGAACCGTTGACACAACAAGACGAACCACAACCAGCACAAATGAAATTCCATTAACAAGGCAGCTTGAAAGGTTTGGCAGAAAACAAGTCGCAAAACTCCCGGTCGCAAGCATGGCGTTAGAACCTTACGTTGACTTGTGGGGCAGAGAACAGAAAAGCGGCAATTTTGCGGAAAACTTTTTAAGCCCTGGGTATTGGCAATCTGACAATGTTACGTCTGTTGACAAAGCAATTAACCGTCTCAGGGAAACGCTTGACGAAGAAACCGCTAAGAAAATAATCCCGCGCAAGACAAGCCAGTACGAAGTGGTAAAGGATAAAATTCCTTACAGGATGAACGAAAAGGAATTGACACAGTTCCAGAAAACGCGCGGAAAAGAATCTTACAGGCGGCTTGAACTTCTGTTTAATTCGTCAGCGTACCACGGAATGTCAAGCAGTGAAAAATCCAAGGCTATTTCAAAAGTATACGACGAAGCATTTGAAAAAGCTAAGTCTGAGTTACTTAAATAAGGGGCCTCCGGGCCCTTTTAAATTGGAGGCAAAGCATGAAAACATTAAAACGAGGCTCAAAGGGCGAAGCGGTCAAATTATGGCAAGCCCGGATAAGGGTAGAGGTTGACGGCGACTTCGGGCCAAGAACCGAAATTGCAACAAAAACATGGCAGAAAACAAACAGTTTAAAGCCCGACGGAATAGTCGGACCCGATACACAACAGAAAGCCGGATTCGTAAAAACCAAACACAGTAACCTATATGTTATCAGAATCCCATTCAACGCTATCCTGGATGCGGACGTTTTATTAGGCAAGCGCCAGCGCGTGGAAGACTTCGACTTTTCATATGACATGATTCTTAACGCTGGGCTATTCTGTATGCAGTCGGGCAAAAACACCACAGATTTAGTAATAGACGGAAAACTTGATAACGGCGGCAATTACACCGACAAAGGGCTGGCGTTCGATGGTAATAAAATCTACCCAGCAAGAACAAGCGAGATCGTCGGAAAATCCAATGTTGATTTCTTAGGAGGTGGTCCTACATTAATCTGGGACTTTGTGAAACACCTTGATCTAAAAGGTATTGTTTCCAGTCTCTTATCCTCCATAACCCAGCGTATGGCGTTCGGGGTGGATAACGAAGCGTTTTACATAATCACCACAGGCAGAGAAAATAAGTGCTCGCTTTACACGATTTTAGCAGAAGGGCTTTATCAGAAGTTAAAAACCCTAATCGGCGGCGACGGTGGCGGCAGTGTGGCTTTAGATTGGCTGGGGATTATCTTTACGGGGAACAGGCCGATCCCGACAGTTATAGCATTGAAATTGGCAAGGTGGTGGTAAGATGGAAATAGAGGGTAGAATCGTCAAAAACTTTTCCTTTAAGGAAATGGCAAACAACGAAACCAGCGACAAGGTAAAATTAAGAATTGACACCCCCGAAGCAACGGAACACGCATTTATGATGCAAGAGTTAAGGGATTGGGCGGTCGAAACTTACCCTGATGTATTTATCGAAGGTTTGAAAGTTTCAAGTTGGTACAGGACAAAAGAATACAATGCAAGGCCAAGTGTTGGCGGTGCATCTAATTCAGCGCATTTGGATTGCCGAGCAACTGATCTAAAAAACATACCCGAAAACCTATACGACAAATTTATAACTGCATGGCAAGTGATTTGCGCCAGACATAACAAAATCGGCGGCATAGAGCTTTACGATTGGGGAATGCACTTTGATTC
>Ga0209066_10004918_pt1 | contig 14309 bp, 13 predicted proteins | sample All_14_2_FD_187198 | JGI IMG/M metagenome (GOLD analysis project Ga0209066, IMG submission 187198) | Freshwater microbial communities in response to fracking from Pennsylvania, USA - Allegheny Zone_MetaG_DW_15 (SPAdes) (version 2) ...
GCGCGGGGCGTCGCCCTCCGCCTCGCGGCGCCCCGCGCCGTAGTCGACGGCGATCGAGAGCGCCGAGCGGCTCGCGTCGGCGAGGATCACGTCGACGCCGAGCGCCGTGAGCGCGTGGCCGAGGCTCGCGCCGAGGAGGCCGGCGCCGACGATGCGGACGGAGCCCTGGGTCCTCGCGGTCATCGGATCCCCCTCGCCCGGCCGCCGGGTCGTGCCGGCGGCCGACGACGGCCGTCCGGCGTCGCCGCGGTCTGCGGCGCCTGCGCGAGTTCGAGCAGCCGCCCGACCTCGTCGGCGGTGAGGTCGCGGGTGCGGCCGACCGCGAGCGAGCCGAGCGTCAGCGGACCGAACTGGCGGCGCACGAGGTCGAGCACGGGGTGGCCGACGGCGTCGAGCATCCGTCGCACGATCCGGTTGCGACCCGAGTGGATCGTGAGCTCGATCGTCGAGGTGCCGCGGCGGCCGTCCTTCGCGGCGGTGCCGGTGAGCTTCGCCCGGTCGGCGGCGATCGGCCCGTCCTCGAGCTCGATCCCCTGCTTGAGCTGCTGGATGGTGCGCGCGGCGACGACGCCATCGACGCGCGCGACGTAGGTCTTCTCGACGCCGAACGACGGATGCGCGAGCACGTGCGCGAGCTCCCCGTCGTTCGTGAGCAGCAGGAGCCCGCTCGTGTCGACGTCGAGCCGGCCGACGTTGAACAGCCGCTCGTCGTAGTCGACGGTGTAGCCGGTGAGGTCGGGGCGCCCGCGGTCGTCGCTCATCGAGCTGACGACGCCGGTCGGCTTGTTGAGCACGACGTAGCGGCGCGTCGGGTCGAGCTGGATGGGCACCCCGTCGACGCTCACCCGGTCGCCGGGCTGCACGCGGCGCCCCGGCTCGTCGACGACCTCGCCGTTGACCTCGACGCGCCCGGCGGCGATGAGGTCCTCGCAGACGCGGCGGGAGGCGACGCCGGCGGCGGCCATCACCTTCTGCAGGCGCTCACCGCGCTCCGCATCCCACTCGCCAGTCACCACGGGAGTCTACCCGTGCGGCCTACGCGATCCCCTCGAAGCCGTCGCGGCCGTCGTCGAGCAGCGGCGAGACCTTCGGCAGCTCGTCGATCGAGTTGATCCCCAGCTGGCTGAGCAGCAGGTCGGTGGTCTCGTAGTGGATCGCGCCCGTCTCCGGGTCGGCGAACGCCTCGGTGATGAGCCCGCGCGAGACGAGGGTGCGCACGACGGAGTCGACGTTCACCGCGCGGATCGCCGCGATCGCGCCCCGGGAGATCGGCTGCCGGTAGGCGATGACGGCGAGCGTCTCGAGCGCCGCCTGCGAGAGCCTCGTCGTCTGCTGGGTGACGACGAAGTCGCGCACCACCTCGTCGAGCTCGGCCCGGACGTAGAAGCGCCAGCCGCCGCCGACCTCGCGCAGCTCGAAGCCGCGCCGCACCCCGCCGGCCTCGCCGTCGTAGTCGGCGATGAGACGCTCGATCGACTGCCGCACCGCGGGCACGGGCGCGCCGAGCCCGGTCGCGATGGTGACGATCGACTGCGGCTCCTCGGCGACCATGAGCACCGCCTCGATGCGCCGCTCGAGGTCGACGGGCACCGTCGCCTGCGCCGCGTCGGCGTCGTGCTCGAGGGCCGTCTCGGCGTCCGTCTCGGCGTCCATCGCCGCGTCAGCCACGTGCTCAGCTGCCATAGTCCGCTCCCAGCGTCGCGAGTGATTCGTCCGACCAGTGCTCCGCCGTCCAGCGCACCGTGAGCTCGCCGAGCGGCTCGAGCTGCTCGAAGGCGACGGCGGCACCGCGGTAGAGCTCGAGGATCGCGAGGAAGCGCGCGACGACGACGCCCTTCTGCTCCACCCCGACGACGAGCTCGCGGAACGTCATCGGCTCGCCGCGACGCAGCGCCGCGACGACGTGCGCCGCCTGCTCGCGGATCGACACGAGCGGCGCGTGCAGGTGGTCGAGGCCGACCGTCGGGATGCTGCGCGGCGCGAGCGCGAGCGCGGCGAGCGCGGCGAAGTCCTCGAGCGAGAGGGTCCAGCGCAGCTCCGGCTCGCGTTGGCGGAACCGGTCCTCGAGCCGCACCGAGCGCGCGTGCCGCGATGCCTCCCGGTCGAGCCGCTCGGCGAGGAAGGCGGAGGCCTGCTTGAAGGCGCGGTACTGCAGCAGGCGGGCGAAGAGGAGGTCGCGCGCCTCGAGCAGCGCCACGTCCTCGGCGTCGACGAGCTCGCCCTGCGGCAGCAGGCCGGCGATCTTCAGGTCGAGGAGCGTGGCGGCGACGACGAGGAACTCGCTCGCGCGATCCATCCCGACCGCGGTGTCGAGCTCGCCGGTGCCCTCGGCCGCGCGCAGGTAGCTGAGGAACTCGTCGGTGACGACCGAGAGCGCGATCTCCGTGATGTCGAGCTCGTGCTTGGTGATGAGGGTCAGCAGCAGGTCGAACGGGCCGTCGAAGTTCGCGAGGGTGACCGAGAACCCGGGGGCGATCCCGCCGGTCGCGCCATCGCCGGTCGCGCCGCCGGTCGCGCCGTCGACGGCGAGGTCGCCGGCGTGCTCGGCGCGGCTAGGCGACCGCGCCACGGGCGACGAGCTCGCGGGCGAGGGTGCGGTACGCCTCGGCCGCCGGGTGGTCCGGCGCGAAGTCGGTGATCGGCGTGCCGGCGACGGTGGCGTCGGGGAACTTCACGGTCCGCCCGATCACCGTCTCGAGCACGTCGCCGCGGAACGTCTCCACCACCCGCTCGAGCACCTCGCGGGAGTGCAGCGTCCGCGCGTCGTACATCGTCGCGAGGATGCCGTCGAGCCCGAGGGCCGGGTTGAGCCGGTCGCGCACCTTCTCGATCGTCTCGAGCAGCAGGGCGACGCCGCGGAGGGCGAAGAACTCGCACTCGAGCGGCACGAGCACGCCGTGCGCCGCGGTCAGCGCGTTGACGGTGAGCAGGCCGAGCGACGGCTGGCAGTCGATGAGCACGACGTCGTAGTCGTCCTTGATGCCCTGGAGCACGCGGGCGAGCGCCGACTCGCGCGCGACCTCGTTGACGAGGTGCACCTCGGCGGCCGAGAGGTCGATGTTCGCGGGGATGACGTCGAGCCCCTCGACGCCGGTCGCCACGATCGCCGACGCGGCATCCGCGTTGCGGCTCATGAGCAGGTCGTAGATGGTCGGCACGTCGTGGGTGCGGACGCCGAGCCCGGCCGAGAGGGCGCCCTGGGGGTCGAAGTCGACGGCGAGCACGCGGCGGCCGTATGCGGCGAGCGCGGCGCCGAGGTTGATCGACGTCGTCGTCTTGCCGACGCCGCCCTTCTGGTTGCACATCGCGATGACGCGGCCGGGCCCGTGCGACGACAGGGCCGGCGGCACCGGGAAGACGGTGAGCGGGCGGCCGGTCGGCCCGATGGCGCCGACGGTCGCGTCGTCGTCCATTCCGGGCAGCGTGCCCTCGTGGTCGATCGCCGCGCTCATGCGTCGAGTCTACGAGCGGCCGCGGGGCGGCCCCGCCGCACACGCGCGAGCGCCGTGGGCTCACCTCACCCTCAACTGCAACCTGAGACTCACCGCGCCCGCGGATGCGCGAGCTGGTAGACGTCGCGCAGCGCGTCCGCGGTGACCTTCGTGTAGATCTGCGTCGTCGCGACCGACGCGTGGCCGAGGAGCTCCTGCACCACGCGGACATCCGCGCCACCCTGGAGCAGATGCGTCGCGAACGAGTGCCGCAACGTGTGCGGCGAGAGCTCGGCGGCGATGCCCGCGCGCGCGGCGGTGTCGCGGATGATGAGCCAGACGTGCTGACGGGACAGGCGCCGGCCCCGCGCCCCGACGAAGAGCGGCCGCGCCTCGACCGCGAGCACCGGGCGCGCGCGGACGAGATAGGCGTCGAGCGCCGCACGCGCATACGAGCCGAGCGGCACGATCCGCTGCTTGCCGCCCTTGCCGAAGAGCCGCACGACCGCCTCGTCCTCGGGCGCGTCCGCGAGGTGCGCGACGTCGTCGAGATCGAGATCGACGGCCTCGCTCACGCGGGCGCCGGTCGCGTAGAGGAACTCGAGCAGGGCGCGATCGCGCATCCGGATCGGGTCGTCCCCCGTCGTCGCGTCGAGGAGCGCGGTCACCTCCTCGACGGTGATCGCCTTCGGCAGGCGCGACGGGCGCTTCGGCGGCCTCGCGTCGGCCGTCGGATCGACGGCGGCGAGCCCCTCGTCGACCGCGAAGCGGTGGACCCCGCGGACCGCCGAGAGCATCCGCGCCACCGAGGTCGGCGCGAGCGGGTGCTCGCGCTCGCGCAGGGAGACGAGGAACCCCTCGACGTCGCGGTCGGTCACCGCGGCGAGGTCGCCGATCCCGGCCTCGGCGAGGTAGGCGTCGTAGGCGGCGAGGTCGCGCCGATACGCGGCGACGGTCAGCGGCGAGCGCCCGCGCTCGACCTGCTGCTGACGCAGGAACCGGTCGGCGACGACCGCGACGGCGGACGGGCGCGACTCGGACACGCGTTCAGTCTCCCGCGCCGGCTCCCCGGTTCGCCGGATGCCGCATCCACGGCGCGTTCGGGTCGCCGAGCCCCGACCAGCCGCGGTCGCGCTCGAGCCGCGCCGTGAGCACGGCGATCGCGAGGATCGAGTTCTGGGCCCGGCGCGCGAGGACGGCGTCGACCGCCGCGTCGAGCTCGGTCCAGATCCGCTCGATCCCGGCCTCCTCCTCCGTGCGCGCGAAGACCTCCGGCGCATCGGAGAGCCCGCGGGCGAGGTAGACGCGGATCATCTCGTCGCTGCCGCCCGGACTCACCATGAACTCGCAGAGCAGGTCCCAGCGCGAGGCGACAAGGTCGACCTCCTCGGCGAGCTCGCGCTGGGCCGCGGCGAGCGCCGGCTCCGCCGCGACGTCGAGGAGCCCGGCAGGGAGCTCGAGCTCGGCCATCCGCACGGGATGCCGGTACTGGCGGATGAGGAGCACCCGCCCGTCGTCGTCCATCGCGAGCACGGCGACGGCGCCGGTGTGGTCGACGAAGTCGCGCTCGGCCTCGTAGCCGTCGATGGCGAAGCGCTCGCGCCGCACGTCCCACACCCGCCCGTCGTAGACGACGTCGGAGGCGAGCACGCGCGCGGCGACGGGGTGGTCGGCGAGCACCGCGTCCTCCCCCGCCGGGGCGGGCGTGCCGCCGGCCGCGCGATCCGACACGGGCTAGCCGTCCTCGCGCTCGACGTCGAACAGGCGGCTCGCACGCTGCCGCTCGAGCGCCGCGCCGATGAGTCCGCGGAACAGCGGATGCGCGCGGTTCGGCCGCGAGCGCAGCTCGGGGTGCGCCTGCGTGCCGACGTAGAACGGGTGCACGTCGCGCGGCAGCTCGACGAACTCGACGAGCACGCGGTCGGGCGAGATCCCCGAGAACGCGAGCCCCGCCGCCGCGATCCGGTCGCGGTAGAGGTTGTTCACCTCGTAGCGGTGCCGGTGGCGCTCCGACGCGCGGTCGGCGCCATAGAGCTCCGCGACGATCGAGCCGGGCTCGAGCGCCGCCTCGTAGAGGCCGAGGCGCATCGTGCCACCGAGGTCGCCGCTCTCGATGATGTCGACCTGCTCGGCCATCGTCGCGATGACCGGGAACTCGGTGTCCGGGTCGAACTCGCTCGACGAGGCGCCGTCGAGGCCGACGACGTCGCGCGCGAACTCGATGACCATGCACTGCAGGCCGAGGCAGATGCCGAGCGCGGGGATCCCGTTCTCGCGCGCGAAGCGCAGCGCGCCGAGCTTGCCCTCGATGCCGCGCACGCCGAACCCGCCAGGCACGAGGATGCCGTCGACGTCGCCGAGCTGCTTGGCCGCGCCCTCGACCGTCTCGCACTCGTCCGACGGCACCCAGCGGATGAGCACCTTCGCGGTGTGCGCGAAGCCGCCAGACTTCAGCGCCTCGGTGACCGAGAGGTACGCGTCCGGCAGGTCGATGTACTTGCCGACGAGGGCGATGGTCACCTCGTGCTTGGGCTCGTGCACCGCCTTGAGCAGCTCGGACCAGCCGTCCCAGTCGACGTCGTCGGCGACGCCGCCGAGGTCGAGGTGGTCGATGATGTACGCGTCGAGCCCCTGCGAGTGCAGCATCTCGGGGATGTCGTAGATGCTCGGCACGTCGACGGCGTTCACGACCGCGGCCTCGTCGACGTCGCACATGAGGGCGATCTTGCGCTTGTTGCCCTCCGAGACGGGCCGATCGCTGCGGAGCACGAGCGCATCCGGCTGGATGCCGATCGAGCGCAGCGCCGCGACGGAGTGCTGCGTCGGCTTCGTCTTCTGCTCGCCGGAGGCGTTCATGAACGGCACGAGCGAGACGTGCACGAAGAAGACGTTGCGGCGGCCGAGCTCGTGGCGCACCTGGCGCGCGGCCTCGATGAACGGCTGGGACTCGATGTCGCCGACGGTGCCACCGATCTCGGTGATGATGACGTCGGGCGCCGGGTCGTCGGCGGCCTGCAGGCGCATCCGCCGCTTGATCTCGTCGGTGATGTGCGGGATGACCTGCACGGTGTCGCCGAGATACTCGCCGCGGCGCTCCTTCGCGATGACGTTCGAGTAGATCTGCCCCGTCGTCACGTTCGCCGCGCGGCTGAGGTTGATGTCGAGGAAGCGCTCGTAGTGCCCGATGTCGAGGTCGGTCTCGGCGCCATCGTCGGTGACGAAGACCTCGCCGTGCTGGAACGGGTTCATCGTGCCGGGATCGACGTTGAGATACGGGTCGAGCTTCTGCATCACGACGCGCAGGCCGCGCGCGGTGAGGAGATTGCCGAGACTCGCGGCCGTCAAGCCCTTCCCGAGCGACGAGACCACGCCGCCGGTCACGAAGATGTGCTTCGGGACTCGCCCGCTGGACTGTTCGGAAAGGTCCGCCACGGGGTTCCATCGTAACCGAGGTTCCGACATCCCCGGCCAGACACTCTGGACGACGCGCTACGGGTTCGCGAGTTCGAGCAGTTCGCGCGCGTGGGCGAGACCCGTCTCCGAGTCCGCGAGCCCGGAGAGCAGGCGCGCCATCTCCTCCACCCTGGCCTCGCCGACGAGGGTCTCGACGCTCGAGGCCGTGATCTCGCCGTCCTGATCCTTGCGGACCCGGAGATGGTTGCCGGCGAACGCGGCGACCTGCGCGAGATGGGTGACGACGAGCACCTGCGAGGTCTCGGCGAGCCGCGCGAGCCGACGCCCGATCTCGATCGCCGCGGCGCCGCCGACACCCGCGTCGACCTCGTCGAAGACGAACGTCGGAACCGGGTCGGCGCCGGCGATGACGACCTCGATCGCGAGCATGACCCGCGAGAGCTCGCCGCCGGAGGCGCTGCGCCCGAGCGGTCGCGGCTCGGATCCCGCGTGCGGTTGCAGCAGGAACGCGACCTCGTCGCGCCCGGACCCGCCGAGCTGCTCGCGCCGGCCGACCTCGACGACGAGCCGCGCGGTGGGCATCGCGAGCGCCGCGAGCTCGGCCGTGACCGCCGCGCCGAGGCGCTCGGCGGCGGCCGTGCGCAGCGCGGTGAGCTCGTCGGCGAGACGCTCCGCCTCCGCGCGATCGCGCTCGACGCGGTCGGCGAGGGAGGCGAGCCGCTCGTCGTCCCGATCGAGCTCGAGGAGGCGGGCGCTGCCGGTGTCGAGCAGCGCGATGACGTCGTCGAGCGTCGCGCCGTGACGGCGCACGAGGTCGGCGAGCACCGCGCGTCGCTCCTGGACGCGGTCGAGCTCGCGGGCGCCGTCGGTGTCGAGTCCGTCGAGGTAGCCGGCGAGCTGGACGGCGACGTCGCCGACGCCGTAGAGCAGCTCGCCGAGCGCCTCCGCGATCGGGGCGAGGGCGCTATCGTGCTCCGCGGCCCGATCGACGGCCTTCCGCGCGGCGGCGAGCGCCGCGCCGACGTCCGCCGTGCCATCCGCGTCGCCGCCGTCGAGCAGGGCGTGCGCCTCGGCCGCCGCCGCGCGCAGCTGCTCAAGGTGCTCGAGTCGCTCGGCCGCGGCCGCGAGCTCGACGTCCTCGCCCGGTGTCGGCTGCACCGACTCGATCTCCTCGATCGCCTCGCGCAGCCGCGCAGCCTCATCAGCGCGACGGTCGCGGTCGGCGACGAGCGCGTCGAGCTCGGCCCTCGCGGCCTGCCAGCCGCCGAAGGCCGCCCGGTAGTCCGCGAGCACGGCCGCGAGCTCGGCACCCGCCGCGCGATCGAGCGCCGCGCGCTGGGCGGCGGCGGTGCGCAGCCGGATCTGCTCCGACTGACCGTGGACGACGACGAGCGACTCCCCCAACTCGGCGAGCACGGCCGCCGGTGCGGTCCGACCGCCGACGACGGCACGGCTGCGCCCCTCGCGCGCGAGCGTGCGGCCGAGGATGAGCTCGCCGTCTTCGACGGTGCCACCGGCCTCCCGCGCGCGCGCCGCGGCGTCGCCGCCGTCCGGCACGATCCACACGCCCTCGACGACGGCCGCATCGGCGCCCGCGCGCACGACCGCGGCGTCGGCGCGCTCGCCGAGCAGGAGCCCGAGCGCGGTCACCACCATGGTCTTGCCCGCGCCCGTCTCGCCCGTCACGACCGTGAGGCCGGGGCCGAGCGGCAGGGTCGCGTCCGCGATCACGCCGAGGTCGCGGATGCGCAGCGTCTCGATCATCCCGCCTGCTCCTCCTCGCCGGCGAGCCGGGGACGCCCCCGCCAGCCGGCGACCGGGAGGTCGAACTTGCGGACGAGTCGATCGGTGAACTGCCCGCGGGCCAGTCGGGCGAGCCGCACCGGGACCGTCGACCTCGTCACCTCGACGCGGGCGCCGGGCGGCAGCGGATGGCTGCGTCGGCCGTCGCACCAGAGGATGCCGGGGGCCGGCGTGCGATCGAGGAGCTCGACCGCGAGCACCGAGCCCGGCGCGACGACGAGCGGGCGCGCGAAGAGCGCGTGCGCGGAGAGCGGCACGAGCAGCAGCGCGTCGATATTCGGCCAGACGATGGGGCCGCCGGCCGAGAACGCGTAGGCGGTCGACCCGGTCGGCGTCGCCATGACGACGCCGTCGCAGCCGAAGCTCGACAGCGGCCGGCCGCCGACCTCGATGACCACCTCGATCATCTTGCCCGGCTGCGACTTCTCGACCGTCGCCTCGTTGAGCGCCCAGGTGCGCAGGAGCTCCGTGCCCTGGGCGGAGACGACGACTTCGATCGTCATGCGCTCCTCGACGACGTAGTCGCGGGCGATCGTGCGTCGCACCGTCTCGGCGAGGTCCTCGCGCTCGGCCTCGGCGAGGAAGCCGACATGGCCGAGGTTGACGCCCATGAGCGGGCCGGCGCTGCCGCGGACGAGCTCCGCCGCGCGCAGGATCGTGCCGTCGCCGCCGAGCACCATCGTCAGCTCGAGATCGTCGATGCCGACGGACTCGCCGAAGACCGGCAGCTCGGCGATCGACGGCTCGGCGGCGATGAGGTCGTCACGATCGCCGGGGACCATGACGGGCTGCATCCCCCCGTCGCGCAGGCGCGCGACGACCTCGAGCGCGGTGCGCAGCGTGGCCTCCCGGCCGGTGTGCGCGACCACGAGGATGTTCCGATCCGTCGTCATCGTCACGCTCCCGCCAGTGCAGCCGCTCGGTCGATCCATTGTGTCGGATCGGGGGCCTCCGTGGCGGCGAGGTGGACGAGAACCTCGGCATTGCCGTGCGTTCCGAGGATTGGGGACGACATGAGCCCCCTCGCCCCGAGTCCGCACTCCGCCGCCGCGTCGAGCACGCCGAGGATCGCCTCGAGCCGGAGTCCGGGCTCGCGCACGACGCCCTCGCGGATCCCGCCGCGCCCGACCTCGAACTGCGGCTTGATGAGGAGCACGAAATCGGCGTCGGCCGCCGCCACGGACACGAGCGGCGCGAGCACGAGCCGCAGGGAGATGAACGAGAGATCGGCGACGACGAGGTCGATCGCGCGGCCGTCGAGGTGCGCGTCGAGCGCACCTGGCACGAGGTCGCGGACGTTGCAGCCCTCGACGCTCACGAGCCCCTGGCGGCCGGCGAGCGCCGGAGAGAGCTGCCCGTGGCCGACGTCGACGGCGACCACGAGCGAGGCGCCGCGATCGAGGAGCACCTGCGTGAAGCCGCCGGTCGATGCGCCGGCGTCGAGCGCCACGCGGCCGGCGGCGTCGATGCCGAACCCGTCGAGCGCCGCGTCGAGCTTCGCCGCCGAACGACTCACCCAGCGCTCGCGCCTGGCGACCTCGACGAGTTGCGCGCCGAGGATCGGCGCCGCGGGGCGCGACGCGATGCGGCCGTCGACGGTCACCGCCGCGTCCCGGATCAGGCGAGCGGCCTCGGTGCGCGACCGCGCGAGACCGCGCTCGACGAGGGCGACGTCGAGCCGCTGGCTCCGCCCCGGGTCACCGGCGCTCGTCCGACCCCTCCAGGAGCGACTGCAGTTCCGCGTGGACGCGGGCGTAGGCATCCGCCCGCACGGCGAGCGGCTGGTCCTCGATCAGGCCGAGACGCTCGAGGAGCGCCTCGCGCTCCGGCATCGCCTCGACCTCGTCCACCCCGCCAGCCTACCCGGGCTCATCCCCGCAACGCGGGGTCCCAGACCGTCGGGTCCCAGAGCGCGTCAGGCACATCGAAGCCGTAGATCTGGCGGCCGGACTCCCAGATGAGCGCGCATCCCGCGCGCAGCAGCTCGGTGTGCGTGCGGCCGGCCGACTCGATGACGATCCGGTCGCCGACGAGCCGCACCGCCGCGGCGCCGACCTCGACGCGATCGCCCTCCCGCACCACGGTCTCGTAGGGCTCGTGGAGCTGCCCGAGGTGGTCGAGGATGTACGTCGGGCGCTCGGCCGGGATCGCGGCAAGCAGTTGCTTCGGGCCGTCGATCCCGGTGAGCACGACCGCGGAGGGCATCGCCGCGCGGTTCGCGCCGGCGATATCCGTGTCGAGCCGGTCGCCGACCATGAGCGGGCTCCTCGCGCCGAAGCGCGCGACCGCCGTGTCGAAGATGGCCCGTTCCGGCTTCCCCGCGACGATCGGGAGGATCCCGACCGCGGTGTGCACGGCCGAGACGAGGGTGCCATTGCCCGGCGCGATCCCGCGAGCCTGCGGAATGGTCCAATCCTGGTTCGTGGCGATCCACGGGATGCCGAGGTCCCGGATCGCGAAACTCGCCTCCGCGAGGTCGATCCAGCCGACCGTCGGATGGAAGCCCTGCACGACCGCGCGCGGAGTGTCGAGCGCCGAGCGAGTCACGACGTAGCCGGCGCGCTCGAGCTCGGAGGTGAGGCCGTCACCGCCGACGACGAGCACCGGCTCGCCAGGCGGGACGAGCCCGAGGAGCAGGTCGACCGCCGCCTGGGGTGAGGTCACGACGTCGTCAGGCACCAGCTGCAGCCCGAAGCCGCGGAGTTGCGCCGCGACGGCCGTCGGCGGGCGTGAGGCGTTGTTCGTGATGTAGCCGACGCGACCGCCGTCGGCGACGACCCGGTCGAGGGCCGCGACGGCGTGATCGATCGCCCGATCGCCGGCATAGACCACCCCGTCGAGATCGGCGAAGAGCACGTCGACGCCGTCGAGCGGCGTCGACGCTGGCGTGGACGCCGACGGCACGGGATGCCGCGCATCGTCCGACGCCGCGGAGCCCCGCCCGAGCAGCGCCATCAGTCGGCCTCCTCGCCGCGCTCGGGCTCGCCCGGAACGGCGGTCTCGGCCTCGTGGCCCGCGAGGTCGGCCTCCGCCGCGGCGTCATCGACGAGCGCGACGCCGGCGGACTCCTCCCCGTCGACGGCGAGCGCGTCCTCGAGGTCGAGGACGTCGAGATCCTCGTCGTCGACGTCCGCCACTCCTCGGTGCTCGGCGATCGCCTCGCTCGCGACGACCGAGCGCCGGAACCACTCCGCCGCCTCGGCGTCCCGCCCGAGCTCCTCGAGGACGACGGCGTAGGCGTCGAAGAGGTCGGGACTCCAGCTGAACGCGCGCGACGGGTCGAGCTGTGGGATCTCCAGCTCGCGCAGCGCCGCCTCGGGCTGCCCGAGATCGAGCCGCGCGCCGGACATCGCGATCGCGAGCTCCACCTGCACCGGCACCTCGAGCGAGCCGCGCGGCACCGAGCGACCGAGCTCGAGCGCACGATCGGGCCTGCCGAGCGCGCGCTCGCTGTCGACCATCATCGGCAGCTGGTCGTCGCGGCCGGTGATGCGCCGATACGTGCGCAGCTCGCGCAGCGCGAGCGCGAAGTCGCCGGTCGCGTACGCGGTGATCGCGAGGGTCTCTCGGACGACGCCGATCCGACCGCCGCGACGCGAGGCGGAGATCGCGTGCTGATGCGCGAGCTCCGGCTCGGCGTCGATCAGGCGCGCCGCCATCGCGAGATGGCGTGCGACGTACTCCTGGTTCTCGGCCGAGAGCGTCTTGAGTTCGTTGCGGACGTCGCGCGGGAGCGCCGCCGCGGTGACCTCGTCGGGAATCGGCGGATCGTCGTGCAGCGAACGCACCGAGCGGTGCGACTCCTCGGCGCCGACGACGCGCGCGTCGGACTCGCGGCCACCGGGGCCACGGCCACCGCGGTCGCTCCGGTCGGGCTCACCGTCGCGACGCGGTCGCTTCGGCGTCATCGACGGATGGGGCTTGCCGCCCCGCGAAGGCTGGCGGGGCCCGGAGGCGCCGCCGCGCTTGCCGCGCTCGTCGTCTCGCCGGGGTGGGCGCGCATCTCCACGCGAATCGTTCACGGTGCAATCCTCCCGGGTTGGAGCGCGCGGCGCGAATCGCCCCAGAAACACCGAAAGCCACCCGCGCGTGCGGGTGGCTTTCGATGAAAGAAGTCCGGCGGTGTCCTACTCTCCCACAGGGTCCCCCCTGCAGTACCATCGGCGCTGAGAGCCTTAGCTTCCGGGTTCGGAATGTGACCGGGCGTTTCCCTCTCGCTATGGCCGCCGAAACACTATGGATCTATGGTTTCGACTGCTGCGATGCAGCATGGTTCCGACCGTAAATCGGGAACCACAAAGTGGACGCGAACATCTCGTTCTCATGTCTCACGCAGAGGTGAGGTGTTATCAATCTATCGGCTTATTAGTACGGGTCAGCTGCACGAGTCTTGAGTCCTCGCTTCCACATCCCGCCTATCAACCCAGTAGTCTAGCTGGGAGCCTCTCGACCGAAGTCATGGAAATCTCATCTTGAGGACGGCTTCCCGCTTAGATGCTTTCAGCGGTTATCCGGTCCGAACGTAGCTAATCAGCGGTGCTCCTGGCGGAACAACTGACACACCAGAGGTTCGTCCATCCCGGTCCTCTCGTACTAGGGATAGATCCTCTCAAATTTCCTACGCGCACAGAGGATAGGGACCGAACTGTCTCACGACGTTCTAAACCCAGCTCGCGTACCGCTTTAATGGGCGAACAGCCCAACCCTTGGGACCTACTCCAGCCCCAGGATGCGACGAGCCGACATCGAGGTGCCAAACCATGCCGTCGATATGGACTCTTGGGCAAGATCAGCCTGTTATCCCCGAGGTACCTTTTATCCGTTGAGCGACAGCGCTTCCACAAGCCACTGCCGGATCACTAGTCCCGACTTTCGTCCCTGCTCGACCTGTCAGTCTCACAGTCAAGCTCCCTTGTGCACTTACACTCGCCACCTGATTGCCAACCAGGTTGAGGGAACCTTTGGGCGCCTCCGTTACTTTTTGGGAGGCAACCGCCCCAGTTAAACTACCCACCAGGCACTGTCCCTGAACCGGATTACGGTTCTAAGTTAGACATCCAGAGTGACCAGAGTGGTATTTCAACAATGACTCCACAAGAACTGGCGTCCCTGCTTCAAAGTCTCCCACCTATCCTACACAAGCCACACCGAACACCAATACCAAGCTGTAGTAAAGGTCACGGGGTCTTTCCGTCCTGCTGCGCGTAACGAGCATCTTTACTCGTAGTGCAATTTCGCCGAGTTCGCGGTTGAGACAGCTGGGAAGTCGTTACGCCATTCGTGCAGGTCGGAACTTACCCGACAAGGAATTTCGCTACCTTAGGATGGTTATAGTTACCACCGCCGTTTACTGGGGCTTAAATTCAGAGCTTTGCCGAAGCTAACCCTTCCTCTTAACCTTCCAGCACCGGGCAGGCGTCAGTCCGTATACATCGTCTTGCGACTTAGCACGGACCTGTGTTTTTAGTAAACAGTCGCTTCCCACTGGTCTCTGCGGCCTTCAAACGCTCCAGGAGTAAATCCCTTCACGCCTCAGGCCCCCCTTCTCCCGAAGTTACGGGGGCATTTTGCCGAGTTCCTTAACCACGATTCTCTCGATCTCCTTGGTATTCTCTACCTGACCACCTGAGTCGGTTTGGGGTACGGGCGGCTAGAACCTCG
>Ga0209066_10004919_pt1 | contig 14309 bp, 12 predicted proteins | sample All_14_2_FD_187198 | JGI IMG/M metagenome (GOLD analysis project Ga0209066, IMG submission 187198) | Freshwater microbial communities in response to fracking from Pennsylvania, USA - Allegheny Zone_MetaG_DW_15 (SPAdes) (version 2) ...
GGCCTGTGCGTAAATTTCCCACATGTCCCGCGGCGACATCTGCATGGCCATCTTGACCGTGCCCACGTTGCTCGACTTCTGGATGATCTCGTTGACCGTCAGAATGCCATGCGGATGTGCATCGTTGATGGTGGAGCCACCAATGCTGATGCGCCCAGGCGCGGTCTGGATCGGCGTGGTCGGCCTGACCAGGCCTTTGTCCAACGCGAGCGCGGCGATGAACGGCTTCATGGTTGAACCCGGCTCAAAACTGTCGGTGAGTGCGCGGTTGCGCAGTTGCTCGCCGCTCAGGTTTTGGCGCCGGTTGGGGTTGTAGCTGGGGTAATTCGCCAGCGCCAGCACTTCGCCGGTCTGCACGTCAAGCACCACCACGCTGCCCGCACGTGCCTTGTGCTCCTGCACCGCATCGCGCAGCTTCTGGTAAGCAAAGTACTGCACCTTGCTGTCAATCGACAACTGCAGATCGGGGCCGTCCACCGGCGGCACCACATCGCGCATGTCTTCCACCACGCGGCCCAGCCGGTCTTTGATGACGCGACGGGAACCCGCCTTGCCCGACAGCTGCTGATTGAACGCCAGCTCGACACCCTCCTGCCCACGGTCTTCCACATTGGTGAAACCCACCACGTGCGCGGCGGCCTCTCCCTCGGGGTACTGGCGCTTGTATTCGCGACGCTGGTAAATGCCCTTGATGCCCAGTTCTGCAATCTCCTTGGCCACCGGTTCGTCCACCTGGCGCTTCACCCAGACAAAGGTTTTGTCCTCCGGACCCAGGCGTTTGTGCAACTCGGTCAGCGGCATCTCCAGCAACTTCGCCAACTCGCGCAACCTGGGGTCGGCACGGTCCACATCTTCCGGAATGGCCCAGATGCTTTGCGCCACCACGCTGGAAGCCAGAATCAAGCCGTTGCGGTCCAGGACGCGACCGCGGTTGGCCGGCAGCTCCAGCGTGCGCGCAAACCGCACCTCACCCTGGCGCTGGAAAAATTCGCTGCCAAACACCTGCACATAGGCTGCACGCGCGCCCAAACCCGCAAACGCCAAAGCCAACCCAGCCATGATGAGCTTGCTGCGCCAGACCGGCGTCTTGCTCGCCAGCAGAGGGCTGGCGCTGTAATTGATGCTTCGGCTCACGCGAGCGCCCCCCGGTTGCACACGGAGACTTGCATGCTCACCACGCAGAAGCAGCACGTCATGGTTGCGCAACCCCACCCTGCGGTGCCACCACAGGCGATTGGGACACCATCACATACTGTGTGATGGCCGGATTCACCGGGCGCATCTGCAACTCCCGACTGGCCAGTTGCTGCACGCGCGCAGGCGTGGCCTCGGCGCGCTTTTGCACCTGCAACTGCTCGTGCTCGGCATTGAGCTTGTGCGTCAGCGCCTGGGCACGGTCCAGCGCGGTGTACAAGCGGCGCGATTCGTACTGGGTATGCACCAGATAAAACGCACTGACCAGCACCGCAACCAGAAGCGCCAGGTTGAGCCGAATCATGCACGCGCCCTCCCACCGGCCACAGCCGGCAAACGGCGAGGCATGGTTTTCTCAAGAAGACGCTGCGCAAACTTCATGCTGCCACCTCCGAACGTTCGGCCACCCGCATCACTGCGCTGCGCGAACGTGGATTGGCCTTGACTTCGGCGTCGGAAGGCTTGATACGGCGAACCCCACGCAGACGCATGGGCGCAGGTTCGGCAAACGGGACGCGGCGATCCACCACCGTACGGGAATGGCGGGCCATGAACTGCTTGACGATCCGGTCTTCTAGCGAATGGAAACTGATCACCACCAGTTGCCCGTTCGGACGCAGCACCTGCAGACTGGCCTCTAGCGCTTGCTGCAGTTCTTCAAGCTCGGCGTTGATGAAAATCCGAAAAGCCTGAAATGTGCGCGTTGCAGGATCCTTGCCCGGCTCACGGGTCTTGACCGCGCCAGCCACGACTTCGGCCAACTCACGGGTGGTTCGAAATGGACCCCGCTCCTGTCGGCGACGATCAATCGCCTTTGCAATCGGTTGAGCAAACCGTTCTTCGCCATAGTCACGAATCACCTCCGCCAGGGTGGAAATATCGGCTGTTTCCAGCCACTGAGCCACGCTTTGGCCGCGCGTGGTGTCCATGCGCATATCCAAAGGACCGTCGTGACGAAAAGAAAAACCCCGCTCGGGGTCGTCAATCTGGGGCGAGCTGACCCCCAGGTCCATCAGCAATCCGTCGGCACTCGCCGGCCCCAACTCGCTCACATGGCAAAAGCCCTGGTGCCGGATGGAAAAACGGCCATCGCTGGCCGCCAGTTCCTGCGCAGCCGCCACGGCCTGCGGATCCTTGTCGAACGCCGTCAGGCGCCCGAGCGGCGACAGGCGCTGCAGGATGAGGCGCGAATGCCCTCCCCGCCCGAACGTGGCGTCCACATAGTGACCGTCTGCGTTTATCGCCAAAGCCTCAATGGCTTCGTCCAAAAGAACGGTGTGATGAATCAAAGCGCCTTGCACCACAGTCCTTCAGAAAGAGAAATCTTTGAATACATCGGGCATATTGCCTTTCATCGCCTCGGCTTCCTGAACGGCATAGACCTGCGCATCCCAAAGCTCGAAATAAGCACCCATGCCCAGCAAGATGGCGTCTTTGCTGATACCCGCTGCCGCACGCAACTCGGGGGAGACGAGCACGCGACCCGAACTGTCCATATCCACATCCATGGCATTGCCGAGAAAAATACGCTTCCACCACTGCGCCTGCATGGGCAAGGCCGCAATGCGGTCGCGAAACCTCTCCCACTCGTTGCGCGGGAAAATCATCAGACAGCCATGTGGATGCTTGGTGATCGTGAGCTGACTGGACGCTGCGTTGCTCAAAACGTCACGGTGCCGGGTCGGCACCGAAAGCCGCCCCTTGACATCCAGACTAAGAGAAGAAGCACCTTGAAACACCGCAGCAGATTCCAAAAAAACACTTTTCACCACTTAATTGCACTTCTTCCCACTTTATCAGGAAAACCGAGCAACAAAAACCGTGAAGAAATCTATTTTTCAATGAAATCAACCACTTAGCAAACATTTTGAAACAATACGCACACTTGAAAACTCAGCCAAAGCAAGCACTTACAGCATGCTTTGCATGTGATGCGTTCAAAATGTTGCCGAAGATGGGTTGGTGGCGGGCAAGGTGTATGCCCCATCCAGGAGCAAGGGCGATCGGCGAGCACAGACGGCCTCTGTGCAACCAAGGCTGCAGGCAATAGCCTGCGGAGAAGGTCTTGTCAGACCGTCTTAAGCAACGTCGCACTCAAGCACGACAAAGATGGTTTGACCTCCAACCTGGTCTGGCATGCGCCACGACCCACGCAAGTGGTCGGGTCAGTTCAGTGCTTCACAGCGTACCAGCCCATGCACTGCCCTGGAACAATCCTGCACTCAAAGGATGTAGCGCGACAGGTCTTCGTTGCGGCTGAGCGCGGCCAAGCGACCGTTCACGTACGGCGCGTCGATGGTGATGGTCTGGCCCTGCAGGCGCGCGGCGTCAAAGCTGACTTCGTCCAGCAGGTGCTCCATCACCGTGGACAGGCGGCGTGCGCCGATATTTTCGGTGCGCTCGTTCACATCACAGGCAATTTGCGCCAGTTGGCGAATGCCTTCGGGTGTGAACACCAAGGTGACGCCTTCGGTGGCAAGCAACGCCTGGTATTGGCGCACCAAGGAGGCGTGGGTCTGTGTCAGGATCGCTTCAAAGTCGTCCACCGACAGCGATTGCAGCTCCACACGGATCGGGAAACGGCCTTGCAACTCTGGAATCAGGTCACTCGGTTTTGCAAGGTGAAATGCGCCGCTGGCGATGAACAAAATATGGTCGGTCTTGACCATGCCGTACTTGGTGGTCACGGTGGTGCCCTCCACCAGCGGCAACAGATCCCGCTGCACGCCTTGGCGCGACACCTCAGCAGTGCCTGAATCGCTGCGCGAGGCCACTTTGTCAATCTCATCGATGAACACAATCCCGTTTTGTTCGGCGTTGTGCAATGCGCGGGTCTTGATCTCTTCTTCGTTGACCAATTTCCCCGCTTCTTCGTCGATCAGCAGCTGCAAAGCTTCGGCAATTTTCAGCTTGCGCTTGCGGCGCTTGTCCTGCCCGAGCTGGCTGAACATACCGCGCAACTGTTCGGTCATCTCTTCCATGCCACTGGGGCCCATGATTTCCATGGCGGGCCGCGCCTCAATCAAATCGATTTCGATTTCGCGCTCGTTCAACACACCCTCGCGCAGCTTTTTGCGAAAGGTCTGGCGCGCGGTGCTCTCGGGCGTGGGCACCAGAGCGGGTTCAGCCCCCACGGCACGCGGCGGGGGAATCAGAATATCCAGAATGCGTTCTTCTGCAGCGTCTTCTGCACGCACGCGCTGTTTGCGCATCTCGACCTCGCGCGTCTGTTTGATCGCAATATCGGCCAAATCTCGGATGATGGAATCCACGTCCTTGCCCACGTAGCCCACCTCGGTGAACTTGGTGGCCTCCACCTTGATGAAAGGCGCATCGGCCAATTTGGCCAGACGGCGTGCAATCTCGGTCTTGCCCACGCCGGTGGGGCCGATCATCAGGATGTTTTTGGGCGTGATTTCGGGACGCAACTTGTCGTCCACCTGTTGGCGGCGCCAACGGTTGCGCAACGCAATGGCCACGGCACGCTTGGCACCGGTTTGTCCGATGATGAATCGGTCGAGCTCGGAAACGATTTCCTGGGGGGTCATGGAAGACATGCGCGTCAATCGGTAAGCGGTTAAGCGTTGAAGAAAGCCAAAGGCAGGGGTGCTGCACAGCGCTGTGCACCGCACAGCAAGCATCCCAAAACGTCAAAGCACTTCAATGGTGTGGTTCATGTTGGTGTAAATGCAGATCTCGCCGGCAATCTGAAGCGACTGGCGTACCACGTCTTCGGCGCTCAAAGCGGTGTGCTGCGTCAGAGCCCTGGCCGCTGCCTGGGCGTAAGCACCGCCGGAGCCAATGGCCACCACGCCGTGCTCGGGCTCCAGCACATCGCCGTTCCCGGTGATGATCAAGGCCGCGCTGTGGTCGGCCACGGCCAGCATGGCCTCCAGGCGGCGCAACACACGGTCGGTGCGCCAGTCGCGGGTCAACTCAATGGCCGCCCTCACCAAGTGTCCCTGGTGCTTTTCCAGCTTGGCTTCAAAACGCTCAAACAGCGTGAAGGCGTCGGCTGTGGCCCCGGCAAAACCCGCCAGCACCTTGCCATGGTGCAACTTGCGCACCTTGCGCGCCGTGCCTTTGACCACGATGTGGCCCAACGTGACTTGACCGTCGCCACCGATGGCGACCTGTACGCCATCCGGCGTCTCGCGGCGCACACAGACGATGGTGGTTCCGTGAAATGATTCCATGGTGTTTAACTGGGGTTGTATGACCCGATGAGGTACCGGGTGGGGAAGGTGTAAGCGCCGGTGAACGCAGGGACTGTGGACACCGAAACGCGCATGCTCAGTCGTTGCGCAGCACCACTTTGGCGTATTCGGTGATGCCGACCACATGGAAAAAGGCGGACACCAAACGGTGTGCGTCAACAAACTGCACCATGCGACCTTCAGCATGGTGCCCCGACACCCAATTCAGCAAGGTGCCTGCGGCCGAAAAATCCACGCGAATCAGGTTGCGGCAAGAAATGATGAGCGCATCGGCGCCCTTCAATCGGCGCTCCAGCGCATTCAACAGGTCCTGCGGGTCGCCACGAATTTCACCCGACAACTCCACCATTCCCAGTTGGTTGAAATCGGAAACCGGTCCGTCCATGACGGAATCGCTGAGAAAAGACGAATGCCCCAGTTTCGAATCGACGTCGCCCTGTGAGGGCTTGCCGGATTCAACCAAACCCTCACCAGACACCTCCCGAAAATGGCAGCGGGGCCGCTCCCAACCGGGCGGAGACAGCTCGTACGTGACGCAGAAGTCGAGCGCAGTGAGTTCAAACTCATCCGGCCGATTCATAACACGCAAGACCGCCATGCGCAGCTCCCACCAGAGCTGCTCCACATCGCGCTGCCCCGACGGCGTGAGCGTTTTGAGGAGGTGACTCAACTCATTGGTACCGCAAAAGCGCAAAGCCACATCCTGATCGCCCCACAGCGTGAAAATACCCAGCAAGGCACGGGCAGCCTTAAGATCAATCGACTTCACTGGCGACCAGTCCAGCACCCAGGGTTGGCTGGCGCGCGTAAGCACGTTTTGCAGTGTGCCCACCGCGTGCGCATCGATCAATGGCTCGCACACCCAAACCGCACGGTTGGACACAGCCGAATGCTGGGTGTTTTTACCTTGCATGCTGGAGACGATCTCTGGCATGCTGAACCACTGGGGTGCCGACCGATGGAATCGGTTGACGAAATCCACCGCATGGCTCTCGAACAAAGCCAACTGCCCCGTTGAGCGGTACAGATCGAACAAAGCCAGCCAATCCTCCTGCTGATTGCTCCGTGCACCCCCTTCGCCCAGTGCATCTAGGAGGCCTTGCTCGGCACCTGCGTCGTCCCCATTGGCGAAGCGGATGGCAGCTTCTTCGACCTCAGGATCTTGGGCAATCTCCTGCATATCGAGGGCCAAAAAGTGGGACGCTGAAAACACCGAATTGACGTTTTTGGAATCGCCCTGGGTGGCTGGGGCCATCAGTCCCGTGCGAGCGGTTTTGGCTGCAGGCACGGCGGGCGCATGCGCAGTCGGCTTGCTCTGTTGGGTTGGCGTCCACCCTTTGCGGATAGACAGCGGTTCGGTGTCGGCTGGCGCAGCCAAGGGCTCTCGCCCCGCTCCGCCCAAAGCCAAGGGATTCGCCTGGGTTTCGTTGTATTGCTGAACTCGCCGCTTTTCTTGAAGGTCTGCGGAGGTTTTTTGATCAGTGGCATCGCTCCTGCGCACAAAAGGCATCAGGCCAGAGATGTTTTGTGATCCGGCGTTCTGACTTGGTACCGTCAACTGCGAGTCGGCGCCTTTGGTCTTCCACCACTGCATGGACATCTGCGCTTCGATTTCATCGATTTTCTTGAGGGTACCGGCCCGGTCGTCCGGCCTAGACTGCAGACTGCTTTGGAAAAACGATGGTCTGGCACCCTCTTGACCTTCACCCGCAGCCGCTTCGCGGCTGCGGACCTTGCGCAGCAGGTCAAATTCGCGCTTGCGCACAAAGTCGTTGCGCTTTTTGCGCTCAATCATTTCTTTGAGCGCAGCTTTGCTGAACTCGCTCTCACGGTCGGCCAAGCGCGAGTCCAACTCCGACCAACTGGTGGTCGGGTGGCGCACGAACTTCACCATTTTGGACAGGAAGCCGCCGTTGGAGTCGTCCTTGGCCATGAAACGTCAGCGTTGAATAAAAACAGCAGGGCAGAAGACTGGCATTCAGTCCCCAAACATTTTTTGCTTCAACTCGCGACGCTGCTGCGCTTCGAGCGAGAGACTGGCCGTGGGGCGGGCCATGAGGCGGCCAACGCCGATGACTTCACCGGTCTCTTCGCAATACCCATAGTCCCCCGCATCGATGCGGGCAATGGCCTGCTCAATTTTCTTGAGCAATTTGCGCTCGCGGTCGCGGGTACGCAACTCCAGTGCATGTTCTTCTTCGATGGTGGCGCGGTCGGCAGGATCGGGTACCACCACCGTGTCTTCGCGGAGGTGTTCGGTGGTTTCGCCCGCGTTGGCCAGCATGTCGGCTTTGAGCTGTGAAAGCTTGCGGCGAAAGTAAGCCAATTGCAAATCGCTCATGTACTCGCTGTCGGGCATGGCCAACACGTCTTGGTCGGTCATCTGCTCGATCGACAGGGATTTCCAGTTGTCGGCCCGCGTGGGATCTTTCTGGATGGAGGATGGCACGGGAGGGGTCATTACGGCACGTTCGTTCATGGTGGAAAAAGTCGCCTTGGCGGCATCGGGTGCGTGGGTGGGAACCACCGCCGCCTGCGTCATCTGCTCCATCATCACCTTTTTGGCGGCACGTTTGCCCAGTGGCCTCGGAGTGGGCTCAACAATGACCGGCGCGGGTGCGGAGCGAGCGGTTTTTGCAGGGGTTTTGGCGGGGGTTTTGGCTATTTTTACGGCCGTTTTTTCAACGGTCACAGTCGGCTTTGCAGGCAGTTGGGCTGCCACTTTGGCCGCGGTCTTGGCCGCGGGTTTCACGGCAGATTTGGCCACGGTTTGGTTGTCTGGTTTGGCCGGCAAAACCGCAGGATTTGCGGTCGGGCTGGAGGGTTGGGATGAACTGGACTTGGTTGACACCGCAGATTTTTTGATCTCTGCAACAGACAAAGTGGATTGAATCGCCGGTTTGACCACCACTTGGGACGCAGTTTTAGCCGGTGCTTTGGCGGCGGGGACCTTGGCGGGGACAACGACCGAACGTTCTTGGGCCCCCACTGCAGCGGAATTGCCTGATTTTGCGGTTTTGTTGGCCGAGGCTTTCACAACGGGTCTCCTCTCAGTACCTGACGGTGCGGGATCTTGGGGCCGGTCGGTGCGGCGAACCAGGGTTCGCTGCGCGTCACGTTGAGCCGGGGAAAGCGGCTTGTCGGTTGTTATACCCCCATGGCGGTCAGGCTCCAAGGCGATCCCCGTGCGTTGGCGGTTAGCGGGTCTGGTGGAGCCTTGGGCGACCGACTTGGGCCGCGATTGTAACGAGGCTGGCGGCGAAGACTCCGCAACGGCCCCAGAAAGAAAGCCAAGACGTTGAAGAAAGGATACAAAGAGCACGATCAGACCTTGTTTATACAGTCGTCATGCCCAGCGGTCTTCAAACCAGGGATTGGTCAAGACCCTGGACCAAAATGTCGCGCGGCAGGTCGATGCCGATGAACACCATTTTGCTCACACGGGTTTCGCCTTCGGCCCATGGCGGTCCGAGGTCGCTGCCCATGAGCTGGTGCACGCCCTGGAAGATGACCTTGCGGTCGGTGCCTTCCATATCGAGCACACCTTTGTAGCGCAGCATGCGCGGGCCATACACCTGCACGATGGCGCCCAGAAAATCTTCCAGTTTGGCCGGATTGAACGGTCGGGTGGCCCGGTAGACGAAGCTTTTTACGTCATCGTCGTGATGGTGGTGGTGACCGTGCCCTTCGTGGCCGTGCTGGTGCGACGGGTGATTGCAGTGCTCGCCATGCTCGTGCTCGTGCTCGTGCTCGTGCTCGTCTTCGATCTTGAGGAAATCGGGATCGATGTCGAGCTTGGCGTTCAGGTTGAAGCCGCGCAGGTCGAACACTTCTTTCAACGACACCTCGCCAAAATGCACCGGGCGCATGGGCGCGCGCGGGTTCATGTGCTTCAGGCGGTGCGTCAGCGCTTCAAGCTCGCCCGCGTCCACCAGATCGGCCTTGCTGATGAAAATCTGGTCGGCAAAACCCACCTGGCGGCGGGCTTCCTGGCGCTCGTTGAGCTGCTGGGCCGCGTGTTTGGCGTCCACCAGGGTCAGGATGGAGTCGAGCAGGTACTGCTCGGCCACCTCATCGTCCATGAAAAAGGTTTGCGCCACGGGGCCGGGGTCGGCCAGGCCGGTGGTTTCAATCACCACGCGGTCAAAAACCAGTTCGCCTTTGCGCTTTTTCTCGGCCAGGTCTTGCAGCGTGGCGCGCAGATCGTCGCGGATGGTGCAGCAGATGCAGCCGTTGCTCATCTGGATGATGTTTTCGGTGGTATCGGCCACCAGGATCTCGTTGTCGATGTTTTCTTCGCCGAATTCGTTTTCGATGACGGCGATTTTCTGGCCGTGGACCTCGCTCAGCACGCGCTTGAGCAGCGTGGTTTTCCCCGAGCCGAGAAAACCGGTAAGGATGGTGGCGGGAATCAGGGACATGGTGATCGGTGCTCGAACGACAAGGTGACGGGAAGGCAACAGCCGGGGAGTGTATTCGACCCGCCCGCTGTTTGTCTGTTATGGGTTGAATCCGGTATTTTTCATGACGACGAGGCCCTTGAGGTACTCGCCTTCGGGGAAATTCACGGTCATCGGATGGTCGCAGGCACCGCCCAGGCGCTGCAGAATGGCGCCGTCCACACCGGCGTCCAGACCGGCCGAGGCGACGATTTTGTGAAACAGTTCCACGCCAATGCCGCCCGAGCAGGAAAACGTGAACAGCACGCCGCCGGGGGTCAGCAGCTTGAAGGCCAGGCGGTTGATGTCTTTGTAGGCGCGGGCTGCGCGCTCGGCGTGTGCGGCGGTGGGAGCGAGCTTGGGCGGGTCGAGCACGATGGCGTCAAACTGGCGGCCTTCGCTGATGAACCGACGCAACGAGGCGTTGACATCGGCGTCCATGAAGGTGGCGCGCGTTGCTTCAAAACCGTTGAGCGCCACGTTGGCCGCAGCCTGCTCCAGCGCTGGGCCTGATGAGTCGATGGAGGTGACATGCCCTGCCCCGCCCGCGAGTGCGGCCACGGTGAAGCCGCCGGTGTAACTGAAGCAGTTGAGCACCTGGGCAAACCCCAGCCGTTGGGTGTATTGGTAACAGACTTGGCGGCTGTCGCGCTGGTCCAGGTAGTAGCCGGTTTTGTGGCCGTGGGCAATGTCCAGCCCCAGGCGCCAGCCGTGCTCGTTCAGTACCAAGGCGGTGTCGCCGCAGCCACGCAGCCAGCCGGTAGCTTCGGCCAGGCCTTCGAGCTTGCGCGAACTGGTGTCGGAGCGCTCATACAGTCGGGGGCAGCCGGTGAGTTCAATCAGCGCGTCGGCCAGCTCGTTTTTCCAGCGTTCCACGCCGCAGGCGGTGAACTGAGCCACCAGGGTGTCGCCATAGCGGTCAACGATCAGGCCTGGCAGGCCGTCGGACTCGCCGTGCACCAGCCGCAGGCCGTCGCTGTGAATGCCCAGGCGGGCGCGCAGAGCGATGGCACGGGCCAGCAGGGTGCGCAAAAAGGCCGCGTCCATGCGCTGCGTTTCGTCAAAGCTCCAGACCCGCACGCGGATGCGTGAGGCTGGGGAGTAGGCGCCCCAGGCCAGAAACTGCCCTTCATGGCTCTCCACGCGCACGGTTTCACCCGCGTCGGCCCCGCCTTTGGCAATGGCGCCGTCAAACACCCAGGGGTGGCGGCGCAGCAAGGAGCGGTCTTTGCCGGGCTTGAGTCGTATGGTTTTCATGAGCGGTATTGTCGGGCTTGCACGCCAGACCCAAAAACAAAAGGCCAGGCATGGCCCGGCCTTTTGGCGTGGAGCGCAGAACGCTCAGGGACGCAGGTAAACAAAACCTTCACGGGCCTGCAGCTTGGCCACTTCGTGCACGCCAGCGGGCACCACCGAAGCTTCCATCACCAGCTTGCTGGCGTCGATCTTGCGCGACACGAGGGTGTTGTTGCAGACCCGGAACTCCACGCCTTTGTTGGCCAGATCGGCGATGGCGCCGGCGAACGGCTGCTCCATCTGGTTGGTCGCACCCTGCAGCAAGAAATCGATACCGAGGCCATGCGTGACCACCACGATCTTGGCCTTGGGGTCGGCGGCCAGGTGGTTGCGGATGTTGTTGAGCCCGCGCGAGGCTTGGGGAATGCCTTCGCTCATGTGGTAAACGACTTTGATGACATCGTCTGCGGCCTGGGCCTGCACCGAGGTGGCCATGACAGCAGCGAACAACAAAGCCTTGAAGGTGGCGAGGATCTTGAACATAGCGGGTCTCCAGAATAGATAAAAAGAACTGACAGCCATTGCTTATAGACCGATGGATTGTCAAACATACGCTTCGAAATGCTACAGGGATTACCCGAGACGGCCCCGCCCCCCACAGCACGTCCCGGCGTCAGAAAGGGTTGTTCAGCGGTTGGGGGTGGTCGGGCTGCGTGGCAGTGCCGCGCCAGGCTCGTCGGTGGCGGGCTCGGCAGACGAACCGCCGCGCGCCTGCGCCCGCGGGTGGGCTGCGTCGTACACCTGCGCCAGGTGCTGAAAGTCCAGCCGGGTATACACCTGCGTGGTGCTGATGCTGGCGTGGCCCAGCAACTCTTGCACGGCGCGCAAGTCGCCGCTGGATTGCAACACATGGCTGGCAAACGAGTGGCGCAGCATGTGGGGGTGCACCGGCGTGGTCAGCCCCGCGAGCATGGAGCGGCGCTTGAGGCGCACCCGAATGTGCTGCGGCGTGAGGCGCTGGCCGCGTGCGCTGATGAACAGCGCCGGGTCTTCTTGCGGCCATGCGCTGCGGGCCGCCAGCCAGGCGGCCAGCGCGACCAGAGCCGCACGGCCCACCGGCACACTGCGGCGCTTGGCGCCTTTGCCCAGCACATGGGCCTCGCCGGCCTCGGCATCGATCCAGCCGCGCGCCTGTGCACTGGCCACCACGTCCAGCCCCACCAGCTCGCCGATGCGCAGGCCGCAGCCGTACAGCAACTCGGTGATGCAACGGTCGCGGGTTTCCAGCATCGGGTCGTCGGCTTCGTGCTCGTACCCCGCCAGCTGCACCGCGTCGTCCACCCCCAGCGCCTTGGGCAAGGGCTTGCCGGCCTTGGGCGCGCGCACGTCTTGCACCGGGTTGTGGTCCATCAGGCCCTGGCGACCCAGCCACACATACAAACCACGCCAACCCGACAAGATGAGCGCAATACCGCGGGCACTGCGTCCGCCGCTGTGCATGTGCGCCACCCAGCGGCGAATATGCGGACTCTGTACCGAACGCAAAGGCAGCCCAGCCGCCGTGGCGTTGGCCACGAGTTTTTCCAGATCCAGGGTGTAGAGCGCCACCGTGCGCTCGGCCAGCCGTTTTTCCACCCGCACCTGGGTCAGGTAGGCCTGCACCAGGGCAGCGTCGTCGCGGGTGGTGGCGTTCATGCGTGCGAGCGGGGTGCCACCGGGCCGCCCCCGGCCAGACCAGCGCTCCCGGTGGGCCGCGCAGTGCACGAACAGGATTTGCGCAAAATCATCAAGGCCTCAGGCGCGACAGCGCAGCGCTGGCGAATTCACCGATGCGCTCCAGGAAATCGGTGCCCATGTCGGACACAAAGCGCTGGGCGTCGCCCGAGGCCAGCACCAGCAGGCCAAACGCTTGCGGCCCCGCCCCCTCACGCAGCGGAATCAGCGCAATCGAGGCAGCGGCAGCGGGATCGTCCAACCACTGCACGGCTTCCAGGCCCGGGTTGGCACCGCAATAAGGCCGGGTAAGCGATGAGACCAACGCCACCACGTCGTCGCTGGCACCCTGGGCAAACGGTTCGTGTGCGTGCTCGGGCGACACGCCCCAGACCTTGATGGCCACCTGCGGCACCAGAAACTGGGTGGCAATGGCCCGCGTGGCCACCGCAGGCAAGTCGCGCGCTTCGCGGGTGCGCAGCAGCTCGCGCGTCCAACGCTGCAGCTTGTCGGCGATGGCGCTGTTTTCAGTTCCATGGCGGATCATGTCGGCCGCCTTGAGTTCCAGTGCCCGGATTTTTTCGCGCAGCAGAACGGCCTGACGCTCCTGCAGACTCACCGCCCGATGGCCATGCGGGCTGCTGAGCTGCACCGCAGCCAGCAGGTTGGCGTGGCGCTCGAAGAAATCGGGCGTATTGGCCAGGTAATTCGCTATTTCTTCTTCGGTGATCGGAGCCATCGGTTCTTGCTTCATAGAGGGTTAAACGGGTCAGGGCAGGTCCGGCACATCGATCTCGCCCTCAAAAACGGTGGTGGCCGGGCCGGTCATCCGCACCGCGCCATCGTGTAAGGGGCTGTCGTGCCATTCAATGGTGAGCACGCCACCGTGGGTGTGCACGTCCACCCGGGCGTCGAGCAGGCCCAGGCGAATACCCGCCACCACGGCCGCGCAAGCGCCGGTGCCGCAGGCCAGCGTTTCGCCCGCGCCGCGCTCGTACACGCGCAAGCGCACCAGGCTGCGGGTCACCACCTGCAAAAAGCCCACGTTGACACGGCGCGGGAAACGCGCGTGCCGCTCGATCAACGGGCCCAGCGCCATCACCGGTGCGGTGTCCACATCGTCCACCAGCAGCACAGCGTGCGGATTGCCCATGGACAACACCGACACCCACGCCTCGCTGCCGTCGGGCTGCGCCAGCGGCCAGCGTTCAAAGCCAGACAAGGGCTGTGGGCTCAGACCGAGGCCATCGAAGGGCACGCGCGCCAGGTCAAACACCGGCGCGCCCATGTCCACCGTAACGCGGCCGTCGGGGTCCATGCGCAGTTCAATCTCGCCCTGCTGCACCTTCACCCGCAGCGGGTTGCGCGCGCTCAAGGCTTTTTCATGCACGTAGCGCACAAAGCAGCGCGCGCCGTTGCCACAGTGCTCCACCTCGCCGCCATCGGCGTTGTGAATCACATATTCGAAGTCGAGCCCCGGCGCGGGCGACGGGCGCACGCTCAGGATCTG
>Ga0209066_10004920_pt1 | contig 14309 bp, 9 predicted proteins | sample All_14_2_FD_187198 | JGI IMG/M metagenome (GOLD analysis project Ga0209066, IMG submission 187198) | Freshwater microbial communities in response to fracking from Pennsylvania, USA - Allegheny Zone_MetaG_DW_15 (SPAdes) (version 2) ...
ACTTCAGCTGGCCATGGCCAAACAGGCACTCATGCGCCGTGCCGAACGGCACCGGGATCGCCGAGGCCTTCTGGATGTCGAACCCGTCAGGGATCGGCCAGGCGTTGCGGGCCGGAACCGAGCGAAGTTCGGCGTGAGAGCCGAAGGCGTTCACGGTGACGACCTTTTGGCCGACCTTCAGGTGGGTGACATCCGCGCCCACTTCGACGATCTCGCCGGCCGCCTGATAGCCCACGATGTGCGGGCTGCCGGCCATTGGACCACCGCCGCGATTGAGCGTGTCACCGCCCTCAATGCTGACCGCCTCGACACGGATCACCACCCCCGACGCATGGCAGGCCGGATCGGCGACATCCTCATAGCGCAGCACGTCCGGCGAACCGGTTTCATAATAGACGGCGGCTTTCATGGCGCTCTCCCCAAGTTGGTCTTCTTATTTCCCCTCCTCGATCGCCCCGGCGAAAGCCGGGGCCCAGATCGAACCCGAAGAGGGTGGTGTGCTTGGCTCGATCCCTAGCCGCGCCACCCTCGGACGCTCTCGATGAATCTGGGCCCCGGCTGGAGTTTATCCTCAGGCGCACGCTTTGCGTGACCTGGGGGCCGGGGAGAGCGGAGAACAAACTATTTCGAGGGGTCGACCAGCGCCTGATAGACCAGCTGCTGGCTGATATCGTCGAGATTGCGCAAGGCCGGGTTGCCGTCCTTGTTCAGCACATGGATCATGCCCAGGAAGAACAGGTCGTTCTTGGGGTCGATCCAGAACCAGGTGCCGGCCGCGCCGCCCCAGCTGATCGTGCCCTCGCCGGCCAGGACGCCGGCCCTGGCGGGATCTGTGATCACCATGAAGTCCAGGCCAAAGCCCTGGCCGCGACCGTTGCGGAACGACCCTTCCTTGCCGGTCATGATCTCATCGGAAAGGTGATTGGCGCCCATCAGGTTGATGGTGGCCGGCGAAAGTATCCGCGCGCCATCCAGTTCACCGCCGTTCAGGATCATCTGGGCGAAGCGGGCATAGTCGGCATTGGTCGAAACCAGCCCGCCGCCGCCGGAGGCGACCACTGGCGGCTTGGTGACGTCCAGCACCATGAAGCCCTCGGCCGGGACCAGCTTCTGCTGCTTGGGTCCCCACAGATACAGCGAGGCCAGGCGATCGACCTTGGCGGCCGGCAGGTAGAAGCCGGTATCGACCATCTTCAGCGGCTCGAAGATACGCGTCCGCATGAAGTCGGCCAGCGACATGCCCGACAGCTTCTCGACGATGAAGCCCTGGATATCGACCGAGGCGCTGTACTTCCACTGCGCGCCCGGCTGGCCCACCAGCGGCAGGGCAGCGACCTTGTCGATGAACTCCTGACCGGTCTTGGCGTTCAGAACCCCCGTCGAGACATAGGCCTTGTCGACGGGGTTGTCCGGCGCCAGGCCATAGGCGAAGCCCGCAGAGTGGTTCATGATCTCGCGCATGGTCGGCGGGCGATTGGCGGCCTCGGTGATGAAGCTGCCGTCCGGGTTCTGGCCCTTGTAGACGCGCAGGCTGGCGAACTCGGGGATGTACTTGCTGACCGGATCGTCGAGGCGCCACTTGCCCTCCTCGAACAGGATCATCATCGCCACGCCAGTCACGGGCTTGGTCTGGCTGTAGATTCGGAAGATCGTGTCCTTGGTCATCGGCGGGCCATCGAAGCCCTTCTTGCCGTGAACCTGGAAGCTGACGATCTTGCCGTGGCGCACCAGCATCGTGGTGGCGCCCGGCAGGTGGCCCTGCTCGACCATGGCCTGCATGGCGCCATCCAGTCGCTTGAGCCGTTCAGTCGAAAAGCCGACAGTCTCGGGCGCACCTGGAGACAGACTGACAGAGGGACCGCTGCGCGGCGCAGCATATGATGGCGCGGACGCCAGAAGTCCGACCGCAACCGCAGCCCCGAGCCAACGCCGCCAACTCATCCCGCCCTCCGAAACATCCGAACGCTTGTTTAAGGGACCTTAGGGGCAATCGCATCGGTTGCGCAGCTAGTTTTTCTGCGCCCTCAAGAGCATCCGCAGGAAAAGCCGCTCTGTGGCTAGCCTCCAATGACCCGCCAGCCCATGCTGCGAGCGTCCCACGGCTTGGAACGGATCGCGCAACTCGTCAGGCCCTCAGGCCAGCGGCCTGCACGCTGACCTCATCGATCCACCGCTGCGGATCCGCGCGCGCAGCGACTTCGCCAATGATGATCAAGACAGGGCCCCGTCCAGCTTCCGCCAGCCGCGCGGGGAGTGTCTCGAGGGTCCCGCGATAGAGTCGCGCGTCGGCGCCGCCGGCCTGCTCAACCGCCAGGGCCGGCGTCGTCGGACATCGCCCGGCCGCGATCATCCGTCGACCTAGTTCAGCAACAACCTCCCCACCCATATAGATGGCCATGGTCGTCTCAGGGTCGGCGGCGGCGCTCCAGTCCCCTGCCAGGGCGCCGGCTTCCAGGCGTGCGGTAGTGAACACCACACGACGCGCCTGGCCACGGTGAGTCAGCGGGAAGTGGAACTGGGCGGCTGCGGCGCACGCGGCGGTGACGCCGGGCACGACCTCGATGGGCACGCCATGGCCCTTGAGAAACTCAGACTCCTCGCCCACCCGCCCAAACACAGAGGGATCGCCGCCTTTCAGACGTACGACGCGAAGACCGCGCCGCGCCAGGCGCAGCATCAGACGGTTGATGGTCTCCTGTTTCATGCTGGCGCGGCCAGAGCGCTTACCCGTCTGGATGCGGATGCAGCCGGGTGGGGCCAAAGCGATGGCGTCCTCCGAAGTCAGGGCGTCATACAGAAGGGCCTGCGCGCCCTCGACAGCACGAACCGCGCGCATCGTCATCAGGTCGACGGGCCCCGGCCCCGCGCCCACCAACAGGACCCGACCGACGTTCAGATCATGTGACATCGACAGTCTCCTTGACGCGCGCGTCTAGTGAGGCAGCGGCGATCATCCGCGTGATCTCCGGGCGACATGAACCGCAGTTGGTCCCTGCCCCCGTGACCGCGCCGACCGCATCAGCATTCGCCGCACCAGCGACAATGGCTGCCTGAACGACCCTGGCGCCGACCTTCAGGCAGGCGCAGACCATTGGCCCGTTGTCGATCAGAGGGCCCGGCAAACGACCAAATAGTAGGGCCGATCGTGCTTCCGCGCTCAACACGGACATGGCGAACAGATCCCCCAGCCAGCCGCGCGGCGGCAGGCGGCCGGTGGCGGTGGTGAACAGGACGGCGACCAATTGACCCTCGCGGATCCAGGCCTCGCGGCGTGAGCCCGAGCCGGGATCCTCATAGACGACGACGTCGCCCATCAAACCCCGGGACAAGGCCTTGCGCACCGCTTCGCGCTGGTCGGCGTCACCCCGGCCGGCGAACTCATGCAGCTGGCAAGCGTCCTGGGGAATACGACGCCAGACCAGATCCTGCCCCGCAGGCGCCGCCTGGATGTTCCGCACCAGGAAGAAGCCCTTCCAGGTCTCGCGATAGGCGCGGATGCGAACGGGGGTGTGCTTGAACTCTGGTTGGCCAGAGGTCGGATCGACATTGGGCGCGATCAGCGAATTGGAGCGACCGGACGGCGCAAAGGCGTCAGTCCAGTGCATGGGCATGAAGACACCGCCCGGGCGCTGGCGGTCGGTGACCCTGGCGAGAGCCACCGCCTCGCCGCGCGCCGTCATCACACGGGCCAGGGCGCCGTCCTTGACCCCAGCCGCCTCCGCATCGACGGGGTGTATCTCAACGAAGGGTTCAGGCGCATGGCGGCACAGGTCGGCGGCCAGGCCGGTACGGGTCATGGTGTGCCACTGGTCGCGGATGCGGCCTGTGTTGAGCGACAGCGGATAGACCGCGTCCACCGCGTCGGCTGGACCGCGCGGCCTGGTCGGGATCATCCTGGCGCGGCCATCGGGCGTCTGGAAGCGGCCGTCGACGAACAAGCGCGGCGTGCCCGCGCCATCGGCGGCGATCGGCCACTGCACGGGCCTGAGGGCCGCGTAGCCATCCGGACCTAGACCGGCTAGGCCCGAAAGGTTCAGCAGGCGGCCCTCGTTCTCATAGGCCGTCAGGCGCGCCCATTCGCGAAACACGCTGGCCTGACTTGTCCAGCCAAAGCCGTCAAAGCCCATGGCCTTGGCGACGTCGGCGATAATCCGCCAGTCGGGACGGGCCTGGCCCGGCGCGGCGAACAGCGCCCGCTGGCGGGAGATCAGGCGTTCGGAATTGGTGACCGTGCCGTCCTTCTCGCCCCAGGCCAGGGCGGGCAGCTTTACATTGGCATAGGCAGTCGTGTCGGTGTCGGCGATGCAGTCGGAGACCACCACGAACGGGCACTTGGCCAGGGCCTCGCGCACGCGGCTGGCGTCGGGCATCGAGACGGCCGGGTTGGTGGCCATCACCCAGATCGCCTTGATCCGCCCATCGTGCACGGCCTCGAACATGTCGACGGCCTTCAGCCCTGGCTTGCGGGTAGTGTCGGGCGCGCCCCAGAAGCGGGCCACGCGGTCGCGCTCGGAGGGCTCGAAGTCCATGTGGCCGGCCAGAGTGTTGGCCATGCCGCCGGTCTCGCGCCCGCCCATGGCGTTGGGCTGGCCGGTGATCGAGAACGGGCAGGCGCCCGGCTTGCCGATCCGCCCCGTCGCCAGATGCGCGTTCAGGATCGACAGCCCCTTCGCCACGCCCTGGGTCGACTGGTTGGCGCCCATCGAGAACAGGCTGACCGTCTTGGGGTTGGCCGCGAACAGATCGAAGAAGGTCAGCAGATCGGCCATCGGCACGCCGCAGTCGCCGGCCACGGCGGCGGGCGACTGGTCGATCTCGGCCAGGGCCGCCTCGACAGCTTCGAAATCGTTGACGTGATCGGCGATGTAGTCGCGATCGATCGCGCCCCGGCGGATCAGGTCGGCCAGCAGGCCGTTCCACAGCCGAACGTCCGACTGCGGAGCAATGGCCAGGTGCAGATCGGCGCCCTCGGCGGTATCAGTGCGGCGAGGGTCGATGACCACGTGCTTCTGGCCACGGCCCCGAGCCGCCTCCATGCGACGATAGAGCACCGGATGGGTCCAGGCGGCATTGTGGCCGCTGAACACCACCAGATCGGCCAGATCGAGGTCCTCGTAGCAGCCGGGCACCAGGTCGGCGCCGAAGGCCTGCTTGTGGGCGGCGACCGCCGAGGCCATGCAGAGGCGCGAATTGGTGTCGATATTGCCCGAGCCGATGAAGCCCTTCATCAGCTTGTTGGCGACGTAATAGTCCTCGGTCAGCAGTTGGCCGGAGACATAGAAGGCGACGCTGTCGGGACCGTGCTTGGCGATGGTTTCGCGAAAGCGCTTGGCGACCAGGGCGGTCGCCTCGGTCCAGCTGGCGACGCGGCCACCGATGGTCGGCTCCAGTAGCCGGCCTTCGAGGCTGACCGTCGCGCCGAGCGCCGTGCCCTTGGAGCATAGTCTTCCGAGATTGGCGGGGTGGGCCTGATCGCCGGCCACCGATACGGCCCTGCCCTCTGCCCCGTCGCGGGTGACGACTGCGGCAACGCCGCAGCCGACGCCGCAATAGGGGCAGGCGGTCTTGACCGAAAGGGTGGCCGCGCCGTCAGCCATCGGCCTCGACCAGGGCCAGGCTCAGCAGCAGGCGGCCGTCGCGGACCTCCAGCGGCACCACCGGCGTGCAGCCCTTGCCTTTGTCGGCGCCCATGGGCTCGCCCGTGGCCAGATCGATCGACCAGTTGTGCAACGGACAGGCCACCGCGCGGCCATGGACGATGCCCTGGCTGAGCGGCCCGCCCTTGTGCGGACAGGCGTCCATCAGGGCAAAGACCTCGCCATCGCCCGTGCGGAAGATGGCGATGTCGCCGCGCGGGCTGGTCACCCGGCGAGCGCCGCGACGGGGGACGTCGGTGACCGCGCCGACATCGATCCAGATCGGTTGCTTCACGGGCGCATTCATGCGGGAGCGAACTCCATCCGGCGGCTCATCGGCGTGAATTCCTCATTGTGGCGGCCGGCCACACGCTCAGCCCAAGGGTCGATGCGGGCGAAGCGCTGCGAGAAGACGAAGCGGTCGTAGAGGGCCTTACGCGTCTCCGGATCGGCGACCTGGGCCTGGATGGTCTCCAGCCCGACGCGCGCCATCCATTTGTAGACGCGCTCCAGATACCAGCCCTCTTCGCGATAGAGCTGCATGGCCGCCGCGATCACCCACACGGCCTCGTCCTCGGACGCGACGTGGGTCAGCACCTTCGTGCCCTGGATGTGCAGGCCGGCCGCGCCGCCGATATGGATCTCAAACCCGCTGTCGACGCAGACGACGCCGAAGTCCTTGCAGGTGGCCTCGGCGCAGTTGCGGGGACAGCCCGACACCGCCAGCTTGACCTTGGCCGGCGCCCACGAGCCCCAGAGGAACTTCTCCAGGCGGATGCCCAGGCCCGTGGAGTCCTGGGTGCCGAACCGGCACCAGTCGCTGCCCACACAGGTCTTAACCGTGCGCAGGCCCTTGGCGTAGGCGTGGCCGCTGACCATGCCGGCGGCGTTGAGGTCGGCCCAGACGGCCGGCAGGTCGTCTTTCTTGACGCCCAGCAGGTCGATGCGCTGACCGCCGGTGACCTTGACGGCCGGGATGGCGAACTTGTCGGCGACATCGGCGATGGCCCGCAGCTCGTCTGGCGTCGTCATGCCGCCCCACATGCGCGGAACGACACTATAGGTGCCGTCCTTCTGGATATTGGCGTGGACCCGCTCGTTGATATAGCGCGACTGCTTGTCGTCGCGGTACTCGGCCGGCCAGGCGCACAGCAGGTAGTAGTTCAGGGCCGGACGGCACGACGAGCAGCCGTCGGGCGTGGTCCATTCCATAGCCTGCATCACCGCCGGTATGGACTTCAGGTCCTGAGCCAGGATCGCCTCGCGCACGGCCGAATGCGGGTGATGGGTGCACTTGCACATCGGCTTGGGACCGACCTGCGCCTTGAAGTCGTCGCCCAGGGTCAGCTTCAGCACCTGCTCGACCAGCGGGGTGCACGAGCCGCAAGAGGCCGAGGCCTTGGTGACCGCCTTCACATCGTCCAGCGTCGTCAGACCCTGGGTGGTGATGGCCGAGATGATCGAACCCTTGCAGACGCCGTTGCAGCCGCAGATTTCCTGCGTATCGGGCATGGCCGCAACGGCCGCGTTAGGGTCCAGGCCAGACAAGCCCTCCGTGATAGCCTGGCCGAAGATCAGGGTGTCGCGGATATCGGAGACGCTGGTCCCGGCCCGCATCAGGTCGAAGTACCAGGCGCCATCGGCGGCGTCGCCAAACAGCACCGCCCCGGCGACCTTGCCGTCCTCAATGACCACGCGCTTGTAGACGCCGCGTCCGGCGTCGCGGAACACGATGTCCTCGCAGCCTTCGCCGCCCGAGAACTTGCCGGCCGAGAACACGTCGACCCCCGAGACCTTAAGGCGGGTCGACAGCACCGAGCCTTCGTAGGCCCCCTCCCCGTCGGTCAAAGACAGGGCCAGCGAGCGGCACATGTCCCAGATGGGCGCGACGAGGCCGTAGCAATTGCCGCGGTGTTCGGCGCATTCACCCACCGCGAACACCGCCGGATCAGAGGTGCGCATGGCGTCGTCGACGACCACCCCGCGATTGACCGCCAGGCCGGATTCACGGGCCAGAGCCGCGTTCGGACGGATGCCGACGGCCATGACCAGCAGGTCGCAGGGCAGCACGCGACCGTCTTTCAGCTTCAGGCCGGCAACCTTGCCATCCTCGCCGACGATCTCTTCGGAGTGAGCGCCCAGCACCGTCTCTACGCCGCGCTCCAGAAGGGCCTCGCGCAGCAGGAAGCCGGCACTCTCGTCCAGCTGACGCTCCATCAGCACGTCCATCAGGTGGACCACCGTGGCGCCCATGCCCCGGCGGGCCAGGCCGTAAGCCGCTTCCAGACCCAGCAGGCCGCCGCCGATGACCACGGCGCGCGCGCCGGGCTTGGACGAGGCCGCGACCATGGCCTCGACGTCGTCAAGGTCGCGGAAGGTGACAACGCCTTGGAGCTCGATGCCCGGCAGGGGAAGGCGGAACGGATCCGAGCCCGTGGCCAGGATCAGCTTGTCATAGGCCAGGGCCAGGCCGCCCTCGGCCAACACCGTCTTGCCTTCGGTATCGACTCCGATGACCGCACGGCCGGCGTGCAGGGCGATGCCGTTGTCGCGATACCAGGCCTCGTCATTGATGACGATGTCCTGAAACGTCTTCTCGCCCGCCAGCACCGGCGACAGCATGATGCGGTTGTAGTTGACGCGGGGCTCGGTTCCGAAGATCGCGATCTGGTAGCGGTCGGGATCGCGCTTGAGGATTTCCTCGACCGCCCGGCAGCCGGCCATGCCGTTGCCGATGACGACCAATCTTTCCCGGGGCAGTCTTTCCCGAGTTTGGGCTTTGCTCATGGCGTTGCTCATTTCTCAGAGGTCAGGATCAGACGCGCACGGGGCGGGCGTCGGCGTGCAGGGTCGGCCAGACGGCGCGCCAGCGGGCCTTCAGGCCATGGAGGGCGAACAGGGCGAATACGGCCAGGGCTGCAAATCCCAGGAAGCCCAGCTGGTAGGAACCGGTCGCTTTCTTGGCCATGCCCAGGGTCGAGGCCAGGTAGAAGCCGCCGATCCCGCCGGTCATGCCGATCATGCCGGTCATCACGCCGATCTCCTTGCGGAAGCGCTGCGGCGCCAGTTGGAACACCGCGCCGTTGCCGGCGCCCAGGGCCAGCATCGAGAACATCAGCACCGCAAGGGCGAGCCAGGCCGAGGGCAGCTGGAAGCTCGCCACCGCCAGGCCCGTCGCGGCCAAGGCATAGACCACGCTCAAGGTGCGCACGCCGCCATGGCGGTCGGCCAAAGCCCCGCCAACCGGACGAATGAAGGATCCGGCGAACACGCAGGCGGCGGTGAAGAAGCCGGCAATGACCGGATCCAGCCCGTACTCGGAGTTGAAATACATGGTCAGCGACGAGGCCAGGCCCACGAAACCGCCGAAGGTGACGGCGTACAGCAGCATCAGCCACCAGGCGTCAGGAACCTTCAGGACGTCGAGATACTCGGTCAGCTTCTTGGGCTGCGGCTGTTCAGGCGCGTCCTTGGCCATCAGCATGTAGACGACGAAGGCGACGGCCAGCGGGATGGCGGCCAGGCCGATGACGTTCTGCCAGCCATAGACCTTGGCAAGCACCGGGGCGAACAGGGCCGCCAGCGCCGTGCCGGAGTTGCCAGCGCCAGCGATGCCGAGGGCCAGGCCCTGATGCTCCTGCGGGTACCAGCGCGAGGCCAGCGGCAGGGCGACAGCGAAGGACGAGCCGGCGACACCGAGGATCAGGCCCAGGGCCAGGACCTGATTGTAGCTATGCACCCCAACCGCCCAGGTCAGCACCAAGCCAGTCAGCACGATCAGCTGGCCGATCATGCCGGTCTTCTTGGGCCCGATGCGGTCGACCAGCACGCCATTGACCAGTCGCAACAGCGCGCCTGCAAGGACCGGCACCGCGACCATCAGGCCCTTCTGGGCGGGGTCGAGATTGAAGTCCTTGGCGATCGCCACGCCCAGCGGCCCCAGGATCACCCAGACCATGAAGCTGAGGTCGAAATAAAGGAAGGCGGCGAACAGGGTCGGAGCGTGTCCAACCTTGGCGAACTCACGGAGATTCATGGCTGTGCCTCGGAATGCGGTCTGCGAGAGGGGCGCCTGCGCCCGGGTGTGACCGCATCCGAGCGATCGTCTCTGGCAGCCACGAACGTCGTTGTCCGAAGGCCTAACTTCATTGGAATGCACGAAGTGCGGGACGTCACTCGCCTTCGCACCTGCAAGGCCGCTGCCAGCGGCGGCGCACAATAGTGCAGCAAGTGGGCGTCACCGGCGCCCACTTGCTGCACAGTTAAGCTGCTCTGCGCGCGTAGAGGAACTCGATCACCGCCGCGCGCCCGTGAACGTAGGCCGGGTTCTCGGCAACCGCGAGCCGGTCGCGCGGACGCGCGAGATCGACAGGCAGGATGTCGCCAATCGTGGCGCGCGGGCCGTTGGTCATCATCACGATGCGATCCGACAGCAGCACCGCCTCATCGACGTCGTGGGTGATCATCAGAACGGTGTTCTTAAGCGCCGTCTGGATCTCCATGACGCTATCCTGCAGATGCGCGCGGGTCAGGGCGTCCAGCGCGCCGAACGGCTCATCCAGCAGCAGCACCTTGGGCTGCATGGCCAGGGCTCGGGCGATGCCGACCCGCTGCTTCATCCCGCCCGAGATTTCCGACGGTCGCTTGTCGCGGGCGTGGGTCATCTTGACGAGATCCAGATTGTGCAGCGTCCACTCCTTGCGCTCGGCCGCCGACTTCTTGCCCGCAAACACCTTGTCGACCGCCAAACGCACGTTCTCCTGCACAGACAGCCAGGGGAGTAGCGAGTGGTTCTGGAACACCACCGCCCGTTCCGGCCCGGGAGCCTCGACCGACTCGCGGTCGAGGATAACCGCCCCGGTGGTCACCGGGATCAGCCCTGCAACGACATTGAGCAAGGTGGACTTGCCGCAACCGGAGTGGCCGATGATCGAGACAAACTCGCCCTTATCGACCTGCAGGTTGATGTCGCGCAACACTTCCGACCGGGTAGAGCCCTTCTGGAACGTGACGCCGACGCCTTCGATGGAAAGATAGGCCTTGGCCATGTTGGTGATCCTTCAGCTCAGCGCGCTGCCGCGCGAGACGATACGCCCGGCGAAGGCGACGATGCGGTCGAGGAAGAAGCCTGTGAGACCGACCCAGGCCAGGGCCACGACGATGTCGGAAATCCGCCCCGAATTGTACTGATCCCAGATAAAGAAGCCGACGCCGACGCCGCCCAGCAGCATCTCGGACGCGACGATGGCCAGCCAGCTCATGCCGATGCCGATGCGCAGACCAGTAAAGATGTAAGGCGTGGTGGCAGGTAGCAGGATCTTGAAGAAGTACTCGGTCGGCGACAGCCGCAGCACCCTGGCAACGTTTCGATAGTCGTCCGGAATATTGCGTACGCCCACAGCGGTGTTGATGATGATCGGCCAGATCGAGGTGATGAAGATCACGAACAGGGCCGAAGGCTGGGCTTGTTGGAAAGCGGCCAGTGAGATCGGCAGCCAAGCCAGGGGCGGCACGGTGCGCAGCACCTGAAAGATCGGATCCAGGCCACGATGGGCCCAGCGATTGGCGCCGATCAGCACGCCCAGCATGATCCCGAAGATCGCCGAAAGCGAAAAGCCGACGCCGACCCGGCTGAGACTGGTCAGGACATGCCAGAAGAGCCCCTTGTCGACCCCGCCATTATCGAAGAACGGGTCGGTGATCAGGTCCTTGGACTCGGTCCAGATCCGCGCCGGCGACGGCACGCCGGTATAGGAGTCTCCGGCAGCCACCTGCCACAGCCCCATCAGCAGTAACAGGGTCAGAGCCGGCGGAATGACCGCCGCCGCGATAGCTCCAGCCTGGCGGCCAGATTCGGACAGACGCGAGGCGCGCCCCTCGTCGACAGGCGACAGCGAACCCGCCGACGCTTGGGTCTGGCCTCCGGCGACGGCCAAGGGCTCGGCGGGTGAAAAGGAGGGTTTAGGAAAGGTCATAGCCGTGCTCCTAAACCAGCTTCTTGATCGGTTGACTGGCCAGGTAGGCGCCCGGATTCGCGGGGTCGAACACCTTGCCGTCAAAGAACCGCTCGACACCCCGGCTGTCGCTAGCCGGTCCAGTCTGGCCAATAGTCTTGGCCGCCGCGCGCCAGATGTCCGAACGATTGACCTTGTTGACGAGCGCCTGGATGTCGGTCTTCTGCGGGAGTACGCCCCAGCGGATGTCCTCGGTCAGAAACCACAGGTCGTGCGACTTGAAGGGAAAACTGGCGTTACCGGCCCAGAACTTCATCCGATGCGGAGAGTTCTTGAGCGCGCGCCCGTCGCCATACTGCACCGTGCCCTGCAAGCGGGGGAGGATGTCGCCTATCGGCACATTGATGTACTGGCGGCCCGAGACGATGGAACACATGGCCGGCAGGTTTGAGACATTGTCGCACCACATGGCCGCTTCCTGGACAGCGGCAGTGATGGCCTTGGCGGCGCGCGGATACTTGTTGACCCAGGCGGCGCGCATGCCGAGCGCTTTTTCCGGGTGGTTCATCCACAGTTCCGAGGTCAGGCAGGCGGTATAACCGACCTTCTGGTTGACCAGTTGGCCATTCCACGGCTCGCCGACGCAGAACACGTCCTGGGTGCCGGCCTTCATGTTGGCCACCATCTGCGGCGGCGGAATCACGATGGTCGACACGTCAGTCTCGGGATTGATGCCGCCCGCAGCCAGCCAGTATCGGACCCACAGGTCGTGGGTGCCGCCCCGAAATGTCATGGCTACTTTGGCGATATTGCCGGAGGCTTTCAGCTGGGCGAACTTGGTCCTGGCGCCGCTGCTGTTGAGCCCGACCTTCACCGCCTTCAGATCGTTGCCGACCGAGATGCCCTGACCATTGGTGTTCAGCCGGGCCAGCACATACATCGGCGTTGGCGCACCGCCGGTAATCGCCCCCGTGGTCATCAGATAGGGCATGGGCGACAGGATATGCGCCCCGTCGATGCCGCCCCGCTCGGAGCCCAGCACCAGATTGTCGCGCGTGGCGCCCCAGGAGGCCTGTTTGAGGACCTCCACATCGGGCATGCCGTGCTTGGCGAACAGGCCGCGCTCCTTGGCGATGATCAGGGGCGAAGAGTCGGTCAGGGCGATGAAGCCCAGCTTGGCCTTCGCGGTTTCCGGCCCGCCACCGGCGGCGTGGGCTCCGCCCGGGAAGGCAGCCTTGACGGCCGCCAGGGTAGCGGCCGCACCCATGATGGCGTTGCGGCGGCTTGGCCCAGTTGAGGATGCAGCCTCGGCTTGGGTTTTCTCGGTCTTGGACATGATCTTGGATCCCGTCTCTGCTCAGAATTTGTATTCGAGGGTGAACCAGGCCTTCGTGCGCGAGGCCGGAGGCGTCAGCGTGCCAACCGGAACGGTCGTCTCGCGCTGGAAGTCGGCATATTTGAACTGGACCGACAGCGCCGTGGTCAGGGCCGCCGTCAGCTGCACCCCCCACTCGTGACCCAGATCCGCGCTGGTCTTCTGGCCATTGAAGTCGTGGTAGCGAACCAGAATGTCGCTATTGAAGAAGTAGGCCCGCTTCAGGCGGGGCTTGATGTTGAAGCTGAAATTGAGATCTTCGATACCGTCGGCGAAGCTCTTGTTACCGCCCGCCGAGACGAAGGCGTCCGACCAGCCGTTGAAGGCGTGGACCGTCGCCAGCGGCGTAGTGAAGCCGCGAGTCCCGTTGCCCTCAAGCGACTCGTAGGAAACCTTGGCGGTGTAGATGTCGAAGGTCCCGGCGATGTCGCCTCCGATGTAGTCGAGGTCAAAGGCGGCCGTGTTGCCGTGATGCTCGCTCTGCCGGGCGTAGGTGGCGTTGTAGGCCAACTGGTAGAGCCCGACCCAGGTTTTGCCCGAGGCCTTGCCGCCCTTGGTAATCGACGAGTTGATCGCCGAATTGCCGAAGTCCAGCGCATAGACGAAGCCCTGCAGGCGCAGGAGCTCGGCTGGCGACCAGGTGACGTTCAGCAAGTGGCTGTCGCTGTCCCAATCACGCAGCTCACCAAGGATGCGGTTGACGTGGCCTATATAGGCGTAGGTCCCCTTCACCCGGCCCAGGGCAAAGTCGGCCCGTACCCCATCGAAGGTCTGTTCGTCCTGGCGCCAGCCGACATTGCCGACGAAGCGCTGGTCATCCAGCAGGATGCGCTGGCGGCCGGCGGTCACCTGCAGGGCGGCCCTGGGCGTCCAGGTCAGCTGGGCGCGGTTCAGTTCGGTGACGTCCGGATCGTTGACCACCGGATAGCGCGCCTTATCGGCGCCGTTCAGCGGCGGCGTCGCTGCGCCTGGCACGTTGACGGAATAGTGCTCGGGTCCGGCCTGACGAACATCCTCGAACTCAATCAGGCCCTTCACGCTCCTGAACTCACCAGTCTCCCAGCCAATCCGTGTACGGATTGTTAGGGCCGAGGCCTTGTCCCGCAGCGACGCCGTTCGGGTCTGGTCGACGCTTTCTTGGCGGGCGCGGACCTCCAGGATCAGCTTTCCGGCGCCGATCTGGTCGCTGACCGTCGCCCCCGGCGCGGACGGCGGCGGCGGTTCGGCGATTTCCGACATCGCCGTCGTCTGAGCCTCTGCGACGGGTTCCGGTGCGGCTTGCGCCGTCGCCATTCCCGCCCAGAGCAGGGCCGCGCCCCCCGAGCCCAAGGCCCACGCGATCTT
>Ga0209066_10004921_pt1 | contig 14306 bp, 15 predicted proteins | sample All_14_2_FD_187198 | JGI IMG/M metagenome (GOLD analysis project Ga0209066, IMG submission 187198) | Freshwater microbial communities in response to fracking from Pennsylvania, USA - Allegheny Zone_MetaG_DW_15 (SPAdes) (version 2) ...
GACCTGGAGCCCCGTCGCCGGTCAGGGCGAGGTCTACAGCTACACCACCATCCACCGCGCGCCCCAGCCGGGCATGACGGCACCCTATGTGCTGGCGGCGATCGACCTGCCCGAGGGGTTCGCCATGTTCGCCCATGTCGTGGACTGCCCGCCGGAGGCGCTGGTCTGCGGTCTGCCGGTCCAGGTCGACTTCCGGCCCCTGCACGACGGGCGGATCGCCCCTGTCTTCAAGCCTCGCTGAGTTCACCCCATGTCCGATGCCCTTCACACTCTGACGCTGCTGGACGTTCTTCAGGAGCACCGACGGTCCTATCCGAACCGTACGGCCCTGGTTCAGGAGGGGCGGCGCTATACCTATGCCGATCTGGAAGACCGGGTGAATCGGCTGGCCAATCTGTGGGAAGGGCTGGGCGTCGGGCCGGGCGAGCGGGTGCTGTGGCTGGGCCAGAACTCCCTGGCCGTGCTGGAGGGCATCCTGGCCTGCGCCAGCCTGGGGGCCATGTTCTGTCCGCTGAACTGGCGCCAGTCTGCCGAGGAAATCGCCTTCGTCATCGACGATCTGAAGCCCCAGGTCCTGCTGTGGCACGAAGGCGAGATCGGCGAGGCGGTGCGCGGCGCGCGTGAACTGGCCCAGTGGAAACAGGGCACCTGGATCCATTTCGACGATGCCGGGCCCGAGGGCTATGAGGCCCGGCTGGCCGGGGCCGATCCGGCGCGCAAGGACCGCCGCATCGACGTCCATGCCGGGACACTGATCATATATACCGCCGCCTTCGGCGGGCGACCGAACGGGGCCATCACAGCGCAGTCGGGCATCATGGCCCAGAACGTCAACATCATGCTGGTGCAGGGGCTGACCGCCGACACCATCTTCCTGAACTCGGGTCCGCATTTCCACATCGGGACCCTGATGGTGACCCTGGGCGTGTTCCATGCCGGCGGGGCCAACGTCATGATCCGGCGCACCGAGGTGGCGGTGATCGCCGAGGCCCTGCATGCCGAGAAGTGCAGCCTGGCCTTCCTGGTGCCCAAGACGGTCGAGGAACTGGCCGCCTTCAACGCTGACGGTCGCTATGACCTGACCCAGTTCCGATCCGCCGCCATGGCCAACGACCAGTATTCGATGATGGGCTATGGCCAGACCGAGGTCGGGGGGCTGTCGACCTGGGCCCATTACGACCGCAAGGCGATTAGTATCTTCGGCCGGTCCAGCCCCGTGGCCGTCAACCGCATCTTCGACGAGGACGGCAGGGAAAAGCCGGACGGCGAGGTCGGCGAGATCGGCGTACGCGGCCCCATCGTGGGCCTGGGCTATTGGAACCGCCCCGAGATCAACGCCCACCGCACCCGCTTCGGTTGGTGGATGACCAACGACCTGGGTCGGCGCGAGGCCGACGGCTCGATCAATTTCGTCGGGCCCAAGGTCCAGATGATCAAGTCGGGGGTCGAAAACATCTATCCGGCCGAGGTTGAGGGCTGCCTGAAAAGCCATCCGGCGGTGGCCGATGCCGCCGTTATCGGCGTGCCCGACCCGCGCTGGATCCAGAGCGTCAAGGCCATCGTCGTCACCCGGCCGGGCCAGACGGTGGACGAGGCCGAACTGATCGAGCACTGCCGCGCACGCATCGCCTCCTACAAGAAGCCGCGGTGGGTGGTGTTCGCCGATGCCGTGCCGCGCACCCCCGCCGGAGCGATCGACTATGCGGCCCTGGACACGGCCCACGGCGGCGGCGGCTATCCGGGCGGCAAGGATTACAAGTACTGAAGCGGGCGCGCGTGATGTAGCGGGCGGTTCGGCGATAGGGAACCGCCCTCGCTCGGGGTCATTCCGATGGGAGACACACCCCTGATTGGAGATGCCCCCATGGCCGACAAGGTCCTGTCCCCCGCCGATGCCGAAACCGAGTTCTGGAAGCATCTGAAATCCTCCAACACCGGAATGCTGGGCCTGGACCAGCCCGGCTATCACAGCCAGCCTATGACCGCCTATCGCGAGGAAGAGACCGGTACGATCTGGTTCTTCACCCGCGACGATACCGACCTGGCCCGCGACGCGGCCGTGCCGGATCAGTCGGCCATGTTCACCTATGGCTCCAAGGATCAGGAAGTCTGGGCCTGTATCCACGGCACCCTGTCCGTCCACGGTGCGGACCGTCAGATCGTCGACAAATTCTGGAACCCCGTGGTGGCGGCCTGGTATCCCGAGGGCAAGGACGATCCGCACCTGACCATCCTGCGCTTCGACGCCGACGACGGCCGGATCTGGGTGTCCAAGCAGGGCCCGGTGAAGTTCCTGTACGAGGTCGCCAAGGCCAATCTGACCAAAACCATGCCCGACGTCGGCGGAGTGGCGGACGTCAATCTTCAATAGGCGAACGGAGGCTGTCCGCTAGCCGGGCAGCCGCGTTTCGACGTGAACCGGAAGGTCGGCGCGATAGCGGAAGTCGCGCAAGGTCACCGCGCCCTGACCGGCGCAATAGACGCCGACCTTCAGGCTGAGGAAGCCGCCGAAGACATTGTGATGAAGGCCCGACACCTCCATTCTCATGCCGATGGATTGCCAGGTCAGGCCGTCGTCACGGGAATAGTCGAAGTTGACGATGTGGGCGTTATTGGTCACGCGGATACGCAGCCGACGCGTGTCGTTCCTGATCCGGGCCCAGGTCAGTTCCTCGGAGAACTGATGGATCTTGATGGCCTCCGCCGTGAAGCCGACACCCACATAGGCCTTGGCGTTGTAGAACAGCAGCAACCCGGCTTCGGCGTCGCCTTCCAGCTCCAGCGAAATCTCCGCCTGATAGCGCCGGTCCCCGACCAGGCACGTCAGCGGCGAGGAATCCGCTGGCGAGATGCCGGACGAGGCGAGACGCAGGGCGCGATCCTGATAGGCGGCGCGCTCTCGGTCTGTCGGCTTCGGATCATGGAAGGTCCACTGCAGGCCGAACCGGTCGGTCGAGAAGTCGTCGGACAGGGCCATGCCCGACTGCCCTGACCGACCGCCGCGCGGTTTGGCCAGCGGTCGGGATAGGTCGCCGCCCCGAGTGCGGAACCAGCCGTCGTCGGTCCATTCGACGGGGTCCAGCAGGGTCTGGCGACCCAGGTTGCGAAAGCCGTTCTCATAGCCGTGATAGACCATCCACCAGTCGCCGGCAGGCCCCTCGACCAGGGTGCCATGGCCGCGGGACCACCAGGGTTCGTCCTCGCTTTCGGTTCGCACCAGCGGATTATGGGGGCAGTGCTCCCAGGGGCCGTGGACGGAGCGGGATCGCGCCGCGATGACCATATGTCCGGTGGCCGGACCCGCCGTGCCGCCCACCGCCGTGACCAGATACAGCCAGCCGTCCCGCCACATCAGCTTGGGTCCCTCTGGCGCGAAACCCTCGACCACCCAGTCGTCCGGATATCGCCAGGGCGAATAGGCGTCCTCCAGCACCCCATCCGTGGCCAGGCCGTCGTCGGTCAGGCGGATGCGGCGTATGCCGTTGGTGAACAGATAGCGCTTGCCGTCCTCGCCCACGACATGGCCCGGATCGATGCAGCCGTTGATCTTCAGGTCGACCGGATCGCTCCAGGGGCCCCGGATATCGTCGGCCCAGATCACGAAGATGGACCAGCCCTGACCGGTCGGATCGGCGGGGATGTAGAGGAAGTAGCGCCCGTCGTGCTTGATCAGGTCGGTGGCCCAGATGACCCCCAGGTTCCGGGTCAATGTCGGTCCGATCGGTGCCCAGTTCACCAGGTCGGTCGAATGCCAGATGACCAGCGCCGGATAGGCGTAGAAGGACGAAAAGGTCATGTAGTAGTCGTCGCCATCTTTCAGGATGGTCGGATCCGGATGGTCGCCGGGCACGATCGGATTGCGGAAGGTGCCGTCGCCCAGGTCGGCGATCCGCTGACCCTCGAACCCCTGGCCCCAGGTCGGCACCGATCGCTCGCAGTTGCCCGACGACGAGGGCGAAGCAGCCACGGCGACGGCTGGCGCTGCGGCCGGCAGCACGGCCCCGGCAACCAGTCCCTTGAACAGCAGGCGGCGGGGCAGGGTCATGACGGCCTCAGAAATGTTAACGCTAACATTTCTAGCCGGTGACTTGGACAGGGTCCAGCCGCCCTATCGGCTCAGCCTGCGAAGCACCAGGCCAGGACGGCCTTCTGGGCGTGGATGCGGTTCTCGGCTTCGTCCCAGACCAGGGAGGCCGGGCCGTCGATGACGGCGTCGGTGACTTCCTCGCCGCGATGGGCCGGCAGGCAGTGCAGGAAGGCGGCACCGGGGGCGGCCAGGTCCATCAGGGCCTGATCGACCGTATAGCCGTCGAAGGCCTCCAGCCGGGCCTCATAGTCGCCGTCGCCCATGGAGACCCAGGTGTCGGTGACCACGACATCGGCCCCGGCCACCGCCTCGCGCGGTTCGGCGGTCAGGCCGACGAAGGTTCCGCCGCGTTGCAGGTCCAGCAGGTCCGGATGATATTCGGCAGGGCAGGCGACGTTCAGGTGAAAGCCGAATTTGGGCGCGGCGTGCATGAAGCTGGCGCAGACGTTATTGCCGTCGCCGACCCAGGCAATGGTCTTGCCGGCGACCGGGCCGCGATGCTCCTCGATCGTCATCAGGTCGGCCAGGATCTGGCACGGGTGGCTGCGGTCGGTCAGGCCGTTGATGACCGGCACGGTCGAGACGCGGGCGAAATGCTCGACGTCCTCATGGACATTGGCGCGTATCATCACCGCATCGACCATCCGCGACAGGACGCGAGCGGTGTCCTCGACCGGCTCTCCTCGGCCCAGCTGCATATCCCCGGCATTGGCGATGATGCCCGACCCGCCCAGCTGGCGGATGGCGGCGTCGAAGCTGAACCGGGTCCGGGTCGAGTTCTTCTCGAAGATCATGGCCAGGACGCGGTCCCGCGCCGGGGCGTCGGCATCGACCCAGCCCATGGGGCGGCCCTTGCGGGCGGCCTTGCGGGCATGGGCGTCGTCGAGGATGGCGCGCAGATCGGCCGCTTCCAGCCGGTGGATGTCGAGGAAGTGGCGGGTCATGTCAGTTCCCGGAAACAGGGGTGATGTCGGCGACGATCAAGTATCGGCCCTCGCAAAGCTCATGGGTTGCGTGATCCCCGCCGATCTGAAGCTTCGCCAGGACGAAGATGTCATCAAGTACACCGAGACGGCCACCGACCCCGACCCGACCGGCCGGTATAGGGTCAGACTGGATGGACGCCGGGCGTAGAATTTGGATGCAGTCCCTGTTGGAGCGCAATCTGCCTTCCGGGACCGGATAAAGTCTGACTCCGCCCGAGCTTGCCGAAAGGTATCCCTCGACGAAGGCAGCATCGGCTGGCGTAGATGGAAGCGAGGCGCTAGCGCAGCCGATCAGACAAAGCGGGGCCAGAGCCGAACCAACAAGCGATCCAGCCGGGCCGAACTTCATCTAGGCCGCCATCTTGCCACGCGCGAAGGCGCAGGCTGTTTCGAACCGTTCTACGACCTCGCGCGCCTCGTCCAGGGTCAGGTTCAGCGGTGGCAGGATGCGGACCAGATTGTCGCCGCCGCCGGCCACCAGCAACTGCGCCTCGTCGCGGGCCCAGCCCATGAATTCGCGGTTGTTCGGGATCAGCTTGACCCCCATCAACAGCCCCTTGCCGCGCACCTCGACGATGATGTCGGGATAGCGGTCTTTCAGCCCGTTCAGCTGCTGCTTCAGATAGCCGGCGATCTCGTTGACATTGGCCAGCGTCGCCTCGCTGGCGATCTCGTTGAACGCCGCCAGGCCCACGGCCATGGCCAGCGGGTTGCCGCCGAAGGTCGAGCCGTGGACGCCCGCGACCATGCCGCTGGCTGCCTCGGTGGTGGCCAGGCAGGCCCCGATGGGGAAGCCGCCGCCCAGGGCCTTGGCGATGGCCATGATGTCCGGGGCCATGTCGCCCCATTCATGGGCCCACAGCTTGCCGGTCCGGCCCATGCCGCACTGGACCTCGTCGAAGATGATCAGGACGCCGTGTTCGTCGCACAGCTGGCGCAGGCCGCGCAGGCAGACCTCGGGGATGGCGCGGCATCCGCCCTCGCCCTGGACAGGCTCGACGATGATGGCGGCGGTGGTCGGGCTGGCGATTGCAGCCTTCAGGGCCTCGTGATCGCCGAAGGTCAGCTGGTGGAAGCCCTCCATCGGCGGGCCGAAGCCGTTGGTATAGCTGGGGTTGGCTGCGGCATTGATGGCCCCATAGGTGCGGCCGTGAAAGCTGCCGTCAAAGCCATAGATGTCGATGCGCTCAGGGCTTCCCTTGGCCGAGAAATGCTTGCGGGCGGTCTTGATCGCGCATTCGACCGCCTCGGTGCCCGAGTTGGTGAAAAAGACGACGTCGGCGAAGCTGGTCTCGCACAAACGGTCTGCCAGGGCCTCCTGGCCCGGGATGCGGAAGATGTTGGAGACGTGCCACAGCTTTTCGGCCTGGTCCTTGACCGCCTGGACCAGGACCGGATGGGCATGGCCCAGGGCATTGGTCGAAATGCCCATGACGCAGTCCAGGTATTCGGTGCCGTCCGCCGCCCACAGACGCGCACCCTGACCGCGCTCGACCTCCAGCGGTGCGCGGTTGTAGACGCCCATCAGGTGTTCGGTGGACACGGTCGGTCTCCGTAAAAGTCAGACGGCCCCGCCGCTGGATTGCGCCGGGACCGCCGAGAGAAAGGGTTCCTGCCTTGTCAGGCGAGGGGCAGGGTGAGTCAACACTCTGCGCGAGTGAGGCGTGCTGGTGAGGAGTGCCAGCGAGCAAGGGGCGAGCCTGGAGTGATGAACGCTCGCCAATTTGCTCACGCCTAAGCTCACTAGCACTCTTCACTCACTCTCAGCTCTTCAGGCGCCAGCCCGACCGGAACACCAGCCAGCAGGCCGTGGCCATGGCCAGGGTCAGGACGCCGCTCAGGACGACGCCGATCAGCAGCGACCCCTCGGCCTGGCCGATGAAGCCCGCGCGGAAGCCGTCGATCAGATAGAAGATCGGGTTCCAGTGGCTGATGGTGGCGAAGGGCTCGGGCAGGTTCTCGACCAAATAGAAGGTGCCCGACAGGAAGGTCATCGGCATGATGACGAAGTTCTGTACTGCCGCCAGCTGATCGAACTTCTGCGCCCACAGACCGGCCAGGACACCCAGCATCCCCATCAGCAGGGAGGCGATCAGGCCGAACCAGATGATCAGGGCCAGGTTGGCCAGGCCCTGACGGGCGAAGGGGGCGACGCAAAGCGCCGTCACCAGCCCGACCACCAGGCCCCGGGTCGCCGCGCCCAGCGAGAAGCCGACGGTCAGTTCCAGTGGGCTGAGCGGCGGGGTCAGGAAGTCGGTGGCCGTGCCCATGACCTTGGCCTGGATCAGGCTGGACGAGGCGTTGGCAAAGGCATTGTTCAGAATGGCCATCATGATCAGGCCGGGCGCGACAAACTCTCCGAACGGCGTGCCGTGCAGCGGCGGCCGCGCGCCCTGAAGGGCGACCACGAACACCAGCATATAGAGCAGGGTCGTCACCACCGGACCGGCCACGGTCTGGGCCCCGACCTTCCAGAAGCGCCGCACCTCGCGCAGGTACAGCGTCCAGACGCCGATCCAGTTGACGCCGTCATAGCGACGGGGCTGAGGCAGGGTGTCGGGGGCCTGGGATGCAAGGTTGGTCATGACGCGCAGATGCGCGGTCACGGGGCTGCGCGCAAGGGCCGGAGCTCCGTGATCGCTTCCTCAAGCGAACAGCGATTCAAGATGTGGTTTCTGTGGACGATCTGATTCGCACATATTGCGTCTGTTAAGGACTGCTTTACGATTAGTTGTGGGTTCGGGGCCGCTTGGACGTGGCCCGGCCCCATATGTTGAATCAATCGCTGACGGAGGGTGTCGTGAACCTGGGCTGGACCGAAGACCGCGTCGGCGCTCTGAAGAAGCTGTGGCTCGAGGGCCAGTCGGCCAGCCAGATCGCCAAACAGCTGGGTGGCGGGGTCACCCGCAATGCCGTGATCGGAAAGGTGCACCGCCTGGGCCTGTCGGGCCGGGCGGCCCCGTCGCAGCCGGCACGCACGACCTTCCGTCCGGCGCGCCCGCGTCCGGCTCAGGCTCCGGTAATGGCCCAGCCCTCGGCCCCGCGCCGGATCGAAGCGGCCCAGCCGCGCCCGGCGGTCCCGGCCGTGCATCAGCCCGCCCCCATGCCCGACCTGCCGGGCACGGCCACGGTCCTGACGCTGGGGGCCCATATGTGCAAATGGCCGATCGGCGATCCGTCCTCGACCGAGTTCAGCTTCTGCGGCCGCCGCGCCTCCGAAGGCGTCTATTGCATCGAGCACGCCCGCGTCGCCTATCAGCCCCAGGTCCGTCGCGGCACCAAGGACGGAGCCTCCGAGCTGGCCCGGTCGCTGCGGCGCTATATCTGAGTGATTGGTGGTTAGTGGCTGTCTAGGAGGCTTGACCTCGGTTTCCCGGCCATCTCATCGACCACTAACCACTAACCACTAACCACTAACCACTAACCACTACAGATTGCCCGCAAGGGCTGACCTCCACCCCGCCGGGTTCGTCCTTTGCGGGGAGCGGGGTGGGGCTGCGGTTATCCGGGTTGACGCAGCCCCGTTCGCCCTATCAGGCGGCCTTCGCCGTTCCGATCAGCGAAGCGACCGGCAAGCGCCAATGCCGGGCGAGGTTGCGGACCTGATCCAGGGACAAGCCGCGCCGTCCGCTGAGAATCTCTGATGCCCGCGATCGTGACCCCAGGACCGAAGCCAGATCGGACTGAGTATAGCCTCGCGCCTCCATGACCATCATGATCACCTCCAGCGGCTCCGAAGATGCCACGGGCCACCGCTGGTCTTCATAGGCCGCGATGACGAGACCCAGAAGTTCGAACCTGTCTGCTGCCGCCGTTCCAGGCTCCGGGTTCGCGTCGAAATAGGTCTCGTACTCGGCCAGGGCCATGGCCAGTTCGTCATCATTGTGGATCACGCGGATCGGATTCAGATTCATCGCGAGTCTGCCTTAAACCGTTGCCGGGTCGATGCGGTCATAGTCGTCGTGCGTCCCGACGAACTTCACCATGATCTGCTTGAATGGATAGGAAATCCGCACCACCAGCCGATAATTGTTGCCGCCGATATCGAAGATCACCCGGTTGTCGCCGACGAAATCGGCGCTTCTGAAATCATCCCTGACGTCTTGCGGTGTCCGCCACTCCGCCGCGCGCGCCAGATCATACCATGCCGTCAATGGGGCTCGCGCCCTTGGGTGTCGTGTCCAGAAGTCAACGAGCGTTCGTCTCGACACGACGTTCATGGGGTGGTGCTTATCATGTTCCCGTTTTGGGATCAAATGCTCAATTCAGGACCCTTCGCCCGCCCGGTACGTCCAGGCTGAAGGCCGGGATTTCGGCCTCGAAGGTGTGGCCAGCTTCGTCGGTCATCGTATAGCCGCCGGCCATCGAGCCCGACGGGGTCGTCAGAGGACAGCCCGAGGCATAGGCATAGCGGTCCCCAGGCTGGATCACCGGCTGCTCGCCCACCACGCCTGGCCCGCGCACCTCCTCGACCCGGCCCAGGGCGTCGGTGATCAGCCAGCGGCGGGCGACCAGCTGGACCGGGCGGTCACCGCGGTTCTCGATTTCGATCTGATAGGCCCAGACCCAGCGGCCGTCCTCCGGTGCCGACTGGCCGGCCAGGAAACTGGGCCGGACGCGGACCACGATGCCGGAGGTTTCGGCGACATAGGCGGGGGTGTCATACATCGGCGCACCCTCGCCCCAATGACGTAGCGGTTCAAGCGGCGTCGCGCGTCGCGAGAGGTTGCAGGGCTCAGACAGGGGAGACGGCGTTCAAAACCGTGTATGTCGGGGCCATGCAAGCCTTCGAATCCTCCGTTTCGGGCATCCTGCCCTGCCAGTCCATCGAGACCCTGATCGTCACGGGCGCGATCGCGTCCGACACGCCGTTCGACACCGACCAGGTGCAGCCCGCCAGTCTGGACCTGCGCCTGTCCGACCGGGCCTGGCGGGTGCGGGCCAGCTTCCTGCCGGGTCAGCGCAAGGTGGAAGACCGGATCGCCGACGTCTCCATGCACCCGATCGATCTGTCCGGGGGCTATGTGCTGGAAAAGGGCTGCGTCTACATCGCCCGGCTGCAGGAACGGCTCAGCCTGCCGCCCGGCCTGATCGCCCGCGCCAATCCCAAGAGTTCGACCGGGCGGGTGGACGTCTTCGTGCGGTTGCTGACCGACCGGGGCGCGGCGTTCGACGATGTGGACGCGGGCTATGAGGGGCCGCTGTATCTGGAAATCGCCCCCCAGACCTTTTCCATTCTGGTCCGGCCCGGAACGCGGCTGAACCAGCTGCGGCTGAAGGCGGGTGAACCGCCGCGCTTGGAGACCCGCAGCGTCGGGGTCGATCTGGATAGCGGCGAAGGGGGGATCGTCGGCTTCCGGGGGCGGCGTCATGCGGGGGTTGTCGATCTGGACCGGATCGACGGCCACGATCCGCGCGACTTCTGGGAACCGCTGTCGGCCCCGAAGGGCGAGCTGCTACTGGATCCGGGCGAATTCTACATCCTGGCCTCACGCGAGGCGGTCGAGATCCCGGTCATGCAGGCCGCCGAGATGACACCGATCGACCCGTCGGTGGGTGAGTTCAGGGTGCATTACGCCGGCTTCTTCGACCCCGGCTTCGGCACGGACGAGGCGCATGGCGCGGGCTCAAAGGGGGTGCTGGAGGTGCGGACGCACGACACGCCCTTCCTGCTGGAACACGGCCAGATCGTCGCGCGCCTGGTCTATGAGCCGCTGACCGAACGGCCGGATCGCCTGTATGGCGAGGGGGGCAGCCACTATCAGCGACAGGGGCTGAAGTTGAGCAAGCATTTCCGGGCCTGGGGGTAGGGTAAGAGCCCCCTCCGTCTCGTCGGCTGGTCGCCGCCGATCCACCTCCCCATCCGCTGCGCGAACAGGGAGGAGACGGGAGCGTCGCTCAATATCCAGCCTCAAGCAGCGCGAAGCGCGGTAGGCTAACAAACCTGGCAATAGGCGGCTTCGCCGCCTATTGCGCGAGCATCCCGCCGTCGATCTTGAACTCGGAGCCGGTGACGAATTTGCTTTCGTCCGAGGCCAGGTAGAGGACGCAATAGGCCACGTCGTCCGGTTCGCCGATCCGCTTGAGCGGGATGCCGCGCGCCAGCCGCTCGTGCGCCTTGTCCTCGTCGCCGCCAGCCATGGCGATGAAGGGGTCCAGGATCGGGGTCTTGATGAAGACCGGATGGACCGAGTTGGCACGCACGTTCCACTCGGCCTTGGCGCATTCCAGGGCGACGGTCTTGGTGTACATCCAGACAGCGGCCTTGGTGGCGTTATAGGCCCCCATGCCGGGCGCCGCCGCCAGTCCCGCCACCGACGAGATGTTGACGATCGAGCCTGCGCCGGAGGCCCGCAGGTGCGGCAGGGCGTATTTGCAGCCCAGCATGATGCTCTCGATATTGACCGCCTGGACGGTGCGCCAGTTGGCGATCGTGTCCTGTTCGGCCCAGACGAACTGGCCGCCGATACCGGCATTGTTGATCAGGATGGAAAGGCCGCCCATGGCCTGGACCGCCGCCTCGACCACGCTGGCCCACTGGTCCTCGTCCGTCACGTCCTGGGCGAAGGCGAAGGCGCTACCGGCAATTTCGGCATTGATGGCGGCGGCCAGGGCCTCGGCACCGGCCAGATCCCTGTCGGTGACGGCGACCTTGGCCCCCTCGCGGGCCAGCATCCAGGCCATGGCCTGGCCCAGGCCGCCGGCGGCCCCGGTGATGAGGGCCGTCTTGCCCTCGACCCGGCCCTTGCGCGCGATGCTCATGATGGAGTTCCCAGGCCGGAGGCGACCTCGTCGATGAATCGGGCCATCCGCACGTCCCGCTCGGTCAGGCCGCCCGCGTCATGGGTGGTCAGCAGGATGTCTACGCGGTTGTAGACATTGGACCATTCGGGATGGTGATCGATCGCCTCGGCCAGCAGGGCGACGCGCGTCATGAAGGCGAATGCGGCATTGAAGTCGGCGAATTTCAACGATCGTTCGATGGCGATACGGTCTCCGTCATGGACGCGCCAGGCGGGCAGGTCGGCCAGAACCTGGCCGGGATCGAGCGGCGTTTGCGCCATGAAGGTTTCCTCTTGTCCCTGACTCTGCCTATCGTGGCCCCGACGCCCCTACAAGATCACGCTAGGGCAAGTGAGCGGCGCAAGTGGAACACGGCCCAAGCTCTGGCGTTAACAAGCGTCGCCGTTTCCAAAGGGAGCCTCGTCATGGACAATCTGTGGATTTCGCAGCTGGAGCCCGCCGATCGCAAGCGGATCGAACCGCACCTCAGCGAAAAGGCCTTCACAGCGGGCCAGATGCTCTATGACGCGGGCGAGGCGGTCGACGAGGTCTGGTTCCCGATGCGTGGCGTGGTCTCGCTGATGACGGTCCTGCCCGACGATCGCATGGTCGAGACGGCGGCGATCGGGCGCGAGGGTCTGGTGGGCGTGACCTGTGGGCCGTTGAACGCCCGCGCAGCCAGCCGTGCGGTGTCCCAGCTGGACGGTCTCGCCGCCTGCTGCCCGGCCGATGTCTTCTCGGCTGCGTTGGAAAAGAGCGAGCCCATGCGGATGGCCCTGGCCAAATTCACCGAGAGCCTGTTTGCCCAGGTGCAACAGACTGCGGCCTGCAACGCCCAGCACAGGCTGGACGAACGGCTGGCGCGGTGGCTGCTGACCCTCCATGACCGCGCCGATGACGATCGCTTCAACCTGACCCAGCAGGACATCGCCGGAATGCTGGGCGTGCGACGTGCCACGGTGTCCGAGGTCGGGGCCGAGCTGGAAGGCCGGCACCTGATCAAGCGCGGACGCGGCTGGGTCCAGGTGCTGGATCGCAAAGAGTTGGAGCAGGCCGCCTGCGGTTGCTATGCCATGATGCGGGGCGTGATGAAGGATCTGGGCGTTCCTCGTCCTCGGCACGCCCAATAGGGAACAGGGCTGGCTGGACGCCGCGACGACGCGGCCCGGTGACGAGGGCCGCGTGACCCGCTAAAGCCCGCAGATGACCGATACCGCCCCGCCTTCCGATCAGCCTTCAGGCAAGACCTCGACCTTCGGCTTCCGCGACGTGGAGGCGGGGGAGAAGGTGCGCCTGGTGCGGGGTGTGTTCGACAGCGTGGCCTCCAGCTATGACTTGATGAACGACCTGATGAGCGCGGGCGTGCATCGTCTTTGGAAGGATGCGGCGGCGGCGCGGCTCAACCCCCGGCCGGGCGAGGTTATCCTGGATGTCGCGGGCGGCACCGGCGACATGGCCCGCCGTTATGCGAAGATGGCGCGCGCCGCCCAGCAACGGCGCGGGGGCGAGGACGCCCGGATCATCGTGCTGGACTATAACGCCGAGATGATCCTGGCGGGCGTCACCAAGGGTGGCGAGCCGGAGATGACCTGGACAGTCGGGGATGCCATGGCCCTGCCCCTGCCGGACGCCTCGGTCGATGCCTATTCGATCAGCTTCGGCATTCGCAACGTCGCCGACATTCCCCAGGCCCTGGCCGAGGCGCGGCGGGTGCTGAAGCCGGGGGGACGGTTCCTGTGCTTGGAGTTCTCGCGGCCCACGACCGGCGCGCTGAGAAAGGCCTATGACGCCTGGTCGTTCAACGCCATTCCGCGCATCGGCGGCTGGGTCGCGGGCGATCGCGACAGCTATCAGTATCTGGTCGAGAGCATCCGGCGCTTTCCCGACCAGACGGCCTTCAAGACGATGATCGAGGCCGCCGGATTCAGCCGTGTCAGCGTGACCAATCTGTCGGGCGGGATCGCGGCCATCCATCACGGGTGGGCGATCTGACCGGTCGCCTGCATCCTCATGTGCCGCCCCAGGCGCCGGTGTCCCAGCCGGTGAGCGATCCGCTGGGCGCGGCCTTTCGCCTGATCCGCTGGCTGCTGGTGCTGGCGCGCCACGATGCCCTGGCACCCCGCGAGATCACGCCGATCCTGCCGGGCTGGGCGCGACCGATCGCGCATTTTCTGCATCTGTTCGCCGGTCCCGAAGGCCGGGCGGGTCGGCCCGGTCAACGCCTGGGCAAGGCCTTCGAGCACCTGGGCCCTGTCGCGATCAAGCTGGGTCAGGTGCTGGCGACCCGGGCTGACATCTTCGGCATCGAATTCGCGCGCGACCTGGGCCGTCTGAAGGACGCCCTGCCACCCTTTCCTACCGATCAGGCGCGGGCCGAGGTCGAACGATCCCTGGGCCGGCCGGTCGACAGCCTGTTCAGGGACTTCGGCGATCCGATCGGGGCCTGGGCC
>Ga0209066_10004922_pt1 | contig 14306 bp, 14 predicted proteins | sample All_14_2_FD_187198 | JGI IMG/M metagenome (GOLD analysis project Ga0209066, IMG submission 187198) | Freshwater microbial communities in response to fracking from Pennsylvania, USA - Allegheny Zone_MetaG_DW_15 (SPAdes) (version 2) ...
GGTCTCGACCAGTTCCCAGTCGGCCAGGGTCAGGGTGTCGGTGATCCGCAGCATGGGCGCAGACTATCAGGCGCCGCGGCCGGGGAAAGCGCCCTCAGCCGCCCTTTTCGCGCAGCCTCTGGCGCCACAGCGTGAACAGCCCCGCCCCCACCACGATGACCGACCCCAGGATGACGTTGGGCTCCAGCCTCTCGTCGAACAGGGCCAGGCCCAGGATCGAGACGAAGACCAGTTGAAGATAGGCAAAGGGCTGGATCGCCGAGGCTTCGGCCACCTCATAGGCGCGGATCAGGAACCAGTGGCCCAGCGCCGCCGTGCAGCAGAGCAGCGCCATCCAGCCCCAGTCTGCCGGCGCCATCGGTTCCCAGAACCACAGGCCCGGCAGCGTCATGCCCGCGGCGCCCACCGTGCCCGTCCAGAAGAAGCTGACCGCCGCGCTGTCGTCCCGCGCGACATGGCGCGTCAAGAGCCCATACATCGCAAACATCAGCGCCGCCGCCAGCGGGATCAGCGCCAGCGGCGAAAACACGCCATAGCCCGGCCGCAGGATGATCAGCACGCCGACAAAGCCGATGCCGATCGCGGTCCAGCGCCGCCAGCCGACCCGCTCGCCCAGCACCGGGCCCGACAGCGCCGCCACCAGCAGCGGATAGGCGGTAAAGACGGCATGGGCCGCGATCAGGCCCAGCCTCACGAAGGCTGCGACCATCACGCAGATCTCGGCCACCAGCAACAGCCCGCGCAACACCTGGATCCAGGGATGGCGCGTGCGCACGGCCCGGCGCAGCCCGCCCGCCTGCCGCGACGCCACCGCCAGGACGAAGGCGGCAAAGAACCAGTAGCGGATCATCACCACCATGAAGACGTTGTAGCTTTCGGCCAGATGGCGCGAGATGCCGTCCTGAAGCGCGAAGATCAGCGTCGTCACCACCATCAGCAGGATACCCAGACGGGTGTTCTGTTGCGTCATTCCAGCCGGCCCCGCGTCATGTGCCGTTTCGATCCGAAGCCGGGCGCCCGGTCCACCGCGAAGCCCGCGGCGGCCAGTGCCCGGCGCACATGGCCGGCGGCGGTATAGCTGGCCAGCGTGCCGCCCGGCGCGGTATGCGCGGCCACCTGCGCCATCAGCGGCGCCGACCACAGGTCGGGGTTCCGCGCCGGGCTGAAGCCGTCCAGGAACCAGGCATCGGCCCGGCCCGCCCAGACGGGCAGGGTGTCCTGGGCCGGCCCCTCGATCACCGTCAGCTCCAGATCGGGCAGGCGCAGAACCCGCGCCCCCTGCGCCCAAGCCTCCAGCAGCGGACCCGCCAGCGCCCGCGCCTCGGGGAAGGCGGACAGCGCGCGGTCCATCTGGTCCGCGGTCATCGGATAGGCCTCGAAACTGGTGAACCGCAGCGGGCCCGCCACGCCCCCCTGCCGCCAGGCGATCAGCGCCGCCATCAGGTTCAGCCCGGTGCCGAAGCCCAGTTCGGCGATCTGGAACCCCGGCACGAACCGCCCGGGCAGCCCGTTGCCGGCCAGAAAGACGTGCCGCGTCTCCTCCAGCCCGCCCTGGAGCGAGAAATAGGGGTCGTCGAACCGCATCGAGACGGGGACGACCCCGTCGCGCCATGTCAGCTCTGCACTCTGGAGGGGGGCGGCCATCTGTCCTAGACCCGGTTTCAGGCGCGACAATGATCAGGGGCGCAGACAAATGGCAAGTCCGGACGTGACGGTGCGGGGCGCGGGCATCTTCGGCCTGTCGGTGGCCTGGGCGCTGGTGCAGCGCGGCGCGCGGGTGCGGGTGATCGACCCGGCCGGGCCGGGGGCCGGCGCCTCGGGCGGGCTGGTCGGCGCGCTGGCCCCGCATGTGCCCGAACAGTGGAACGCGAAGAAGCAGTTCCAGCTGGACAGCCTGCTGATGGCCGGGCGCTGGTGGGCCGAGGTGGCTGCGGCGGGCGGGGTGGACCCCGGTCATGCGCGGCTGGGCCGGCTGCAACCGCTGGCCGATGCCGCGGCGGTCCGGGCGGCCGAGGCCCGCGCGGCCGGGGCGGCGGCGCTGTGGCAGGGCCGCGCGGTCTGGCAGGTGGTGTCGGCCACGGGGGCCGCGTGGGAGCCTGTCAGCCCCGCCGGCCTGCTGGTCCATGACACGCTGACCGCCCGGCTGGCCCCGCGCCGGGCCGTGGCCGCGCTGGTGGCCGCCCTGCGCGCCCGCGGCGCCGGGATCGCCCCCGAAGGGCCCGACACGGGCGCCGTCGTCTGGGCCACCGGGGCCGCGGGTCTGGCCGATCTGTCGGCCGCGCTGGGCCGGGACGTTGGCGGTGCGGTCAAGGGGCAGGCCGCGCTGCTGGCCCATGACGCACGCGACCGGCCGCAGCTCTTCGCGGGCGGCGTGCATATCGTGCCCCATGCCGATGGCACCGTCGCCGTGGGCTCGACCAGCGAGACCCGCTGGGAGGCCGCCGCCGCGACCGATGCCGCGCTGGACGATGTGATCGCCGCCGCCCGCGCCGCCTGCCCCGCGCTGGCCCGGGCGCCGGTGATCGAACGCTGGGCCGGGCTGCGGCCCCGCGCCCGCAGCCGCGCGCCGATGCTGGGCCCCTGGCCCGGCCGTCCGGGGCATTTCGTGGCCAACGGCGGGTTCAAGATCGGCTTCGGCATGGCGCCCGGCGTGGCGCAGGTGATGGCCGACCTGGTGCTGGACGGCCGCGACGCCATCCCCGCCGGCTTTCATGTGCAGGACAACCTGAGGTAGCCGTCAAGATGGCTGTCGCCTGCATTCGTCCAACCGCGCAGCGCGAAAACGAATGCTGGCGACGACTGTCATGGCGAATACCGGCAACTGATGGTTATGCTGACCTGCCCCCTTTTTGCGGGCCACTCGCACGTCGCGCCCGTTCCCTTCTGTTCGGCATCATTCGGCGGCGTGAGCAACGGGCGCGAGGCGCCGAGCCGTCAAATCGCCCGAGCGGCGGCGCCCGTTGCGTCTTGTCGAAGGGCCGCGCGGCGGCGAATATCTTCGGGGTCTGATAGTTCAGGCTGCCGTGCGGACGTTCGGTATTGAAATCGCCCTCCAGTCTTTGATGATTGCGCGGGCCTCAGGGATGCCGGTGAACCCGTGCCGGTTCGGGCATTCCGCGCGGTATCGGTCGTTGAGGCCTTCGATACGGGCGTTCTGGGTCGGCTTGCCGGGGCGATGAAATATAATTGCACGCCGCAATCATCGGCCCGGCCGGATGTGCCCGCCCGCGCAGTTCCGCGCCGCGAAGGAAGGCATCAATTCGGAAATGGCAGGAGGGCGGCAGCGTGCTTGCGAACTCCCTTGACGAATTCCTTGCTGACGTCGCACCTCGCTTCGCCATGGGCTGATGGGTCTGCCGCCGCGCCGTGCAGTTGAAACATGCTCTTTGCCGGATCGACGCCGACGATGGCATCAGCTCCCATGGATGCCCTCTTCTTCAGCTTGCGTTTCCGCACCGCAAGCTCGGCACATTGCAATGCCGTCAAGGGGAAGCGGCATCCGCACCACATCCAGGTTTTCAATGGCGGCCGTGAAGCCATCGGCCAGAACCGAGATCGCGCGCTTGCCCGAGAGACTTGTCCCAAGGATGGAATCCGGTTTGGGGCGCAACCCCGTCGCCCGGCCTCACAGGCCCAGATCCTTTGCGATCGAGGTGCGCAGCACCTCGCTGGACCCGCCTCCGATCCGCATCAGGCGAGCATCGCGGTAATGGCGCTCCATCTGGAAATCCGGGGTCATGGAATAACCTCCCAGGATCTGCATCCCCTCGTCGGCGACGCGGAAATAGGCTTCGGACGTGAACACCTTGGCCATCGAGGATTCCTTGCGGCAGTCGATGCCGGCATCGAGCCGCCGGGCCAGATCGTAGGTCAGCGTCCGCGCCGTGTGCACGGCGATCTGCATGTCGGCCAGCTTGTGCTGGATCACCTGGAACTTGCCTATGGGCTTGCCGAACTGCACCCTGTCCTTGGCGTATTGCAGGGCGCAGTCCAGCGCCGCCTGGGCCGCGCCGGTGACCTGCGCGGCCAGCGAGAAACGCTCCTTGTTGAGATTCGTCATCAGGTGTTTCCAGCCACCGTTCAGATCGCCCAGAAGATCGTCCTCGCTGACACGCACATTGTCATAGGTCACGCGGTTGGTGCCGACCGCGCGAAAACACAAGGTGTCCAGCCGCTCGATCGTGACGCCGGGGCTTTTGGGATCCACGAAGAACAGGCTGATGCCCTTGTGGGGCGCTGCCGCGGGATCGGTCCGCGTCACCAGAACCGTGCGGTCGGCGATGTCCACCTGCGAATTGAACACCTTGGCGCCGTTGATCACGAAGCCGTCGCCGTCGCGCACCGCGCGGGTCTGCACGCCCGCCGCATCGGAACCGGCATTGGGTTCGGTCAGGCTCATCGACGACTTGAACTTTCCCGCCGCGATCAGCGGAAGATACCTGCGCCGCTGCGCCTCGCTGCCATAGGTCAGAAGCGATTGCGCCCCGTGCACCGTGGCGCGGTAGAACAGGACGGCCAGTTCCAGCAGCCCATAGGAAAGTTCTTCCTGGATGATGCCCAGTTCCACGAAGCCCAGGCCCGAGCCGCCGTATTCCTCGGGGATCGCCACCCCCAGCCAGCCGAGTTCGGCCATCTTGTCGAAGGCATCGAGCGGGGCTATCTTCTCGCGGTCGCAGCGCCGCGCATAGCTGTCGGGCACCTCCTTGCGCACGAAGTCCCGGACAGACTCGCGCAGCATCATCTGTTCGTCGGTAAATCCGAAATCGCGATCGCCCCTCATTCATTTCTCCCTCATGACCCATCTTCAACGCTGGGAAAACCGCCGACCGACCATCTCGGAGGTGATGTTGACCTTCTGCAGGTCGATATGCCCGCCACCGATCCCCCAGACCCAGGAATCCCTCACCTTCTGTTCCATCGGATATTCGGCGTTATAGCCGTTTGCGCCCATCACCTGGATCCCGTGCGCCACCACCCGGCGCACCGCCTCGTTGGCGAAGCTCTTGGCGATGCTGGTGTCCATGAGCGACGGCAGCCCGTCCTCGGCGGCCTGTGCGGCGCGGTGGATCAGAAGACGCATCGCCTCCACATCCACCTTCATGTCGGCCAAACGAAGCTGCACCGCCTGAAAATCCACGATCGGCTTGCCGAACTGGATGCGGTTCTGCGTGTAGTCGAGCGCCACCTCCAGCGCGCCGGCGGCGATCCCCAAGGCGCAGGTGGCATTGCCCAGCCGTTCCATGTTGAACGAGCGCATGAGGTCGCGCACGCCGCCGGCCGGAACGACGATGTTCTCGAGCGGGATCTCGACATTGTCCAGATAGATCTCGGCATTGTGGAAACCGCGCACGCCCATGAATACCTCGGGCTTGCCGAAAGACAGGCCCGGCCTGTCCTTTTCAAGATACACCGCGCCCACGCCCGCCGCCCCCGGCTGGTCGGACAGCCGGCAGTAGAGGACGTAGCCGCGCGCATGGCCCGCCCCGCTGCACCAGCGCTTGACGCCGTTGATGACGATGCGGTCGTTGCGGATCTCGGCCCGGGTCGTGAGGTCGGTCATGGCGGTGCCGACATCGGGCTCGGACATGGCCACCGACACCATCATCTCTCCCGAGCAGACACGCGGCAGGACCTGCGCCTTCATCTTCTCCGGCCCGTGATACAGCAGCGTCTGGGCCGGGCCGCAATTGGCCTCGAATACCGGGAAGGCCGCAGCCGGCGACACCTTGGCGAGTTCTTCCAGAACGATCAGGGCGTCCACCTTTCCGGCGCCCAGACCGCCATATTTCTCGGGAATGTTGATGCCCAGGAATCCGAGATCGCCCATCTGCCGCCGCACATCGTCGGGCACGGGGGCATTCGTGCGTTCGCATTCCTTCGCCACATCCACCAGCACGGCGCGGGCGAACTGCCGGGCCGTCTGCTGAAATTCGCGCTGCTGCTCGTTAAGCCGGAAATCCATGCCTATGCCACCAGCATACCGCCGTCCACAGGCAGGATCGCCCCCGAGATGGCCGAGGCCTCGTCGGAACACAGGAACAGAGCCGCATGGGCAATCTCGTGCGGCTGGATCATCCGGCCCATCGGCACGCGGGAGAGAAAGGCCTTCTCAAGATCCCGGGGCGAGATCACATCGGGATCGCGGCCAATGAACGAAGGCCAGAGCGGCGTGTCCACCGGCCCCGGGCAGATCGCATTCGCGCGGATGTTGTGCTTGCCGTTCCCCAAGGCAATGCATTTGGCCAGAATCTGCAACCCCGCCTTCGCGATGGAATAGCTTGGCGAGGCCGGCGACGCCTTCTCTCCCGAAACGGAACTGGTGAACAGCACCGATCCGCCGCCGGCCTTGATCATGTGCGGCAGCACATGTTTGGCCCCGAAGAAGCCGCCCTTGACATGGATCGCGATCTGGCGATCGAAATCGTCCTCGGAAGTCTTGTCGATCGTGCCCGCCCCGGCGATCCCGGCATTGTGCCAGAATATGTCGATGCGGCCGAATTCCTCGATCGCGGCGGCGGTCATGGCCTTCAGGTCGGCCTCCTTGCCGGTATCGGTGCGCACGAAGATCGCCTCGCCGCCGGCCTTGCGGATGCTATCGGCCACTGCTTCGCCCGACGATTCGTTGATGTCCACCACCACGATCTTCGCGCCCTCGCGCGAGAACAATTCGGCGGCCGCTTTGCCCACCCCCGAGCCCGAGCCGGTGATGATGGCGACCTTGTCCTGTAAACGTCCCATTGTCTTTCCTTTCAGTTCGTTGATTGCAGGTTCAGGTTGTTTCACCGCCGGTCAGCGCCCCATGAGTCCGGGAAGGTAGAGGCTGAGACCGGGGAAGACGAGGATCCCGAAGGTCGCCAGAATCAGTGCCGCCATATAGGGCAGGCTGCCCCGCACCACGGTGCTGATCGGCGCCCGGAACAGGCCCGACATGGCAAAGAGCGACATGCCGAAAGGCGGAGTGACCTGTGCCACCATCATTGCCGCCACAGTTATTACCGCGAAATGAATCAGGTTGATCTGCGCCGCGATCAGGACCGGAAGTAGGATCGGCACGGTGATGTACATGATCGGCACGGGATCCATAACCGTGCCAAGCAAAAGATAAAGGATGACGATCGCAAAAAGCAGCATCTGCGGCGAAAGTCCCATATGCGTCACATAGTCCACGAGGTTCTGCGGCAATTTGAGATAGGTGACCGTCACCGCCATAATGGTGGCGCCACCCAGAATGATGAAGATCGCCGCCGTGCCGGCCACCGCATCGCGGGCGCTTTTCACGAAATTGGCAAAGGTCAGTGTCCGGTACACGAATGCGCTGATCAGCAGCGAATAGACGATCGAGACCGCGGCCGCCTCGGTCGGCGTGAAGATGCCGCCGTAAATGCCGCCCAGCACGACGGGCGGCATCAGAAGGACCGGGACGGCTTGCCTGAAGCTTACCCATCGCGCCTGCCAGCCGGCCGCTGGCTTCATCCGCATCCCTTCGCGACGTGCCATCACCACCGCGACCAGGATCAGCAGCACTCCGGTGGCGAGACCGGGAAGAACCCCTGCCATGAAGTAACGCGACACGTCACCCTGCACGAGCGAGGCGAACAGAACCATGTAGATGCTGGGCGGGATCATCTGACCCAGGGTACCGGAACAGGCGATCAGCCCCATGCTCGAACTCTTCTTGTAGCCTTGGCGCAGCATTTCGGGGATGGCGATCGAGCCGATCGCCACCACGGTCGCGATCCCCGATCCGGAAAGCGCCCCGAAGATCATGCAGGCCAGCACCGCCGCAGCGGCCATGCCGCCGGGCAGATGTCCCACCACGGCATCAAGAAAGCGGAACAGATAGCTGCTTGGCCCGCAATGCAGCATGATGTTGCCCGAGAAGATGAAGTAGGGCACCGCCATCAGCACGAACACATCCACCGAGGTGAACATCTGCTGGGCCAGCATGGACAGCGGCAGGTTCAGTTCGACCAGCGCCAGATAGGCTCCCGCCCCGGTGAGCGCCAGGAAAACCGGCGCGCCCAGAACCAGCAGCAGAATGAAAAGAAGCAGACCTGCGGTCACGACGGTTCTTCCTCAGCTCTGTAAATCATCATGATGAAGGTATGGCCTTGCTGCGGGGGCATCGGGCGAGATCAGCGCGAGCAATGTCCGCAACGCCTCTCCCGCTCCGAAAAGGACCGCTATTCCCAAGCCCACCGGGACCGAAAGCGACGGCAGCCAGGCCGGCATGGTGCCTCCGATCACCGTCATCTGGTAGCGATGAAGATCGGCCACCCAGAGCCAGCCCGAGCGAAAGACGATGATGGCGACCAGCAGGAACACCAGCGCCATGACGAACTGCAACAGGCGGTTCATGGCTGCGGTCAGCAGCCCCGAGACTACATCCACCCTTATGTGCCCGTTCTTCCGCAGCAACGGGCCCACAAAGAGAAAGCAGGCATAAACCATGGTGTAACGGGAAATTTCCTCGATCAACTGGGCGGAAAACCCGAAACCGTAGCGCAGCACGACGCTCATGAATGCCAACCCGGCACTGATCACGATCATGACGATGCCGAACCAGTCGATCACGGTTTCGAGCCGGCCGACGGCACGATCCGCAAAGATCGTGAGCGGCTCGATCACGGGAACTGTCTTGTGTGATTGCACGGTGTTGACCTCTGCATCGCATTTCCGGGAAAGCTCCTGCACCCGGACCGGACCGGCACGAATGCCTTCCCGGCCCGCGGCAGTCGCGGCACGCGAGGCGCCAGGCATGTCCCGGCGCCTCCCTTGTGCCGATCAGTTCGGCCGCAGCCTCTCGGCCTCGTCGATCAGCGCCTGTCCGCCAGGATTGGCCTTCACGAAATCCGCCAGCACGGATTGGGTCGCCTCGCGCATGGATTGGATCGTGGCGTCGTCGAGCGGCGGCTCGACCTCTACGCCCATCTCCGTTCCAATCAGCCGGAGCACCTCGGCAGCGCGCCGCTCGGTGACGTCGAAACCGTAGTCCTCAAGGTCGGAACCCACCTCGACCAGAACCTGCTGGATGTCCTGCGGAAGGGAATCGAAGAACCGCTTGGACACCAGAAGGGGAAGACCGGCGTACCACAGGTTGACACCGCTCAGATACTTGACCGGGATGCGGTTGTCATAGGTGAAGAGAATGCCGGTAACCGTGCCGTCCACGGTTCCCTGGACGATCGCCGAACTGAATTCGGCATAGGCCATCGAGATCGGCGAGGCCCCCAGAAGTTCAAAGCTCCGTCCCAGATACTTGCCCCCTGGGGTGCGCATCTTCAGCCCGGCAAGGTCTTCGATACTGCGGACCGGGCGCTTCGTGTTGATCAACGCACCCACCATATCCGTAGGGGCAATCGCCAGCACCTTGATGCCTCTGGCCTCCATGCTGGCCCGCAGCGCGCCTCCGCCGGCCTCGCTTTTCACGAAATCGCGCAGATGCTTCTGGTCAGAGGGCGTGATGTCGAACAGGAAGGGCAGTTCGAAGAAGCCCCACAGAGGATCGAGTGTGGCCGCCAGGGTGTTCAACGTGTAGGCCGCGTCGATCTGACCCGAAAGCATGCCGTTGATTTCCTGCGTGATCGGCATGAGCTGAGAGGCGGGGAAAATGTCCACGACCATCCGCCCGCCGGTTCGCTTCTCCACCTCTTCCTTGAAATACAACATGTTGGCATGATGCTGCGCAACCGTCGCATAGGCATGCGACAGCCGCATCACCACCGGATCCTCGGCCGTCGGCTGTGCCGATGCAGCACCCGCCAGGAGCGCAAGGCCGCCCAGCGCCGATGCGAGCCCCCGAAATGGCGAGCCCAACAAAGCCCGTCCGATCGAAAAGATCATATCACTCCTCCCTCTTGCTTGATCGCTTCCCCCGCCAGATCTCACGCCTCTCCCAGAGCGTGAAGTTCAGGCATAGGGGTATGGATAGGTGCCGCCAAGGTTGATCATGGTCGCCCGCGGCTGCGTGTATTCGTCGATGGCCTCGGGACCGTTCTCGCGGCCGATGCCACTGATCTTGAAGCCGCCATAGGGCACGCCGGGATTGAGGATCCGGTAGGTATTGACCCAGACGGTCCCGGCCATGATTTGCGACGACACGCGGTGCGCGCGCGCCAGGTCGCGGGTCCAGATGCCGGCGGTCAGGCCGTATTTCACGCCGTTTGCAATGGACACTGCCTCTTCCTCGGTGTCGAAGGGAATCATCGCCACGACCGGACCGAAGATTTCCTCCTGCGCGATGCGCATTCCGGGATCCACGTCGGCAAAGACCGTGGGTTGCACGAAATAGCCGCCGTCGAACCCCTTGCCGGTCAGCCGCGCTCCGCCGGCCACCACGCGGGCGCCCTCCGACCTGCCCACATCAAGATAGCCCAGCGTCTTTTCCAACTGATCCTTGTGGGTCTGCGGCCCGATATGGGTATCGGCATCGAGCGGATCGCCCACCCGCAACCGGCTGGCCCGCGCGCCGACCTCCTCGACCACGCGGTCGTAGAGCTTGCGCTGCACGAGAATGCGCGACCCCAATGTGCAGCTTTGCCCGCAGGCCATGAAGCCGGCATGCGAAACTGCATTGATTGCCTCGGCGACATCCGCATCCTCGAACACGATATGCGGGGACTTGCCGCCGCATTCGAAGGACACGCGCTTGAGGTTGACCGCTCCGGCGCGCATGATCTCTTGCGCGGTGCGGTGTTCGCCGGTGAAAGAGATCTTGTCCACACCCGGATGCGCCGCCAGATGCGCGCCCGCCACGGGACCATAGCCAGGCACCACATTGACCACACCCTTGGGGAAGCCGGCCTGCTCGACCAGCTTGGCCAGCTCATAGGTGGTGACCGTGGTGTGTTCGGCGACCTTGATCACCATGGTGCAGCCTGCCGCCAGCGCGGGCGCCAGCTTCATCGTCGTCACCAGCGTCGGCGCATTCCATGGCACGATCGCGCCGACCACGCCGATCGGCACCCGCTGCGTATAGGCCATCAGGTCCGGGTTGATGTTGATCATCCGGCCGTCAAGCTTGTCGGCGAGACCCGAGAAGTAGTAATACCACTGCGCTTCGCCGGCGATGTTCGCGCGGGTTTCGCGCAGCGGTCGCCCGTTGTCTCGGCTTTCCAGCTCAGCCATCCGGGGCGCGTGCTCCGCGATCAACGCACCAAGCCGACGCATCAGCGCGGCGCGTTCGGCGACCGGCATCCTGCCCCATGGTCCGCGCATGGCCTCCTGCGCTGCCTCGACGGCCCGATCAATATCCCGGACGCCGCCGAAGGCTGTCAGGGCCCACTGTTCGCCTGTCGCGGGATTGATCGACGGCACCAGTTCCCCATCCAGCGGATCGACCCACTCACCTCCGATGAAGAGCTTTGCCTGAGTATATGCGAACTGCTTGGTCATACATCCCTCCCAGAAGATCTACCTGTCACATCCCGGCAGGCAGGAAACCACTGCGCCCGGGCCGCGCCGCCCTGGCCTGCAACTCGCGCAGGTTGCCCATGCCATGCCGACGCAGGCAGCGGTCGAGACCCGGGCGCAAGACATGCGGGTTCGGGAACTCGCGCACCACGGCCAGAAGGTCATCGAGCGAGACCGGCACGGCCTGGCGCAGCGCCACCGCCTCCTGCGCGGGGGTCAGCATGGCCTGCGGCCGATGCGGCGCGGGGCTGCGATCCGCGACCCTGTCGCGCTTGCGCCATTTGCAGATCGTCTGCGGTATTCGGCGGGAAAACGGTCCCCCGGACTGCTTTCTGTTCTGCGCCATCCCGAAACGCGCGGCCAGCGTCGTCCCGACTTCATCGCGCTCTCGGATCGCCGCACGTCCCCTGGGCGTCGTCGTCGTCGCCTGCCTGTGAAGATGGATCGGCATGTCCGCGCATCCCCCCGTTTGGCGGATCGGAAAACAGTCTTCCGGACTGTATTCCGATCCGCCTCACCCGCCCCCCTCAGGATCGACTTTGCCATGGGAAACGCGAATCGCCGAGGGCTGTGAATTCATCCGGGATGGAACACCCGGATCGTTCAGCGGCCCGTCATTCGCGCTTGCTCAGTTCGTCCCTCGATGCGGCTTTTCAGTCGTCAAGCCCCAATTCCCCAGCCTGCGACGATAGTCTGCCCAGAAGCAAAAGACCTTGCAAGAAAAATCGAACAACCGTTAGATCCCCGGAGCGAGCACCGGATTTTTCATTTGACGGAGGAAAAATGGCAGAGCCAAGCACGAATCGATTGTCTGATCCCCGGCCTTCGGTTGCGGACGCGTTGGACAGGCTCTTCGCGCCCCGGACCATTGCGGTGGTGGGGGCATCGCGCACGAAGGGAAAGCTTGGACAAGCGGTGCTCGCGCTGCTCAGGAGCAATGGCTATCAGGGCCGGATCATCCCGGTAAACCCTTCGGGCGGCGAGATCGAGGGCCTTGCGGCGGTGCGCACATTGCAAGACATCGACGGCCCGATCGACGTCGTTGTCCTGGCGACGCCGGTCAACATTGCACTGGATGCGCTGGAAATCTGCACCCGACTCGATGTGAAGGTGGTCGTGGGCGTGACCTCCGGCTTTTCCGAGGCCGGGACGGACGGGCACGAAAACGAGACACGGTTGCGACGCATCATGGAGGATGCGCGGTTTCGCCTGATCGGGCCGAACTGCGAAGGCGTCGTGCGGCCGGCAACCAATCTTCAACTGACCTTCAGCCCGATGTTCAACGATCTGCGGCCCGGCCCCGTGGCCATGATCTCTCAGTCCGGGGCGCTGGCGGGCCTGATGGCCCTGCGCCTGGGCGAGCGCGGCGTAGGCATCAACACGATCGTGTCCAGCGGCAACGAGACGGACCTGACGGCCGCGGATCTTCTGGACTATCTGGGCGGCGATCCGCAGACCCGGGTGGTTCTGTGCTATGTCGAGGAACTGCGCGCCGGGCGCCGCTTTGCCGAGGTTGCGCGCCGCCTGTCACAGGCGGGAAAGCATGTCGTCGTCGTCAAGGGCGGACGCAGCCGCGCGGGATCGCGTGCAGTCCGGTCCCATACCGGCGCGATGGCCGGCGATGACCGCGTCATCAGTGCGGTTTTCCGCGAGACCGGCATCATCCGCGCCCGCGAATCCGTGGCCGCCGTCGATGCCGTAACGGCCCTTGCGGCGGGGCGACGGCCCGGCGGCAACCGGGTCGGCATCATCTCGGTCACCGGCGGTCTGGGCGTCGAGATGACGGACCTTGCCGAAAGCGCGGGCTTCGAGGTGCCGGTGCTGGCCGAGACGACGCAAACCGCGCTGTCGCGCTATGTCCCGTTCTATGGCTCGGTGAAGAATCCGGTCGATCTGACCGGGGTCGTGCTGGCGAATCCGACCTATGTGGGACGCTGCCTTGCGGCTGTCGTCGCCGATCCGGGCGTGGATATTGCCATCGCAATCATCACATTCGTGCCGGATCAGCAGTTCATCGCGGCATTGGCCCAAGCCTATGACGGCACCGACAAGCCGGTTCTGATCGTCTGGACGGGTGCCTTGCGCAGCAACGCCTCGGGCGAGTCGCTCCGCGACCGTGCCGTGCCGGTCTATGATTCGCCTGCCAGGGCGGCCTCGGGCCTTGCCGCGCTCATCCCCACGCACGGAGAGGTCGCATGACCCCCAGAGAGAGACTGAAACACTGGCAGCGCGCCGGGCGCGAGGTGATCCACGAAGCCGACGCCAAGGATTTGCTGGCCCAGATCGGCGTGCCGGTGCCCGCGCGCGACCCCGCGGACGGGCGTTGCGTCGCCAAGCTGTGCCATGACGCCTTCCCGCACAAATCCGACCACGGTCTGGTTCGGCTGGGGCTTTCCCCGGAGGCGGCAAGGCAGGCCGTCGCCGATATGGCCGAAAGGGTTCCCGGCGGCACCCCCCTGATCGAGGCGATGGAGGAAGACGCGGTCGTTGAATGGATCGTCGGCTGCAAACGCGACGCAACCTTCGGCCCGATCGTTCTGGCGGGCCCCGGCGGAATTCTGGTCGAACTGATCGACGCCGCCGAGATCCGGCTTGCCCCCACCGATCCGCAGACCGCCCGGGCGATGCTGAACGCGGGGCCCGGTGCGCGGCTGCTGAAGGGCCTGCGCGGCGGGAAACCGGCCGACCGCGATGCCCTGGCTGACCTGATTTCACGCATATCTGTTTTCTTCGCCCAGAACGCCGACCTGATCTCGGAAATCGAGATAAACCCTGTGATGGTTCGGGCCGACGGCAATGCGTCGGTCGCCCGATGTCCTGTTCGCCCTCGCGATCGCGGCGGGGAAACGGGATGCCGCATCGGGAGGGCCGGATGACAAGGAGTAAGGAGCACA
>Ga0209066_10004923_pt1 | contig 14305 bp, 13 predicted proteins | sample All_14_2_FD_187198 | JGI IMG/M metagenome (GOLD analysis project Ga0209066, IMG submission 187198) | Freshwater microbial communities in response to fracking from Pennsylvania, USA - Allegheny Zone_MetaG_DW_15 (SPAdes) (version 2) ...
TGTAGTTGTAGAGCCCAGCGGTCGCCTCGTTCGCGATCGTCACCGGCACGGCGCCGCAGTCGGCGTTCGGGTGGTAGCGGATGGCGACGGTCTCCCCCGCGCGGAAGTTGTAGGAGTCGGGGTGGCGCCGATACATCTGGAACTGCCTGGCCGCGTAGTAGACCTGGTAGACGAAGCCGCCGAACGCGGGATCGCAGTCCGCGGTGTCCGGGCAGCTGAAGCCCGTCGCGCGCTCGTACTGCGAGATCCACGGCCACGGGTCGGTGACGAGCGACTGCTCCTTCTGCAGGAGCACGAGGAGGGTGCGCTGCGAGATCCCGCACGCGCGACCCACCGCGGCGATGATCTGCGCCGCCGTGAGCGTGCCGCCGTCGACGCGGGCGCAGTACTCGTCGGCGGCGAGCGTCGGCACGGTCTGGCGGTAGTCCTTGAGGCAGACGAACGGCGGCAGCTCGTCGCCGCGGCCGGCGCGCCAGGTGTCGCAGACGGCGAGGCGCTCGTCGAGGAAGACCTGCACCTCGGCGGCGGTCATCGCGCGGCCGTCGTAGAACGCGGCGTCGGAGATGATCGCCCCGGGATCGAAGTCGTCGCCGCTGAGTTGCGGCACCGGCGCCGCCTGGGCGACCCGCTCGCCTGGGGCGGCCGGGGCGAGCGCGAGTGCCGGCGCGGCGGGCACGAGCACGGCGAGCGCGACGAGCGCGGCCACGAGCCCCCCGAGCCGGCGCCGGATCATGCGCGATCGGCGAGCGCGACGAGCGCGCGCGTGAGCTCGATGGGCGAGTCCTCGCTCGGGCTGTGCCCGCCCGCGGTGACGAGGAGGCCGGCGCCGATCCGCTCGGCGAAGGCGCGGTGAAGCTCCACCGACCAGAGGTCGTGCTCGCCGGCGACGACGAGCATCGGGATCGGCAGCGCCGCGAGCGCCGCATCGAGGTCCGGCGTCCGCTTCATCATCCCGATGATGTCGGCGACGCTGTCGCGCCTCGTCGAGTCGAAGCGGGCGCGCACGAACTCGACGCGGTGGCTCGGCGCGCCGTTGAGGTTGTTGCGCACGCCCCAGATCATGAGCGCCGCGCCGATGCGCCCAGGGGCGACACCGGAGATCGGTCCGAGCACCTTCACGCCCCGGAACGACTGGCCGGACAGCGGCGGCGTGGAGATGAGGGTGAGCGAGGCGACGAGCGCGGGGTGCTCGGCCGCGACGATCGCCGCGACGGTGCCCGCGAAGGAGTAGCCGACGAGGTGCACCGGGGTCGACCCGGTCGCGAGGACGGCGAGGAGGTCGTCGACGAAGAGCGCGTGGTCGTAGTGCTCCCGCGGGGGCGAGAGCCGCTCGGGCCCCGCGGCGGCGGACTCGAACTGCCCGGCGAGGTCGTAGCTCTCGGCCCGGAATCCGGCGGCGGCGAGCAGCGGCAGCATGAGGACGAAGTCCTCCTTCGAGCCGGTGACCCCGGGCACGAGCACGACCCGGGGCGCGCGCTCGTCGCCCGCGACGAGTCCGGCGAGCGCGCCGCTCGGCGCGGCGAACTCGACGCGCTGCACGCCGGCGGGCACGTGGGTCCAGTCGACGTCGCCGAGGTCGGCGTCGAGCGTCTTCGCTCGGTCGGCGTCGATGTCGCGAACGTCCTCGAGGTCGTCGCGGAACGGATACGGCCCTGAGTGCACGAGCCGAAGCCTACCGAGCGCAGCCGCGCCGCGCCCGCGCCGAGGCCCCCGTGCGTGTCGCGGGGCCGGCCGGGCCGCTCCCGTCAGGCGGCGGCGGGGGCGCCGATCGCCGCCATCGCGGGTGCGACCGCCGTCACGTCGCGGACGAACTCGCGCAGCCGTTCGTAGACCGGCGCGGACGCGGGGTGCCGCGTGTCCTGCTGCCAGGTGTGCTGCGCGCGCTCGTCGACGTGCTCGACGACGGGCACGCCGACGGCGCGGGCGGCGGCCGCGAAGTTGCGGCTCGCGGAGTAGAAGATGTCGCGGCGCGAGGTCGTCACGAGCACGGGCGGGTGCTCGGGCCAGAGCCACTCGATCGGCGAGAGCCAGCGGGCGCGGCGCGCGAGGCCGTCGCGGCCGGCGCGCCCCGGCAGGAGCATCCGCACGAAGCCGAGCCCCATGATGAAGCCGCGCTCGAAGACGACGGAGAAGTCGAGGGCCGCGCAGTGCTGCACGACGCCGCGGATGCTCGCCGCGGGCACGCCTGGCCGCACCGCCCAGTGGCGGGCGAGCACGGAGCGCCCAGCGGTCTGCGCGAGCAGGCTCGCGAGCTGGCCGCCGGCGGAGTCGCCGCCGAGCACGAGCCGCCGCGGGTCGCCGCCGTGCTCGGCGACGTGCGCGGCCACCCAGGCGAGGGCGGCGTGGCCGTCGCGGAGCATCTCGGCCATCGTCGCGCGCGGCGCCTTGCGGTACTCGACGTTGACGACGACCATGCCGGACTCGGCCTGCGTCGCGCAGTACCTCGTGACGGCGGCCTTGCTCCCGGAGGTCCAGCCGCCGCCGTGGAAGTACACATAGACGGGCAGCGGACCCTCCTGCGCGGCGGCGGGCCGGATGACGTCGAGGCGCTGCTGGCGATCGCCGGCGCCGACGTAGTCGATGTCGGTCTCGCCGACGACCCCGCGGACGGGGTCGAGGTTGAACCGCCGACGCTCCACCGGCTCGAGCGCCGCCATGAAGATGCGCCAGACCCACACGGGGACCCGCGAGATGCGGGGCTGGGTCACGGACACGCGACGACGATACGTCGCGCGACTTTGCAGGAGCTTGACGCCGCCTGTGCGTTCAGCCGTCGAGCGCGTCGCGCAGGAGCCCGGCGATCGCCTCGAGCTGCACGCTCGACTCGGCGGCGACCTCCTCGTCCGAGCCGTCGAGGGCGCGGGCGGCGAGCCCGGCCTTCGAGCCGATGAGCTCGGCGATGCGCGCGTCGATCGTGTGCGCGGCGATGATGCGCCACGCGGTGACCGGCAGCTCCTGCCCGATGCGGTGCACGCGATCGATCGCCTGCGTCTGCTCGGCGTTCGTCCACGAGAGCTCGGCGAGCACGACGTTCGACGCGACCTGCAGGTTGAGGCCGACGCCGGCCGCGAGCAGCGAGGCGACGACGACCTGCACCTCGGGGTCGCCGGTGAACGAGTCGATCGCCTCCTGCCTGGCCTTCGGGGTCTGGTCGCCGCGGATCGAGACCGACTTCACGCCGAGGCGGGCGAAGTGCTCCTCCGCGACGTCCATGACGTCGATGTGCTTGGCGAAGAACACGACCTTGCCGACCGAGCGCGCGAGCTGCGCGGTGTAGTCCGCCGCGAGCGTCGCCTTCGCACGGCCGATGCGCCGAACCATCGTGAAGACGTTCTCGCCGGTGCCGGCGCTCTTGGACTCCTCGAGCTCGGCGTGGGCGACGGCGCGGATGAGGTCCTCGGTCGCCGCGTCGGGGCGGATGGCGCGCAAGCGACGGTAGCGGTCGAGCAGGCGCGCCGTGAGGGCCGCCTCCGCGGCGCGGATGGAGCGGCCGAACTCGTCGTCGAGCTCCACGGGGATGTCGGCGATGCGGCGCGCGGGGATGTCGGCCGCGACGTCGACCTTCTTGCGGCGCACGATGCCCATGTCGACGACCGCCTGGCGCGCGGCCGGGAAGAAGCCGGGGTCCAGCGGCGTGAGCCCGGTCTCCTCGAGCCGGTCGATGAGCGGCGGCAGCGGCTTGACCCCGTCGATCCAGCCGAGGAACTGCCAGATCGCGCGGAAGTCCTCGATCGTGTTGATGAGCGGGGTGCCGGTGAGCGCGATGAAGAGCGCCCGCGGGTTCGCCGCGCGGATCGAGCGCGAGATCGCGAGCACGTGCTTGCTGCGCTCGGACTTGAGGTTCTTGATGAAGTGCGCCTCGTCGACGACCATCCCCTTGAACCCGAAGCGCGAGAGCCAACCGACGTGCCGGTCGAGGATCTCGTAGTTGACGACGATGACGTCGGCGAAGGCGTCGACGTCGTCGCCGTCGCCGTGCACGACCGTGACGGCGCGGTTCGGGATCCAGCGCGAGACCTCGCGCGCCCAGTTCGTCTTCACGACGTTCGGGACGACGACGAGCAGCGGGAACGCCTTCGCCGCCTGCGCGGCGAGGAGCGCCTGCGCGGTCTTGCCGAGGCCGGGCTCGTCGGCGAGCAGGAAGGTGCGGTGCCCCTCGCGCACCTGCTGCACGAACCTGGCCTGGTGGGGCATGAGCTCGAGGTCGCCCGGCGCGTTGAGCGAGCCGGGCTCCGGCAGGTCCATCGTGGCGGCGCCGCCGCCGGCGCCGGACTCGAAGGAGCGGAAGAGCGGCTCGATGAGCTCCCAGTTCGCGAGCGCGCCCGCGCCGGTGCGCTGGCGCGGTTGCAACGCGGCGAAGTCGGGGGCGAGGAAGGGGTTCGCCATCTGCGCCTGGCGCACGGAGACCGGCAGCACCTGCTTCTCGACCTGCGGGTCGACGGCGGGGCGCTCCTCGGCGATGACGAGCTCCTCGGGGGCGAGCTCGATGCCGGCGGCCATGAGCATGTCGCGGCGCAGCGCCTTCGCGGCGGGCGTGACCTGGGCGTCCTCGGCGAGCAGGCCGATGAGGCTCGTGTCGCGGGCGGCGGTCTTCGCGAGGATGCCGGCGAGCCCGTCGAGGCGCTTCTGCTCGTTGGCGCGCTCGGCCTCGGTGAGCTCCGGGTCGACCTTGACGCGGGCGCGCTCCTCGCGCAGCAGGAGCGCGGCGACCTGGAACCGGGTGCGGTTCGCGGGGCGCAGCGGCCCCTTCTGGACGGCCGACTCGACCTCGCGCGCGGTGCGGGCGAGGATCGGGATGACGCCCTCGTCGTCGCCGGGACGCTGCCGGCGGCGCTGCTGCGTGCGGGCGCGCGAGTTCTGCTTGGTGGACTCGGCGGTGCCGGTGGATGCCACGTGGTCTCCCTGCGACGGCGCACTCGCCGTCGCGATCCGCTGGTGCTCTCCGGCGGGCGCCGGATGGCTGGCCGCGCCGCGGTCCAGACCCGGCTCGGAAGAGGCCGCCGGTGGTCCGCGCGCTGGCGTGGCGACCATTGTACCGCGAGTATCGTCGACCTCGTGACCGACGCGACACACTCCGACTTGACCCACGACTCCACGGTCGATCCGGCCGTCGGCCGCCTCGCCCGCCTCGTCGCGGTCCCCACGGTCTCGCGCGCCGATCCGGCCGAGACCGACTGGAGCGCGTTCGCGCGCTTCCGCGAGCTGCTCGCCGAAACCTTCCCGCACGTGCACGCCGAACTCGAGCGCGAGCTCATCGCCGAGCACACGCTCGTCATGCGCTGGCGCGGCCAGGGCGACGGGGCGCCCGTCGTGCTCATGGCGCACCAGGACGTCGTCGACCCAGGCACGAAGGCGTGGACGCATCCCCCCTTCGGCGCGGAGCTGCACGGCACGGGCGACGACCTCGCGCTCTGGGGCCGCGGCACGATCGACGACAAGGGCTCGCTCTCGGGCATCCTCGAGGCCGTCGAGCAGCAGCTCGCCGCCGGGTTCCGGCCGAGCCGCGACGTCTATCTCGTCTTCGGGCACGACGAGGAGACCCACGGCACCGGCGCGGCGGCCGCGGCCGCCCTGCTGCAGCAGCGCGGCATCCGCCCCGAGTTCGTGCTCGACGAGGGCGGGGCGATCGTCGCCGGGTTCCTGCCCGGGGTCGCCGCGCCGCTCGCGGCGATCGGGCTCGCCGAGAAGGGCACCGTGCTCCTCGAGCTCTCGGTCGAGGACACCGGCGGGCACGGCTCGACCCCGCCGCCGATCAGCGCGATCGGCCGACTCGCGCGGGCGATCACCCGGATGGACGCGAAGCCCTTCCCCTCCGTGCTCACGAGCACGGTGCGCGCGATGTTCCAGGCCGCCGGCCGCGGGGCGACCGGCGCGTTCGGGGTGCTCTACCGTGGCGCGTCGTGGAGCGGGCCGATCCTGCGCAGGGCGCTCGTCGCGAGCGGCCCAGAGGGCGACGCGATGACGCGCACGACCCGGGTGGCGACGACGATCCGCGGCGGACATGCGCAGAACGCGATCCCGGAGCAGGCGAGCGCCGTCGTGAACCTCCGCGTGCTCCCGGGATCCTCGATCGCCGAGGCGGCCGACTACGTGCGCCGGGCGATCGACGACCCGCTCGTGCGGGTCGAGGTCATCAGCGGCTCGGAGCCCTCCCCCGTCTCCCCCGCGAGCGGCCCAGGGTGGGACCTCATCGCCGCCGTCCTCGCCGAGGTCGTGCCCGACGCGATCCCGACGCCATACGCGCAGACGGGCGCGACGGACGGGCGGCACTTCACGACGATCAGCGAGCGCGTCTACCGCTTCACGCCCTTCGACCTCACCACGGCCGAGCGCGGCGGGCTGCACGCCGTCGACGAGCGGATCCGCGTCTCGAGCTACCTGCGCGGGGTGCGGTTCTACCGCGAGCTCGTCGGTCGGCTGTAGGGCCCGTCGGCGACGCCGACGAGCCAGTCGCGCAGCTCGGCCGGGTCGTCGGTGATGATGCCGCGAGCGCCGAGCGCGAGCGCGGTGCCCCACCGCTCGGCGCTGTTGAGCGTGTAGACGAACGCGCCGACCCCGGCGCCGGCGAGCCCGTCGAGCGCCGCGGGGTCGCGCAGCGCGGTCGACCGCGAGACGCCGACGGCGGCGGCCGCGACGTCGGCGACCGCGACGTCGATCGAGGGCAGCGAGCGCGCGAGGAGCAGCCGAGGGATCGCGGGTGCTGCCGCCTCGGCGGCGCGGAGGCTGAAGAGGTCGAAGGAGGCGAGCACGACCCGCTCCTCCATGGCGCGCGCCCCGGCGAGCGCGGCGACCTCGGCGACCTGCGACGGGGTCCATGCGCCCTTGAGCTCGAGCATGACGACGACGCCGGAGCCGACGGCGGCGTCGAGGGCCTCGGCGAGGGTCGGCACGCGCGCGCCCGGCCATCCGCCCGGGTGGTCGCGGTCGGCCGCGAGCGCCGTGAGCTCGGCGGCGGTGTGGGCCCAGATCGGCCCGCTGCCGTCGGTCGTGCGGTCGATGGTCCAGTCGTGCATGAGCACGGGCACCCCGTCGGAGGATCGCTGCACGTCGAGCTCGACGACGTCGGCGCCGGCGGCGACGGCCGCCTCGATCGACGCCACCGTGTTCTCCGGCGCCGCGACCGCGTCGCCGCGGTGCGCGACGACGACGGTGCCCCCGGCGGCGCCGAGCAGGGCCGAGGCCGTGCCGGGCACTCCGGCGGCGTCGGCCGCGGCCGTGAGCCCCGCGCCGGCGCCCATCGCGGCGGTGATCGCCACGGTCGTCACCGCCGAGGCGAGCGCGATCCGTCTCAGCACGTCGCCTGCGGCGATGGCGGTCCTGCGCATGCGCACCGTCCACGGATGGTTCCCGACCCGCCTCGTCGCGGATCGCGGCCAGCCTAGCGCCGATCGTTACCGTTCTGTGACTTTTCCGGTCGACGCGCCGACGGCCGCCCACTCGACCGGCCGCCCGCGCAGCAGCTCCTCGAGCGCGGTGAGCCTGGCCTCGAGCGCGGCGGCGAGACCCACCGCCGCGAGGTCGTGCGCGGGGTCGCCCTCCGCTCGGCAGAGCGTCAGCCGCCGCGCGCCGCCGACCGGTTCGTCGTCGATCGGCCCGAGATCCTCGAGCAGGAAGCGCACCTCCCCCGCGACGCCGAGGTCCAGCGTCGCCACCGAGCCGGAGGCCACCGACCGCAGCACCCCAGCGGATGCGCCGGGCAGCGCGACCCCGTCGAGCGCGACGGCCAGCCGATCGCCCGGCAGCGGCTCCGCCTCCCGCGCGAGCCAGCCCTGCAGCAGCACGGCGTCCGTGAGCGCATCCCAGACGACCGCGTGACTGAACGGCACGGTCCTGGATGCGATGCGAAGGCGGGACTCCACGCCCTCACGATACGCCCGCCACGGCTATTCTCGACCCGTGCATCACGCCCCGCTCGCGATCGCCGTCGACTTCGGCGGCACCAAGGTGGAGGCCGCCGTGGTCGACGCCGACGGCGCCCTCCTGCCCGGCAGCCGCCACCGCGCGCCCACCGGCGCGGGCTCGAGCGCCGAGGCGGTCGCCGACTCGGTCCGCGAGGTCGTCGCCGGTGCCGCCGCGGCGGCGACGGCCGACGGGCGCCCCGTCGTCGGCGCCGGGATCGGCTCGGCCGGCCCCATCGACGCCGTGCTCGGCACCGCATCCCCGCTCAACGTGCCGTCGTGGCGCGGCTATCCGCTGCGCGACCTCGTCGCCGACACGCTCGCGCCGCTCGTCGGCGAGGTGCCCGTGACGCTGCGCATCGACGGCGAGGCCATCGCGCTCGCCGAGCACTGGGTCGGCGCCGCCCGTGGCGCCACCGCGATGCTCGGCATGGTCGTCTCCACCGGGGTCGGCGGCGGGCTCATCATCGGCGGCCGCACCGTGCCTGGGCCCACCGGCAACGCCGGCCACATCGGCCACATCGCCGTCGGCGGCGCCACCGACCGCTGCGCGTGCGGCCTCCTCGGCTGCGTCGAGGCCGTCGCCTCCGGCCCGCGCACGGTCGCCTGGGCGCAGTCGCAGGGATGGTCGGGCCGCACCGGCGAGGAGCTCGCCGCGGCCTGCCGCGAGGGCGACGCGGTGGCGCTCGCCGCCGTCCGCCGCTCCGCGCACGCCGTCGGCCGCGGCATCGCCGCCGCCACCGCCCTGCTCGACCTCGACGTCGTCGCCATCGGCGGCGGCTTCTCGCACGTCGTGCCCGACTACGTCGCGCTCGTCGCCGAGCCGATCGCCGAGTGCGACTTCGCCTTCGTGCGCAAGGTGCGCGTCGTGCCGAGCGGGCTCTCCGGCGACGGCCCGCTCATCGGCGCCGGCGCGCTCGTGCATCGGGCGGCGTTGCTGGGCTGAGGCCCCGCCGCGCCGCCACCGCCGCCAGCTCGTCCTCGAGGAGCACGGGTCGGCGCAGCAGCACGGCCGGCACGAGGTTCAGCAGCGAGATCGCGAGCAGCACGACGAGCGGCACGGTCCACCCGCCGCTGAGCTCGTGGAGCGCGCCGACGAGGAGCGGGCCGAGCGCACCGCCCGCATAGCCGATCGTCTGCACGAAGCCGGAGAGCACCGCGGCCGACTGGTGCGAGCGCGTGCGGAGGCTGAACAGGGCGAGGATCACCGGGAAGCTGAACGGCCCGAGCCCGGTGAGGGCGACCCAGAGCCACGGCGCCGCCGCCGGCGCGAGCAGCAGCCCGAGGAAGCCGAGCGCGAAGGCGGCGACGCCGCCGACGATGATCGACGAGGTCCAGCCGCGCGCGCCGAGGACGGGCGCGAGCACCGCGGCGGGCAGGCCCATGATCGCGAAGACGGCGAGCATGCCGCCGCCCTCGGCCGGGGTGGAGCCGATGAGGTCGTGCATGATCGTCGGCAGCCACGCGAAGAGCGCGTAGACGCAGAGCGTCGGCAGGAGGTGGGCGACGGCGATCGTCCAGGCCATCGCCGAGCGCGCGATCGGCGCGGGCAGGGGCGCGTGGATGGCCGGCAGCACGTCGCCGGAGCGCAGGTCGCGACGGTGGCGCAGGGCGAGCACGACCCACGGGATCGCGCACACGGCGCCCGTGAGCGCCCCCGCGAGCAGCCAGCCGCGCCAGCCGACGGCCGCGGCGGTCGGCGCGGCGACGAGCGCGGCGAGCGACGCGCCGATCGACATGATCGTGGCGTAGGCGGCCGTCATCGCACCGATGCGATCCGGGAAGTACTTCTTCACCGCCGCCGGCACGAGGATGTTGCCGACGCCGGCGCCGCCGAGGGTGACGACGGTCCCGATCGTGAGCATCGAGGCGTCGGCCGCCGCCGCCCGCAGCGCCGGCCCCGCGACCATGCCGACGCAGGCGAGCACGAGGGCCCACTCGAGCCCGGTCACGCGGGCGAGGCGCGGCGAGACGATGCCCGTGATCGAGAACATGAGCGGCGGCACCATGCCGAGCAGGCCGATCGTGAGCGCCGTGATCGGCACGTCGCGGCCGATGAGGTCGAAGACGGGGGCGAGCGCGCCGATCGCGGTGCGCAGGTTCGCGGCGAGGAGCACGATCGCCACGAGCGCGAGCCCTCGGCCCGCCCAGAGGGGTGCCGACGGGGTGCTCGGCACCGTCAGGCGCCGACGACGGGCGGCATGCCGAGGATCTCGCGCGCCCGGTCGACGTCGACGTGCATCCGCTCGATGAGGGCGTCGATCGAGGTGAAGGTCTCGATGCCGCGGATGCGGTCCTGGAACTCGACCTCGACGATCCGGCCGTAGAGGTCGAGGTCGGCGTCGATGACGTATGCCTCCACCTTGGTGACGTCGTCGCCGAAGGTCGGGTTGTCGCTCACCGAGATCGCCGCGGGCATGCGGTCGGCGCCGACGATGAGCCAGCCGGCGTAGACGCCGTCGGCGGGCACGGGCCCGACCGAGTCGGGGGCGAGGTTCGCGGTCGGGAAGCCGAGCTCGCGGCCGCGGGCGTGGCCGTGCACGACCTCGCCCGTCATCGAGGGCAGCGCGCCGAGCAGCAGCGATGCCTCGCGCACGCGACCCTCGGCGACGAGCGCGCGGATGCGCGAGGCCGAGATCCGCAGGTCGCCGGCGATCCCCACGTCGTCGACCACGATCGTCTCGAAGCCCGCCGCGGCGCCGAGCTCGCGCAGCAGCTCGACCCCGCCAGCGCCCTTCGCGCCGAAGCGGAAGTCGGCGCCGATGGCGACCGACCGCGCGCCGAGGCCGCGCACGAGCACCTCGTCGACGAAGTCCTCCGGGCGCTGCGCCGCGCGCACCTCGTCGAAGCGGAGGACGACGGCGGCGTCGAGGCCCGCCTCGGCGAGCAGCTCGAGCCGACGCTCGAGCGTCACGAGGGCCGGCGGGCAGCGATCGGGGTGCAGCAGCTGCAGGGGGTTGCGGTCGAAGGTGACCGCGACGGCCTCGACGCCGAGGCCGCGCGCCCGCTCGATGAGCTCGCGCAGCACCGCGCGGTGGCCGAGGTGCACGCCGTCGAACTTGCCGATCGAGACGGCGGATGCCTCGGAGATGACGGGCGGGAACGGCTCGGTGACGACCCTCACGACGCCGCCCGCCCCGCCTCGCCGGCCGCCTGGCGCTCGCGGCGCCGCGAGCGCGCGAGCCAGAGCAGGCCGAGGATCGGCAGCACGAGCGGCACGAAGAGGTAGCCCCGCCCGAACCAGCTCCACACCGTGTCGTGGGGGAACCACGCCGCCGCCACGATCGAGAGCGTGCCGACGACGAGCACGCCCGCGAGCTCGAATCCGATCGTGACCCAGGCGACCCGCCGCCAGGCCGGCCCAGGCAGGGCGAGCGCGAGCGTCGCGAGGATGTAGACGACGCCGGCGAGCGCCGAGAGCAGGTAGGCGACCGGCGCCTCTTCGAAGCGGGTCGCGATCTGGTAGCCGGAGCGGGCGGTCGCCGCCAACGCGAGGATCGCGTAGACGGCGACGAGCACGCGGCCCGGACCGGAGGCACTGGCTGCGGCGGACATCACGACCACTGTAGACGGGCTCGGGCGCCGCCCGCGGCGACGGCGCTCACGCGACCTGCACGAACCAGATCTGGGCCATCCGCCACACCATGATCGCGATCGCGAACGCGGCGGCGGCGAGGATCGCCGTCGACCACCGCGAGCGCGCGACGAGCGCCCAGAGGGTCGCCGCCGGCGGGATGAGCACGGCCGTGACGAGGTAGATCCAGTACTCCAGCGCGTCGCCGCTCGGGGCGTTGCCGACGAACGGAGCGACGATCGAGACGACGACCTGCGCGATGAGCAGGAGCTCGACGAGCCCGAGCGAGAAGACGGCGAGGTCGTTCGGCGCCTTCCCGGCGAGCGCGAACGCGACGCAGAGCAGGCCGGCGAGGAGCGCGACGACGACCTGCACCCAGACGAACCAATCGATCACGAGAGTCCATCCTCCCCGATCCGGGGCGCCGCCGTGGACGCGAGCCCGGCCACCGGCAGGTTCATGAGCACCCGCGCCCGCCCTCCGGCGACCTCGACGAGGCCGACGAGGCGACCGGCGGCGACGGCGGCGACCGTCGCGGCGTCCGGGGCGTCGACCGCGATCCGCTTGCCGTCGGCGAGGTCGCGCGCCGCGGCGGCGTCGAGCTCGACGGTCGGATAGAGCAGCGCGGCCGCCGAGGCGGGCGTCTGCAGGCGGGCTGCGAGGGCCGCGTCGACCGGGGCGTCGCGCTCGCGCGAGGCAACCGCGACCGCGTCGGCGACCGCGAACGGCCCGATGCGCGTGCGCCGCAGCGCCGTGAGGTGCCCGCCAACGCCGAGCGCGTCGCCGAGGTCGCGGGCGATGGCGCGGACGTAGGTGCCCGAGGAGCAGGCGACCCGGACGTCGACGTCGACGACGGGCGCCCCGGCCGGGGTCGCCGCACGGCGGATCGCGAGCACCTCGATGGCGTCGATGCGCACCGGCCGGGGCGGCAGCGCCACCTCCTCGCCGTCGCGCACGCGATCGTAGGCGCGCCGACCGTCGACCTTGATGGCACTCACCGAGCTCGGCCGCTGCAGGACGTCGCCGGTGAGCGCGGCCGTGCCCGCCGCGATCCGCGCGTCGTCGACGGCCGCGAGCGCCGCGGCCACGGCGGCCGGGTCGTCCGCGGGCAGGAGCTCGCCGTCGGCGTCCTCGGTGGTCGTGCGCTGGCCGAGGCGGATCGTCGCCGTGTACTCCTTGTCGAGCCCGACGAGGTAGTGCAGCAGCTTCGTCGCCGCGCCGACGCCCACGACGAGCAGGCCGGTCGCCATCGGGTCGAGCGTGCCGGCGTGGCCGACCTTGCGCGTGCCGAGCGCGCGCCGCACCCGCGCGACGACGTCGTGGCTCGTGATCGACTGCTCCTTGTCGACGAGGAGGATGCCGACGGGCGCAGGCTCAGACACGCACCGATCCTAGGCGCGGGGCTCCCCCGCCGCCCGCGCGCCCTCCGCCGCGTCGGCGCGCCCCGCCCGTCACGCGGCGCCAAGTCGACACGTGGGCACACTACGATCCACCCCGTGAGGTTCGGGATCATCGGCGCCGGTGCGGTCGGCGGGGCGCTCGCCGCCTCCCTCGCGCGCGCCGGCCACCGCGTCGACGTGACCGCGCGGGGCGAGCACCTCGACGCGATCCGTGCCGGCGGGATCGTCATGGACGGCGAGTGGGGCGCGTTCACGGCGCTCGTCCCGGCCGACCGCACGCTCGATCCCGCCATCGCGCGCGACCTCGTCATCCTCACGGTGAAGACCACCGGCGCCGCCGCGGCGCTGCGCGAGAACGCCGCCGCCGTGCGCGACCGGCCGCTGCTCGTCGTCCAGAACGGGCTCGACGCGATCATGACCGCCGAGCGGGAGGCCCCGGAGGCGGCGGTGCTCATGGGTGGGCTCGCGACGTGGGCGAGCTCGCACCTCGAGCCGGGTCGCGTGACGATCACCGGCTCCGGCCGGCTCTTCGTCGGCGCCGGCCGCGGCGCGCCGACCCCACAGATCCGCCGCCTCGCCCGCACGCTCAGCGAGGCGGTGGAGACGACGGTCGTGGAGGACTTCGCCGGGGCGCAGTGGAGCAAGCTCATCATCAACCAGGTGAACGCGCTTCCGGCCATCACCGGCCTCTCGGTGCAGCAGGTCGTCGCCGACAATCGGCTGCGGCGCATCCTCACCGCGTCGATGCGCGAGGCGGTGCGCGTGGGCCTCGGCACGGGGATCACGTTCGAGAGCCTGCAGGGGCTCTCGGATGCGACGCTGCGGCGGTTCGCGAAGCTGCCGCTCTGGCTCGGGCAGGCGGTGCCGCAGGCGATGGCGGACCGGATGGGGCGCGTGCCGAACCCGGGGTCGACGCTGCAGTCGATCCGCCGCGGCCAGCCGACGGAGATCGACGCGCTCAACGGCGCGGTCGTGCGGGCCGCGGAGGACTCCGGCCAGGACGCGCCGCTGAACCGCCTCCTCACCGAGCTCGTGCACCGTGTGGAGCACACCGGAGAGTTCGTGCCGGTGGACGAGGTGGTCGCGGTCGCCGACGCCGCCGTGGTGGCCGCGTGACGGCTGCGACGCCGCCGGGGTTCGCGCGGGCCGTCGCCGACTGGTTCCGCGAGCACGGCCGCGACCTGCCGTGGCGCGCACCCGACGTCGGGGCCTGGGGCGTGCTCGTGAGCGAGATCATGCTCCAGCAGACGCAGGTCTCGCGCGTCATCCCCCGCCTCGCCGAGTGGCTCGACCGCTGGCCCACCCCTGCCGACCTCGCCGCCGCGCCGCCGGCCGAGGCGGTGCGGATGTGGGACCGCCTCGGCTACCCCCGCCGCGCCCTCGGCCTCCACGCCGCCGCGACCGTCATCGCCGAGCAGCACGGCAACGTCGTG
>Ga0209066_10004924_pt1 | contig 14303 bp, 8 predicted proteins | sample All_14_2_FD_187198 | JGI IMG/M metagenome (GOLD analysis project Ga0209066, IMG submission 187198) | Freshwater microbial communities in response to fracking from Pennsylvania, USA - Allegheny Zone_MetaG_DW_15 (SPAdes) (version 2) ...
GGGCATTGCCCTGTGTGCGACGATCAATTTCTCGGTGGCGCAGGCCATCGCCGTGTCGGAGAGCTATCGCCGCGGGCTGAAGCGCGCGCAAAAGAACGGGATTCCCGTGCGGCCCTGCTTCGCGGTTCAGCAGATCGGGCGGCTGGACGATTATTTGCGGGACTGCGCCAAGGACGTGAAGCTGGATCTGACGGAAGCCGAGATCGCGCAGGCCGGTTTGGCGGTGGCCAAGCATTCCTACGAGATTGCCGAGCGGGAGAGTTACGAGGCGGTCATCATGCCGGCCGGTTTACGCGGCGTCAACCATCTCACGGAGCTGGCCGGGGCGAAAATGACCTTCTCGTTGCACCCTCGGGTGCAGCGGATGATCCTCGATGCTGATCCCAAGCGCGAGGCGCGGATCGACTGTCCCGTCGAAAAGCGAGTGATCGACCGTTTGATGCGGCTGCCGGAGTTTGCGCGTGCCTACGAGCCCGATGGTTTGGCTCCGCACGAGTTCTTCACCTTCGGCGTGACGCAGAAGACGTTGTCCCAGTTCGCAGAGACCGGCTGGGCGCCTTTGGAAGTGTATGGGAGCGACCAGGCCTCGTCGCGATGGACTTGAAAAACAAAGAGTCAGGAGACAGAAGTCAGCATGAGCGAAATCAAATTCTTGAAATGGTTAACAAGCGAAACCCCAACCCGGTGGTGGCACGATTCGGCGATTCCCGATGAAATCAGGAATGGCTTGGCGAATGGCGCGACGGGAGTGACCACCAACCCGCCCTTGGTTGCGGCCTCTCTGGTTGCCATTCCCGACTATTGGCACCCAGTCCTGAAGGACATTCCTTCGCGCCTCGATCTCTCCGCCAAGGTGGAGGCGGTTTTGGAACGTGTGACTCGACAGGCCGCAAATTTGGTGGAGCCCATCTTCCACACGAGCGGCGGAGCCCAAGGGTATGCGTGCGCCCAGGTCAATCCCCGCCGTCCGGGCGATGCCGAGGGCATGTTCGCCATGGCCAAAAGGCTGCATGCCTGGGCACCGAACATCGCTGTGAAACTGCCGGCCACCGCGGCTGGGCTTGACGCGCTGGAAGAGTGCTCCGCCTTGGGCATCACCGTGACCGCGACGGTGAGTTTTACGCTGCCGCAGGCGCTGGAGATCGCGGAGCGGCACCGCAAAGGCCTGGCGCGGGCCAAGCGGGCCGGGATCAAGCCGGGGCGCTGTTTCGCCGTGGTGATGGTGGGCCGGATCGACGACTACATCAGGGATGTGGCTGAGGACAGCCGGGCGGCTGTCTCGGAGGCGGACATTATCCAGTGCGGAACCGCGATCATGAAGCGAGCGGATACGATCTTCCGGCAGCAGCGCTACGAGGCCGAGCTGCTGCCTGCCGGCATGCGGGGCGTCTATCACGCGACCGATTTGGCCGGAGCGGACATGACGCTTTCGATCCACCCCAAGATTCAGGAGATGATCGCTAAACTGAACGGACCTTTCGAGAAACGATGCGATGTCCCGGTCGATGCCGCGGTGATCAAGCGGCTGAGCGCCATCCCCGAGTTTGTACGCGCCTACGAGCCGGACGGCATGAAACCGGCGGAGTTCATCGCCTGCGGTGTGGTGCAAAGAACGCTGGCGCAATTCGTGGAGACCGGCTGGGCGCCGATCGAGGCCGTGGCGGCAAGACTGTGATTGAAAAGGAGAAGAAAATGAAGCAGGTAGAAAAGCTGAAGTTTTATGTGGACGGTCAGTGGCGGGAGTCCAAAACGGACAAATACATGGACGTGTATGATCCGAGCCGTGGCGAGGTGATCGCGCAGACGCCCTGCTGCACGGCGTCGGAGGTCAATGATGCGGTTGAGGCCGCAAACAGGGCCTTCGCGGGATGGTCGCAGACACCGGTCATGAAACGGGCGCAGGTGCTGTTCCGCTTCCGCGAACTGCTGGACAAGCACATGGACGAACTGACGCAGCTGGTCGCACGCGAACACGGAAAAGTCTTGGAGGAAGCGCGGGGCGACATGCTCAAGGTCAAGGAGCCGGTCGAGTTCGCCTGCGGCATCCCCAACCTGATGATGGGCGAGGCGCTCATGGAAACCTCAAGCGGATACGACACGACGCTGATCCGTGAGCCGGTCGGCGTATTCGCCGGCATCGCCCCGTTCAACTTCCCCGGCATGATCCCGATGGGCTGGATGGCGCCGCTGTGCATCGCCGCGGGCAACACGCTTGTGCTCAAGGCCGCATCGATGACGCCCATGACCAGCCTGCGCTGCGCCGAGCTTTGGCAGGAGGCGGGATTGCCGGACGGCGTGCTGAACGTGGTGACCTGCGGCCGCAACGAGGCCGAGCTGTTCCTCAAGCATCCGGATGTCAAGGGCATCAGTTTCGTGGGCTCGACCTCGGTGGGTCTGCACATCTACTCCACGGCCGCGGCGCACGGGAAACGGGTGCAGGCGCTGTGCGAAGCCAAGAACCACGGGCTGGTTCTGGAAGACGCTGCGCTGGAACGTGCCGCACGCGGGATCATCAACTCCTCGTTCGGCTGCGCGGGCGAGCGCTGCATGGCGCTGCCGGTCATCGTGGCGCAGGAGAGCATCGCCGACCGGCTGTCCGAACTGTTGGTCCGGTTCGCCAAGGAACTCAAAATCGGCCCGGCCTACGATAAGACATCCGAGTTGGGCCCGCTGGTCTCTGCCGGGCACCGGAAGTCCGTGGTGGATTGGATTGAGAAGGGTATCCAGGAAGGCGCGAATCTTGTTCTGGACGGACGGGGCGCGTCGGTCAAAGGCTTTGAAAACGGATTCTATCTCGGCCCGACCATCTTCGATCAGGTCACGTCCGAGATGACCATCGGCGACGAAGAGGTGTTCGGCCCAGTGGTCTGCATCAAGCGGGTCAAGAGCTTTGAAGAGGGGCTGGAAGTGATGAACCGTAACCGCTTCGCCAACGGCTCGGTGATCTTCACGCAGAGCGGCTACTATGCCCGCGAGTTCGCGCGGCGAACCCACGGTGGCATGGTGGGCGTCAACGTCGGCATTCCGGTTCCGGTCGGCATCTTCCCGTTCACGGGGCACAAGCAGTCGTTCTTCGGCGACCTGCACGCGCTGGGTAAGGACGGGGTGCGCTTCTTCACGGAAACCAAGGCGATCACCACGCGCTGGTTCGACGAGGAAGAGATGAAACGGACAAAGGTCGACACCTGGGACGGCTCGGTGGGCGGCTGACATTTTCAGCAATTCATGGAGGGGCAGCGTCCCCGCCGCCCGCTCTTGGGAGGGGGTTTGCAAGAGCCTCAACTGTGTGGCCACGATGAGACAAATTAAGGGGATGGTAAAAGATGTCTTTGAAGAGGCAAGTGCGCGGGTTTGCATGGTCTGTTGTTTGCATGGCGACGGCGTGCGCCTTGGGTGCTGCCGTCGCTCTTGCCGCCGATCCCGCCGCCCGCAGAGCGGGAATGAACAATGGGTTAACTTTCAACGCTCAACGTTCAACTCTCAACTCTCAAGTTATGGACGATGGCAAGGGGGCGACGCTCGCCGCTGTGCAATCCGGTGTAACTGAGCGCACGCCGGCCAAGTCGATGTACTTCGCCTGGGTCAACAGCGGGCTGGAGGGCTCGACGGAAAAACAGACTCTTGCGAATCTGGGTTTCTTCAAGTGGCTGCATGACGAGTACGGCATGGCTCTGGATGTCTACACGCTGGATGCCGGTGTGATCGATGGCTGCAACTACTATGGAAGCGTCGATTCGGCACGTTTCAAAGAGCGCTTTCCGGCAGGCTTCGGGGCGCTGGCTGAAAAAGCCGCCGCCATGGGGACGCGCCTCGGCATATGGACTGGGCCGGACGGGTTCGGCAACACGCCGGAAGAAGAGGACAAACGTATCCGGCAGATGGTTGATCTGTGCCGGAAGTATCACTTCATCCATTTCAAGTTCGACGGCTACTGCTCTTCTCTTCGCAAGGAGAAAGTGGGTGCCTTTGTTAAAATGGTGAAGGAGTGTCGCAAATACTCGCCCGACCTGATTGTTCAGAATCACTGCCTCGATCTCTTTGAAGCGCAACCTTACGCCACCACAACATTCTGGGGCGGCAAAGAGATGTACATCGATGTGTTGCTCGCGAACAGTGTCTGCGCGCCGCACCACCGCGCAGAGGCGCTGGCGCGCGGCTTGGTCGAGGGCATGACGCGGCTTCACGAGGATCACGGCACCTGCCTGTCGTCGTGCTTGGACGGATGGGACGACGAGATGATTCTTTGCTCGTTTGGCCGCAATTTGGTCCTGTCGCCGGAAATGTACGGCAGTCCTTGGCTTTTGAGCGACAGCGAGTTTCCCAAGTTGGCGAGGATCTTCAATTTGAACCGTAAATATGGCGGACTGTTGGTCAACGGCAAGCCTCTGCCGGCGAGCTACGGCCCGAACGCGGTTTCCAGAGGTGATGCGAAGCAGCGGTTTGTCGTACTGCGTAACCTGGATTGGGAAGAGACATCCTATACAATCAGCCTTGACGATGAAATCGGTTTGGCGCCAGGCCCAGGGCAAACGGTCGAGCTGCGGCAGTTCCATCCGACGGAGAAGCACGTGGGCGTTTATCCATACGGAGAAAAGGTCTTTGTGACGGTTCAGCCCTTTAGAGCTTGTCTGCTCTACGCGGGAACGATGGTGAGCGACGAGCCGGGGCTTGCCGGTACGGATTATCAAGTGCTCCGCAACGTTTCCGGCAAGCCGGTCGAGATCAATATTTTGGGGCTGCCCGGCACCTCCGCCACGCTCAGACTGCTGGATGCGGACGGCTACACCTCAGCCAAACTCGACGGTGCCGACGCGTCACCGATTCTCAAGGGGCCCATGGAGATCCGGTTTCCCGGAACCCCTCTCAAGCGGCCTTGTCATCGCAAGCTCGCCGATATGAGGCCCGTACCTACGCCCGCAGACTCGGACGCCAATGCACTTTATGAAGCTACCGTTTTCGCTGCCGACAACAACGCCTTGGAGGTCCGCTCGCTCGTGCGCTCCGGCTGGTCATCCATTCCAGAGGTTAGGGCGGCTCAAGAGGCCCTGTTAAATGGGCACGAGTTCATTACGCATGGCGCATGGGATAAAAATCTTTTCGATAACAGGGAGGATACCGGTTTCTGGCCAAGCACGCGGATCCGCGGCGTCGACATGACGATTGATGGCGGGTGTTTTCGACTTGATCTTGGCGCGGTGTGCGATGTTGATGAGGTGGTTCTTGATGCCGGCGATGAATTCGGAATGGAACCCTTGTGGAAATATACGGGATACAGCGTTTATGTATCGGAAGATCTTGTCGCGTGGCGGCCGGTTGCCTTTGCCGCCGACGTGGTTTCGCGTGTTCCGGTGAACGGCAGAATGCGATATCTGAAACTTCCGCAAATGCCACAGCGGCTCGTCGGCGTTGAAGCGTTCAGGAAAGGGGTGTCGCTGCCTCGTGACACATGGCGCGCGTCGAATCTTTTCCGGAATAACGTGAGGAAAGTCAAACAAACATGGCGCGCTGATTTAACATTGGATGAGATTCCTGAACAGAGCTATTTATGTGTGGCGATCAACGGCACGCATGGCGAAGAGGGTGCCTGCGCCGCCGCTAAAATCGGCGGAGCGTATGCGGGCTTTCCGGATCGTGCTCCATCGTATCGGTCAAATACGTGGGGGTATTTTGTTGCGGCGGCAGACCGCAACTACACCTATTATTTGCCGCTCACGGATGCGGCGAAAGGTAAGCCGATCGAAGTCTATGTGTTGGCCAGCGACGGCGTCGATTTAAAGCCCGAGGTTTGGATCACGGCAAGACAGCCCCCTTACGTGAAAACTAGGTTGGTGCTGGGCCGCTGAGAACGGAACGCAAAGAAAGAAAATGCGATGAAGCAGGTTGAAAAACAGACGAACTATACCCTCACGCTAATTCTCGTCATGTTGTTGGTGCCGCTGGCAGGTTTGGACGCGGCAGCACAGCAGGGCGCCTCCGGCAACGACAACAAGAAAACCGGCTTGCAAGATGAGCCTCTTCCCCCAGACCCCCGCGCGACAGGTCCGTCGGCGGACGCCTTTCCGGGGAAGCTGATGTATTATAAGGGGTGCTCCGGCAACACGTTCGGCCAGTGGGTGATCCGCGAGCCGGGCTCCGGCCGTCTGTTGATGTTTTTCTCGTGTAACAGCGCGATCAAAAATGGCAAGCCCGTGAGGCGCGGGCCGGGTGATCCCGGCACGCATAATCCGGTCGCGCCGACTTGGCATGCCGACCGCATCTATGTCACCTGGGGCTCGGCCGACGGTAAGACCGGCTGGGACGCGGAGTCGGGGCCCCTGCTCCTGCTCGGACCCGGAGGCACGAACGAGAACTGTCTGATCGGCGATCCGACGGTCGCGCATTGGCAGGGCACGTGGCACATGTATTACGAGGGGACAAGCAGTGATCAGGGAGCCACAAACTATTTGTTTCACGCCACGGCGGACCACTGGAAGGGACCGTGGATCAAACAGGGCCAGGTTCAGGGCGTCATGGGACACCGGGGCCGCTGTGGACTGAGCTGGCCGACCACGCTGATCGACGGCGGACAGCTGATCCTGTACTACATGGACGGCAAGTCACGCCTGATGGCGGCCGAAAACGCCGACGCGACGGGGCACACGTTCCGGATGGCGAATTACGACGCAGGCCAGCCCGTGAATGACGATCCGCGCAAAGGCCCCGTCAATCCTCAGCCGGTCATGCGCGGGGTCAAGGTCAACCGCGGGGCGGTCAAGTTCTTTGACGGCGCCTACCATCTGGTTCATGACAACGTGGGACGAACGAACGTCTTTCTGCGCGTCTCCTCCGACAAGTTCGATTTCACCGACTCGCCGGCCAAAGTCCTCATGAAGGTCAACGAAAAGGCCTGGTATGACAAGCACGTCGGACTGCCTTCTTTTTTCGTCGGTGAAGGGTGCGACCGGATCTATTTTACCGGTGCGACGACCAATCCGGTCTGGTCTTATGGGCAGGGCAAAATCGGCTACTATGAGCTGCCCCAGTGATGCAGGCGTTCTGTTTCAGGGAAGCGGTTTTGTGCGGGTGGCGGCGCGGTAGCCGCTCATGGACCGTTTGAGTTTCTTTCTGAAGAGGAAGGCGAGGTGGCTTTCCCGCACGAAGCCGCACTGCCGGGCGATGTCGCCGATCGGCAGGTTGGTTTCAGACAGAAGGGCGCAGACCCGCTCGAGCTTGACGCGGCGGATCTCTTCCATGATGGTGCGTCCGACGCTGGTCTTGAAGTGCATTTCCGCAAAGCGGCGCGAAGAGCCGATCAGCCGGACGACGTCGGGCACATGAACCGGCTGATGCCCCGCCTCACGCCAAATGAACTCGAGCGCGCGGGCGATCTGCCGGTCCGGGATGGCCGTGGCATCGGTCGAGCGGCGGGTGACGACGCGCGTCGGCGTGACGGAGAACACGCGCTTCGCAAGGCGTTTGCCGCGCATCAGCCCGTCCAGGTGCTCGGCCAGGAGGTACCCGCTCTGCTGGCCGTTGGTCTGAAGGCTGGAGAGGGTGGGGAAGGTAGCTTCACAGATGAGGGGATCGTCGTCGACGCCGAGCACCGCCACCTCGTCCGGAACGCTGATGTGCTCCGCCATGCAGGCGTCGAGGACTTGTCGCGCGCGGCCGTCCATGGCCGCGAACAGGGCGAAGGGTTTGGGCAGCGCGCGAAGCCAGGCCTGCATGCGCGGCTGCTCGACGGCCCAGTCGAGCCGTTCCCTCGCCGTCAAGTCCGGGTACACGGCGCAGGTGGCGCCTGACGCTTCCACGGCGTCCCGGAACCCTTGGCCGCGCTCCTGCGACCAGTAAAGGCCGTGGGTTTCTCCCACAAACGCGAAACGCGTATAGTGCCGGTCCAGGAAGTAGCGTGCCGCCTGTTGGCCCGCACCGCGGGAATCGAAGGCCAGGAACGAGCGGTTCGCGAGAGGATGAGGCGCGACCCGCATCTCGGGGGAGGGCTCGAAAACGACCAAGGGAACCCGCGTGCGGCTGAGCAACGCCGCTTCGTTCAGACTGCAGGGGCCGGTGATGATGCCGGTACAACCCCACTGTTTCAGATCGAGAAGCTTCTGCTCGCCGGGCCTTCCCTCCATGCGGTAAAGCCGCCACGGACCGTGAAGGCGCACGTATTGAAGGATGCCCCCGAAAACGTCGAGATGCCCTTTCAGGGTCAAGGGAAGCAGCATCGCGACCTGCGGAATGAACGTGCCCGTTTTCACCATGCCGATACGATACACGACGCACCTGTTTCAAGCAAGCGCCGTGCGCAAACAAGAAAGAAATATTGCGCAAAAGGGGGTAGCCGGTCAGGCGTGCGGTCACCTAAACTGATCACCATGACGGGCGTGGCATCAAACAATGGCGCGAGACGATCACTGGGTTAAAGGCAGGAGGTTGACAGATGAGAAAGGTGCAGACGCAAACGGCTGTCGGGCATAGTTTCTTCGGCGGTCATTCCGGCGGTACACGCGTGAGGGCAGCGGCGCTGGCGGTTTTGTCGGGCGCGGTGCTGTGCTATGGCGACGGACCGCAACAGTATTGGCCGTTCGGCGACGGCGCGGGCTCGGTGGCGACCAACGCGGTGGCGGGCGGGAATGCGGGTGCTCTGGTCAATTTTGCTGGTGGCGGATGGGACACGGATGTGCCCGCGCCGCTGGCGGCGCGGGCGAGCGGTTCGCTCGCCTTTACTTCCGCAAATGGCACGTATGTAAATGGCGGCCATCTAGGGATGGCTGCTACCGGCGGTGTGGACGGTGTGAGCCTTTCGCTCTGGCTGAAGCCTGGCGTGATCGGTTCCGACACGCGGCTGATCAGCATGCTGCGACAAACCTCGGCTACACCGCATCCGACAGGTGCCGTTCGGCTGGTAGCGGATGGTGCCGGGAATGGAACGCTGCAAGTCTCCAGTACAACATGGCAAACTCTGGGCCCTGCGGGATATATCCGCACGAACCAATGGCAGCATCTCTGTCTCATCTGGCGGGGTAATCAGGTGGACGCATACCTCAACGGGAACCACATGGGGTGGGCTACAGCAAAATGCGAGTACGATCTCGATTCAAACGGCGACCCTATCGGGTTCGGCATTGGAGCGAAATATCTTACAAGCGGCACCTGCTTTCAGGGCAAACTCGCTGATGTGGCTGTGTGGCGAGAGACGCTTTCCCCCGTACAAGTACGACGCTTGACGGCTGGCGAAACCCCCTTGACCATCCATGTGTCTGCTGCGGAACATGTCCTGCCGTTGTATTGGACATTCGACGACGGGGCAGGGACGGTTGCGACCAACTCGGTGCCGGGGGGTAACACCGCCACACTGGTTAACGTGGATGGAGCGCAGTGGGACACGGACGTGCCGGAACCCTTGGCTGGACGGTCGAGCGGCTCGCTTCGGCTTAACTCCGCCAACAACGCCTATGCGAACGGCGGTTATCTCGGCATCTCGTCGACCGGCGGGGTGGACGGCGTGACCCTTGCCGTATGGCTTAAACCGGGTTCGGTCGGTGACGCACGCCTTTTCAATACGATACGAAAGACTTCGACGGTACCCCACCCGTCCGGGAACATACGGCTTGCGACGAATTCGCTCGGGCAGGTCATCCTCCAAGTGGCGACCAACACGGTATGGATGAACTTGACACCCGCCGGGGCGATCCAGACCAACGAATGGCAGCACCTCTGTCTGGTTTGGCGCGCAAACCTCGTCGATGCCTTTGTCAACGGAGAGCGTGTCGGTTGGGTCGTGTCGAATTTCGAGTTCGACCGTGATGTCAATGGCGACCTAGTTGGCTTTGGCATTGGGGCTAAATATCTTACAACATACGGACAGACATTTGATGGCAAACTGGACGACTTGGCCGTCTGGAATTGGACCTTGTCGGCCTCTCAAATTAGCGCGTTGGCGGCGGGCGTGTCGCCGCTTGCTTTTCCGGTGGCCGTGCTGCCGCTTCGGCCCGAGAAGCCGCTGGCACAATACCGCCTGGACGGCGATGCGACGGCATTACCCCGGCTGTACGACGGCGCTGCGGTAAACGGAGCGACATTCGCCGCCGGCTCTGGCGACACACCCTTCGCCTTTGCGGGAAACATGGCTCTTTCGCTTGACGGCGTGAACGATGAAGTGACGGTGCCCAATCTGGACGCGTTGCGGCCCGGCACGAATGCGTGGACCGTGTCGCTTTGGTTTAAGGCCTCCGCGAGCGATCAACTAGGCGCGATCCTCGCAAACAGGCTGAGTATATCTCCCTATACGCAGATCAGCATATACTGCGGTGGAACGGCGACCGGCACCATCGGCACAGGAAGGCGCCTCCACTATGTGGTGCTAGGGGGCTCAACGATTCCATGGGAGGCCGTGACCTCGGCCGATTACGCCGATGGCGAATGGCACCATGTGGCACTCGTGTGTGAAGCCGGGTATAATCGCCCGACCTTGTATGTTGATGGAGAGATTGTTTCGGTCACTTTATTACGAAGCGCGAGTGGCGCGAACAACATCGGCAGCGCCGATCCGTGGCGTATAGGGTCTAGCGGAGTGACGCACTTCAAAGGCCTAATCGACGAGGTGGCCATGTGGAGAGCGGCACTCCCGGTTGAGCAGATCGCCTGGCTGGCAAACAACAGTCTTATGGCGATTCCGCCCAAAGGCACGCTAATCCGGGTACACTGATATTCAAAACAAAAGAGGTCAATGAAATGAGCAAACCGTTCACACGCAGGGATTTCTTCAAGGGAGCCGTTGTCGGCGCGGGCTTCGCCGCGCTGAGTTCGAAGGCCCAGAGCGCCGCGCCGAAAATCGCGGGGTTCGACGAGACCGACGCGGGCAAGGTCAAGGACGCGGCTTGGAAGCCGGTCTCGGACCGCAAGGTCAAAGTCGGCATTGCCGGGTACGGAGTCTGCAAGTTCGGCGCGGCGCTCTGGGCCCAGAACCATCCGAATGTCGAGGTGGTGGCGGCGACAGACCTCGATCCGGCCAAGTGCGCCGAACTGGCCAAGGTGACCGGCGCGAAGCGGACGTATGCCTCCTGCGAGGAGATGTTCGAGAAGGACAAGGAGATCGAGGCGGTCTTCATCGCCACCGATGCGCCCAGCCATGCGCGGCTCTGCATCGCGGGGCTGAAGCGCGGACTGCACATGGCCTCGGCCGTGCCGGCTATTTTTGGCGAGGAGCAGTTGGGGCTGGCGGGTGAGTTGCTTTCAGCGGTGAAGCAGACGGGCATGCTGTACGCGCTGTACGAGACATCGGCTTTCCGCCCGCAACTCTACTCGATGCGCGAGATCTACAAGGCCGGAGGCTTCGGCAAACTGATCTACACCGAGGGCGAGTACTACCACTACATGGACAAGCACATCGGTTCCTACAAAGACTGGCGCGTGGCCCTGCCTCCACAGTACTATCCGACGCACTCCAACGCTTTTTACACGTGCGTCACGGGCGGCTCGTTTACCGAGGTCACCTGCCTGGCCATGCCGAGCCTTTTGGCCGATAACCAGCCGGGCAAGAACCGCTACAACAACCCGTTCGCGACGGAGGTCGCGCTCTTCCGCACCAGCGAGGGCGGCATGGCGCGGATGGCCGTGAGCTGGGACATGCCGGGCTCGCATGGGGAGAAAGGCCGCGTGTACGGCCAGAAGGGCTGTTTCGAGGAGCGCTACTCCGGGCAGGCGGACGTTTCGAAGGTCGGCCAAGCGAAGCCGCCCTTGCCGCCCAAGATGGATGCGGGCGGGCACGGCGGTTCGCACGGGTATCTGACCGAAGACTTCATCACCGCGATCCTGCTCAAGCGCAAGCCCTGTGTCGACGTGGCCTGCGCGCTGAACACGACGGTCTCCGGCATCTATGCGCATCTGTCGGCGATGAAGGGCGGCGAGACGCTCAAGATTCCGCAGTTTGTGCTGTAGCGCGCCGAGAAGCGGGCTCGGAGAGCCCGCGCCACCTTGCCCGCGCCACCTTGCCCGCGCCACCTTGCCCGCGCCACCTTGCCCGCGCCACCTTGCCCGCGCCACCTTTGCGCGTTCGCCCCGTGGCCGACCCGTACGCAAAAGTGAAAAAATTTTTGCGTAAATGGGGGTAGTGTGTGACGGAGGGGGTGAGTAAACTGATGTTGTTTTTCTAAGCCGGTTAAGTTGAAGGAGTACAAGAATTGTGAGCCTGTCAGAGAATAAAGGTTTTGTTCCGGTCGCGCGGTCGCTGGCCGACCTGCTGGGGAAAGACTATGTCCAGTCGGTCTGCGCAGCGCGGGCCTTCTTCAACGGAGGCGCTCCGGCGGCGCTGTCTGGGGCCGAGTCCGAGCGGGTCGATTTTTATCCCGCCGCCCTGCAAAGCCGCTTGGCCGGGCTTCTCGGCCGGGTCGGACACGAGGTCGTGTCCGTGCCTTTGAATAACACGGCGGCGGGAGCTGGCTCGGCGAAATTTGTTGCGGCTACCCGGACGGCGGCGGCCCCGCTGAGCGCCTGCGGGTATTACCGGATCGGCGAGGACGGGCGGCTGCGTCTGATCACCAAGAGCGAGCATTACCATGCGCCGCTGGGGCACGCCTTTCCCGGATACAACCTGTTGGACAAGGCGCGTGCTTTGGGGATACCCAACGCGACGCACAACAACACGCGCGGCTTCATCACCCGCCGGCTCGAAGAGGAGCTGGTCCGCACGGCCAACGGTTTGGCGCGTGGCGACGCGGCCGGACTGGCCGCCGTGCTGGCGCGGCAGGACGACCTTCACACGGTGAACCGCGTGCTGAATCTGGAGACGGGCAGCCTGGCGGCAGAGGCGGCGCTGAAGCTGGCGCTCGCGCGGTTTTACCGGATGCAGCCGGATATGCCGGAGCCGAAGTATGCGGGCCGCACGCCGGTGCTTCTGGTGATGGGCAATGACGAAGGGGGCTTGCAGGCGAACTATCACGGCACCACGATGCTGACGCAGATGATGCGCGGGATGTGGCCGGTGGCGCACGCGGCGCTGGAGGGCTGCGGCGTTTGGAAGGTCGTGCCGATCCGGCCCAACTGCCGCGAGGATTTGGACCGGGCCTTCGCCGAGTATGATCAGGGCGCGTACAAGATCGCCGGCTTTTTTCATGAGATCGTCATGATGAACTACGGCGGCCGGCTGCTGACGCGGGAGTTCCTGCAGCACGCGCACGCGCTCTGCCGGGAGCACGACGTTCCGACGGTCGTGGACGAGATCCAGTCCTGCATGTGGGCGCCGCAGCTCTATCTGTTCCGCGAATACGGGCTGAAGCCGTCCTGCGTGGCCATCGGCAAGGGCTTCCCCGGCGGCGAGTATCCGGCGTCGCGGCTCCTGTTCTCAGCGGCGCTGGACGTCATGCCGCAGTTCGGCGCCCTGGTCACCAACGGGCAAGAGGAGTTGGCGTCGCTGGCCTATCTCGTCACCATGGAATGGGCGCAGGCCAACGCGTCCGTCACGGCGGAGCTGGGCGTTCGGTTCGAGGCGGGCCTGCGTTCGCTGGCGGCCGAGTATCCGGCGGTCCTCACGGGTGTTGACGGGTGGCGGCACATGACCACGCTCTGCTTCGCCGACATCGGCAAGGCCAAGGCCGTGGTCGAGTCGCTCGGGCAGCGCGGACTGGACATCAGCGCGCAGACCTACAAGGCGGAGTGTCCGCCCGTGGCGCTGATGAAACTGCCGCTGATCGCGGATCAGTCCGTCGTTGATTTCGTGGTCGAGTCGATGCGCGACGTATTGAAAGGTGCCCTATGAAAATCGGAATTCCCAAAGAGATCAAGATCAAAGAGAACCGCGTTTCCTGCACCCCCGGCGGGGTGTTTGAGCTGGTGCGCAACGGGCATCAGGTGTTCGTGGAAAAAGGAGCGGGTGTCGGCAGCGGCTATGCGGACGAGTTGTATCAGGCGGCTGGCGCAACACTGGTCGCCACGGCGGAGGAGGCTTGGTCCGCCGAAATGGTCATCAAAGTTAAAGAGCCTTTGCCGTCTGAATACCGTTATCTGCGCCGGGAGCTGCTTCTGTTCACCTACCTGCATCTGGCGGCGGCGCCCGAGCTGACGCGCGCGCTGCTGGGCAGCGGCGCCACGGGCATCGCCTACGAGACCATCGAAGTCGGCCGCCGTCTTCCGCTCTTGGAGCCGATGAGCGAGATCGCCGGGCGGATGAGCGCGGTTGTCGGGGCGCATTACCTGAGCCGCGCCCAAGGCGGCAAGGGCGTGCTGCTGGGCGGCGTTCCGGGGGTGTTGCCGGGAAACGTGCTCGTGCTGGGCGGCGGCACGGCGGGTGTGAACGCGGGGCGGATGGCGGCGGGGCTGGGCGC
>Ga0209066_10004925_pt1 | contig 14301 bp, 14 predicted proteins | sample All_14_2_FD_187198 | JGI IMG/M metagenome (GOLD analysis project Ga0209066, IMG submission 187198) | Freshwater microbial communities in response to fracking from Pennsylvania, USA - Allegheny Zone_MetaG_DW_15 (SPAdes) (version 2) ...
GCCGACCACGCCGAATTCGCCGCCGGAATTGCCGGTGATGACCATGCCCTTGACGATGATCGGCGCGGCGGTGGCGGAATAGCCGGCCTGATAGTCGGCGATCTGCTTGTTCCAGATCACCTTGCCAGTGTTGCGGTTGAGGGCGACGACGCGGGCGTCGAGCGTCGCGAAGATGATCTTGTCGCCATAGATGGCGGCGCCGCGGTTCACCACGTCGCAGCAGGGCATGATCGCTTCGGGCAGGCGCGCGTCATACTGCCATTTCTCTTCGCCAGTGCGGGCGTCGAAAGCAAAAACGCGCGAATAGCTGCCGGTGACGTAGATGGTGCCGTCGTAGACGATCGGCTGCGCTTCCTGGCCACGCTGCTTCTCGCCGCCGAGCGAGGAGGCGAAGGCGGGAACCAGCCTGGATACGTTGGAGCTATCAATCTGTTTCAAGGTGGAGAAGCGGTGCGCCTGCGGCCCCATGCCGTAGGTCAGAACGTCGCCCGTCGAAGCGGCATCGCCCATCAGGTCGGCATCGGTCGGCCCACTGCCGCCCTGTGCTAGCAGTGGCGCGCCGGCAATCGTCAACGCCAAAGCGGCCACGCCGCCCAACGAACGCATAATACGTCCCTTCATCATACATCCTCCCTATTTGAAGCGCCGTCTACGCTTCCGTCGAAAACCAGCCTATTCCGGCCGGCAAAAGCGGCAATTGGACCTTTGGTCGGTGCTCAGGCTGCGGCGAGTGGAGTGACGTAGCTGACGCCATGTGCGGCGAAGAGCGATTCCATCTGCCCCGATGCCGTCATCCCGGCCAATATCTCTTCCACCGCGTCGCCCAACGTGCGGCTGTTTTCCTTGACCGCCATGCCGATATCCCAGCCAGGCGTTGTAAAGGCGGGCAATGCCATCTTGCGGCGGTCGACACTCACATCCTTGCGTTCGTGGAGGACCGCCTCGATCTGCGCACGGCTGGCGAGCACGCCGTCGGCCTTGCCGTCCGCCAAAGCGAAAACCGCCTCTGCACCGCTCATATAGTGGGTGACATCCTTCGACAGCGCGCCGCCGAACGACCCGATCAGGTAGAAATCGGGGATGCTGTCCAGTTCGGCTGCCAGCCGCTTGCCCTTCCACTGGACGGGCGGGGCGTTACAATCCATCTCGCCATGGGCGCATGCGAACTGAAAGCTTTCGCGATAATAGGGTGCAATGATCGCGACTTGATCGTTGCGGGCTGCGAAGGTGCGATCGAACGGGATGTGCATCATGATGTCGGCGGGCATGAAGCCCAGCAGGCCACCCTTCCACACGGCATTGCGTAGATCGTCGTCGACGCTTTCGTCGGCTGTGATCTGGGCCACGTCGGCCCGGACGCCGAGCTTTTCGGCCAAAGCCCTGGCGATGTCGACGTCAAGCCCGACGAGCTTGCCGCCCTGTTCCCACGACCATGGCCGATTGTCCCGGTAGACTGCGACCCGAAGGACTCCCAGTGCCTTGACCTTGGCTAGCGGGGCGGCATCTGCCAGCGCGGGCAGAAAGCCCAGCGCGGCAGCGCTGGCCGCGCCCTGAATTAGCGCGCGGCGGGTGAACATCGGCTCAGCCCTCGTGCTTGGTTTCGAGCCAGGCGCGGATGGCCCAGCCGGCCTTCTGCCCCAGCACGTCGCCGAAGGGCGGCATATAGACCTTGCCGTCATGGGCAGAGCCGTGGCGGAAGCGCTCCATGAACCACTGGTCGCCGGAATCGCCCAACTCCAGATAGCGCAGGTCCGGCGCAATGCCGCCGGACTCGGCGTCGAGGCCATGGCAGCGGGCGCAGTTCTGGCCATAGGCCGACTGGCCGATCTCGATGGCCTTAGCATTGCCGGTATAGGGGTTCTTTTCCAGCCAGTCCTGGCCGATGTCCGGAAGCGCCGACGTGTCGACAGCCTGCGGAACCACGTCGCCATGGGCCAGCAGGCTGGAGGCGGTCATGCCGCCGCACAAAGCCATCGCGCCCAGCAAAGCGATCCGTGCAACATTCATTCGCATATCCTCACCCAACATATTCCCTGTCAGGGGATCAGTTTAGGGGAGCGGCGCGCGGCTCCCCATTAGCCATTGGTACAATCCCGTAGGTTTCGGCTACCGACTAGATCGTTGGGAGGAGAGTGGGTGCAGGAGAGTAGGACATGAAGAGGCTGATCCTGGCGGGATTGTTGCTGACGCCGGTCGCCGCCCATGGCGAGACGCTGTACGTGTCCAACGAGCGCGGCAACAGCGTAACCGTGATCGACGCCGCCACGCAAAAGGTGGTCGCCACCTGGCCAGTGGGCGGGCGGCCGCGTGGCATCACCGTGTCGAAGGATGGAAAATATATCTATCTGTGCGCCAGCACGGACCATGCGGTGCAGGTTATCGAGCGGGCGACAGGGAAGGTCCTAGCTGAATTGCCGTCTGGCGAAGATCCCGAGCAGTTTTTCCTCTCTCGTGATGGCGCGACCCTGTTCGTCGCCAATGAGGATAATGCTGCGCTGACCGCGATCGACCTTGCGTCCAAGAGCGTTGCCTTTCAGGTCGATGTCGGTGGTGAGCCCGAAGGCGTTTCGCAGAGTCCGGACGGCAAGTGGGTGGTCGTCACATCCGAGGAGGATAATGTCGTCAACTGGATCGACGTCGCGAACAAGGCGATGGTCGACGAGACGCCCACGGACCTGCGGCCCCGCCATGTGGAGTTTACTGCCGATGGCAAGGAACTGTGGATCGCAGCCGAAGTCGGCGGCACTGTCCAGATCGCCGATGTCGCGACACGCAAGGTGATCGATACGCTGACCTTTGAGATACCCGGCGTTGGCGCACACCGCATTCTGCCGTGCGGCATCCGCTTCACGCCTGACGGCAAGACGGCCGTGATCGCACTTGGACGTGGCGACCATGTCGCTCTGGTCGACGTCACGACGCGCAAGGTTCGCGCCTATGTCCCGGTCGGCAAGCGCGTATGGCATGTCGCCATCAGCGCCGATGGGCAGCACGCCTATTCCGCAAATGGCCTTTCGGACAATGTGTCCGTGATCGATCTGGCCAGCGCCAAGGTGATTGGCACGGTGCCTGTGGGGACGGCGCCGTGGGGAATTGTGGCCGTTCCCTGAGCCCTAGAGCACTGATGCCAAAACCAAACTTAGCTCGAAACGCACGGAGGGTGGGTTGAGGCAGGCAGCAGGGTATTACGCCCAAGGAACGAGAACCTAAGTCCAATTTCCGCATTCCTGTGGTCGCATCACTCTTTCCGGGCCGGCACGACCGGCACGAACAACGGGAGGATGTTATGAGACGCAAGGGGCTCCTTGGGGGCGCTGCACTCGCGCTGGCGCTGGTGACCAGTACGCCGGCAATGGCCGGAACCACGGCCGATCTGCTGAAGCGACTGCACGAAAAGGGCATCCTCACCGACGAGGAATATCAGGAACTGCTGAAGGGGCAGGGCGAGGAAGTCGCGGCAGCGCCAGCGCCAGCGCCGGTCGCGGTTGACGATGGTGGCAGACCGGCGGTGCGTGTCGCCGAAAGCGGTATCGGCCTGGAGGTGGGCGACGTCACGCTCAAATTCTCCGGATCGGTGAACGGCTTCTACGTTCACGACAATGGCGATACGCCGAGCGCGACCAACGCGGTGACGGGTGGTGTGGCGACTGTGGGCGGCAACAGTTCCGCCGTGCGCAACGGCTTGCTCCCCGGCTTCCTGAAGGTGGACGTGACGACCAATCAGGGCGGTTGGGACGTGGGTGCGCATTTCGGCATGTATCCGGGCATCAACTCCGTCAGCTATGCTGGCGGTGGCGCGAACAGCGGTGGCAATCCGCGTGCGTTGCAGACCAGCGGCATCGATTTCCGCCAGACCTACCTGACATTCGGGCGGCCCGGTTTTGGCGAAGTGAAGATCGGTCGCGACATCGGCCTGTTCGCGTCGGAGCAGATTCTGAACGACATCACACTGCTGGCATCCGGTACGCCAGCCGGTAACGTAGCGCCGTCCAACACGACGCTCGGTCGCATCGGCACAGGCTATATCTACAGCGACTGGCTGCCGCAGATTACATACACTACGCCCAGCTTCGGCGGGCTGCAGGGCAGCATCGGCATCTTTGAGCCGATGCAGTCACTGACCGGCTCTGATGAATCGAACAAGCAGCCGGGTTTCCATGCCAAGATTACCTATGACGCCAAATTTGGCGACGTGGCCACGCGCCTGTGGGTGGCGGGCCTGACGCAGAAGCATAATGTCATCGCCGGTCCCGACTATACGGGCAGCGGGTGGGATGCGGGCGCGAAGGTGACGTTCGGACCACTGACCGTGGTCGGCACCTATTACGACGCTTCCGGTCTTGGTACGACAGCGCTCAACCTGTTCGATACCGATGGCCTGGGCAACAAGCGCGATAGCCACGGCTTCTATCTGCAGGGTCTGGCTACCTTCGGCAAATTCTCAGTCGGCGGCAGCTATGGCGAAAGCAACCTGGACTATGCCAATGCCGCTGATGCGCTCGCCAATCCGACGCTGGTGGACAAGAACAGCAGCTGGGTCGGCCAGGTGCGCTATGGTCTGACAAGCTGGGTCACGTTGCTTGGCGAATATGTGACCACGAAGTCGGAAGCGCACAACGGCAACGAGGCATCGTCGGACGCGATCGCGCTGGGCGCCATCCTCTTCTTCTGACCCAAGGAACAATGTCCCGAAGGAGGGTCGCATCCTAATCGGATGCGACCCTTTCCGTTTGTCGATAGAGAAAGGGGTGCATAGGAGGGCGCATGATCAAGCAGATTCTACCGTTCGCGATATTGGCGGCTCCGGTTGTGGCGCATGCGCAGGCGCCTGATGCAGCGTCCGACGATGCCGTCATTATCGTGACAGGCCAGGGCCTTTCGCTACCGCCTGGCACACCCGCCTATGGATCGGTGCAGATCGAACGCGACCGTCTGCTCAACAGTGCGTCGGACAGGATCGAGAATGTACTCGCTGACGTCGCCGGATTTCAGCAGTTCCGCCGTTCAGACAGCCGGTCGTCCAACCCCTCCAATCAAGGGGCAACGCTGCGCGCGCTGGGCGGCAATGCGTCGAGCCGTACGCTGATGCTGCTGGACGGTGTGCCGGTTGCAGACCCGTTCTTCGGCTATATTCCTTTCAGCGCGTTGGCACCCGAACGGCTTTCCATGGTTCGCGTGACGCGTGGCGGCGGCATCGGTGCGTTCGGCGCGGGTGCGGTGGCAGGCACCATCGAACTGGCGAGCGCGACGCGCGACCAGTTGCCCGATTTTTCCGCGAGCGCCTTTTACGGCAGCCGCGATTCAACGGAACTGTCAGGTGGGCTGACGCAGGATCTGGGCGGTGGTTACGTGTCTCTGTCGGGGCGGTGGGACAGGGGCGATGGCTTCCTGACCACGCCCGTCGACCAGCGTGCCACGGCGACCGTTCCGGCCGCTTATGACGGCTGGTCTGCGAACCTGCGCGCGGTTGCGCCGTTGTCCGCCACGGCAGAGCTGCAGTTCAGAGGCACCATTTTCGAGGATCATCGGACACTCCGGTTCAGGGGAGCGGACAGCATGAGCCAGGGACAGGATGCCAGCATTCGACTGGTCTCGCGTGGCGACTGGCAGGTCGATGCGCTTGCCTATGTGCAGGTGCGCAATTTTTCGAACATCGTCATGTCCTCGTCCACTTTCCGCAAGTCGCTCGACCAGCGCAACACGCCTTCGACCGGCGTCGGCGGCAAGATTGAGGTGCGGCCTCCTGTAGGCGACGCGCATGTGCTGCGGATCGGTACAGATGCACGGCTGACCAGCGGCGATATGTATGAGGATGCATACAACGCCAACAGCGCGGCCAATCCGATGACCAGCATGCGGCATGCGGGGGGCGATCAGAGCCTGTGGGGCGTGTTCGCTGAGGACGACTGGACGCTGGGTCCGGTCGTGCTGACTGGGGGCGTACGTGCAGACCGCTGGACCATCCGCAACGGCTTTTATCATGCTGTAAGCGCGACGACGGGGCTGGTTACACAGGATTCGCGCTATGCGAACCAGTCCGATTGGCAATTTTCGGGCAGAGCGGGCGCACTGGTGCATTTGAACGATGCGATCGCGTTGCGTGCAGCGGGCTATACCGGTTTCCGTTTACCCACGCTCAACGAGTTGTATCGGCCGTTTGTGGTGTTTCCCATCACGACGCAGGCCAACCCCGAACTTACGCCGGAAAAGCTGAAGGGCGTGGAAGCGGGATTTGACGTGACGCCAGTTGCGGGCGTGTCGTTGGGGGCGACCGTCTTTTACAATCGGTTGGACGACGCCATCGCGAACGTCACGCTGACGGCGACGACGCGCCAGCGCCAGAACGTCAATGCCATCGTTGCCAAGGGCGTGGAACTGACCGCCAACGCGCACACCGGGGCGTGGATACTGAGTGCGTCCTACGCCTACAGCCACAGCAGCGTGCGTGCACCAGGGCAGGCGTTCGATGGCTTTACCCCATCGCAGACGCCGCGCCATGCGGCGAGCGCAACGCTCGGCTGGGAGCCGGCGCAGGGACCGGCATTGTCGGCAACCCTGCGCTATGTGTCCAAGCAATATGAGGATGATCTGGAGACGGACGTTTTGCCCGATGCGCTGACGGTGGACGCGGTCGCGCGCCTGCCGCTGGGCCATGGCGTCACGCTAGTGGGACGGGCAGAGAACCTGTTCGACGAGAAAGTCTTTACGCGTAATGCTGGCGGATCGATCGACCTCGGCACGCCGCGCATATTATGGATCGGCGTGCGCTTCGCCGGTTGATGAAGCAATGACGAAAGGAGTCGCCATGGATCGCTATTCGGCCGTTGCCCGCGCTTTGCACTGGATCATTGCGTTGCTCATTATCGCAAACCTGATCCTGGGTTTTGCGCATGATGCTCTGCCTTCGGACTGGAAGGTGATGCCTGTGCACAAATCGGTCGGGCTGACGGTGCTGGCGCTGACGCTGGTGCGTATCGGATGGCGACTGACCCATGCTGTGCCACCCTTGCCGGCAGAAATGCCGGGTTGGGAAAAGGCTGCTGCGCATGCCACGCACCTGAGTTTCTACGTACTGATGCTGGTGTTGCCGCTGACTGGATGGATTATGTCGTCGGCCGGCGATCGCCCGCTCAACTGGTTCTTTCTGTTCGACGTGCCCAAGTTCGCGGTGACAAAAACCGATGCGCTCGTCGGCATCTCACGCGCCAGTCATGGGCCGTTGGGTTTCATCTGGGCGGCGCTCATCCTGATCCACATTGCTGCGGCGTTGCGTCATCATTTCGTGCTGAAGGACGGCGTGTTGCGGCGTATGCTGGCGTGACGGAAATCTCTGGCCTTCGACCTAAAGGATAATAGCCGTACCCGGACCCCAGCGCTTTAGCTGCCAAGACTGACGCCAATAAGGTGGAAGGGGGAGGTGAGGGTGAGAAGGCTTTCGATCGTCGCATCGCTGCTGGCAGGCGCGACCATGGTGTCGCAGGCGCAGGCGCAGGAAGACAATAATGCGGCGATCATCGTCACGGCACCGGGCGGCGCGGTCGATATCGACGATGCGCTGACATTGTCGGCAAGCGACATCAGCCGTGCCGGAACACCCGATCTGCTGGGCGCACTCACGCGCCAGATTGCGGGCGTGACGTTGCAGGATGCGCAGAACAATCCGTGGCAGCCCAATCTTGTCTATCGCGGCTTCGTCGCGTCACCGCTGCAGGGGCAGGCGCAGGGGCTGGCGGTGTACATGGACGGTGCGCGTTTCAACCAGCCGTTCGGCGACACGGTGCAGTTCGACCTGATCCCGGAAGCGGCGATCCGGGGCGTGTCGATCCTCGACGCCAGCCCCGTCTACGGCCTCAATGCGCTGGGCGGTGCGATCCTGCTCGAAACGAAGACGGGCCTGTCCGATCCCGGCCTGCAGGCGAGCGCGACTGGTGGCCGCTTCGGCTATGCGGAGGCAAGCGTGTCGGGCGGCGTCGCGTCCGGGCCGTGGAGCGCGTTCGGCGCGTTCCAGTACAGCCATGACGATGGCTGGCGGGATTTCTCGCCCTCTCGGCTTTACAACGGCTATCTCGACCTGGGCTTCGACACCGATCGCGGTGGTCTGCACATGAAACTGGTGGGTGCGGACAGCGACCTGACCGGCAATGGCGTGTCGCCGGTCGAGCTGCTCGCGGCCGATCGCCGCGCCGTGTTCACGCATCCCGACAACAGCCGCAGCCGCTATGGCCGCATCAGCCTGCACCCGTGGGTGGCGCTGGGCGATCATACGCGGTTCGAGGGGACGCTTTACGCGCAGCGGCTGACGTTGCGCACGGTGAACGGCGATGCCGCCGACATCGAAGGATGCGAGGATGACGATGCCGCCGGCCTGCTGTGTCTGGAGACCGTGGGCAGTGATGACGATGACGGTGGCGAGGAGGTGCAGGCGATCCTGACCGACGCGGACGGGAACGCCATCGCCGACACCATGGGTGGTGAGGGCTATGGCGTGCTCAATCGTGGGCGCACGCGCACCGATGCGATGGGCGCGCTGTTCCAGATCATCGACGAGCGGCCGCTGCTCGCCGGAGACAATCACTTCGCGCTGGGCGTCAGCTATGACGGCAGCCGTACGCGCTTCGACACGTCCACTGAACTCGGCGAAATGACGGAGGATCGCAGCGTCGAGGGGCTGGGGTCGGTCATCGTTCAGCCGGATGGCGCGATCGCGCCGGTGGGGCTGGTGGCGCATACCGACTATTGGGGCATCTTCGCGCAGGATCGGGTGCCCATCGCGCCGGGGCTGTCGGCGGAATTGGGTGTGCGTTACAATCATGCGCGTATCGAGATGAAGGACCAGATCGGAACGGCGCTCAACGGCCTCCACCGCTTCAGCCGCGTCAATCCCGGCGCGGAAATCGATTATGAAGTCAGCGAGGGGCTGACGCTCCGCGCAGGCTACGCCGAAAGCAATCGCGCACCGACGCCGGCGGAACTGTCCTGTGCGGACGAAAATGCGCCGTGCAGCCTTACCAACTTCTTCGTTGCTGATCCGCCGCTCAAACAAGTGGTGGCCAAGAGCTGGGAGGCCGGCGCGGGCGGGCATGGCGATGTCGGGGGCTTCCGCATCGACTGGCTGCTGTCGGCTTATCGCACGCGCAACAGCAACGACATCCAGTATATCGCGTCGGAGATACGCGGCCGCGCCTATTTCCAGAATATCGGCAGCACGCGGCGGCAGGGCATCGAGGCGCAAGTGAAGGCGTCGCGTGGCGGCTTTACCGGCAGTGTCAGCTATGCCTTTACCGACGCAACCTATCGCAGCGACCTGACGCTCTCCAGCCCCGCCAATCCGGAAGCGGAGGATGACGGCACGATCGCGGTGGCACGCGGTGACCACCTGCCGGGCATCCCGCGCCACAGCGCCACGCTGTCGCTTGACTATGCGGGCAAGGGATGGTCGGTCGGTGGTGACGTGATCGCGCGGTCGAGCCAGTATCTGGTCGGGGACGAAGGCAACGACAATGCAAAGCTGGGCGGTTATGCCGTGCTCAATCTGCGCGGCAGTGTCGGCCTGGTGAAGGGCGTCAGCCTGTTCGGCGAAATGCGTAATGCGCTGAACCGCAAATATGCGACCTTCGGCACGTTCGGCGAAGTGGACGAGGTGGAACTGGAGGAAGCGCCGGGCGCATCCAATCCGCGCGCCTATGGACCCGGCGCGCCGCGCAGATGGTATATGGGCGTGAAGGCAAGCTTCTGAACCAGCAACCACGAAGGAGAAGGACATGACCGCTTATTTCGTCGCCGTGCGCAATGCCATCACTGATCCAGCGGCAATGGAGACCTATAGCGAACTGGCAGGCAAGTCGCTTGCGGGGCATCCCGTCACGCCGCTCGCCTTCTACGGGAAGACGCGTTCGACCGACGGCCCGCCAACCGATAGCGCAGTCATCGTAGCATTCCCGACCTTCGCCGAGGCGGAGGCGTGGTACGACAGCGGAGCGTATCAGGAAGCGCTGCCCTATCGGCTGAAAGGGGCGGACTATCAGACGTTCATTATCGAAGGTGTTGGCTAGGGCAGACAGGCTCGGCCTATCCCTGGCAGCACAGTTCCGCCGCTTGTCCGATGCAAGGTGACGACGGCCGAATGGCCGCGATCAAGTTCCGTCCGCGCGTAGCGTGAGCACTTCCACGCCGTTGCGCGTGACGGCGACCGTATGCTCGAACTGGGCGGACAGTTTCCGATCGCGCGTGACGACGGTCCAGCCGTCATCCTCCACCGCCACCATCCGGCTGCCCTGGTTCACCATCGGCTCGATGGTGAAGACCATGCCCTCCTTCAGCTTCATGCCGGTCCGGGGGCGTCCGAAGTTCATGACCTGCGGCTCTTCATGCATTTCGCGGCCGATGCCGTGGCCGCAATATTCCCGTACGACGGTATAGCCGTTGCGTTTTGCATGGCGCTCTATTGCAAAGCCAATGTCCCCAAGATGCGCGCCGGGTCGTACCTGCCTGATCCCCTGCCACATCGCTTCCTGCGCCACCTGCACCAGCCTGCGCGTTGCAGGTGAAGCATCGCCGACGATGTAGGTCTTGCTGGAATCCGCTATGAACCCGTTCTTTTCCAGAGTGATGTCCAGATTGATGATGTCGCCGTTGCGGATGATTTCGTCGGAGTCAGGAACGCCATGGCAAACGACATGATTGATCGAGCAGTTCAGGACATATTTGAAGCCATATTGCCCCTTGCTGGCCGGCCGTGCCGCGAGGTCAATCGTGATGAACCGTTCGACCAGATCATTGACCTGCATCGTCGACATTCCGGCCAAATCCTGCCCGTCCAACATTTCGAACACGGATGCCAGCAGCCTGCCGGAAGTCCGCATCAGGTCGATTTCTTCAGGCGTCTTGACCATGTCAGGCGGCAAGCGCTTTGGTTGCGCCGACCTGTGCAGCTTCGAACCGCATCCTGACGATATCGTTGAAGGAAAGGGTTGGATTCGCTTCGGCAATCATACCGATCTTCATCCAGAATTCGGCCTGGGCGTTGATAGAACGGCACATCACCGCACTTGCGCGGCGCGCTTCCTCGTGGAGATCCTCGTCGATTTTCACGATGCCCATGATCATGGCCCCAATGTGATATAACATATGAAACATATATGGATCATATGTTATCGTCAACGTCAGCCCGGGAGGTCGACACGCCCGAGCAGCTTTGCCTCCAGCGCCGGATAAAGGTGCGAGACGCTGCGCTGGAGTTCATAGCGGGCGGCCGCCATTGTGCTGAACCGATCCGGGATCGCGATTTCTCCCGCCTCGACCATATCAAGTCCATTGGCGACAGCTTGTGTCAGCGCGGTTTCCAGCCAGTCGATCCAGTCGCGGGTCTGCGCGATGGCGGCCGTTCCGCCTGCATCGAATGGACCGTGGCCCGGAATAAGGCCTGAGTGACGTTCCGCTTTCAACCGATCGAGACTTTCCCGCCATTTCGCCAGATCGGCCGTGGGGGTACTCGGCGCGCGGTCGTGAAAGACGAGATCGCCACCAATCATAAGGCCGGTGCGATCATCAATCAGCGCAAGGTCGGCACTGCTGTGACCGGAAAGGGCAAGCAGGCGCAGCGAACGGCCGCCGAAATCTTCAGCATCTTTGGAGATGGTCCTGCCTGGCAATGCCAGATCCGTGCCGCGCATCCAGTCATTGAGGATACGGTACATGGCGTCAGAGAAGCCGCGACCCTGTTGGCGCAATGCGTCGATCGTGCCCGGCAGTGCAGCGACAATCGCGGGATCGAAGGCGGCAATGCCTAGGCCATGGTCGGGATGGAGGTGTGTCACGTAGACCCGGACTACAGGCTTTCCCGTCAGTTTCTCGGCCACGGCCTTCAATGCGCGGGCATAGCGGACGGATGGGCCACAGTCGCACAGCACCGTGCCGTCCGGCGTCGCGATGATGGTGATATTGGCGATGGCACCGCCATTGGCCGGTTCGATCGGGGCATCCGCGCCGTGGATCATCCAGATGCCGTCCGCGACCTGCGCTGGCGTGATGACATAGTCGGTCGCGGCCCATGCCATGGCGGGGCTGGCGGCAAGGAGACCGGCAAGCGCGGCGCGGCGGGTGAGCATCAGTGGGCGAGCGCGATCGGCATGGGGGACTGCTTGGCGACGTCCACCTGTGCGACATAATCGCGGCCGTTGGTATCGCGCGCCTCGATCGTCAGGCGGTCGCCGGCCTTGGCCATAGGCATCAGCGTGATGGCGGGATCCTCCGAAACGCTGGCCCATATCTCCATGTCGCCCAGCGTCTTGCCGGCTGCGTTCTTCACGATGAGCGTTTCGAGATGATAGGTGGCGATGTTGGCGACCAGTCCCGTATCCATCGGATGCCGGAAGGATAGGCGCAGGCGGCTGTCGCCGCCCGCCAGCGGCCATGCCGCCCCGCGTATTTCGCCCAGATGATCGGCCCAGTCGCCCTTCACGCGGCTGACGGGCGGGGTGGAGCAGCCGCCACCGGCCGCGTCGATCCAGTTGCCCGACACCAGCCATTCGCCGCTGGCGAGTTGCACCGCGCCGCGCACCGGCGTGCGCTGGTCGAGCTTTATTCGGGTCGCAAGGTAAGGCTCCGCACCCTGAGGGCGATAGTCGATGGCAACCGGAATGGGATTGAGGTCCGCAAACAGGATGATGCGCTTCACACCTTCAATTCCGCGCGCGTCGACCGAAACGGGAAAGCTGTGCTGGTTTTCCGCAATCTCCGGGAAATCCACTTTGACGCGCGGATCGAAGCGGACGGGGTCGTCGCCGAACAGCGTCTTGGCGTGCGCGGTCCACATCGGGGAGCCCAGCGGGTCGGGGGGGTAGGATGTGCCGGCGCGCGCCGTAGAGGAGACTAAAAGAGCCACGGCCAGCGCCGCGCCAAGGCTTGCCTTGCGTTTCACATCCTACTCCCTTGGTGCAACTCTTACATCTGTGCGGGCGGTGCTACCATTGCACCTTCGGCCCGATGGGAGAGGCGGAGATGTGGAAAGGGTTTCTGCTGGTGGCGCTGGTCGCGGCGGTCGTGCCTGCGCACGCGCAGCAGGAAGAGGCATTGTTCAATGCGGAGGGCTATCGTAGCGCGCATTATCGCGCACCGGTGCATCGCCCGCCCGAAGGTGTAGTCCGTATCGCGCCGGTGGCGGCTGCGGCGTTGCGGCCAGACATCGACGCGCTGTTCATCGATGTGCTGCCTGCCGAAGGGGGGCATCGTGAGGAGGATGGGCGCTGGCGACTTGCTCGGCCGCGTGAAAGCATTCCCGGTGCGCATTGGTTCCCCGAAAGCGGGCGCGGCGATCTTGCGCCGGGGATCGGGGACTGGTTCGCGGATGGTATCGCCCGGCTTGCACGCGGAAAGCGGAGTCGGCCGATCATCGTCTTTTGCCTGTCCGATTGCTGGATGAGCTGGAACGCGGCGCGGCGGCTCAGGGCGCTGGGCTATGCCGATATATGGTGGCTGGCGGAGGGAACGGATGGCTGGCGAGACCTCGGAAAACCGCTCGTTCCTGTCATTCCTGAAGGCGGGGTAGTGCCCTGAATGGCAGGTGATGCATGGAGCCTGAACGACGCCTTGGACTTAAGGTCAATTGCGAAGGCCGGCTGTAATCGACCATTTCTGAGCATAATCTGGCGCCTGACGCCGCTCGAACTCTTTAGGAGAGTGACTTGAACCGTCTTTCTGCTTTCGGTGCTCTGGCCGCAACGGCCATGCTGTTGTCGCCGCTATCGGCATCCGCCAAGGAAATCGTCGTCCATATGAAGAACCAGGGCGCAGAGGGCGCCATGGTCTTCGAGCCGTCCTACGTGAAGGCAGCGGTGGGCGATACGATTCGCTTCCTTCCAACCAATCCCAGCCACAATGCCGAGACGATGCCCAACATGCTGCCTGCCGGCGCGACGCCGATGAAGGGTGGCATGAACAAGGAAGTGTCGATGACTGTCACCAAACCGGGTCTCTATGGTATCAAGTGCATGCCGCACTATTCGATGGGCATGGTCGCGCTGGTGCAGGTGGGCAAGCCCACTGAAGCCGATATCGCGGCCGCAAAGGCCGTGAAGTTGCCGCCCTTCGCGGCCAAGCGGATGACCGCAGCACTGGCGAAGGTGAAGTAAATGACGGCGGCGGGGGCGCATGCCGTGCATCAGGATGAAATCTTTCCCGTTCCGACTGCCTGGGCGTCTTCGGCCAAGGTTGATGCGGGTCGTTATGCGTTGGACTATGCGCGTTCGCTGGAGGAGGGTGAAGCGTTTTGGCTTGGCGAGGCGGGGCGGCTTGTATGGGAGA
>Ga0209066_10004926_pt1 | contig 14300 bp, 12 predicted proteins | sample All_14_2_FD_187198 | JGI IMG/M metagenome (GOLD analysis project Ga0209066, IMG submission 187198) | Freshwater microbial communities in response to fracking from Pennsylvania, USA - Allegheny Zone_MetaG_DW_15 (SPAdes) (version 2) ...
CCTGACCGCAGCGCCGAACTGCGCGACTTGCTTGCCCAGCGCATCCTGATCCTCGACGGCGCCATGGGCACGATGGTGCAGCAGCATGGCTTGCAGGAAGCCGATTATCGCGGCGCCGTATCAGTGTCACCACACGGCGATCCCCTAGGGTGAGCACCCCAGGGAATCGCTATGCAATTGAACCATACAGCGATAGAGATGTTCTTTCGCGTGTATGCCCGATTCGTGCTCAACATAATTTATGTCCCGATTTAATTATGGCAGTGACACTCGTCTCATGACTTGGTTGTACTTCAGGAGTGAATCCGTCGTTTTATATTTAGACTGTTTTTCAAGGTGGCCGATGGTAGCTCACCGAATAAGGATCGGTAGTCAGATGCAAAGCGTGATAAATGAGTAAAGCCCCATTGTTCTGCTATATCAGCGATAGCTATTGGGCATTCGGAGGTATTGCACTGGGAGTGGGCAGCAGTACAAATTGCACGGCGCACTCCGTTAAGGCGACGACTACGCAAATATTGGAGTGGAGCTAAGCCAACGGTTTCTATAAAACTATAGTGCAGCATTCGTTGGCTAACTTTGAGTTGGCAACAGAGGGCTTCGATTGTCGGGGGCTCACTTGCATTGGTCAGAGTAATACTTATCGCTTCATTTACTAAGTAGCTATGGGTCTTGAAAGAAGGGGAGGATGTTGGTGGGGAGTGAGCGGAGCGGAGCGTTTCCATTACATGACCAATGATCGACTCGTGCATGCTTTGCTGTACTTGCGGATAGCGAAGCAGTTCAGGTTGGAAGTTACTGGGATCAAGGACAGAAGTCAGGCACTTGCGAAGCTCGGATAACTTATCCGGGCAAGGCTGAAGGACATTGAGTGTGTCAGGGATCAGTCGATGGATGCCGTGCATCCCATCAGAAACCATTAAATGTTCTAAGGCTGCTTCTGGAATGACAACGGCGATACCATCAAATTCTTCTGGGGTTGTCAGGGAAAAGTCTTGTTCGCTATGAAAGGTGAAAATATTGTTTAAGCCGACTTTCTGTTTGGAAAGCAGCGCGCTACCACTCATTTCGACAGGAATGCCAATAACACGATAGCCTTTCCAAAATAGTCCGCTCTGGCAGACTGAACGATTAGCTGTTGCGCGAAAGATCTGGATACCTTTGAACCACATTTCGACTACGTTTCCCCTAAAAGAGCCAGGTGTGAGTTGATCGCAAAACTGATTCCACCCAAACATGGATTTAGCATGGTCGTCAGAATTCAGGGTGGCCTTTTTTTCAAAGATAAAGTCGGAAAAATTCGCACTAACACGGGGCAATTGTTGCGGTGCACGATCGGTGATGGTGCATGAGCCGGGGGCATGGGATCGGGTAGAAGAGAGATCTCCATGAACGTTGGTAGATCGCATTGAGCTATCCTTTAAAAAAAATTTAATGAAAACAATAGGTTGATTTAAATTTCGATAGAGTGCGCGAAGCATTTTTGCCTGACTAGCCGTGCTTGGCACGCAGAAAGGCATTGGCAACGCCAAAGCAAAATTTGCGCCATAAGCTAAAGTTTCGCGAATCCATGAGTTGATAAATATCAAATCAGCGCTAAAAAAATAGCTATTTTCCGATTTCAGATATTACATCGACTACGAGAGGGGATTCGATTCCGATTTCGGATAACGCGATCGCACCTTGCTCAACCAGAATACAAGCCGTCAACTGCATGTACTTTTAATTTTTGCATTGACAAAGCGGGTGGTGGTGTCGAGCTCTTGTTTCATCTTCCCACACACTTCACCAGATACGTATCCAGTTTAACGAGGTGGCTATGGCTGATTTATTTGCATCGCTAGTACAAGCCCGACGCGTGCATCGTCGTGCATTTGTCGACCCAGAGGTTTTTGCTCAGGAGATGGCCAAAATATTCTCTGCAACTTGGGTTTATCTGGGACATGAGAGCGAACTGGCTGTGCCAGGAAGTTATAAAGCAACAACAATGGGCACTCAGCCCGTGTTGCTAACAAGGGATGTTGAAAGCGGCCGACTGCATGGGTTAGTCAACGCCTGCCGCCATCGGGGTTTGCCTCTGGCGGAAGATCATAGCTGTGGCAAAAAGAGATATCTCGTGTGCCCCTATCATGGCTGGACTTTCGATCTCGCAGGCCGCTTGGTAGGCGTGCCCATGCGCGATCGGCAGAGTAGTGACTTTGATGAGTCTTCGCTTGGCTTGATAAAGATTCCACTGCTGGATAGTTACCGAGGTTTTATTTTTGGCAGTTTGAACAGCGCGGCCCCCAGTCTTATTGATCATCTTGGCGCTGCGTCTCCTTTTCTTGATTTGTTTGCTGATCTGTCTCCGAGCGGCAAGATTCGGGTCGAAAGTGGTGTGACCAAATACAAGTTCAAGGGAAATTGGAAGCAGCAGGTCGAAAACTCAATGGATGGTTACCATCCGGGATTAGTACATCAAAGCTTTTTTGAGGATGTCCTCAAATCACGCATTGGTCGCGGCATGAGTTTTATTGTTGGTCCAGAATCGCCAGCAAAAAATGCCTCTCTCGGTAATGGACATGCTTTGATCGATTTTCGTATGTTCGATCGAAAATCGATGTTGGGCGCAAGTAAGCCAAAGTCTGAGATTGATTGGCATGACAAAGTTCGCGCACGTTTTGCTGACCGTGCAGGCTATGCCGATGAGGTCATTGCTTGCAATGGGGGTGACGGGTTCAATTTGCTGATCTATCCAAACCTGGTGCTGATCAACAATCAAATTCGTGTGATTCATCCTGTGAGTTTCGACAGCACTGAGGTATTTGCATATCCAGTGACACTTGAGGATGTCGCGCCGGAGATTAATACGCATCGACTGCGCGCACATGAAGATTTTTATGGTCCGGCGAGTTTCGGTGCGCCTGATGATATCGAGATGTTCCAACGGCAATGGGATGGCATGTTGCGGGCAACATCGATGGAATGGCTCTGCTATGACCGCGGGCTTGATCAGGAAACCCCGTTAGGGGATGTCGGGCGTGAGTCCCATGTGTCTGACGAAACCGCACAACGTGGGGTCTGGCGCCGTTGGGCTGAATTGATGGCTGCGCCAACTGTGGAAGACGTTAGTTTGCCGGAGGTGTTGGTATGAACGAGCGCATTGATTTGCCAGCTATTGAGGCTTTTCTGTTTAAGGAGGCGCAACTACTTGATGAGCGGCGCTACGACGAGTGGGTGGATCTTTTCTCAGAGGACGGAGTTTATTGGGTTCCTTCCGGGCAAGCAGGCAATGTGGAGCAGAGCGTAGCGCTGATCTATGACAATGTGCCGAGGTTGAAAGAACGGATGCTCCGTCAAAAGGCACATACGTTTTGGGCGCAGCAGCCACCTACGCTGACTACGCGGCTAGTTAGCAATGTCACTGCTCAGACAACGGCGGAGGGTGAGTTGAGTGTCGATAGCCGGTTCATTATCTGCCTGCTCAGACGGAACGAATCCACCCTCCTCTCGGGCGTGGCGCGCTATGTATTGATACCCCGCGGGACGGGGTTTGCGATTCGGAAAAGAGTCATTGATTTGCAGCAGCGAGATCAGTCATTCGACAACCTCACATTTTTGATTTGAGCACCGTCCACACCATCTAAGTCTAAGGAGTCATTAATGAACAGATCTATGTTTTCTCCGCTGGATGGGCTATTGCCCGAACCAGTTTGGGTAGATGAGGAAAGCGGCACCGCAAGTCGAGCTATTTTTACTGACGATACTATCTACAGACAGGAGCAGCAACAGATATTCGCAACATCCTGGTTGTTTTTGGCGCACGAAACTGAACTACCCGGTAATGGCGATTATGTGACGCGTCAGTTGAGTAACGATCCAGTGATAGTGATTCGTGGTCAGGATGGGCAAGTGCGCGCATTTCATAATAGCTGTTCGCACCGTGGAACCATGTTGTGTCGCAGTGACGCCGGTTTTACCAAAACTTTGCGTTGTCCCTACCATGGCTGGGTTTTTGGTCTTGACGGCAAACTGTTGTCAGCAGCCTACCCGCCGGAGCTTTTGGCGGTGATGGGGAAAGGTGGCGAAGACCTCAGGCCGATGGCTAAGGTCTCAAGTTACGCTGGCTTAATTTTTGGTACCTGGAATCCTGACGCGCCTTCGTTAGATGAGTATCTCGGGGAGTCGAAGTTTTATATCGACCTTTTTGCGAAAAGAACGCCGGCAGGAATGGAGGTGCTTGGGCCGCCCCAGCGCTGGGTATTCAAGGCAAACTGGAAGCTCGGTGCCCTGAATTTTGCAGCGGATGGCCCACATGCTGCGAGCGTACACGGACCGATTACTTATTTAACCCTTTCGGTACCGCAAGACGCTGTAGTTAAGGCGCTGATGGCTAGTCCGGCGATTATCATGGGTAACGGGCACAACGGCATATTCTTGAACTTGCCGCCAGATGCACCGGACTATGCAGGATTCTCACCTGAGTTAGTGTCTCTTTACAAAAAAACACTGAGTGCGGCACAAGAAGGCTTAATGTCACGCGGCCTAACAAAGGTTATGACTACTTTCCCCAATACATCTTGGGTTGAGAGTTCAGTGAGATTCGATCAGAGCAAGCCCCCCATTCCTTTTTGTAATTTGCGGACTTGGCAGCCGCTCAGCGCGCAGAGCACTGAGGTCTGGAACTGGCTCTTGGTTGAGAAGGAGGCAGCCGCAGAATACAAGCGTGAAAGTTATGAAATGGGAGTGCGTACGTTTGCTGCAGGCGGCACTTTTGATCAGGACGATGCAGAAGCCTGGAGCTCAATTAACCACGGGTGTCGCGGAACTATAGGCTCGACCTACCCAGTGGATTTTCGCGCTATCAAGCACTACCGAGATCGGCCAATGACCGATTTTACCGGCCCCGGCGTTGCTTATCCATCGACTTACTCTGAAATGTCTGAGTTTGCACTGTTGATTCATTGGCAAAAAATGATGAAAGGGGAGGTGAAATGAATACGTTTGAAACCAGAGGCGATTCACTTTCTGCTGAAAACTTTTTCGAAGTGTATGGGTTTCTTTGCAAGGAGTCTGACTACCTTAGTCAAGGTGACTATAAAAGTTGGTTAACTCTAATTCAGCCGGATATTCATTACCGCATAGCAGCGCCTTCATTTTTGGATGCTGTACGACCGAGGCGCTACGGTCTGGGAAATGACTATTACGACGATGATTACGCGACTTTGAAGATTCGTGTTGAACAACTGACTACACCGAATTACAGCATCGCTGAAAATCCATTGTCTTTGCTGCGCCATTTCGTTACCAACATTAGCGGGTCTCCAATTGAATCAGGGTTTGAGGTCAGCAGCAACGTCCTCGTGTATCGAGTTCGTTCTACAGAGCCAGAGCCAGCGATCGTTGCAGGGCGTCGTAAGGACATTCTGGTTCGAACCCCGGAAGGTTTGAGGCTAAGTCGTCGCGAAGCTCAATTAGATCAAGTCAGTCTTCGCCAGCCCAACATTAGTTTTTTCATGTGAGCGAGAGGCTGTCTTCGGAGGGTTGCTAACAGCAATGCTGATGAAATCAGGAATAAGTATGTATCGGGGTTAGGTGTGTTTTGGTTCGTGCGCAGTAAGTTTCTTAACTAAGCAAGGGGAATAATGGTGAAAATCAAAAAATTAGCACTGTTGGTGGGTTTGGGTAGTTTTGCTTTTCATGTGTTAGCCGAAGAACTTCCTCTGGGCGATGTTTCAACTAACCCTGTTTCAAACATGTTCAGTTATCGGGGTTATTTGAGAGAGTATTTATCGGTCAACCTTGATGACAATATAGTTGGACCCAGCGGGCAAATGACGGGGAAAGGCGAGTTGTCGATGGCGCGAACAGTGCTCCGTCTGGATGGGGCAGCCAAGCTTAATGAAAAGCTTTCATTCGTCGGTACAGTACGCGTAGTTCGTGAGGTGCGTACAGACTATATGAAAGATTTGGACAATGCTGCTGCGCAAAGCTCTGTATTTTCCGGTTTTTACAACAAGGAAAAATATAACGAGAACGAATTGCGCGAGGGGTATTTTGTTTTGAAGCCAACGCAAAATATCAGCCTGAAGCTAGGGCGGCAACAGGTTGCCTGGGGGGAGACGGATTTTCTTCGTGGAACAGACATTGTTCACGGCTTTGACTACCGATGGCGCTCGCTATTGGAATCCGAGAATGAGGAGTTGCGCACTCCCCTAGTCATGGCGAATGCGGAAATTTACTTTCCCAAAGTTGATGGCACATTGCAATTGCTTTATCGCCCAGGTTGGGATAAAGGAGCCGATGTCGTCAATAAGCGCGATCTGTTCGGTGGGCGCTGGGCTGGGCAACCCAATAAAGGTATCAACAACCTTGATGCGGCACCCTACAACTATCATCACTCAGAAGGCGATACAAAAGATGCCAACTGGGGGTTTCGTTGGTCTAGTAAATTTAGTGATACCTCTTATAGTTTGATGTACTACAAGGGCTTAAGTCTTGATCCGGTAGTTAATTCTATTGCGATGAGCGCACCTGGGTCGCCTGGGTCGCCTCTGACATCGGTTCCTGTGTATATGGCTGGGAGTATTGTTAATTCCCAAAGTTATGGTTCTGCCCCGGCAAATGGTTTCTTGGAGTCCATATTTCCTCGCATAGAAACCATCGGCGCGACGTTAAACACTTATTTTGAAAAAGTCGATGGTGTGGTTCGCGGTGAGCTGGCCTATGTTCCCAACCAACCATTTAATGTTGGATCCCGGTTCAATGCCATTGTCGGCGCACCGATTACGATTGGGGCTATTCCTGGATTGGACACGCTTTCACCTGGATGTGCGCCGCCACCTGGCGCGCCTTGCTTGACCTTCCCGACGGTTGTTCTGCCAGGTGCAGGGGGGATTATTAAAAAGCATGTAATGAACACCATGGTGGGGTTTGACAAGACCCTTCCACTGCAGAATATTTTTGGTACATCGAGACCATCGACGTTTTCAGTTCAGCTATTTGATACTTGGATCACGAACTTCGATGAAAAAGATGACATTGTTGATCTGTTTAGTTATGGCGCGAAGAAAAAGCGCCACTCCACGACCTTGAGTTCGGTACTAATCAATAACTATCGCTATGACACGATCAATGTTGGTTTAGCTGTTATTTACGATGTGACGTGGGGCGATACGGTACTGATTCCTTCAATTGAGTTTGCTCCAGGTGACAAATGGCGATTCCGGGTAGAGGGGGATTTCACTTTTGCGAAAAATAGTGACATTAAGACAAGGGGCGGGCAAGTGGAAGACAGTACCCATCCGCTCAGTACCGGCAAGAACAACGATCAACTCTACTTCCGAGCGACTTATCAGTTTTAAAACCCTATTCTTAACGAACAAAGGAATCCATCATGAAAAACTTTATCTCAAAAAGCGTACCGATATTTGCCTTGGTTAGCGGGTTGTGGGCAAGCAATGTTTATGCAGATATTGCACCTGGGACGGTCATTACTGCGGCTAATCTTGAACAGAGCTTATCGCAAAAGTTTGAAGGCACTCCTCTAGGGGATATGCTCACGGGAGCTCAAAAGCTCTGGATAAAACAATATGGGCTCAAAGTGACGTTGGCTGCGCCAAAAGAGAATCCGGTGCCGTCTAACTATGTGGCTGCGACAAAGAGTTTTTCTGGCCAAGTGAAGTTGAATCCGCAGACGCTACGTGTAGAAAACTATGTGGCAGGCATGCCGTTCGCAGATGTAGCCGTGAATGATCCATTGGGCGGGCGAAAATTAATGTGGAATTACTACTATGGGTCAATCCTCGGTGGTGATTCGTTGGATTCCACAGGTGCGGTAATGCTCATTTCTGGAAGCAAAGGTTTAGAGAAAATCTCGAAAGCTGAAAATCTCCAATATTCGTTGAAAGGACGTGAGAGTGAGCCGCACGACCAATCTGTACCTGGGGGGGCTGCAAAAAAACTGTTGTCATTCTTGACATATCCATACGATGTAGCAGGTGTTGGGGCTTACATAGAGAGAGCGGATGACGGTAGGGCCGATGAGTCATATGTCTACTTGAAGTCCTTACGTCGAATTCGTCGCGTATCAGGAGCAACGCACTCTGATCCATTCCTTGGGTCGGACATGTTGGGTGAAGATAACTCTACGTTTGATAGCAATCCACTGTGGTATCCCGCGATGAAGATTCTCGGGAAGCAAAAGATTCTGGTTGTTGCTAACGGGGGGCAGCCGTCAGAAAAAAATAAGCCAGAGGCTTATGTTAATTTATCTGCCCCACCGTATTGGAATCCTTCGATAGATTACAAATGGGAACCGAGAGAAGTTTACGTTGTTGAAATTACGACGCCAAGCACTCATCCCTATAGCAAGAAGATTGTTTATATGGACGCTAAATGGCCAATTATCTGGCAAGCTGAAGCATTCAACCGAGCCGGGAAACTTTGGAAAACAGTGATGAGTTTGTATTTTCCAAAAAAGCAAGATGATGGTGAACCCGGCATTATGAACTCTCATATTTATACGATTGACTGGCAAGCTGCTCACGCTACTGTAATTACTGTGTTGACATCAACGACAAACCGCAAGGGCGCTAAGCCTGAGGATTATGTAGCAAACAAAATTGCTGAAGCGGTGAGTAAATAGCTTGTTTAATGGCCGAATAAACGTGGCGCAGTATGTGGGTGTTAATAGTTAGCTAAGTAGTTGGCGTGGCTATGCCCCTTTCTAAGGGCGCCCACATTTGTTTCTGGTGTTGGTTTGAGAAGCATTTTCTAGAAAAAAACTAGGGAAACACTTAACAAGTCACGAGCGCGGTGAGCGGTTGCAGTAGCTTATTCAGTGTTTCCCAATGTTTTCTCTCAAAGCATTGATACGAATTTAAGGACAAAACTAAAAATTTTGTGGCACTTTTATCAGTTTTGACAACCTTTACTATCAATTAATATATCCAATCAAATCATGAAAAAAGAAAAATTTTTCCAACTGGCTGAGGTAGCGCTTTCATTGCTGATTGTTGTCGGGATTTATTGGCTTGGTGAAAATCTCAAGTTACCCGAAAAAACTATACCCGTAACACCTTCAATTATCGAGGGTAGAGACGAGTTTTATGCGGGAGTAATTGTTGGTGAGAAAGTCCGCTGGGTTGTTGGAAAAAAAGGAAAAATTCTTCGTAGCGAAAGTAATGGTGCTGGTTGGAATCCCCAAAACTCAGGCGTTAAAACAGCACTACAGGGCATTGCAGCGTGGGATGAAAAAAAAGCTGTTGTTGTCGGCAATGACGGATTGGTTTTGCTAACACATGATAGTGGCAATGCTTGGGAAAAAGTGCAACTTGGAAATGAGAGCCTGGGAGTAAAATTGTTGAAGGTGCGTATAGATCCAGAAGGTGTGGCTTGGGCCGTAGGTGCTATGGGGGCTGTTTACGCTAGTCATGACACAGGAAAGTCATGGCGACGCATGGCGAGAACACAAGATATTGCTTGGAATGACGTCGGCTTTTCTCCTGATGGAAAAGTTTGGCTAGTAGGTGAGTTTGGCCATGTTGCCTTCGCAGACCCTAAGCATGTGGATGACAATGGAGAGCTTGAGTGGCAAGCCGTTAAAGTGTCTGCAGACCGTAGTTTGATGGCTATCATATTTCTTGATGCCCAAACAGCTCTTATCGCTGGGTTAGATGGAACTTTGTTAAGAACCAAAGACTCAGGCAAGAGTTGGGAAAAGGTTTTGTTACCCACAAGAGAACATATTTTTGCTTTGGCTTCGAACGGATATACCACAGTAGGGGTGGGCTCGCGTGGGCTACGGATTGTGAGTCAACAAGGGGGGGCTAGCTGGGAAGTAGGCAGGGTAGCCAAAGAAGATTTCAATTGGCATACCGATATCGCTATTAAAGGAGAAGAACAACTTATCGTAGGAGCCGGCTTAGGTCAAATGACCGGCAGGGAATAGAAAGTTGTTGGCCGTCTGTAACCGTTTAATGAAAGGCAAATCATGTTAAATCTAATATCTAACTTCCTTTTTTCGCGGCGCGCTATTGTCGTTGGAATTGTTCTACTAAGTTCTCTTATTCTAGGTGTTTTGGCTCTTCGGGTTGAAGTTGTTACGCATTTAGCGGACATGATGCCTATTAATCATCCCTACATCAAAGTCCACGAGCAGTACAAGAGGTCTTTTGGCGGTGCGGCCATCGTAACAATTATGGTTGAGGCAAAAAAAGGTGATGTATTCCAGCTATCGATACTGAAGAAAGTACAAGGGATAACGACTGACTTGCAAAAAATTGACGCTGTTAATCAGTATCAAATTGTTTCTCTAGCGTCTAAGAAACTCAAAAATATCCACGCGTCAAGCGATGGAATTGAAGCATTGCCATTGATGTGGCCTGATGTCCCTAAAACAGCAGAAGAGATTGCATTGCTTAAAGCATCTGTGGTGTCGAATCCGACCGTCTACGGTTCTTATGTCTCAAGAGATTTGAAGGGTGCGCTTATCACAGTCGATTTCATTGAGCGTTTACTTGATCCAAAGCAAGCGTATAAACAAATTAATGAGATCGTTAAAAAGTATGAAGGTGATGATGTTCGAATTTCCATCATAGGGGAGCCGTTTTTGAGTGGCATAGTGAGTGAATATTTGCCGGAGACTATGAAGATAGCGCTGGTGATTATCTTAGTCATGGCTGTTATTCTATTCATTGCAACAAGGACACTTCGGGGCACTGTGCTTCCTTTAATTTCTGCGGTGCTTTCTGCAGCAATATCAATAGGTATATTGCGGTTAGTCGGTTTGAATTTTGATCCGCTCATTATGGTCATTGTTTTCCTGATTTCAGCGCGTGCTATTTCTCACTCAGTGCAGTTTTGTACAGCATTTGATGACGAAAGAGAACTTGGCGCTAAAACTGCATATGAAGCGGCAAAGCTGACATTCATCAAGCTTTTTCGTCCCTCTGTCCTTGGGCTAGTGGTGGATATCGGCGGAATACTGGTGATAACAATCACGCCCATCCCAATACTGCAAAAAGCTGCAATTATTGGCGCTATATGGCTGACCAGTTTGCTTGTCACTGCAGTTGTTTTTGTTCCTCTGGCGTTATCTTGGGTAAAAAAACCCCATGGGCACTATTCACACCATCTTGACATCGAGCCTTTATTGATGACGATATGTAAGTTTTTTGCACGCATATCTACACGGCGTACGTCAGCAATTCTTGTCCTTGTGGGTACTGCTTTGATACTAGGATTTGCTGCCGAGGAAGCAAGTAAGGTTAAGGTAGGCGACGCGAATCCTGGGTCTCCCATACTCTGGCCTAATTCTTCTTATAACGATGATTGGCGCACGATCAATAATCGCTTTAAGGGAAGCGACAGGATGTTTGTCGTAGTGCACGGAGCACAACCAGATACTCTCAAGCGTCCTGACGTGCTCAATAGCATAGATAATTTTCAGCGCTTTATTGAGGGACAGCCGCAAATAGGCGGGACAGTTTCTTTGCTGAACCTAATCGAGCCTGTGAATATGATGCTTCATGAAGGGAACCCTCGTTATGCGGAGCCTGGTACTGATGCTTCAGTTAATGCGGAGCTTTTATATATGGCGACAACCGGCGCTGAGCCAGGGGATATGGATCGTTTTACGGACGCTAAATATCAAGCGGGTTCAATCATGATTTTTTTCAAAGATCATCAAGGCGACACGCTGAGAACAGCAATCGCAAGAATCAAGGAGTACATAAGTGCCCATTCCTTGCCTGGTGTTGAATTTCAGCTTGCAGGTGGCGTTGTTGGGGTCATAGCTGCTGTTAATGAAGTCATTTTTGCTGATCAAATCAAAAGCATTGCATTAGCCATCCTTGTACTTTTTGTCATTTGCGCAATCACTTATAAGTCGATGGGGGCGGGACTATTTTTCTTACCCTTGATATTGCTATCGAATGTTTTGACATTTGCCTTTATGCATTGGCAAAATATCGGCATGAACATTAATACCTTACCGATCGCCGCTTTGGGTATAGGGCTTGGCGTTGATTATGCGTTCTACATTGTGGATAGAATCAAGGAGCGATTCGAGGAGACGTCAAATTTGGTTGATAGTGTTTCCTTCGGATTGATGACCGCTGGACGTGGTGTGTTAATCACCGGCATCACTATGGTGTTTAGTGTGTTGTTGTGGTACCCATTGTCATCCTTGCGCTTTCAAGCCGAAATGGGTCTGTTGATTGCCTTGTGGATGGCCATTTCTGCATTGGCCTCCATGCTGGTCATTCCGTCAATGATTTTTCTTTTCAAACCTAAATTTGTTGTTGGTGGGAAAGTTGATGCTAACAAAGATGTCGATTATGGCGTCAATCAGCATCAGTTAAATCAACCGGTGGGTGTTGATGCTTAAACAGTTACTGATAGGGGAAATGATGGGACGTCGTATTGATTTAGTTGAAGTTGGAGCTGTGATTGAGGGCTCGCCAGTCGAGGTAAATCCTTCAGGCTTGCCTTCACTCGTCGTGTATCGGATTGGGGATGATTTTTTTGTAACAGATAATCAATGTACACACGGCAACGCAATGCTCTGTGACGGATTTCAGGAAGGCGATACAATTATTTGTCCCTATCATGACGGCGGGTTTGATATAAAAACTGGAATGCCAATAGCCGCGCCTTGCACTATTCCATTGCAAACATATCAAACCACTGTCGAGAGTGGTCGTATATACATTGACTGTGCTTACCCCGAGATTTTGTCTGCCAAGGTAACGTAAAGTCGGCATTACTTTTGGGCGATAAAAAATGAAATTATTGAAGCAAGTGTACATAGCTGAGTTCAAGGGACTAACGGTAAAATATGCCAAGAGTAGGCAGAACATTAGTGCTGTCACCCAGGGATCTCGGGCTGAGTAAGCAGACCTTGCGCAACTAGGTGAAGGCTGTGGCGGAAGGTAAGCTGAACGGTGCTGGTGGCTCGAAAGAAATGGAGTTATACATCACTTCGATCGGGGCAGTTATATGCAGCAATGAGTTTCAGGAGAAGCTTAAGAAGCGTGGCATGATTTGCTCGATGAGGCAGAAAAGGAGTTTCTGGGACAATGCGCCGATGGAGATCTGGTTCAACAGTTTCAAAAGCGAACGAGTGCTTGGCATCCGCTACGCTACGCCATGAAAGCAGTAAGCTTCGAGTACATCAGGGTGTTTTATAATCAGAAGCGACAGCATTCCACTCTTGGTACGATCGTCCACGCAATTCCAGCGCAGTGAATCAGCGAGCAGCGCGGTAGGAAAGTCGGTGGTCATTTAGCCTCGGGCCGTCTGAAATCGTTCGGCATAGAGGGTGGAGAATTGATTCATGGCTTCCTTCCAGTCCTTGGCGGCGCGTCCCCAGTCGGCGGCAATGTTGCGCAAGGTGAGCCAGATCAGCTTGGTCGCGGTGTCCCCGCTCGGGAAATGCCCTCGCGTCGTGATGATCTTGCGCAGCCGCGCATTGCACTCTCGATGGCGTTGGTGGTGTAGACCACCCGTCGGATTGGGGCGGGAAACGCAAAGAACGGGATCACCTTGTCTCAGGCCCGGCGCCAGGCAGCCGCAACCGTCGGAAACTTCACGCCCCACAGCCCTTGGGCGAAGGCGCCCAGTTTAGGCAGCGCCGCTTCAGTGCTCGGCTCAGTGTAGGTGGGCCGGATCGCCGCCTCCAGCGCTTCGGCATGCCCTTCAAACCCGTCGGTGACGACAATTAGAATGTCGGCCACGTCGCGATCCTTAAGGTCATTGAAGACCTTCATTCAGAACTTGGCGCCCTCGGTGGTCTCGATTCACAGGCCCAGAATGTTGCGTGTGCCGTCGCACAGGGCGCCCAAGGCTAGGCCGACCACTACGTCTTCACGAATCTTGACCCGCAAGGCATCGAAGAGGATCACCGGATACATCGTTTCCAGCGGGCGCGACTGCCATGCTGTGACCTCGGCCATCATGGCATCGGTGACCGAACTGACGAACTGGGCAATACCCCGGTGCCGTATTGCTCAACCAGGAAGCCCTGGATTTCGCGCATCGTCATTCCGTGCGCGCAAATGGCGACAATCTTGTCGTCGAAGCCGGTGAAATGTCGCTCATGCTTTGGGATCAGGGCAGGCTTGAAACTGCCAACCCGGTCGCGCGGAATGTGATCCTCAAGGGCCCGTCGTCGGTTAGGACGTTCTTGCTGTTGGCACCGTTGCGGTGATTGGCCGTGTCTCCGGACTTGTTCGCACCGGGCGAATAGCCCAAGTGATGCTGAGCTCGGCACCCAACGTACGTTGGGTGCGTTCGTTTCCCTTCGCTTATCATCTGCG
>Ga0209066_10004927_pt1 | contig 14299 bp, 14 predicted proteins | sample All_14_2_FD_187198 | JGI IMG/M metagenome (GOLD analysis project Ga0209066, IMG submission 187198) | Freshwater microbial communities in response to fracking from Pennsylvania, USA - Allegheny Zone_MetaG_DW_15 (SPAdes) (version 2) ...
GGCTTTGATTCTCCAATAAAAATGGCCCCGGGAATGCCCCATGGGCCTTGTTCGCACGTTTCCTCCAGGGGTGTGGACGCGCGATTGAGGCGGTTTATAGCGAAGGGAGGCGGAAAACTCAAGCCGGGTGGACGTTGACTTTTTGTTCTTACTTGTTACTTTTGCCGCAAGTGGAACGGGAATGCCCGTTCGGCGCTGGGTCTCGATGAAAATCGGGACCTTTCGCTTTTATGGGAACACCTTCAATCCATAACCGTTGGTCTGGCCATTTGGGCCTTTTCTTGGTTTGTCTTCTATAACGCTGAAGGCTCGGTTTTCCTGGGCAGGGTTTATGATGTGGCGCCCAATCGGATGTGCCACCAAGTCCGAGCGTTGCAATCCACAGGAATTGTGCTTCTTGTCCATGAAGCGAATATCAAGATTCGGCATTTTGCCGACGCCGTTTTGGCCATCCGAAATTCGCCGGAACTCTAGTTCAAGAAAAGCGTCTTCATTTTTGCCGCGCCGCACTATTTCAGGCTACAGAGTGAAACAATCGTCCTAACGCGAGTTGAATGAAGAAGGATTGCTGACTTGTGCTTCACTTCCGGGTGTGGCCTCCGCCTCGTTCCAGAACTTCTCGAAGAGCGGGGTAATCCTGTAGGCCCCTGTAACGGACAGATGATTGTCGTCCCTATACAGGATCTCTCCGTTCAGGATGCCCGGACAGTCGCGAGATCCGCAATAGACATCAATCGGGTCGATGAGGGAGACATTCGGCGACTTCGCCAGCATGTCCAGAATTGCCTGATATCCTTTCCTCATTGAAAGGTAATCCGCCCTCGAAACCGACTGTTCGATCGTAGCGTTGAAAAGCCTGCGCCTCGCCTCGATGTCGTAGCCATATTCCGGTGAATGCGGTGGCGCCTGGAAAAGGACAAATTGCCGGTCGGGGAAAGCGCTCACAAGAGTCTTCAGGCCTGCGGACACAGCTTCCTTTCCGGAAACGAGATCACCGTCGGAACTGATATATCTGTTCCCTTCCACCGCCTGAAACCAGTAGACAACTACGAAAACCTGACGAACTTCTTCATGTGCCGTCAGGAAAGCGACAAGCCGCCGGTTCAAGACACGGAACTTCTCAGGCTCCCCCCATTTCACGTATCCGATCGATGGATTGTAACCGGGCTGCGTGAACTGGAACCCCGCATGGCCGACATGTTCGGCCGCCTTGAAAAGCGCCGGCGCCATGGCTCCTGCATGGCTGTCGCCAACGAGAATGAATGTAGGTGACTGTCCTTCCGCACCGCGCACACAAAGTTCGTCCTGGCTCAAGCGTAGCGCGTCGTGGCACACTCTGCGGTCGCCTACATTGAGGTCCAGCAGGCTCACCACGTTCTCCGGCAACCTGCCCGGCATTCCCTTAAGCCAGACGGCACTGCCCCCGGCAAGCGCGATGAAAAGCATACCCGTAGCGGCGTATGAAAAAATTTGGACTCTCGTCCAGCCAAGACTGCGTTTGCGGAATGGCCGCTCCACGTAGCGCCAGGACAGCACCGCAAGCCCCAGCGACGCGGCGAGACAAATTGCTGTGTCGGTTGCGGTCAGTGGACTGACCTTTACATATTTGTAAAAGACGAAGACAGGCCAGTGAACGAGGTAAAGGGAATAAGAGATAAGCCCGACAAACACGACCGGACGCATTGCCAACCATCGACCGGTCCAGGTTGAACCGGACCCGTTCGCATAGATAATAAGCGCTGCTCCCAGACACGGCACCATCGCGGTCAGGCCCGGGAAGGGTGTCGATGAGGTGATGAGCCCCACGCTCAGCACGATCAGGACGAGGCCGATGGCTGAAGCGAGTTCCTGGAGTTTTTCATGTTTCAACTCAGGGACAATCGGCAGCGCGAGAATGGCACCGAGCATCAGCTCCCAGGCCCTTGAGGGCGCAAGGTAGAACGCCGCGACCGGCGTGTGGCGAACGGCCCATATACTGACCGCGAAGGAAACAAGAAAAGTCGCGATAATGGTTGGCGCGAATGCTCGCCGGTGGAACAACCGCATCACGATCAGAAGGAAAATCGGGAAAAAGATATAGAACTGCTCTTCGACACCCAATGACCAGGTATGGAGCAACGGCTTGGTTTCCGCCGGGGCGTTGAAATAGTCGCCAGTGCGCAACCAGAAAAAGACATTCGAGACGAACAGCATCGTCCAGACCGCGCTTTCGCCGAAGTCTTTCAGCGCGTCAGGCAGAAGGACGAACCAGGAGACGATTCCGCTCACGATGATTACGGCAAAAAGGGCGGGCAAGAGTCGCCTAACCCTGCGCTCGTAAAAGGCGGAAATCGCGAAATCACGATCCGCCATCTCGCGATAAAGGATGGACGTAATCAGAAAGCCGGAAATGACGAAGAATATGTCCACCCCGACAAATCCACCGGGGATGAAAGTCAGCCTCGCATGGTAGAGGACCACGGAAAGAACGGCGATCGCTCGAAGCCCGTCGATCTCAGCCCGGTAGCGAATTGATGACATCTACCCTACCACGCCAATACGGACTCCAATACTTCCAGAATGAAACAGCGGGAAGCAGCGGTATCAACCACCTGACCTGCCGCTAACATCGAAAGTCAGAAAGCATTTGAGACACGAAGCCATAAAGTGGCGTCAAGACAAGAACCTTGGTGCCAAACCATAGCGACCGTTCTCGATATATTCAAGGTCGAACTCGACACGCTTGCGTATCTTCTCCGGTGTATCGGTCCCGCCGCGATGCCCGTTGACCTGCGCCCAATCGGATGTGCCACCAAGTCCGCGAGTTGCAATCCACGGGAATTGTGCTTCTTGTCCAGATGGTCGCCGCTTTCATCTGCATGAACGATGTAATCTGAAAAAAGCACAGCCACCTCTGCAAACGGGAACGAAGAAGCTCAGCTTACAGTACCTTCTTCTGGATATGTAAAGGTCTTCAGTCGAAAAGGCTCGAAACCGAGCGTTCTTCGGCGGTGCGCAGCATGGCCTCGCCGATCAGCGGGGCGATGGTGACAACGCGGATATTGCGGCTGACGCGGACGGCCTCGGTCGGCTGGATCGAATCCGTGATGACAAGTTCCTTGAGCTGCGAAGCCGTGACGCGGGCAACAGCGCCGCCAGACAAGACGCCATGGCTGACATAGGCCGAAACCTCGGTCGCGCCCTGCTTGAGCAGGGCTTCGGCGGCGTTGCAGAGCGTGCCGGCCGAGTCGACGATGTCATCAACGAGGATGCAGGAGCGGCCTTTGACATCGCCGATGATGTTCATGACTTCGGATTCGCCCGCGCGCTCGCGGCGCTTGTCGACGATGGCGAGGTCAGCGCCGATGCGCTTGGCGATGGCGCGGGCGCGCACCACGCCGCCCACGTCGGGCGAGACAACCATCAGGTTTTCGCCGGTCTTGTAATGGCTCTGAATGTCGTTGGTCAGCACCGGCGCGGCAAAGAGATTGTCGGTCGGGATGTCGAAAAAGCCCTGAATCTGACCGGCATGAAGGTCCACGGTGAGCACGCGGTCGGCGCCTGCCGTGGTCACGAGATTGGCGACGAGCTTGGCCGAAATGGGGGTGCGGGCCGAGGGTTTGCGGTCCTGACGGGCATAGCCGAAATAGGGAATCACGGCCGTGATGCGGCGCGCCGAGGCGCGCTTGAGCGCATCCATGATGATCAGCAATTCCATCAGGTGGTCATTGGCGGGGTAGGAGGTGGACTGGATGACGAAAACGTCCTCGCCGCGCACATTTTCCTGAATCTCGACAAAGACCTCCATGTCGGCAAAGCGCCGGACGACGGATTTGGTCAATGGCAGATTGAGATAGGCGGCAACCGCCTCGGCCAGCGCGCGGTTCGAATTACCTGCCACCAGTTTCATGCTGACGTCCCCCGAAAGCCGCTAGGCGGCACAATCACTCCGTCCGTCACGCCCTGCGCCCCTGCCGGAAATGACGCTCTCGTGACGGCGCGAGGGCGTTGTAACAAGCGCCCCCCAGCCTGTAAACCTTCAAACTCAGCTTCTGCTTGAGGCGGGTGACATCAGTGCCACAAGTCCATCCGCCGCGCTTTCAGCAGCGTCGGTCGCCACATTGCCCCAGCGCCCGGCAATGCGGTCCGGATTCATGGCATTGGTCTGGGTAATGGTGCCCAGAAGCTCGCCCTGAAGCGTTGTCACCCGCCATGAGATCGAGATATCGGTACGGCCATCGCTGCGCGAGGCGGTTGTCACCTCGCCTGTGAGGCGCAGGGGGGAGACGATGGTGTCAGGTTTCAGGCGCCTTGCCAGGGCTTCTTCCAGCGCTGCGGCGAGGGCGCGGTCGCCATCGCCCGGCGCGGGGCTGACCTCGACCGTATAGGGCATGGCGCTTCTGATGCTCATCGGCGCATCAATCGGTGCGCGGGGGGTGTCCGCAGAGGGGTCGATGCTGCCGGTGATCACATCAGCATCAGGGTCGCTGGCGGGCAGGGATGTTGCTGATGCCAGCAGGGGGGTGGCGCCGCGCTGGCGCGCCTCATACCATTTGGCGAGTTTGCCCGCGGCATTTTGCGCGATGAGGCGCAGATCATCCTTCGTGATCGACGCCCAGGGATCGGTTGCCGACCAGGCAGCGGTTTCCGGCAGCACGCTTTCATTCGTGAAGCGATAGAGGCGGTTCCCCTTGATGTCACTCACGTCAATGATGGTGACAACATAAATGCCCATGGCATTGGGGCCAGCCCCGACCGCGCCATGGATCCGGAAGGCTGGACCGTCCTTGGCATGGATCGGCAAATGACGATTGGCTGCTTCCTGCCAGAGCAATTCCGTCAAGGTTGTGGTTTCTTCCGGCGGCAGGCCTTCAATTCTGGAAATGATGAAACCCTGACCCGTCAGTTCGGCCATATCGGTCATGGCGGGTTTTTCAGACCGCGCCTTTTGCGCGGGGCCGGCATCATCGGCGCAGGCGGTCAGCGCGAAAATGCCAAGCGCCATGGCGATGCGGGCATGCCGCGCCCTGACCCGTTGCCGGATAAGGCGATAGGCAGCGTCTTTGTCGCTGGTCGGGGGCGTTGGCTGCACTGGCAATCCTGCATTCAAAATGGAGAGATGCAGTTTAGTGTGATTCGCGCCATTACCCCCCAGACTATGTGTGTCCTAGTCGACATGGCCCAGCGTGATGGCTGAAAGCTGGCGACCATAATCGCTTTCCTGCCGATGCGTTGTGCGCCGAAATGAGAAAAACCGCTTCTCATCGGCATAGGTGCAATGGCCAAGCTGGCTGACAATGCCGATGCCAGCGGCCTCCAGTCGTGATTGTGCATAACCCGGCAGATCAAACATGAAATGATCTTCGCGGGTCGAGGGTTCAAACCATGTCGCGTTTCGGGACGATTGCGCGATCAGGCGGGCATGAAACTCCGGGCCGACTTCATAGGCTGATTTTGAAATGCAGGGCCCGATGGCCGCGACAATATTGCTGCGTGCCGCGCCGAGCGATTGCATGGCGTCGATCGTTGCTTCGAGCACGCCGGTCAGCGCCCCTTTCCAGCCGGCATGAGCGGCGCCGATGACGCGGGCTTGCGCGTCGGCAAAGAGAACCGGCACGCAATCGGCTGTCAGGATACCGAGCGCGATGCCGGGCGTTGCCGTGACCATGGCATCAGCCTGTGGCGCTGTTTCAGGCGTCCAGACGGTATCCGTGATCACGACATCGGGGCTATGCACCTGATGGACGGTCAGCAGTTTTTCCGGTTCCACGCTCAGGGCCGTTGCAATGCGGGCGCGGTTTTCGCGCACGGCTTCGCGATCATCCTGCGAGCCATAGCCGCAATTTTTCGATGCATAAATGCCTTTCGACACGCCGCCCGCGCGGGTGAAGAAGCCGTGCCGGATATGGGAAAGAACGCCAAGGGGCTTTGCACTCAACATGGGCTTTCCTTTCGGTTGTCATAATCCCGGCGGCGTTGCGACACCGCGCGGGGTCAGCCCCAGCACCTTGAACAGGCTGCCCATCTCTTGCCGATCGGTCAACCTTGTCAGCGCGGCGTCTATGTCGGCGGCTTGATCGGGCGTCGCCTTGGCCTTCAGCGTCCTGGCCCGCATTTCAATGCCAAGCTCCATCAGAAAGGCACCCTGCTCGACGGGGCCATGCACAACAGCGCCGCCACGGGCGGCGGCTTCGGCCAATGCCTGAAAATCAACATGCACGGTCAGATCGGCTTCGCCCGGTGCCTCATAGGGATCGGCAAACTGATGCCCGCACAAGGCCTGAAACGTATCGCCTGCTGCACTTTGAACGTGACCATAATCGATGATGAGTGCCGCGCCGCCTTGCCCGGCGAGGCGATTGGCGATTTCCTCGGTGATGGCGCGAGCAGCGGGCGACACTTCAGCTATGGCGCCTATGGGTGCCTGACGCAGACTGGGGGCGAGCAGCGCGTCGCTTGCGATCGGCATGGGCGCCAACACAGGTGTAAAGCGTGGTTCGTCGAGCGTCGCACCCTCGGCGAGCGCGACATGACATTCGCACCAGCCGGCTTGCGTGCGTTGATACTGGCTGACGGGCAGCGCATCGAAAAATTCGTTGGCGACGATGAAAAGCGGGCGCGCGGGCAGGCTCTCGATTGAATGATGCCATGTAGCTTGCGGCATCAGCGCGGCTTGCGCGGCGCGCAGCGTCGGGCTCGTCTCGACGAAATGCACCGCGCAGCTTTCATGCATGCCGGGCACGGCTTTTGTCGCGCGCCAGATGTCGCTCATCAGCGTGCCGCGTCCGGGTCCGAGTTCGGCCAGCACAAAGGGGGCCGGGCGACCTTGCTTGAGCCAGCAGTCTGCCAGCCACAGCCCGATCAGCTCGCCAAACATCTGGCTGATTTCAGGCGCGGTGGTGAAGTCGCCTGCCACACCCAGCGGATCGCGCGTCATGTAATAGCCATAGCGGGGATGGCCGAGCGCCAGCGCCATGTAATGCGACAGCGAAATCGGGCCGGCTTCCTGAATGAGGCCAGCGATATGGCGCGCAAGCGGTGATGTCATTATTTTTTCGGCGTTGCTGATTGTTTGGCCGGTGATTTTGCCATGATGCGGGTGAACCATTGATGCAATGCCGGGGCCAGCCAGACGAGAAGGCCACCAGCAAGGATCATCGGCAATGAAAGCAACATGCCCATGGTCAGCCAGCCGCCATAGAGATAGCCGAGCTGGGCGTCGGGCTCGCGGAAAAACTCAACGAAGGTTCGCGCAAAACCATAGCCCGCAATGAAAGCGCCCATGATGGTGCCGGGACGTTGCAGCGCCCTGGTGTGATGGGTGAGAAGGCGAAGGGCAATGAACAGGACAATGCCCTCCAATGCCGCTTCATAGAGCTGGCTTGGATGGCGCGGTTGGTCGCCCGCACCAGGAAAGATCACGCCCCAGGGCTCCGTCGTGACGCGGCCCCAGAGTTCGGCATTGATGAAATTGGCGATGCGGCCAAAGAACAAGCCGATGGGGGCCGCAGCGCTGGCGAGATCCATCATGGAGAGCGCCACGATGCCGCGCCGCCAGGAGAAGATGGTGAGCGCGACCAGCACGCCGAAGGCGCCGCCGTGAAAGCTCATGCCGCCATGCCAGACGGCGGGAATTTCCAGCGGATGGGCGATGAAGCGCATCGGATCATAGACAAGCACATAGCCGATGCGGCCGCCGAGAATGACGCCAAAGACAGCCCAGAGCAGGGCGTCGTCGATTTCGGTTGCACTGACCGGCGCGGGGCCTTTCCAGAGACGCGACTGGCTGATGAGGCGCAGGATGTAACGCCAGCCAAGCACGAGGCCTGCAATATAGGCGAGCGCATACCAGCGGATGGCAAAGGGCCCGAGATGGATCAGGACCGGATCGATGGCGGGAAAGGGTATTCCTGTCGAGGGCATCGGCACGTTCCGGTGTTGTCTGAGGGGGCGTCAGCGGGCGTTAGTGTGCCTTCCGGCCCCTTGCTGTCAAGTTACGCGGCTGTGACGCGATTTGCCGCGCAAGCGATGGGTCGCCAAGCGCCATGATCGCGTTTATGGTGCTGGCCTGATCCGGAGACAGGCCATGACACAGACGCAAAACCGATTTCTCGACGAACTCGCCAAAATGTTCACCAATGCCGCCGGTGCGGCGCAAGGGGTGCGTACCGAGGTTGAAACCATCATGCGTTCGCAGGCTGAGCGGCTGATTGCCGATCTCGACCTGGTGACGCGCGAGGAGTTTGATGTCATGCGCGACATGGTGCGGCTGGCGCGCGAGGAAAACGAGGCGCTGAAGGCGCGCATTGCGGTTCTGGAAGCGGGTGGGGTTTCCCCTGCGCCAAAGAAGGCTGCGGCCAAAGCGACCTCCGGCAGGTCAAAAAAGAAAGACTGAGCGGCCACCTTTCCACAGCTTTGATCCGATTGCCCACAGGAACCGGCCCGGCGGCGTCCCATTTTGGGTTGCGTCGACTCATGCGATCAGGCACGGTCAAGTTGTGGGTCAGCGTGATATTTCCCACCAGATATTGTGTCCGGGAAACCCGGCAAAGGGCAGACGCTCCAAGCCGGCTTATGAAGATCGGGGTGCAGAATGACCACTTCCCTTCTGGTTGAAGCCGAAGAATTTGACGGCAATCCCCTCGACCTTCTGGAACAAGTCGCTTCCGTCCGGGACTGGATTTTTGAACGCAGCCATGAAGATGAGCTGATGATCTGCGTTTCGGGCGAGTGGCGCGACCATCAGATTTCACTCAACTGGCGCCATGATCTTTCCGGACTTCATGTTGCCTGCACGCTGGATGTGCGCGTGCCGCCGGAAAAGCGTTCCGTCATTCGCCATCTCCTGTCGCTTGCCAATGAACAGCTCTGGAGCGGCCATTTCGACATGTGGTCGGAGGATGGTGTTTTGCTCTATCGCAACAGCCTCCTGCTCTGCGGCGGGGCGGCGGCAACGCCTGAACAATGCGAGGCGCTGTTGCGGCTTGCGGTTGAGGCCTGCGAGCGTTATTTCCCGGCTATCCAGTTTGTGCTCTGGGCGGGTAAAAGCGCAGAAGAGGCCATGGCCGCCGCCATGTTCGACACGCAGGGACATGCTTGATTCCGTCCGGCCTGATGCAATGCAGGCTTGGCGCATATCAAGCCAGCCGCATTGACGGGGAACTGACATGACAATCGCAATCGAGCGTCCGCTGCTGTTGGTTGGTGCGGGCAAAATGGGCGGTGCGCTGCTTGCGGGCTGGCTCGGCAAGGGGCTGGCACCCGCCATGGTGCAATTGCGCGATCCCCAGCCCGGCGAAGATGTCGCCCGCTTGATTGCCGAGCGCGGCATCGCCCTCAACACTTCGATCCGTGATCTCGCGCGGCTGACACCGGGTGTCGTGTTGCTCGCGGTCAAACCGCAGCTCATGGAAGCTGTGCTGCCTGAGCTGCAAATGCTCGTGGCGCCGGAAACACTTTTCCTCTCGATTGCGGCGGGCACGAGCCTGCAACGGCTGAAGGAATTGCTCGGCGCTGATGTTCATGCCGTGCGCGCCATGCCGAACACGCCGGCCGCGATTGGGCGTGGCATCACGGTGGCTTGCGCCAATCCGCTCGTCACCGCCGCGCAAAAGGCGATGGCGGGTAATCTGCTTGCCGCTGTAGGCGATGTTGACTGGGTGGAAAGCGAACCGCTGATTGATGCGGTGACGGCGATTTCGGGCAGCGGCCCGGCCTATGTTTTTTATCTCGTGGAATGTCTGGCGGCGTCGGGCGAAGCGCTCGGGCTTGAGCCTGAGCTGGCGATGCGGCTCGCCCGCGCCACGGTGAGTGGCTCTGGCGAAATGCTCGCCCAGTTTGCCGACGAAGCGGCGACATTGCGAAAGAATGTGACGTCGCCCGGCGGCACGACGGCTGCGGCGCTGGATGTGCTGATGGGCGAGGGCGGTTTGTCCGTGTTGATGCGACGCGCCACCCATGCGGCGCGGGATCGCGCCCGCGAACTTGGGTCCTGACATGCCTGTCATGGATGGACTGACGCTATTTGGACTCTTCGCCGTCAGCGCCATGCTCATCACTTATGCGTTGGAGGACCGCTCGCATTGGTATGTGCTGGGCTTTGCCGGGGCCTGTGCTCTCGGCTCTGCTTATGGCTTTTTGCAAGGGGCCTGGCCTTTTGGCGTGGTCGAGGCGATATGGTCTCTCGTGGCCCTGCGCCGTTGGCGCGGCATCAGACCGGCACATGAATGACAGCGCGAAGGCCGCCCACGGGGCTGCGCGATAGCGTGATGTCGCCGCCATGGCCGCGGGCAATGTCGCGCGCAATGGCGAGACCAAGGCCGGAGCCGCCTTTATCGAGATTGCGGGCGGCATCAAGGCGATAGAAGGGACGGAAGACCTGTTCGAGCTGGTCTTCGGGAATGCCCTCGCCATCATCATCGACAAGTATGTCGATGCCGTCGCCATCGCGGATCGCGCTCACCCAGACATGGGTCGCATATTTGCAGGCATTGTCGATGATGTTCATGGCGCAACGCTTGAAGGCATTGCGGCGGATAACGACAGCGAGATCGCCATGGGTTTCGAGCTTGACGTCATGCCCCTTGCGGTGTTGATCGAGTTTGATCTCGTCGAGCAATTCTTCAAGATCGACCTCCTCGGAGGGTTCGCTGCCATGGCCACGGACAAACTCCAGATAATCGTCGAGCATCTGTTCCATCTCGGCGACATCATTCTTGAGGTCGATGATTTCAGGCCCGTTGCCGAGCATCGCGAGTTGCAGCTTGAAGCGCGTCAGCGGTGTTCGCAGATCGTGGCTCACACCTGACAACATGGCCGTTCGTTGATCGATGTGACGGGCGATGCGGGCGCGCATGTTTTCAAAGGCGATGGCGGCGCGGCGCACTTCGGATGCGCCATGGGGCCGAAAGGCAGGAATGTCGCGGCCCAGGCCGAAACTTTCAGCCGCCTCTGCCAGACGCTCGATCGGTCTTATCTGGTTGCGCAGAAAGAGAACGGCAACCGTGATGAGCACGATGGAGGTGCCTGCCATCCAGACAAGGAAGATATGCGAATTGGCGGCATAGACACGCGAGGCGGGCGCCAGCGTGCGCATGACGCCGCCATTATAAGCGACGCGAATATCAACATAGTCGCGATACTTCGAGGTGTTGATCCAGAAAGGCCGCGCCACCTGTTTGCGCAATTGCTGGCTCAGTGATTTTTCAAGCAGACCGCCGGTGGAAGACGGCGTGTCGGGCAGATGCTCACCGGTCAGAAAGGCCACGGATATTTTCAGGTTCTCATTGGCGCTGGTGGTCAGGCGCATTGCCGTTTTTTCCGTCGGATCGGCCAGATAATCATTCAGCAGCAATGAAATATCGGCAACGGTTGTCGCGGAGAGACGCTCTGTGACGAGTTGCCAATGACGTTCGAGAAAGACGTAAGTCACGACAAGCTGCAACAACACCATCGGCGCGACGATGATGATCAGCGAGCGGGCATAGAGTCCGCTTGGCATTGCTCGCTTGATAAAGGTGAAAGGGTGCAGTGCCAAAAATCGCGTCCAATATCATTGTCCCGCAGGACGGCTTCTTGTTAATCGGGCAACAGCATATAGCCTTCGCCGCGCACTGTCTGGAGATAGACGGGGTTGCGGGGATCATCCTCGATTTTTCGGCGCAGGCGATTGATCTGCACATCGATGGAGCGTTCAGCCGCCTCGTTCTCGCAGAGGTCGAGACGCGAAAGCGACTGGCCGGGATGGGTGGCGAAAATCCGCATGAGCTGGATTTCGCGCGTCGTCAGGCGGATGATTTCATCGCCACGGCGCAATTCCCCGCGCGTCACATTGAAGCTTGTTTCACCCAGCGCGATTTCTTCGCGCGTCGTGTCGCCTGTGCGGGCGCGGCGCAGGATCGTGCCGATGCGCAACAATAATTCACGCGGCTCAAAGGGTTTGGCGAGATAATCATCAACACCGCGCTCAAGTCCCTCAATGCGGTCACCGGATTCACCGCGTGCCGTGAGCATCAGAATGGGTATGTTGGATGTGCGGCGCAATGCGGTGGTGAGTTCAAAGCCGGTTTCGCCGGGCATCATCACATCAAGCACCAGAAGATCGAAGGTGAGGCCCGCCAGACGGGCGCGGGCTTCGGCCGCGCTTTCGGCAATGGTCACGCGGTAGCCATTATCCGTCAGATAGCGTTTGAGCAGTTCGCGAATGCGGCGATCGTCATCGACAACGAGAATATGGGGCGCATCATCGCTGAGCGGCGGTGGCGAGAGCTCCGGGGTCTTGGCTTCAGTCATGATTGGACCCTTTGCCCGGCGCCCGAAGCGGGGTCATGGCAGGCGAGGGCGCGGTAATGCGCTTTTCCACATCAAGCCGGTTTTCCTCGTTCAGCAGAGCCAGCATGACGGAACGCCAGGCGGCCTGTGCGCCGGGGCCTGCCGCTTCGAGTGCGGCGCTCACGCGCTGGCGCTGTGGCTCGGCGAGGCGGTCCTGCAAGGCGCGTCCCGAGGCTGTCAGATAGAGCAGGCGCTGACGGCGATCCTGCCGACCCGTCACTTGCTCGATAAAGCCATCCTCGATCAGTTGCTTGAGCACGCGGGCGAGCGATTGCTTGGTGATGCGCAGAATATTCAGAAGGTCAGCGACGGTGATACCGGGATTTCGTCCGACGAAATGGATGACGCGGTGATGGGCGCGGCCAAAGTCAAACTCGGCCAGAATGGCGTCCGGGTCGCTGATGAAGTCGCGATAGGCGAAGAACAGCAGCTCAATGACCTCGATCAAAGCCTGCTCACCTGCCGGATGTTGGCCGGGGCTCTTAATCTCTGATTTTGTTCGTGTTTTCAATGTTTCCACGCTTTTATGTCAGCCTTGTTGACATATTTTAGTCCGGATGCTACCAGTTGCAAGCTGCTTCAGACAGAATAGCGTCAAAACGTACAGTCGACTCGTCCTTTAGAACATTACAGGATGTTCGCCTGAATAGGCTGTCACCAGCAAATCCCCCCTCAAGAGGGGTCGCAGGGCAGGATGCCGCAAAACCCTGAGCAAGGCGGCAAAACAGGAACAGAGACATGGCAGACATTCCTTTCGATCAGCGTGATGGCTTTATCTGGTATAATGGCGAGTTGGTGCCGTGGGCGGATGCCAAGATCCACGTCCTGACGCATGGTCTGCATTATGCGAGCTGCGTGTTTGAAGGTTGCCGCGCTTATGGTGGCGAGGTTTTCAAGCTGCGTGAGCATTCGGAGCGGCTGGTCAATTCGGCCAGGATCCTTGGCTTCGAGATTCCCTATTCGCTCGATGAAATCGACGCGGCCTGCAATGCGGCGCTGAAAGCCCAGAAGCTCGTTGATGGCTATCTGCGCCCGGTTGCGTGGCGCGGCAGCGAGATGATGGGTGTGAGCGCGCAGAAGAACCGTATCAATTTCGCGGTTGCCGCCTGGGCCTGGCCCTCCTATTTCGATCCTGAGCAGCGCAAGAAAGGCATTCGCCTCGACATCGCGCAGTATAAGCGTCCCTCGCCCGAGACGGCGCCGTCTCACGCCAAGGCGGCAGGTCTCTACATGATCTGCACGATCTCCAAACATGCCGCCGAGAACAAGGGCTATGCCGACGCGCTGATGTATGACTATCGCGGCTACGTGGCCGAAGCGACGGGCGCGAATATTTTCTTCGTGAAAGATGGCGTCATCCATGCACCGACGCCGGATTGCTTCCTCAATGGCATCACGCGCCAGACGGTTGTGGACCTTGCGCGCGCCCGCGGGATGCAGCTTGTCGAGCGTCACATCCTGCCGGATGAACTTTCGACATTCTCGGAATGCTTCATCACCGGCACCGCCGCTGAAGTGACGCCGGTTGGCGAAATCGGCCCGCATCGCTATACGCCAGGCGTCATCACCCAGACGCTGTTTGAAGACTATATGGCGGCGGTTAACCCGGCAGTGAAAGTCGCTGCGCGCGCGTAACCGCCTATTACTTCCCTGCTTCCTTCACCTCTCCCCTTGAGGGAGAGGTCGGAGCGCGACAGCGCTCCGGGTGAGGGGAACCCTTCATCGATAGCACCCCCCACCCAACCCTCCCCCGCAAGGGGGGAGGGCTCAGGTCGTCATCCCGTCCCGCGTCATTGCGAGGCGCGCAGCGCCGTGGCAATCCATCTGTCGGTCTGGATCTTTTGCTTGCAATGACACTCAAGGTGGATCTCGGCACAGGCCGGGGTGACAGCCCCATATTCCTGTCATGCCCGGACTTGATCCGGGCATCCAGGGATACGTGCCTCAGGGTTTGTTGCTCTGGATTGCCGGGTCAAGCCCGGCAATGACA
>Ga0209066_10004928_pt1 | contig 14297 bp, 11 predicted proteins | sample All_14_2_FD_187198 | JGI IMG/M metagenome (GOLD analysis project Ga0209066, IMG submission 187198) | Freshwater microbial communities in response to fracking from Pennsylvania, USA - Allegheny Zone_MetaG_DW_15 (SPAdes) (version 2) ...
CAATCTGCGCGAGCCGGCCACGGCGGCCAACGCCCTGCTGCAGGCCCGCCCGGCCGTTGCGGCCAGGGCGACCGGTCGCTTCCTGATCAACTCGACGGTCGGCCTGGGCGGCCTGTTCGATGTCGCCGGCAAGGGCGGCGTCCCTCAGGAGCCGGCGGACTTCGGCCAGACGCTTGGTCGCTGGGGTGTCGGCCATGGGCCTTACCTCTATCTGCCGGTGATCGGCCCCACCACGGTGCGTGACGGCGTCGGCGGCCTGGTGGGCTATGCCGCCGACCCGGTCAGCCTGGCCACCGGCGGCGTCGACACCGACTTCGCCCAGGCCCGCGCCATCGCCCGCGGCGTCGAGGCGCGCTCGGAGGCCGACGGTCTGCTCACATCGGTGATGACCGACTCCACCGATCCCTACGCCACTGTGCGCGGCGCCTACCTGCAGACCCGCGCCGCGGCCGTCGCCACGGCCCGGGGCGAAGCCGAGGATCTGCCGGATTTCGACGAACCGCCCGCCGAAGAGCTGAACTGACATGCCGCTCGACGCAATCAACCGCCGCCGGCTCATCGCCGGTCTGCTGGCCGGCGCCGCCGGCGCGCCAAGCCTCGCGCACGCGGCGCGCAGCGCCGAGGCCGAGGCCTTCGTGGCCTCTGAGGGTCAGAAGGTGCTCGCCCTGCTCGGGGATCGAAGCCTGTCGGAGGCGGCGCGCCAGAGCCGTCTGTCGGCGAGCATGGACGCGCTGGCCGACTTCAACCGGATTTCAGCCTTCGTGCTCGGCCGTCATGCCAGGACCCTGGCGCCGGCGCAGCGCCAGCGCTTCAACGCGGCCTTTCGCGCCCATGTGCAGCGCGTGTTCCTCAAGCAGCTGGCGGCGTATCGGGGCGGGCAGTTGCGCGTGACCGGCAGCACGGCCCGGTCGCCAACAGACGCGGTGATCAACAGCCTGGTGCGGGTCGGATCGACCGACGAGGCGGTGAACTGGCGCGTGCTCGGCGCGGCGGGCGGCCTGAAGGTCGTCGATGTCCAGGCCAAGGGCGTCTGGCTGGCGATCACGCTGCAGCAGGACTTCGTCTCGACCATCGACAACGCCCGCGGAGACGTCGAGGTGCTGATCCGCAAGCTCGAGAGTGGCGGCAGGGGTTAGGAGGGCGAAGCGATGCGCGACAACTGGATCGAGCCGCTGGTGGGCGCCGTCGTGCTGGTCGGGGCGGGGGCCTTTCTGACCTATCTGCTCATCGCGGGCGATGCGCGGCCGGCGCCGGACGGCTATAGCCTGACCGCGCGCTTCGGCCAGGTCGGCGGTCTGCGCGAGGGCGACGACGTCCGGGTCGCGGGGGTCAAGGTTGGTCGGGTCGAGCGCATCGCCCTGCAGCCCGACACCTACCTGGCGGTGGCCCACCTCGAGATCGCGCCACAGACCCGCCTGCCGCAGGACTCCACGGCGCGCGTCACGAGCGACGGCCTGCTCGGCGGCGCGCACGTGGCGATCGAGCCGGGCGCCGACACGGCGATGCTGAAGGCCGGCGGCGAGATCGAGAACACCCAGGGCGCGGTCGATCTGTTCGGCCTGATCGGTCAGTTCATCAACAAGCCCGCCGCGCCGTCCGAGCCGGCGATCTGACGCGCCCCATGCCGCTGCAGGCCGCCCTCGTCCCGTTCACCGTCGTCGGACGCCTCGTCATGGGGGTGTGCGCGATCGTTGGCGCGCTGAGCCTGTTCGTCGGGCGAACCCTGCTCGCCTGCTTCACGCCGCGCTGGCATGGCGGACAGATCGCGCGCCAGGCCGTGTCGATCGGCTTCCTGTCCCTGCCGGTGGTCGGCCTGACGGCGGTGTTCACCGGCGCGGCCCTGGCCCTGAACATCTATACCGGCGGCGGCCGCTTCAACGCCGAGCAGATCGTACCGCAGATCGTTGCCCTGGGCATCACCCGCGAGTTGGCGCCCGTGCTGGTGGCGCTGATGCTGTCCGGCCGCGTCGCCACGACGATCGCGGCCGAAATCGGCGCCATGCGCGCCACCGAACAGATCGATGCGATGCGGACGCTGTCCACAGATCCCTTTCGCTTTCTGGTGGCGCCGCGCGTTCTCGCCGGAGTGGCGACCCTGCCCCTGCTGACCAGCGTCGCGGACATCGTGGGCATCGGCGGCGGCTGGCTGGTGTCGACCCTGTCGCTGGGTTTCAATCCGGAGGCCTATGCGCGCTCGACCGTCGCCTTCCTCGAGGCCTGGGATATTCAGTCCGGTCTGATCAAGGCGGCGGTGTTCGGCTTCATCGTGACGGCGATGGGCGCCTTTCACGGCTATCGGGCGACCGGCGGCGCGCGCGGGGTGGGGCATGCTGCCACACAGGCCATGGTCTGGTCCGGCGTGCTGATATTCGCCACCGACTACCTGATGACCAGCTGGTTCACCCAGACATGAGCCCGGCGGCGCCCGAGCTGGAGTGGCGCGGCGTCCGCAAGGTTCTTGGCGGCCGGCCGGTGCTGGACGGCCTGGACCTGTCGCTCGTCGCGGGGCGCTCGCTGGTGATCATCGGCGGCTCCGGTCAGGGCAAGTCGGTGACCCTGAAGCTGGCGCTCGGCCTGATGCGGCCCGACGCCGGGACCGTGCTGTTCCGGGGGCGACCGCTGCCTGGGCTGTTCAACCGACGACAGTCCGTATTGTATCGCCAGTCCGGCGTCCTGTTTCAGGGTTCGGCCCTGTTCGACAGCCTGAGGGTCTGGGAGATCGTGTCCTTCCGCCTGCTGCACGCCGACCGTTGGCCCCGGGTTCGCGCTCGCGAAGCGGCGATCGAGGCCCTGGCGCAGGTCCAGCTTGGGCGCGAGGTGGCCGACCTGTTTCCGTCCGAACTGTCAGGGGGCATGCAGAAGCGGGTCGGACTGGCGCGGGCGATCGTCGGCGCGCCCAGGGTCCTGTTCTTCGACGAGCCGACAACCGGTCTCGATCCGATCACCGCCGCGAGCATCAATCGCCTCATCGCCGATCAGGTCAGGCGGCTGGGCTGCACCGCCGTCACCATTACCCACGACCTGGTCTCGGCCCGAACCATCGCCGACGAGATCGCGCTGCTCGACGGAGGGCGCATCGCCTGGCGGGGCGACCGCGCTGACCTCGACGCGACGGATGACCACCGGGTGCGATCCATGGTCGAAGCGAGCCTGCCGCCGCGCTGACCGGCCGCCGGGGCGCTGATGGAGTTTCAGCGAGGCCGCTTGGGGGCGCCTCGTCAGGTCGATGACCTCAAGCGAACCGGAGACAGGTTGAGGCTAGCCTGGCTCGACCGCCAGACAGTCAGCGCAGCGCGTCCATTCGCAGGGATGTCCGCGCAAAGTCCGGGACACAGCCGGGGTTCAGCCCAGCCAAACCATCATCTCCCTCCTTCTCCTGGGCATCCAACGGGCCTTTCGGGCTGCAATTTTCACGTCAGTCTCCGCCTCTGGAAAGACGTGACGGCTTCCCTGGTTTCGCCGAGGCATGCCGCCGTCAGCCGCATCGAAGGCCCCTCGCCTCTAGCCGCCCGGGTGCAGCCCCGGCGCTTCCTGGCCTGTGCGGGCGACATATTCGGTGTAGCCGCCGCCGTACTGGTGGGGCCCCTCCGGGGTCAGCTCCAGCACGCGGTTCGACAGAGCCCCCAGGAAATGGCGGTCGTGCGAGACGAAGAGCATCGTACCCTCGAAGTCCGCCAGGGCCGCGACCAGCATCTCCTTGGTCGCCATGTCGAGGTGGTTGGTCGGCTCGTCGAGCACCAGAAGGTTGGGCGGATCGAACAGCATCCTGGCCATGACCAGCCGCGCCTTCTCGCCGCCGGACAGGACGCGGCAGGGCTTTTCGACATCGTCGCCGGAGAAGCCGAAGCACCCCGCCAGGGTGCGCAGCGCGCCCTGGCCGGCCTGCGGGAAGGCCCCGGTCAGGGATTCGAAGATCGTGTCCTCGCCGTCCAGCAGATCCATGGAGTGCTGGGCGAAGTAGCCCATCCTGACGCTGGCGCCGATGCTGACCGTGCCCCGGTCGGGCGCGGTGGCGCCGGCCACGAGCTTCAGCAGCGTCGACTTGCCGGCCCCGTTGGCGCCGAGGACGCACCAGCGCTCCTTGCGGCGCACCAGGAAGTCGAGGCCCTCATAGATCGACTGGGCGCCGTAGCCCTTGTGGACATCGCGCAGGTTGATCACGTCGTCACCCGACCGCGGCGGGCTCTGGAAGTCGAACTGGACCGTCTGGCGTCGGCGCGGCGCCTCGACACGTTCGATCTTGTCGAGCTTCTTGACCCGGCTCTGGACCTGGGCGGCGTGCGAGGCGCGCGCCTTGAACTTCTCGATGAACTTGATTTCCTTGGCCAGCATGGCCTGCTGGCGCTCGTACTGCGCCTGACGCTGCGCCTCGCCGAGCGCGCGCTGCTGGTCGTAGAAGTCGAGGTCGCCCGAGTAGGTGATCAGCGAGCCGCCGTCGATCTCCACCACCTTGCCGATGATGCGGTTCATGAAGGCGCGGTCGTGCGAGGTCATCAGCAGCGCGCCGTCGTAGGTCTTCAGAAACGCCTCGAGCCAGATCAGGCTTTCCAGGTCCAGGTGGTTGCTGGGTTCGTCCAGCAGCATGCCGTCGGGCCGCATCAACAGGATGCGGGCCAACGCCACGCGCATCTTCCACCCGCCCGACAGCAGGCCGACGTCGCTGTCCATGCGCTCCTGACTGAAGCTCAGGCCGGCCAGCACCTCGCGCGCCCGGGCTTCGAGTGCATAGCCGTCCAGCTCCTGGAAGCGCTCCAGCACCTCGCCGTAGCGCTCCATGACGGCGTCCAGCCGGTCGGCCTGGTCGGGGTCGACCATGGCGGCCTCAAGCGTCGACATCTCGGCGGCGAGGGCGCTGACGGGGCCGACGCCATCCATGACGGCGGCGACCGCGCTCTGGCCGGACATCTCGCCGACATCCTGGCTGAAGTAGCCAATCGTCATGCCCGGATCGATCACGACCAGCCCATCGTCGGGCTCTTCCCGACCGGTGATCATGCGGAAGATCGTCGTCTTGCCGGCGCCGTTCGGCCCGACCAGTCCGACCTTCTCGCCCTTCTGGACGCTCATCGACGCCTCGATGAACAGGATCTGGTGGCCGTTCTGCTTGGTGATGTTGTCGAGGCGGATCATGGGGCGGTCTGCTAGCCCGGGCGCGGGGCGAACGCCAGCCTTGGGACCTCCGACGACCCCCGTCGCCAGACAAAGCTCGCGGTCACGCGTCGCGCGGCCTTGTCAGAGGCTCAGTTTCTCGAAGTAGCCGGTCAGCTCCAGGTAGCCCCGGGCGGCGCCGTCCGACACCGCGCCTTCCCAGTAGACCGGGCCGCCGCCGGCGCGGCTGTCCAGTTCCTGGTCGTCGAAAAGCGGTTTGAGCGTCAGGGTGCGCTCGCCTTCCGGCAGCCGCACCGTGATCGCCTGTTCCACTGGATAGAGCGCCCTGGTGCGGGGTGACCGCCAGCGCCGCAGGGTGCGGAAGCTGACATCGCCGGGGCCAAGCGTGGTCAGCCGGCCATCGGCCCGCCGCCAGGATCCGCCGGCCCAGACCGGCTGTCCGGCGGCGTCCCGGACCTGGAAGGCGGTCAGGGCCGCGCCGTCCGGCAGGTTGATCCCGGCCCAGTCCCAGCCAACGGCGGTCGGGTCCAGCAAGGTCGAGGACCATTCGCGGTCCAGCCAGGCCCTGCCGGTGACCTTCTGCGCCTTGCCGCCCCGGGTGACCGTGCCGCTGACCGCCATCTGCGGCAGGCTGTAGTAGTAGCTGGCCTGGCCCGCCGCGGGGCCCTTGCGGCTGAAGCCCGCCTGTCCCTGCAGCAGCGGCGGCTGGGTGGGGGCGAAGATCAGGTCCAGGGCGAAGTCCGCGCCGCCCGCCCGGGTTCGCCAGCGGTCGTCGCCGCCCCGGCGAAGCGACCAGTCATCGATAACCACCCTGCCGTCGGTCTCCGAGGCCTCGGCAAGGCCAAAGCCCGCCCGGGCGACGCGCTGATCGTGCAGCAACCGACCGACCGCCGGATCGGCCAGGGCCGCGTGGGCGAACAGCACCTGGCGCGCGGCGAAGGCGCTGGGGTTGGCCTGGTCGACATCGGGCCGGGTGCGGAAGAAGGTGACCTGGAAGCCCATGGGCTTGCCGTCCCCGGTCTGCACCCAGCCGGTCACATACCACCACTCTGTGCGGAAGGCCGGGTGGGCGCCGTGATCGCGCGGAAAGGCGAGGGGCGCTCCGGCGGTCACCGGCGCATAGACCGGCGCCACCCGCACATCGCCGCCCGCCGCGGCGAGCAGGACGGCCGCCAGCAGCAGCCCGGCCGTTCGCAGCATCACCCGCATCACCAGTCCTCCCGCACGGCCCGGACCGCGTCCATCGACAGCGCCCGTCGTCCGGCCAGCAAGGCGGCGCCGGCCGAGGCGCTGATCAACGCGGCTGTCACCACGGCGAACACGACCCAGGGCAACCGGGTCTCCATGGTCCAGTGGAAGGACTGGGGATTGATCACGTGGATCAGCACCTGGCTCATCACCAGTCCCAGGGTCAGGCCGGCCGTGACGCCGACGGCGCCCAGCAGCGCGCCCTCCTGCGCCAGCATGGCGGTGATCTGGCCGCGTCGAACCCCGATATGGCGCAGCATCCCGAACTCCTTGGTCCGGGCCAGAGTCTGGGCCGAGACGGTCGCCGCCACGCCGGCGAGGCCGACCAGGATGGCCACCAGCTCCAGCACGTAGGTGATGGCGAAGCTGCGATCAAACAGGCCAAGGGCGATGGCGCGGATTTCCCCGGGCCGGGCGAACTGCGCTCGGGCCGCCAGATCGGGCGGCAGAGCGGCCCTCAGGGCGGCGGTGACGGCGGCGATGTCCGCGCCGGGCTCCAAGGCGATGGACGCCTCGGCGCGCCGGTCGTCCCCGGTCAGCCGGCTGTAGTCCTCGCTGGTCAGGACCACGGCCCCGTTCTGGCGGGCGTAGTCGCGCCACAGTCCGGCGACGAACACCCGCTGGCCGCCGGCGATGGGCAGCGTCATCCAGTCGCCGGCCCGCTTGCCGTGAATCCAGGCCGCCGGCTCCGACAGCCAGACCGGCGTCGCGCCGGCCGGGATGGGGCGCGGGGCGCCGATCATCGGCAGTCGGGCCCCGGGGTCCTCGCGGCGGATCGGCTGGGCCACGAGGGCCACGGACGGCGTCTCAGGGCTGAGCCGCAGCGGCCGAGAGCGGGTGAAGGTCACCGACGCCACACCGGGCGCGGTCGCCAGCCGGGCCTGTCCGGCCGGGTCGAGACCCTCTGAACCGGTGGGTTCGGCAAGCCGCATGTAGAGATCGTCCGGCAGTACCTGGCCCAGCCAGTCGTCCACCGAACCACGGAAGCTGGAGACCATCACCGCCATGGCGATCATCAGGCTGGTGGAGGCGACGATGCCGCACAGGGCGACCGCCGCCTGCGACGGCGCGCCCCAGAGCCTGCGAACGGCCAGTTCCGTCGAGGGCGCGGCGAACCGGGCGCCCTGAAGCGGCGACAGCAGGGCGCGCGCCAGCCAGGGCATGGCCGTCACGCCGCCGGCCAGCAGCAACGCCATGGCGGCATAGCCCAGGATCGGCAGCCCGCCGATGGCCGGCCCGAAGGCGCAGGCGCCGCCGGCCAGCAGCAGCCCCAGGGCCGGGCCGATGGCGGGCCGGGTCGAGGGATCGACCGCGTCGCCGGCGTTCTTGAGGGCCACGGCCGGCTGGGCTCGTGACGCTTCGCGCGCCGGCAGCAGGCTGCCGCCGATGGCGCACAGCAGACCCAGTCCAAAGAACACCACCGCCGCCACCGGCGCGAAGACCAGGACCGGCTGGCCGCCGCTAAAATAGCCGCCGCCCAGGTCGCCGCCCAGCAGCCGCAGGGCGGTGTCGGCCAGCAGCACGCCCAGGCCCAGGCCCATCAGGGCGCCTACCGCCCCCACCACGGCGCCTTCGATCAGCACCTGGACCAGCAGCGCGTCGCGGCGCGTTCCCAGCACCCGCAGCAGGGCGAACTGCGAGCGCCGCCGCGCGACCGACAGGGACTGGGCCGAGAACACCAGGAAGCCGCCGGTCAGCAGCGCCATCAGGGCCAGCATGTTGAGATTGACCCGATAGGCCCGGGACAGGCTGTCGCTGCGCCGCGACTGGCTCTCGCGGGTCACCAGTTCGGCCTCGGGCGGCAGGATCCTGGCGATGGCGGCCTCGACCGCGCCGCGATCGGCCCCCGCGGCCAGCTTCAGGTCCACCCGCTGCAGCCGGCCCAGCTGGCCGAAGCGCCACTGGACGGCGGCGATGTCCATGACCGCGATCCGCCGGCCTTCCGCCACGCCGGGCAGGGTCCCGGCCACGGTGACGGGGACGGTGCGCCCGGCCGCCGACAGCGACAGAACCGCGCCCCGGGCCCCGGCCTCGCGCCCGCCCGGCCCAGCCTCGACGGCCTGGCGCAGGGTCGGCGACAGGAAGACCGCCATCTCGTCGAACACCGCCCCGGCGTCGCCAAGACCGCTGCCGCCGCCCGAGGCGCCTTGCGGCGCGGGGTCCGGCCGGCCGAGCAGGCCGGGCGTCACGGCGGCGGCGCGGAAGATGTCGAGGCCAATCAGGGTCAGGCCCTGACTGTCGCCGGGGATGGCGGCGGTCAGCTGCACCACGGGACTGGCCCGCGCCACCCCGGCGACGCGCGCCAGCCGGGGGTAGAGAGCCTCGTCGAATCCCGCCGGTGACACCGAGGCCACCTGCAGATCAGCGTCGCCATTAACCGCCGCGATGGCCCGGGAAAACTCGGTCAGGGCGGAGGCGTTGATCAGATGGACGCCGAATCCGAGCGCCACGCCCACCGCGATGGCGATGGCGGCCGTCGCCACCCGCACAGGCTGGGTGCGCCACTCGCCCAGGATCAGCCAGATCATGGCCGGCAGGCTGATCCTGCCCGAACGCCTGGCGCTCATGCGGCCGCGCCCGTCGGCGGATCTATAGGGACCAGCCCGTCGTGGGTCAGGCGCAGAGCCCGATCGGCGGCGGCCGCCGCCTTCTCCGAATGGGTGACGATGAGGGCCGCGGCGCCCGCCTGCCGCACCTGGGCGGTGAGCAGGCCCAGAATCCGGTCGGCGGTCTCCGGGTCGAGGTTGCCGGTCGGCTCATCGGCGAGGATCAGGGCAGGGCGATGGATCAGGGCGCGGGCGATGGCGACCCGCTGCAGCTCGCCGCCGGACAGCTGGCGCGGATAGTCGCCGCCTCTGCCGGGCAGGCCGACATCGGCCAGCATGGCCTCGGCCCGCCGGGTGGCCTCGGCCGGATCGCCATGGCCCAGCACCAGCGGCAGGGCCACGTTGCGGGCCAGGGTCAGGTGGGGCAGCACGTGAAAGGCCTGGAACACGAAGCCGATGCGGTCGCGGCGCAACAGGGTGGCCCCGTCATCGTCCAAGGCGGAAAGCATGGTCCCGCCAATGCTGACGGTTCCGGCGTCGGCCTGGTCCAGGCCGGCGACCACGTTCAGCAGCGTCGACTTGCCGACCCCCGACTCGCCCATGATCGCCACCAGCTCACCCCGGGCGATGTCCAGGTCCAGGCCGGAGAACAGCACCCTTCCGCCGGGCAGGGATCGGCTGAGACCGCGGATGGAGAGCATCGCGGCGTCGACGGGCTGGGACGAGGGCGGCTGGGGCATGCCTGAGTCTGTAGGGCGCGGAGGGCGGTCCGGACAGTCCCCCGCGCCAAAGAACGTCGCGTTGCGGGGCGGAACGGGTCAGGCGGCACCCAGCGCGGCAGGCCTCCCGAGGCGGAGAGCAGCAGAGCTCCGACGGCTCCCACCGCCAGGCCGTAGACTATACGTCGTCCCCGGCCGGGGCGCTTGACTGGCGGCGGCGCCAGGCGCTGGGGGTTTCACCAGTGTGGCGGCGGAAGAAGCGGGTAAAGATCGCCGGATCGGCGTAGCCGAGGGCCAGGGCGATGTCGCCGAGCCGGGCGTCCGAATGACGGATGAGCCGACGGGCCAGGGCGATGCGAACCTCCTCGACCAGGCCGCGGAACGACCGACCCTCCAGGGCGAGGCGGCGCTGGAGCGTGCGGGGCGACACCCCAAGCTCGGCCGCCACGCCAGCTTCGCCCCGCCAGCCTTCGCCGAGGCCACGCCATATGCGGTCCCGCACCCGATCCGCCAGACCGACCGCCGTCGATCCCACCCGCCCGGCCAGGTGTTCGAAGAGCAACCGGTTGAGCGCGAGATTGGCGTGGGCCACGGGCCGTTCCAGCAACTCGGCCCTGAAGACCACCGCCATGGTTTCCTGGCCGAACAGGACCGGTGCGCCGAAAAAGGTCTCGTACGCCGCTGCGGACCGGGGGCGACGGCGGGCGAGGTAGACGGCGTCCGGCGACCAGTCCGGCCGGGACAGGCCGCGAAGCAGCACGACCGCCGCGCCGGCCAGGTGATCGAGCTGCTGTTCGAGGGCGGGCGGATCGGCCAGCACCACCTGGCCGACCAGCATCGCCTCGTCCCGGTCGCGTTCGACGCTCGCCCGGACGCCGCCATCCTGCAGATGGGGCAGCAGACGCAGGAGCTGCGCCAGCGCGTCGCCGACGCACGGCGCGCTGGCGAGCAAGGGTGCCAGATCGCCGAAGGCGTCCATCGTCCGGCGCCGGGCCAGCGTCAGGCCGAAGTCCTCGCGCCCGGTCAGTCCGGACGCGAGACCCAGCGCCGACTGAAAGGCGTGAGGGTGCAGGCGGTTCTCCCCGGTATCGGCAGGGTCGAAGCCGACCGCCGCCATGACGGGCGCGGGATCGTGGCCGAGCTCGGCGACGAGTCCGGCGATCGCGCTGAGCGCGGCGCTGCGGGGACGAAGACGCATGGCGCGAAAAGTCAAATCGATCCTCACGACCGGGGTCAAGACTAACATCGCAAACGACCCGGCCAGACAGGGTCGATCGGAGGAGCCCCATGACCCATTCCCGTCCGCCCGAAGCACAGCGCCGCCGCCGGGCCGCGCTGATGGTCGGCGTCGCGATCGCCGTTGCCCTGCCGCTGACCTCCGCCCTCGGCCAGCCTTCGCCGCCCCCGGCGGCGACCGCGGCCGCCGACGCCGCCGCGCGCGAGGAGCTGGCCTACGCCTATGCGCTTCAGGCCTACGTCTTCACCTTCCCCCTCATTGTCACCGAACGCGAGCGGCTGCGCCGGGAGCGCCTTGCCGAGCCCGTCGCGGGCGAGCCGGCGGCCCCGATCAACCAGCTCGGACATATGACGCGGCTGGCCAGCGCCAGCGGCGACCTGCCCTACAGCCCCAACAACGACACGGTCTACACCGGTATCGCGCTCGATCTGAGCATGGGGCCGATCGTCCTGCGCATGCCCGCGATTACGGACCGCTACGTGTCCGTCCAGATCGCCGACGCCTATATCGAGAACCAGCCGTACCTGTATTCGACGCGGGTCAACGGCGGTCAGGCGCTGGACATCGCCTTCGTCGGTCCTGGCTGGCAGGGCGAGCTGCCGAACGGCGTGGCCGTGGCGCGGATGCCCACCAACCTGACTTCCGTGGCGGTCCGCATCGCCGTGCATGGCCAGGCCGACCTTCCCGCCGTTCGCCGCTACCAGGCGGCGATGTCGCTGACGGCGCTCGCCGACTGGCGCGACGGCCCAAGCGGCATGGCTCCGCCGGCGCCGGCGGTTCGCGCGCGGAATTCCTACGAGGGTGACTTCGCCTATTTCCGGCTGGTCGCCGACCTGATGACCGAGAATCCGCCGCCCGCGAAGCACGTCGGCATGTTGGCGATGATGCGCCGCATCGGCCTCGTTCCCGGAAAGCCGTTTGACCCCGCCAGGCTCGATCCGGCGACGCGGGCGGGCGTGCTGCGAGCCGAGAGGGCGGGGCCGCAGGTGATAGACCTGATCCGGCGGACGCGCGGAACGCCAACCGCAACCGGCTGGACCGCGAACCGGGCGGCCCTGGCCAACGATTTCGACTATCCCACCCGCGCGGGCAACGCGCTGGTCGGGCTAATGGGCAATGATCCGGAGGAAGCCCTCTACTTCAACAACTTCTTCGCGGCCGACGGGCAGGCGCTGAAGGGCGGCAGGGCCTATCGCCTGCACTTCAAGGCGACCGACATTCCGCGGACCGACACCCTCGGCTTCTGGTCGCTCACCCTCTACGACGCGCAGCGCTTCCAGTTCATCGGCAACCCGCTGGACCGCTACGCCCTTGGCAGCCGCGACGACCTGGTCCGCAACCCCGACGGCTCGGTGGACATCTACGTCCAGCCCACGGCCCCGGGCGGCGCGCGCAACCGCAACTGGCTGCCGTCGCCGGCCAGCGGCGACTTCAAGCTGACGATGCGGATCTATATGCCGACGGCCGACCTGGTGACGGCCTACCGGGAGTCGAGCCTGCTGGTCCCGCCCATCGAGCCGGTGAACTGACGTCGCCGCGGCCCGTCTCATGGCGGGCCGCAGCTCCGTGCTTCCGATGTGGACCCGGCCGCATCATCGGCGGCCAAGGCCCCGGGGATCACCAACGAACCCGCGACAGCGCTGCTCCGCCAAAGTTCGAGGTTCGTCATGTCGTTGCGTCGGCGTTGCGGAAATACCCCTGGAGCCTCGCCCTCGTCGCCTTGCCGAGACGAGTCAGCCTCAACCTGCCCCGCCTCCAGTCAGTCCGGGCGATCGCGCTCCGTGCGGGAGGCGGTGACCATCTCAGGGCAAGCGGGCGCCGCGCCCGGTCAGCCGCCCGGGCGCTCCGCGAGACGGGCGAGGTTGGCTTCGTGGCTGGCCCGCGTGATGCGGAAGAAGGTCAGGGCGCCGATGGCGACGAGATAGGTCGCCGCCAGCGCCGGAATGTAGGTCAGACCCAGGTTGCGGATCACCTCCTCGCCGACCTCGCCGGGCTTGGCGTTATCCGGAAAGCCGATGGCGAGCAGCACCATGCTCGAGGCGAAGATGCCCACGCCGGAGACGGCCTTGGCCACGAAGATGTTGGCCGCGAAGAACAGCCCTTCCGACCGACGGCCGTTCTTCACCTCCGTCTCCTCGACCACGTCGGCGATCATCGAGGAGTGCAGCACCGCGGCGATGCTGGCGAAGGTGACCGAGACCATGGCCTGGACCCAGAGGAGCGGCAGGAGGGCGGGATGCCCGTTCTCCGGAAACAGACCCAGCAGCCGCAGGATGATGGGCGCGGTGCCGATGCCGAAGGCCAGCACCTTGCTGAGAATGGCGGCGTTGCGCTTGCCCAGGGCCTTCGAAAGCGGCGTCGCCAGGGTGACCGCCGCCGCCGAGGAGATGAACTGGGCGAAGACGAAGAAGGAGATCTGCGCTGCGCCCAGCCCCCAGAAGAAGGTGTTGAAGTAGAGGTTCAGCGCCACGGTCAGGCCGTAGCTCATGGCGTTGAAGATGCCCGAGATCATCAGCGGGGCCAGCGAGCGATTGGTCACCGCCTCGAAGATTTCCCGAAAAGTCTGGCCGACCGACAACGCTCTCACCGGCGGCTTGCGGAGCCGGGGAATCTCCCTGTGGGTGCCGAGCGCCGACGCCAGGATTACGATCAGCATCACCGCCGCCGAGGTGACGCCATAGAGGGTGTAGCCGGCCGGGTTCAGCTGGGCGGTGGCGTACTCTGCGCTCGGCTTGAGGAAGACCTGGAAGGTCAGCAGCGTCATGATCAGCGCGCCGTACCAGATGAACAGGGCGCGGAACGCCATCAGCTTGGTGCGGCCGTGGTAGTCGCTGGTCAGCTCCGGCGCGAGGGCGGCGCTGGGGATCTCGAACATCGCCAGGAAGGTCCGCACCAGCAGGGCGGTGAACACGAGGTAGGCGAAGAGCGCGTTCTCGGACCAGCCGCTCGGCGGCATCCAGATCATCAGGTAGGTGACCGCCACCGGGATGGCGGACAGGTACATGAACGGGTGTCGGCGCCCCCAGCGGGAATGGAGGTTGTCCGACAGCTGGCCGATCAGCGGATCGATCATCGCGTCGATGACCAAGGCGATCATGATCGCCAGCCCGACCTTGGCGGCCGGCAGCCCGACCACCTGATTGTAGTAGATCAGCAGCAGGTACGAGAACCCGTTGTCCTTCAGCCCCAGCGCGACGCCGCCCAGGCCGTAGAAAAACCGGGTCGATCTGCGCAGAGGAACCTCTGCGACGGCGGCGGAAGAGTCGGTCATTCGCATTCCTGGTCGGCGCCGCGGCCGTGATGGCCGCCTGGGGTCGGGCTGGGGAGGGTCAGGGCGCCTTGCGGCCGTGGGTGATCAGCCCGACCGGGTTCAGATGCGTGTTCGGGGGATAGCGGCGCAGCGCCTCCTCGATCGGCTCGGTGCCCCAGCCCGGGCGG
>Ga0209066_10004929_pt1 | contig 14297 bp, 10 predicted proteins | sample All_14_2_FD_187198 | JGI IMG/M metagenome (GOLD analysis project Ga0209066, IMG submission 187198) | Freshwater microbial communities in response to fracking from Pennsylvania, USA - Allegheny Zone_MetaG_DW_15 (SPAdes) (version 2) ...
CGGGGCGGTCTTGTTGTAATGGGCCTTCCAGTTCGCGTCATTATTGTATTGGTCGGTAAGAAAATACCGGTCCGGAAATTCCCTGACCAGGGCATAGGACTTCTCGATGGCCCCGTCGGTGGCCCGTTTGGCCGGGGTCAGCAGAATCTCGGCGCCGTAGGCCTGCATGATCTTGCGCCGTTCAATGGAGGCCGATTCCGGCATGACCAGGACGCACCGGTATCCCTTGGCGGCACAGACCATGGCTAGGCCGATCCCGGTGTTGCCGCTGGTTGCCTCGAGTACGATCTTGTCTTTGGTCAGTTCGCCGCTCGCCTCCCCCGCCTCGATCATCGACAAGGCAATCCTCTCCTTGATTGATCCGCCGGGGTTGCTCGACTCGATTTTGCCGTAAATGGAAACCGAATCACTGAGAAAGAGACGGTTGATGCGGACGATGGGCGTATTGCCGATTGCTTCGAGAATAGTAGAGTAAGGCATTTTCCAACCATGAAAAAACGATAAGAGCCGAAAGACGGGGTCTTGCGGCCGGATCCATCCGACCTGAACCGCCGGACTGTGCCAACGAAGATAGCGCTTTCCGGTCAGCGGTCAAGTCAATTCTTCAGGGGCCCGGCGAACCTATTTCCGGCAGCAGGCCCGGACCAGATACCAGAATCTGAACAGCGCCTCCCGGCATTGCTCATCGTCGATAAACGAGATCCGGCCCCTGAAAGCCGTGACCTCCGCCGGCGGCGGCGGCACAAACCGCACGGGGGCCTCCGGCTGCTCTGCGGCCGGATTTTTCCCCTCGGGCAGGACGTACTTGATGTCCTCGATCCGCGATTTCGTCATCGTCGCATTGATCGCTTCCAGCAGCTGGTATTTCTGAAAGCGCAGCTGCTGCAACCAGGCCGAATTTTCCACCTCGAGCCACAGGACCCCGCGCCTGATCTTCAGCGGCCGGCAGTGTTCCGCCGTTTCCGGATCGACGATCGTTCCCCAGTTGCCGAACACGGAATGGAGATCGAGCTGGATCTCCCACCCGTTCTGGCGGACCAGGCGGGGCAGTATGGCGGCGACGGCTGGTTGGCTATTTTTTTTGATCGGCGGCATTGCTCCTCTTCATCACCGGTTCCCTTCCCCTTCATTTACCGGCAAAACCGGAGATTGGCAACCCTGACCGGCGCCCAACAACGACAATGGCCCGCATATCATCACGACATGCGGGCCAGGTGCGGCGGACCAGAAGAACTTCAGAAAATATCAGTACACCGAGAGATACTCCCGGAGTTCCCAATCGGTAACGGCAATCCTGAAACTGTCCCACTCCTTCTCTTTGGCGGCGATATATTTTTCATAGATGTGGTCGCCAAGGGTCGTCCGGGCGATCGGATTGGCCTTCAACTCCTCGATCGCCTCTTTCAGGCTGCCCGGCATGACGGCGATTTTCTCCTCCTCCATCTCGGCGGCACTCATCTTGAAGATGTCCTTCTTGACCTCGGGCGGCGGGACGAGATTGTTTTTGACGCCATCGAGCCCGGCGTTCAGCATCATCGCGAAGGCGAGATAGGGGTTACAGGTCGGATCCGGGCAGCGGATCTCGGTCCGGGTCGAGATACCGCGGGAGGCCGGGATGCGGATCAGGGCCGAGCGGTTGGAGGCCGACCAGGCGGCATATACCGGCGCCTCATAGCCGGGGACCAGCCGCTTGTAGGAGTTGACCAGCGGATTGGTGACAGCGGCAAAACCGCGCGCGCCCTTCAGGGCCCCGGCGATGTAGGCATAAGCGACTTTGGACAGCTTCAGCGGGTCGCTCTCGTCGAAGAAGGCGTTGGTGCCGTCGAGATTGAAGAGCGACTGGTTGGTGTGCATCCCCGAGCCGTTGATGCCGAAGATCGGCTTCGGCATGAAGGTGGCGTGGAGGTTGTACTTCTGGGCGATTGACTTGACAACCCACTTGAAGGTGACGGTGTTGTCGGCGGCGGTCAGGGCATCGGCATACTTGAAGTTGATCTCGTGCTGGCCCTCGGCGACCTCATGATGCGAGGCCTCGATCTCGAAACCCATCTGCTCGAGGGTCTCGATGATCTCACGGCGGCAGTCGTTGGCCTTATCCTCCGGATCAAGGGAAAAATACCCGGCGACATCGCTGGTCACCGTCGTCGGCAATCCTTTCTCATCCTGCTCGAAAAGGAAGAACTCGGCCTCGGTCCCGACATTCATGGTGTACCCGAGTTCTTTGGCCTCGGCCAGCACCCGCTTGAGGTTGACCCGAGGACAGCCTTCGAACGGGGTATTGTCATGCTTGTAGACATCGCAGATGATCCGGGCGGCGGCGACACCGTTCCGGCTGCGCCAGGGCAGCACGGCGAAGGTGTTGTAATCGGGCTTGAGATACATGTCCGACTCGTTGATGCGGACAAAGCCGTCGATCGACGAGCCGTCGAACATGATATTGCCGTCAAGGGCCTTGCCGATCTGGCTCTTGGGCAGGGCGACATTCTTCATGAAGCCGAAGATGTCGACGAACTGGAGGCGAAAAAAATGAATATTCTCGTCCTCGATGATCTCCAGTATTTCGTCTCTGGTCATTGTGTGCGTCTCCTTATCTTGATTTGAACTGCCGACAACAATTACAACAGCCATTGTTTGGTTGATTACAAAATAACATTTCCTACGTTTTTTGCAACAAACAAAGAAATTTTTATTACATGATTGTCATTTTATAGCACAAAAAAACGGTTCCCCCTGGGCCGCGATCCCCCGTCTATGCTTCTTTCAGCCCCAGGGCGTAAAGCAGGCCGTGCACAACCTCGCGCTGGAATCCGGCATCGATGATCTTCTGCCCCTTCGCATCGAGGACATAAAAGACGTCAATCAGCCGCTCGACTTCCGTAGCGATATACGCCCGGCGGATATTCATGCCGAAATCGGCAAGGGTCTGGGTGATCCGGTACAGCATGCCGGGAAGGTCTGCCGAATGGATCTCGACCACCGAATAGACATCGGAGCTGTCGTTGTCGATGATGACCCGCGGCGAGATCCTGCCGCCGCGGTCATATCGCCGCCCATGCCCGGACGCCAGCTTCTTCAGCAAGCGATGACCGAGATCGAGGCGATGGCTGATGGCGGCATCGAGATCGGCGTTCATGGCCTGCCAGTCTTTTTCCGCAAAACGAAGACCATCGACAGGACGGACATCGAGGACATCGACGACCGTGCCGTCATCCCAGGTGAAGATCTGGGCCTTGACAACCGCGAGATTGTTGAGGGTCACGACCCCGCAGATCTTCGCCAGCAACCCCGGCCGATCGCTCGACAGCACCAGGATTTCCCAGAGATCGCCAAGATCCTGGGCCAGGACCAGCGACTTCTGCCGCAGCAGACGGTAATTGTCGCGGTGAAGGCGGATATGACCGGCGACCTTCTCCGGCGCGAAACTGAGGATGTAATCCGACGACAGGCTGGCGAGGTTTATCAGGGGCCGGGCCTCACCGGCCAGCAGGTCCTCGACCTGGTCGCGCAGCCAATCCGCCCCCTGCTCCTCATGGCGGACGATCTCCACCTGCTCCCTGGTCTGCCCGGCGGAGAAATCGAGATACGGGAAGATCCGCAGGAACATCTCCTGCATCAGCGTGGCCTTCCAGTCACTCCAGGCCGACGGTCCGGTGGCGCGGGAATCGGCGATCGACAGAAGATACAGCATCGCCAGACGCTCGATATCGCCGATCGTCTCGGCACAGCGTTGAATGAACGCCGCATCGTTGAGATCCCGGCGCAGGGCGTTTTCCGGGATGAAGAGATGATATCGCACCAGAAAACTCAGCAGATCGCATTCGGCCGACGACAACCCCAGCCTCCGGCCGACATTGAGAGCGATCCCGGCCCCCTCCAGGCTGTGATCCCGCCCGGACCCTTTGCCGATATCGTGGAGCAGGGCCGCCAGGTACAGAATCTGGGGCAAAACGATCTGCCGGTAGACGGTGTCCTGCTCCGCCGCGACGATCCGCAGCTCGGCGACCGTCTGCAGCGAGTGCCGGTCGACGGTATAGATATGGTAGACATCATGCTGCGCCAAGGTCACTATCCGCGAAAATTCGGGGATATAGGCCTGAAGCATACCGGTCTCGAGCATCGTTTCGAGCACCGGGAAGATACTCTCCGCCTCAATCAGCAGCGCCAGGAAGGCCTTCGACATCCGCGGCGATATCCGGATCTTGTCGGTGATCAGGGCCAGGTTGGCCATCACGACCTTCTGGGTCCGATGGTGGAGCGGCAGGCCGGTCCGGGCCGCCGCCAGAAACAGGCGCATCAGCACGTGCGGCCGCGCCTCCAGCTGCTGCGGGGGCAGGACCAGGTGGATAGAGCCGAGACGGATCTCGACCCCCTTCTCAATCTCTTTGTCAGGGACAGACAGGGGCCCCTTGCCGGCAAGCCCCAGGACCTCGTCGACATGGTCGAAGAAGAGATCGGTCGTCACCGCCACGACCCGCAGCTGCCGATAGACATCGCGCATGAAATTCTCCACCGCCAGCACCGCATCGTTCCCCGTATAGCCGAAGGCCTCGGCCATCTCGACCTGCTGCTCGAGATAGAGCTGGTCGTTCTTGCGCCGGCTGACGTAATGCAGCCGGTTGCGCAGCCGGATGAGCATGTCCCACGAGGCGGTGAACTCCTTCTGTTCCTCAGGCGACAGCAGGCCTGCATCGAAGATATCTTCGATTGCGGAGAGCCCGAAGACGACCTTCGCCGTCCAGACCATCGCCTGGATGTCCCGCAACCCGCCCTTGCCCTCCTTGATATGGGGCTCGAGGAGATAACTGTGATGACCGTAGCGCTTTCTCCGGCGGCGGCGATGCTCCTTCATCTTCTCGACAAAGACATCCCGCCGGCCTTCGATATACTCGTCCCGGAACCGCAACAGCAGGTTGCCGAAGAGCCCGGCCGAACCGGCGACCAACCTGGCGTCGAGCATCGACACCAGGAAGAAGTAGTCTTCGCCTGCCTGCAGCAGCGACTCCTCGACAGTCCGCACCCCATGCCCGACCTCCATGCCGCTGTCCCACAGGGGGTAGAGCACGGCATCGGCAATCCCCTTGACCCCGTCACGAAAATCGGGGTGGTACAACAGCATCAGATCGATATCGGAGTACGGGAACAACTCCCGCCGCCCGTAGCCGCCGAGGGCCACGAGAGCGACGGTTTCGGGGGGCAGGTTCTTGGCCGCACCGGCGAAGCAACCGGCGATGAACTCGTCCACCAGCCGGCTATGGTGCAGGAGCAGGGACCTGCCGCTCAGCCCTTGTTCCCACAGCTTCTCGAGGGCATCGCGCTCAGTGCGAAGATGAACGGTCATCTACCGGTCAGACCGCGTCACGGTTTTCTTCGCCCGTCCTGACCCTGATGACCCGCTCGACCGGCAGCACGAAGATCTTGCCGTCGCCGATCTTGTCGGTGTTGGCCGCGGCCCGGATCTTGTTGACGACGAGGTCGACCTGATCCGCCGGCAGGACGATCTCGATCTTGATCTTCGGGATAAAGTCGACGACATACTCGGCCCCGCGGTAGATCTCCGTGTGTCCTTTCTGCCGGCCGTACCCCTTGACCTCGGAGATCGTCATCCCCTTGAGGCCCAACTCGTTGAGGGCATCTTTGACATCGTCCAGCTTGAACGGCTTAATGATCGCTTCAATCTTTTTCATATTCGTCCTCTCTGAAGGACTCTCCCCTGCATGGAGTCGAACAGGGGAGAGGATAATTGCTGCTCCAAGGCAGAGCCCGGCGCATCAGATGCTGTAGCCTACCTCACTATGTTCGACGACATCAAGACCCTGCTGCTCACCTTCACTATCTACACGAAGACCAACTATCGCGTCTATTACTTTCAGGATGACGAAGGTCACGACCACCGAGTAGAAGATCGCCGCTCCGGCGCCGATCGCCTGCACCGTCAACTGATGGGGATTGCCGTACAGCAGCCCCTTGGCACCGACCGAGGCAAAGATGCCGGTGGCGAGCGCCCCCCACAGACCGCCGAGGCCATGGACCGCGACGACATCGAGGGCATCATCATACCCGATTTTGGTCTTCAGGATAATCCCGAGATAACAGAGGACCCCGGCAACCCCGCCGATCACCACCGCCCAGACGGGGGTCACGAAACCACAGCCGGGGGTGATGGCGACCAGACCGGCGACGGCTCCGGAGGCCGCCCCCAGGGTCGTCGGCCGGCCCTGGATCTTCCACTCGGCCAGCACCCAACCGAGGGCCCCGACACCAGCCGCCAGCTGGGTCGTCATCAGGGCCAGGGCGGCAATCGGCCCTGCCGTCAAGGCACTGCCGGCGTTGAACCCGAACCAGCCGATCCAGAGAATGGCGGCGCCGAGCACGGTCATCGGCAGGTTGTTCGGATGGATCGCATCCCTGCCATACCCTCTGCGCTTGCCGATGACGATCGCACACACCAGGGCCGCAGCCCCCGAGTTGATGTGGATGACCGTCCCGCCGGCGAAGTCGAGGGCGCCCATGTCGGCCAGCCAGCCGCCGCCCCAGACCCAGTGACAGACCGGGAAATAGACCAGGGTGACCCAGGCGGAAATAAAGAGCAGGTACGCCGAGAATTTCATCCGCTCGGCGAAGGCGCCGGTGATCAGGGCCGGGGTAATGATCGCGAACATCAACTGAAAGGCGCAGAACAGGATATCGGGAATCGTTCTGCCGGTCCCCGTCTCCCAGCTGACATTGTTCAGAAACACGAAATCAAGGTTGCCGATCACGTTGCCGACATCGGGCCCGAAAGCCAGGGAATAGCCGTACACCACCCAGATAAGCGACACAATCCCCAGGCAGAAGAAACTCTGCATGATCGTTGCCAACACGTTTTTGCTGCGGACAAGACCACCGTAGAACAAGGCCAGACCGGGGGTCATAAACATGACCAGGGCCGTGGCGATAAGCATAAAAGCGGTGTCTCCAGTATTCAGTTCCATACAATTCTCCTCTGCTCTATTTTCGGTTCCATCATTTGCGGCAAGAGATCGGTTAACCAGCGGTCGATGTCCGGCAGGCAATCACCTCAGTTGTTGTAGGCGGTTTCGGAATGTTCCGTCAAATCCATTCCTTGCGCCTCGGCCTCGTCAGACAGTCGCATGCCCAACACGGCATGGACGACCTTGAACAGAAGCCAACTGACGATGAACGCATACCCGCCGACGACCGCAACCCCCAACGCCTGCTTGCCAAGTTGGGCTGAACTGCCAGCCAACAGGCCATCTACTCCCCCGGGATTCACCTGCGTCGAGGCAAAGATGCCGAGACACAGCGTCCCGATCACTCCCCCTACCCCGTGAATCCCGACAACATCCAGCGAATCGTCAAAACCGATTCTCCCCTTCATACTGACCGCCAGGTAACAGACGATCCCGGCAATGGCACCGATCATGATAGCCGAGTTGGGACCGACAAACCCTGCTGCCGGGGTGATGGTCGCCAGACCCGAAACCGCTCCTGACGCCGCCCCCAGGGTGGTCGCCTTGCCGCGGACGACCCACTCCATCACGACCCATGCCAGCATCCCCGTCATGCCGGCGAAATGGGTGGCGACAAACGCCGTCGCCGCAATTTCATCGGCCGCCAGAGCCGAACCACCGTTGAACCCGAACCAGCCGAACCACAGGAGCCCGGTTCCCAAAACCGTCATCGGCAGGTTATGGGGCATGAAACTCACCCTGCCAAACCCCTTTCTCGCCCCCAGGACCAGCACACCAGCCAGGGCGGCCGCCCCGCATGTCAAATGGACCACCAGTCCGCCGGCAAAATCCAACACGCCAAGCCGACCGAGCCACCCCCCTTTGCCCCATACCCAGTGGCACACCGGATTGTAGACCAGTACCGCCCAGAGCACCGAAAAGACCAGAAAGGGAACAAACCGTACCCGCTCGGCAAAGGCGCCGGTGATCAGGGCCGGGGTAATCACCGCAAACATGCACTGGTAGACCATGAACACCGTCTGCGGTATCGTCGTCGCGTAATCCGGGCTGGGGCTGCCGGTGACCCCCTTCAGACCAAACCAGGAGAGATCACCGATCACACCGCCGACATCGGGACCAAACGACATCGAATATCCCAGATACACCCACTCGATCGAAATCAGGGCAATCATGAAGAGACTCTGCATGATTGTCCCCAGGACATTCTTGTCGCGCACCATCCCTCCATAGAAGAGGGCCAACCCCGGTGTCATCAGCAGCACCAGCCCGGCAGAAGCCAGGATGAATGCCGTATCCGCCTTATCCATTGTGTTCTCCTTGAAAGAAATCGGATCCGGTCGTGGCGGGCCCACCATTTCCGGCTCAAGTTGATGACAAAGACGCCTTGCCCATTTTCATCACCTATTGAGATCCCCTTGTCGCAACAACGACACAATTGAATGTTCTTTCAATCGGCTGTTCTCTCTCTATCAAGAAGTGTGCCGGAAAATTTATTTGCTATAAAATCCTATTTTTACTGAATTTTTTATCGGTGACCGCATTCCCATGCCGGCATTTTTCGCTCATTTTTGTAATATATTATATTTTGATTTACATTTTTGTATTGTTTTTTATTTTTTGACTCCCTCCTGCAACCCCCGTATCCGACGACCGGCGCGGTCGATCCCGCCGCGGAACCAGCGGGCACAACACGGCCCGGGAACCGTCTTCAGGAGTTCAAAAAATGACGCAACGGAAAAGAGAAGATTGATCAGGGACGGTGCGGTCCACCTGTGGAGCACACCGTGATCAAAGGGGAGGGAGGGGAAGGCCTCTACTTCATGGGGCGGACGCCGGCAGCGGCTGTTCGGCCGCGCCGCGGCGCGGCCGATGCCGATCCCTGGTCAGGCATGGAGCTGATGATCAGGGACTGGCAACCATCATTGCCCGCGGCCGTAGACATCCTCGTAGCGGACGATGTCGTCCTCGCCGAGGTAACTGCCGATCTGGACCTCGATCAGATCGAGGGCGATGACCCCGGGGTTCTCCAGGCGATGGACCGTTCCGGCGGGAATATAGGTCGACTGGTTCTCGTGCAGGAGGATGACGGAATCGCCGTTGGTCACCCGGGCCGTGCCCGACACCACCACCCAGTGCTCGTAGCGATGATGGTGCATCTGCAGTGAGAGCTTGGCCCCGGGGTTGACCGTGATCCGTTTCATCTGGTAGCGGGGCTGTTCCTCGAGGACGGTGTAGCAGCCCCAGGGACGGTAGACCGTGGAATGGCTGAAAAACTCCTTGCGCTTGGTTCGCTTCAGGTGCTCGACGACCTGTTTGACATCCTGCGACCGCGACAGCGGCGCCACCAGCAGGGCATCGGCGGTCTCGACGACCAGCGTATCTTCCAGACCGACCGCGGCAACCAGCATATCCTCCGTCCGGATCAGGCAATTGCGCGTGTCCTGGAGATAGACGTCACCCTGGCAGACATTGCCGTCATCGTCCTTGTCCAGCACCTGCCACAGGGCCTGCCAGGACCCGATATCACTCCAGCCGAGGTCGGCCGCCACCACCGCCGCCTTCGCGGTCTTCTCCATCAGGGCGTAGTCGATGGAATCACTGGGGCAGCGCTCCATCTGCTGGCGGTCGAGGCGGTAAAAGCAGCCGTCGCGCTCTCCCTCGGCCACGGCCTTCGCCATGGCCGCGACAATCACCGGGGCATGCTCTTCCATCTCGGCCCGGAATGATTCGGCGGTGAAGGCGAACATCCCGCTGTTCCAGAAAAACCGGCCGCTCTCGAGATAGTGTTCGGCGGTCGGCCGGTCCGGCTTCTCCTTGAAGGTCACGACCTCCCCCTGCTCTCCCCGCTCGATGTAGCCGTAGCCGGTCTCAGGGTACTGCGGGGTGATGCCGAAGGTGACGATCGCGCCGCGGCTCGCCAGTTCCGCCGCCTCGGCCACGACTTCCTGGAACCGGGTCTGATTTCTGACGATATGGTCGGCCGGCAGGACCAGCAGGACCGTCCCGGCGGCATTGTGCCGGCCACTGTATTCGGCGGCGGCGCAGACGGCGGGGGCGGTGTTGCGGCCGAGCGGTTCGAGGAGGATGGTATACTCGTCAAAGCATTTCAGCTCGTCGACCTGGGTGCGGGTGATATAGCGGTGCTCCTCGCCGACGACGATGATCGGCGGCAGTACCGCCGGCAGCCGGGCGGCCCGCAGCAGGGTCGTCTGCAGCAGCGAGGTCTGGTCGATGAGCTGCAGCAGCTGTTTGGGGTAGAGTTCGCGGGACAGGGGCCATAATCTCGACCCGGTGCCGCCTGCCAGTATGACCGGTTGGATGGATGCCATGTTCAAACCTCTTCTAACGTTATATAAGAATTCCTCTACTATTTCGAAGCGAAGCGAGAAATCTGGTCTTTCTTTTGCTGGAGCCTTCCCCAAGCCCTGTTTGAGATCTCTCCCGTTGGTCGAGATGACAGCGGGGGCAGGTCGCGATGACACAGCATGGAAGACGACAAGCCAGGGGGCAGGTCGCAATGACAGTGCTCGATGTTCCCGATAGGGTGAAGGTCATGATTCCGCCCCCTCTGTCATTTTGAAGCGAAGCGAGAAATCTCGTCTTTCCTGCCGGTGGAGTACTCTCATTTTCAATGGATCAGCTGCCGCAGATCGGCGAGGGTGCGCGCCAGCAGGGCCGCATCGCCCCGAGTCTCGACGTTGAGGCGGAGCAGCGGCTCAGTGTTCGACTTGCGGATATTGAAGCGGACATCGGCGAAGGCGATGCTGAGCCCGTCGGTCCGATCGATGGCCCCGTGGCCATATTGGCGCTCCACCGCCGCGATGATCGCATCGGGGTCGGCGACCCGGAAGTTGATCTCGCCGGACACCGGGTAGGCCCGCATCCGCTCGGCCACCAGGCTCGACAGGGTGGTCCGCCGGCGACTGAGCAGGGAACAGATCAGCAGCCAGGGGATCATCCCCGAGTCGCAGTAGCCGAAATCGCGGAAGTAGTGATGGGCCGACATCTCGCCGCCGTAGATCGCGTCCTCGCGGCGCAACCGCTCCTTGATAAAGGCGTGGCCGGTCCGGGTCATGACCGGCACCCCGCCGGCCGCCCGCACCAGTTCCTCGGTATTCCAGGTCAGCCGGGGATCGTAGAGGATCTTCGCCCCCGCTTCCCGCTCCAGCATTTCCAGGGCGAGGAGACCGACGATATAGTAGCCCTCGATAAAGATGCCGTGCTCGTCCCAGAAGAAACAGCGGTCGAAATCGCCGTCCCAGGCGATGCCGAGGTCGGCGCCCGACTCCACCACCAGCCGCGCCGTCTCGGCCCGGCATTCGGGCAGCAGGGGATTGGGGACACCGTGCGGAAAGGTGCCGTCGGGCTGGTGGTGCAGCCGGACGAAGTCGAACGGCAGCAGCGGCGCCAGCAGATCGATCACCGCCCCGGCGCAGCCGTTGCCGCTGTTGACGACGATCTTCAGCGGCTGCAGGACACCGGGATCGATGGTGCCGAGCAGGTGGCGGACGTATTCATCCTTCAGCGACCGCTCTCCATACCGCCCCTTGGAGTCTACCGGCTCCGGCAGGATCCCCCGGCAGATCCGCTCGGCCATCTGCAGCAGGCCGGACTCCCCGGTCACCGGCCGCGCCCCCCGGGTGACCAATTTCATACCGTTGTAGTCGGCGGGGTTGTGGCTGGCGGTGACGATGATGCCGCCGTCGACGCCCTCGCCTTCCAGGCTGAAGGCGGCATGGTAGATCTCCTCCGTGCCGCAGACCCCGAGATCGAGGACATCGGCCCCCATATCGACCAGGCCGGCGATCAGCGCCCGGGACAGTTCAGGGCCCGAAAGGCGGATATCGCGGCCCACCGCGACCTTTTTGGCATGGTAGACATCAGCGAAGGCCCGGCCGATGTCATAGGCCAGCGGCGGATTCAATTCAGCGGGGACCCGGCCCCGGATATCGTAGGCCTTGAAGCACGGCGGCGGCGTCCAGTCCATTTTTTTTTGCGTTTCCTTTTCGTTGGGGGTTCGGTATATTCGCAGTCTTATCGGGCGATACTAAAAGACAAGTTCGCCTGCAGCAAGCACTTTCCACCGTTTCAGCGACGAGAAGCACCAATGAAAGGCATCATCCTCGCCGGCGGCTCCGGCACCCGGCTCTACCCCCTGACCCGGGTCATCAGCAAACAGTTGATCCCCATCTACGACAAGCCGATGATCTATTACCCGCTGTCGGTGCTCATGCTCGCCGGCATCAGGGACATCCTCATCATCTCGACCCCGCACGACCTCCCGAGCTTCCGCGAGCTGTTCGGCGACGGAGCGCAGCTCGGGCTGGCGATCAGCTACGGCGAGCAGCCGCAACCGGAAGGGCTGGCCCAGGCCTTCATCATCGGCAAGGAATTCATCGGCAACGATCCGGTCTGCCTGATCCTCGGCGACAACATCTTCTTCGGCCCCGGCTTCACAAAGATCCTGAGGGAAAGCTCCCAACTGACCAGCGGCGGGTTGATTTTCGGCTACATGGTCAGTGATCCCGAGCGCTACGGGGTGGTCGAGTTCGATGCCGACAACCGGGTGATCGGGATCGAGGAGAAACCGCAGCGGCCGAAGTCGAAATTCGCCGTCCCCGGCCTCTACTTCTACGGCAACGATGTCGTCGCCATCGCCGAGCAGGTCAGGCCGTCGGCCCGCGGCGAACTCGAGATCACCGACATCAACAACGAGTACCTGCGCCGCGGCACCCTGAAAGTCCAGCCGCTCGGCCGCGGCTTCTGCTGGCTCGACACCGGCACCCACGAATCGCTGCAGCAGGCGGCCAGCTACGTCCAGGCGGTGCAGGAACGGCAGGGGCTGAAGATCGCCTGTATCGAGGAGATCGCCTACCAGCTCGGCTACATCACCCTCGACCAGCTCCTCCACCTCGCCAACGATCTGATGAAAAACCAGTACGGCCAGTATATCACCGATGTCGTGGCCGAGATGAAGAATGCACGTTAAGGAAAAAATGAAGATACTGATCATCGGCGCCCGCGGCCAGCTCGGCTCGGACTGCTGCACTATCCTGGCCGCCGACAACCAGACCATGGGGTGCGATATCCCGCAGATCGACATCGGCGACCCGGCCAGCGTCGACCGCTACATCGACGACACCCGGCCCGAGGTCATCATCAACTGCGCCGCCTATACCGCCGTCGATGCCTGCGAGACCGAGATTGAGCTGGCGTGGAAGGTCAACGCCGAGGGGCCGAAGAACCTGGCGATCGCCGCCCGCCGGAGCAACTGCCGGCTGATCCACATCTCGACCGATTACGTCTTCGACGGCAGAAAACCGGCGCCGCAATCCTACAGCGAGGACGACCCGACCAACCCGCTGTCCCAGTACGGCCGGAGCAAACTGGCGGGCGAGGAGTACATCGCCGCCCAGGGCGGCAACGCGATCATCCTTCGCACCGCCTGGCTCTACTCGGCCTACGGCAAAAATTTTCTCAAAACCATGCTCCGCCTGGCGCTCGCCGACCCCAAGCGGCCGCTGAAGGTCGTGGACGACCAGTACGGCTCGCTGACCTGGTCCTACACCCTGGCGCTGCAGATCCAGAAACTGCTGCACACGGACATGACCGGGGTCATCCACGCGACCAGCGACGGCCACTCGACCTGGTACGGCGCCGCCCGCTACTTCCTTCAGGCCATGGGGGTGCCGCACAACCTCGTGCCCTGCACGACGGCCGATTACCCGACCCCGGCCCATCGCCCGGCCAACTCCATCCTCGCCAACACCCGGCTGGACCAGGCGGGCATCTCGACATTCGGGACCTGGCAGCAGGACGTCGACACCTTTGTCGGCCGATTCCGGGAGGCCCTGATCGACGAGGCCAAGGCGGCGCTGCGGCAGCAGTGAGAAGCGCCCGGCAGGCTCACTTCCGGCCCCGGCCTGTACCCGCTGCTCCCCGCCCAAGCTCCACCCCCGGCTACACTTCCACCAGTTCGACGCTGCCGACCGCCCCCATCAACCCACCGCAGATCACTACCACGCCGATAATATCGGCAAAACTCCCGGCCACTTCCAGCGCCAGCCGGATCCCGCCCTCGCCGCCACCGCCGCGCCCGACCTCGTTGCCGAGCCGGGTCGCGACCGCATCGGCCAGCGGCGTTGACGCGGCCACCACGGTGACGGAGTCGGCGTCGCCGAAACTGAGCGAATGGCCGACGGTTCCCGACGAGGTGCAGACGGCGATCGGCATCTGCCGGGCCTCGATCCGCAGGCCGACCCGGCCGCTCAGCGGCGACTGCCCGGCAAAGATCGCCACGGTGCATTCGCGTTGCCGGGCCAGAAA
>Ga0209066_10004930_pt1 | contig 14295 bp, 15 predicted proteins | sample All_14_2_FD_187198 | JGI IMG/M metagenome (GOLD analysis project Ga0209066, IMG submission 187198) | Freshwater microbial communities in response to fracking from Pennsylvania, USA - Allegheny Zone_MetaG_DW_15 (SPAdes) (version 2) ...
CACCCGGCGGAGGCGGTGGCCGAGGTCCCGCCTTCCAGCCAGGCCAGGGCATCTTCAACCTGTCGGTCTATCACACCTACCGGATTCAGGATGAGATCCAGATCCGCGACGGGCTTCAGGTCCTCGACCAGCTGAACGGTGCGGCCACCTCGGGTCGCGGCGGCACGCCCAAGCAGGAAATTCAGGTTCAGGGCGGTGCCTTCCGCAATGGTCTGGGCATGTTCATCAATGCCAACTGGCGTGATGGCACCCGTGTGGATGGCGGCCCGACCGGCTCTGACCTCAATTTTTCCAGCCAGGCGACTGTCGGCCTGAACGTTTTCCTGGATGCCAACAATCGTCCTGGCCTGGTCACGAAATATCCGTGGCTCAAGGGCTCCCGGATCAGCCTGGGCGTCGAGAACCTGTTCGACACCCGCCTGGACGTCACCAGCAGTTCAGGCACCGTGCCGCTCAACTACCAACCCGACTTCCTGGACCCCCAGGGTCGGATCATCCGGATCAACTTCCGCAAGGTCTTGTTCTAGGGTCAATCGAGTCAGGCGGCTTCCGCAGCGTGTCGACACGGCACCGGGAAGCCGCCGTCTCGACAGGATTTGGGAATATTTTCCGATCCAGGTCTTGCGGTTCCCGTCCGGTTCCACCACTTGGCTCTACGGGTCTTTGAAAAGTTCAGCCTGTAAATGTCGCCGGCTCGACCTGTGAATTTCCGCCAGTCTGTCGCTCCGCCTTGTGTCGGTCGGGCAAGTCATTGTTTTATATTAAAGGGGATTGGCGGTTTGGCGGTTTGGCGGTGTGTTTTCACGACCGCCACCGCCATCTCTGCGCCCTGACGACCGGCCAGGCGAACCCGTGCGCCGGTGGCCGGACTTGATCGACGCCGGGTCACTTCGCCGCGTGTCGTGTCTCTTTCGGCTTTCGCGGCCACCGCTGCCTTGGCGTCTCGCCATTGGCCTTGGCGGCGATCTCCTTCAGCTTTCGCCCCTGCATGGCCGACAGGGCCTGTCCGGGCGCACCCAATTCAGGGTCGCCAAAGGCCCGGCCATGGGCCTTGACCCGTTCGCTGACCGACTCGAGGAACTCGCCTTCCCATTCCGACAGGGGTATCCCGGCCTTGTCCGCGGCGCGTCGGGCGCGCTTCAGGGCCTTCAGCGCCGCCCGCTGGCTGGCCTTGCGCTCCGCCTCGAACGGGCTTGTCAGGGCCTTGGATGTGGAAAGACCGCCGGACCGGGTCACTCCCGAACCGACGGCCCCAACACCAGACTTGAAACCGGATTTGCGCGGCAACGGCTTTTCGCCGCCGCCCTTGGGACCCCCGTCTATGGGCGTCCGCTTCAGGATCAGATCTCGCCGAGTGCCGACAGATACAGGTCCAGGATCGCATCCTCTTCCTGGCGCTTGACCTTGTCCTGCTTGCGGATACGGATGACCTTCCTCAGGATCTTGACGTCGTAGCCTTCGCCCTTGGCCTCCAGAAAGACTTCCTTCATGTCGGCCATGACGGCGGCCTTGTCTTCTTCCAGCCGCTCGATGCGTTCGATGATGGTCCGCAGCCGTCCCTGGGCCGCAGAGTTCAGGACATCTGGCGAGGCGTCGAAGGAGGCGTCATCGGCCATGGCATTTTCCTCAAGGGCACTAACGCTCGGCTCGCGGAGTCTCGCTGCTTGGGCGCGTCAGAAATTTGTTCGGGGGGCGACTAACCATGCGGCGACGATCGGCTCAACCGCAGGCACGAAAAAGGTCGCGGACAAGGCCCGCGACCTGTGGATAGACCGACAAGGCGCTTGATCGGGGCGCAGCAGAGCCGCCCGCGTCAGCGCCAGGACATCAACCCTGCTTGGCTTTGAAGCGCGGGTCGGTCTTGTTGATGATGAAGACGACGCCCTTGCGACGCACGACCTTGCAGTCGCGGTGGCGGGTCTTGAGCGACTTGAGCGAGCTGCGGACCTTCATGGTCGTACATCCTTGGTGGCGCTGACGCTTGCCGCTCGGCGGCTCGCTGCTTCAGCGCAGGCTAGAGGCAAATCAAAATAAAAGAGCCGCAAGTCGAGCCTGCGGCGGAGCGGTGCGTATAGAGAACAGGTCCCGAAAGGTCAACCGGGAGAGCGCGCATTCTCTAGCCAGGATCAGGCCTCACCCCTTGTGCGCGCCCAGACAGCGAAACGCCGCACGTCAAGCGTTAGCACGTCGCTTCGGCGACCCGACAAGAAGACATTGGAGGCTTGGCCCCCGAGTTGAACGGAGGGTCTCCGGGATTGCGGTCCCGTCGCGTCGCCCCTCCGCCACCAGGCCGCATCAGGGATGTCCGCCTTCTATGGCTGCGCCATTAAGGGTCTGCATCCAGGCGCAGTTAGCGGTCGCTTCACCACGATCGCGCGATCATCCTCGGTGTCGCGCGCTTGTGATTGCGCGGAGAACCCCCGAGCCGGTAAGTCTGCCACCATGCGCTTTCGATACCGCCTGCTGCTGATCCTGTCCGTCGCCGCCTGCGCGCCGATGCTTCCACCTGCGCCAGAGGTGGTCCTGCCTGCGCTCCCCGCCCTGCCGACCGCCGCACTGTTCTCACAGACATCGCGTCCGACACCCTATCTGACGACGACCGCCCCTGCCCCGTCGAACATCCCGATCTCGGACCAGCCGGGATTCGAAGGTTGGAAACAGGGGTTCCTGAACCGCCACGGCGGAGCCCGCCGCGAGGCCTATGCGCGCGAACTGTCCGGCCTGACCCCCGATCCGGAGGTCGTCCGCCTGGATGGCAACCAGCCCGAGTTCAGTCGCCCGGCGGGGGCCTATGTCCAGAACGCAGTCTCGGCCGCCCGTATCGCCGAGGCGCGCCGCCGCTCAGGGGTGGTGCCGTGGGAAGTGACCCAGCGATTCGGCGTCCCCGCCGAGATCCTGGTCTCCATCTGGGCCCAGGAATCCAGTTTCGGCCAGGTCCAGGGTTCCAAGGACGTCATTCGCTCCCTGGCCACCCTGGCCTATGACGGTCGCCGCCGAGACTGGGCCGAGGGACAGCTGCGTGACGCCCTCAACATCGTGGTGGACGGTCGCCGCGAACGGGTGGGCCTCCTGGGCAGCTGGGCCGGGGCGATGGGCCAGACACAGTTCATGCCCGACAACTATCTGCGGCTCGGTGTGGACCAGAATGGCGATGGCCATGTCGACATCTGGGGTACCGATGTCGACGCCCTGGCCAGCGCGGCCAATCTGCTGGCCCAGGCCGGATGGAAACGCGGCCAGGGCTGGGGCTATGAAGTTACCCTGCCCGCGGGCTTCGACTATGCCCAGGCCGATGGCCCCACCCATCCCTGGCGCTGGTGGGCCGCGCGCGGTGTGGCGATCGCACGGGGCGGCGCACCGACCGAGGCCGAATCGCTTGAGAACGCCGCTGTCCTGTTGCCCCAGGGTGCCCGGGGCCCGGCCTTCCTGGCCCTGCCCAACCACTATGTGATCCGGCGGTACAACAACTCGGTCTCCTATGCTCTGGCCATCGGGCTGACGGCCGATGGCGCGGCAGGAAGGCCGGGGCTGGTCGCGGCCTGGCCGAACGACCCACCCCTGTCGCTGGACCAGCGCATCGCAGCCCAGCGCGCGCTCAGTCAGATGGGATACGATACCGGCGGCATCGACGGTGTGGTGGGTGCCAACACCCGCGCGGCCCTGAAACGCTGGCAGGCCGCCAATGGACGGATTGCGGACGGTTACCTGACGGCATCCCTCGCCGACGAACTGGCTCGACTGTGACGAGGCCGCGATGACCGGGCCCGGCGACAACGGCAATCGCGCCATCCTGGCGGGATTTTTCGCCTTCCTGGCCATCGGGCTGGTTCTAATGGCCGCATTTATCCTGTTCCGGGTGGCTGTCCCCTTGATTCTTGAGGCCCATTTCATGGGTTCAATCCTCGCAGCATCGCTCGTTGGCCTGTTCGGTACTCTGGGTCTGGGCCTTCTGGTTGTTTTCCTGTTTAACCGGATTGCTCGGATGATCCGGGACTAGGGTTGGCGGCGGGGGCATCACGATGACGTTTCAAGGCACCGGCGCACTGCGCACCAAAATGCCCCAGGGCACATCGCGTGTCCTGAAGCTGATGGCCACGGCCAGCCTTCTGCTGGTGGTGCTGGCCGGCGGAAGCTGCGCCGTCGTCTCGTGCAGCGTCACGGTCGAGAGCGGCGAGGCCGGGATCAAGACCACCAAGTTTGGTGCCAACCCCGGCGTTCAGCCCACGGAACTGCGCCCTGGCTGGCACTGGGAGGGTCTGGGCGAGAAGATCATCAAATATCCGACCCGCCAACGCGTCTATTCCTATACCCGCGAAGGCAATGCCGACGGCCAGGAGAACGAGGAGATCGGCTTCGCCGACCAGACCGGCCTGCCCATGACCGCCGACGTCAACATGACGGTCAAGGTCATGGACACCAAGGCCGCCGACCTGTTCGCCAAATACCGGCTCAATTTCGACGACCTGCTCGACAATCCCATCAGGAACGATGTGCGCTCCTTCATCGCCCAGGAGGCGGAAAAGGTCCCCGTATCCTGCAACCTCCAGGCCCAGCAAACGGTCGAGGCCGGAGGCCAGCCGACGGTGGCGGTCTGTACCGGAAGCCTGATGGGGGCCGGTCGTCAGGCGGTGATCCAGCGCGCCTATGCCAACCTGCAACGCAAGTGGGCGGCCGAAGGCGTGGAAATCAGCAATCTCCAGTGGGTCGGTACCATCCGGTATCCCGAGAGCATCACCACCGCCATCCAGGCCCGCACGGCGACCGAACAACGAACTCTGGCCGCCCAGCAGAAGGAGGCCGAAGCTCGCGCCAATGCCAATGCCCAGATCGAGACGGCGCGAGGCGAGGCCGAATCCATTCGCCTTCGCGGCGAGGCCCTGCGCGCCAATCCTCAGTTGATCGACCAGATCTATGCCCAGCGCTCACAGGGACTGTGCCCGCCACGCGCCTCGACCTGCATCATCGGACAAGGGGCCTGGGGGCTGACCGGACAACAGGCCACCGCGACGGAATAGACACGCTCGACCGTCGGGAGCCCACGGCCTTACTCGGTCGTTGATCCTCGCGTTTCCCCGACCCGGGCCGCCAGGGCTGCGCCCATGAAGGCATCCAGGTCACCATCCAGGACCCCGGCCGTGTCCGACGTCTCGACCTCGGTCCTCAGGTCCTTGACCATCTGATAGGGTTGCAGGACGTAGGATCGAATCTGGTGGCCCCAGCCGATGTCGGTCTTGGCGTCGGCCATGGCCTGGGCCGCCGCCTCGCGCCTCTGAAGTTCCAGTTCATACAGACGACCACGCAGCATCTTCCAGGCCATTTCCCGGTTCTGGTGCTGTGATCGGCCCGCCTGGCAGGCGACAACGGTATTGGTCGGAATGTGCGTCAGTCGCACGGCCGAATCCGTCTTGTTGATATGCTGACCACCCGAGCCGGAAGCACGATAGGTGTCAGTCCGCACGTCAGACGGGTTGATATCGATCTCGATCGTGTCATCCACCACGGGTGAGACCCCGACCGAGGCGAACGACGTGTGCCTCTTTGCAGCGGCATCGTAGGGGCTGATCCGCACCAGTCGGTGCACGCCGGATTCAGACTTCAGCCAGCCATAGGCATTGGGGCCCGTCACGAGGATGGTCGCCGACTTGATACCGGCCTGGTCACCGTCTTCCGATGCTTCCAGCTCAACCTCGTATCCATGAGCCTTGGCCCAGCGCGAATACATCCGCAGCAACATCCCCGCCCAGTCGCAACTCTCGGTGCCACCGGCTCCGGAGTTCACTTCCAAATAAGCGTCGTTTCCATCAGCCTCACCCGACAGCAGGGCCTCCAGTTCCGCACGGGCAGCGCGTTCCTTTATGGACTTGAGACTGGCACGCGCCTCTTCCAGCGTCGCCTCGTCGCCTTCCTCGTCTGCCATCTCGGCCAGCATGACGCCGTCCTCGAGTTCAGACTCCATCGCCTTGACGGTATTGATCTGGGCTTCCAGCTTTGACCGGTCCCGGCTTACGGCCTGGGCCTCGTCGGGTTTGTCCCACAGTGTCGGATCCTCGACCCGAGCGTTCAGTTCATCAAGCTTTCTGACGGCAACATCCCAGTCAAAGACGCCTCCTGAGCAGAGCGACGCTCTGCTCGATGTCGGCCTTCATGGCCTCGACATCCGGTCTCATCGCGAACTCCTGCGATAAACGACCCCCGTCTCTGCGCCGCGCGCCGGATGACCAGGGGACAAGAAGATGATGCAAATCCAGCATCGGTCGCGCGGACATAGAGCGCGTTGGACCAAAGGGAAAGCCATGTCGTCCGCCACCACGCTCGCCACGTCTCTTCATCGCCCTTGCCCGGCCCTCGCCACGCCCCAAAAGTCCTGACACCGGTAGACATCTCGACATTGACAACAGACGTCCTGACGATCACGTCAAGGACATCATGATCTCGCCCGTCATCCTGCTTCACCCCGACGACAATGTGCTGGTGTGCCGCGCCGACGTGTCCGAGGGCCAGCGTCTGCGAATCGACGACCGCGACATTCTCGCCCTCAACTCCGTCAGCGTCGGCCACAAGATCGCCCGATGCGACCTCACTGTCGGCGACCGCGTCAGCAAATACGGGGCCCTGATCGGCTCAATGACCGCCGCCGTCGTCGCAGGCGGCCACGTCCATCTGCACAATATGAAGAGCGACTATATCGCCACCCACACCCGTGAGGCGGCCTCCAAGGGGCAGGGTTGATGCAGGGCTGGCTCAGACAGGATGGCCGCAAAGGCATCCGCAACGTCGTCATCGTCGCCTATCTCGTCGAGTGCGCCCACCATGTCGCCCGCCGGATTGTCCAGGCTGCCGACGACACCGACGTTCATCTGATCGGCTTCCCCGGATGCTACCCCAATACCTATGCCGACAGAATGTTGAAGGCTCTGGCTACCCACCCGAACGTGGGCGGCGTGCTTCTGGTCTCCCTGGGCTGCGAGAGCTTCAACCGGCGTGGCCTGCGCGAGGCGGTGGTCGAAAGCGGCCGTCCGTGCGAACTTCTGGTCATCCAGGAGGCCGGAGGCACCGCCTCAACAATTAGGGCCGGGCTCGACGCCGTTGCGACGCTCAAGGCCATGGCGGAACAGGTACCCGTCGTTCCCATTAGGTTCGATGAATTGGTCATCGGCACGATCTGCGGGGGCTCGGACGGGACCAGCGGCATCAGCGCCAATCCCGCCGTCGGCCGTGCCTTCGACACCCTGGTAGCGGCTGGCGCCACTTGCATCTTCGAGGAAACCGGCGAACTCGTGGGCTGCGAAACCATTATGGCCGACCGCGCCGTGACCCCCGAACTGGGCCGGATCCTAGAGGAGTCCGTCCAGAAGGCCGAACGCTACTACACCATCATGGGTTTCGGCAGTTTCTCACCAGGCAATTCCGACGGTGGCCTGACCACCATCGAGGAGAAGTCGATGGGGGCCTATTCCAAGTCGGGCGCATCCCCCATTTCGGGCCTGATCAAGCCTGGCGACCTTCCGCCCTCGGGCGGCCTGTATCTGCTGGACGTGGTGCCCGACGGCGAGCCACGCTTCGGCTTCCCTAACATCTCGGATAATGCCGAGATCGTCGAACTGATGGCGTGCGGGGCCCACATGACCCTGTTCACGACCGGCCGCGGCTCGGTCGTCGGATCGGCCATCGCGCCGGTCATCAAGATCTGCGCCAATCCCGACACCTTCCGTCGCATGGCCGGCGACATGGACATCAACGCCGGTCGCATCCTCGAAGGTCGCGCCACTCTGGATGAGGTCGGTGCCGAGATCGTCGACATGATCCAGGCTGTCGCTTCGGGCTCCCGTACCTGTTCCGAGGATCTCGGCCATCAGGAATTCATCCTGACCTACAAGGTGTTCGAGCCAATAGGACCAGCCTGCCTCCCGGTCAGATCGGCACAGTCAGCATAAGGCGGACTCCCGAACTGCGATGTCATCACGTCTGATGGCCAGCATCCAACAAGACGGCCCCGGAGATCGCTCTCCGGGGCCGTTTATTCTTTACTCATCGTCGCGCTCAGGAAGCGCATCAGTACAGTCAGGCGATAATCTTGGCCACGACGCCGGCGCCGACGGTGCGGCCGCCTTCGCGGATGGCGAAGCGGAGCTTCTCTTCCATGGCGATGGGGGTGATCAGTTCGACGTTCAGCTCGGCATTGTCGCCGGGCATGATCATCTCGACGCCTTCCTTCAGGTGCACGATCCCGGTCACGTCCGTGGTGCGGAAGTAGAACTGCGGGCGGTAGTTGGTGAAGAACGGCGTGTGACGGCCGCCTTCTTCCTTGGTGAGGATATAGGCCTCGGCCAGGAATTTGGTGTGGGGCGTGATCGAGCCGGGCTTGCACAGGACCTGGCCGCGCTCGACGTCTTCACGCTTGGTGCCGCGCAGCAGCACGCCGACGTTGTCGCCCGCCTGACCCTGGTCCAGCAGCTTGCGGAACATTTCCACGCCCGTGCAGGTCGTCTTCTGGACCGGGCGGATGCCGACGATCTCGACTTCCTCGCCGACCTTGACGATGCCGCGCTCGACCCGGCCCGTGACCACGGTGCCGCGACCCGAGATCGAGAAGACGTCTTCCACCGGCATCAGGAACGGCAGGTCAACCGGACGTTCCGGTTGCGGGATGTAGGCATCGACCGTTTCCATCAGCTTGAGAACCTGGTTCTCGCCGATTTCCGGGTTCACGCCGTCGGTCGCGGCCTTGGCCGAACCCATGGTGATCGGAATGTCGTCGCCGGGGAACTGATACGAGCTCAGCAGCTCGCGCACTTCCATCTCGACCAGTTCCAGCAGCTCGGCGTCGTCGACCAGGTCGACCTTGTTCATGAACACGACCAGAGCGGGCACGCCGACCTGACGGGCCAGCAGGATGTGCTCGCGGGTCTGGGGCATGGGGCCGTCGGCGGCCGACACCACCAGGATCGCGCCGTCCATCTGCGCCGCGCCCGTGATCATGTTCTTCACATAGTCGGCGTGGCCGGGGCAGTCGACGTGGGCATAGTGACGGTTGGCCGTCTCGTATTCCACGTGCGCGGTGTTGATCGTGATGCCGCGGGCCTTTTCTTCCGGCGCCGCGTCGATGTCCGCATAGGCCATGGCCTTGGCACCACCGGCCTTGGCCAGGGTCATCGTGATCGCCGCCGTCAGCGTCGTCTTGCCGTGGTCAACGTGACCGATCGTGCCGATGTTGCAATGCGGCTTGTTACGCTCGAACTTTTCCTTGGCCATGGCCAAACTCCTGATGGCCCGGGTTGAGGGCGCTGTGTGCAATCAAAAACCTGGAGCGGGTAGACGGAATCGAACCGACATATTCAGCTTGGAAGGCTGCTGTACTACCGTTGTACTATACCCGCACGGAGACGGCCTTGGCCCGATCTGGACCTCCGCCGACGATCCGATATGGGGTCCTGTCGTCGTTTTGAAAGGCGCGTGGTGGGGGAAGCAGGACTCGAACCTGCGAAGCTTACGCAGGGGATTTACAGTCCCCCCCCTTTGCCGCTCGGGACATTCCCCCGCGCGCGTTTTCAAACCGTCTGACCGTACGAAGACGATGTTTCCATCGCCAACATGACAAAAGCCTTCGGTATCCTGACACGCCTGAGATAGAGGGGGCGCCAGACCCGAAAGCCCTAGGGCTCCAAATCGGAGGGCGTCTTATAGTGTCGAGAAATCCAGAACGCAACGACCGGAAATCGGGCAAATCCACGCCCGTATCCGGCAAGCCTCCACGAACCGCAGGCAGTCCCCGAAAGAGCGGTACAGGCGGTGCCGGCAGCGGGGGAACCGGCGACGGCGGTCGAGGAGGCTGGAACCCCAATCCGCGAGAGAAGACCTTTACCGAGAGCCAGCGAGCGCCCCGGCCACAGCGGGCCGGAGCGGACGCGGACAATTTCGTCTGGGGCCGTCATCCCGTCCTTGCCGCCCTGTCCAACCCGACACGCAAGGGGATGGGTCGCCTGCTGGCCACGGCCGACCGCGCCGCCGAAATCCAGCGCGACGGCCTGGCTCCCCACGGTCACACAGTCGAGGTGACCGATCCCCAGCTGCTGGACCGGATGCTGCCCGTTGGCGCGGTCCACCAGGGGATGGTGTTCAAGGTCGCGGCCCTGCAAGGCGTCGCGCTCGATGACATCGCCGAACCGGCCGACGGCATCATCGTGATGCTCGATCAGCTGACTGACCCCCAGAATGTCGGAGCCATATTCAGGTCGGCCCTGGCCTTCGGCGCCCGGGGAATCATCGTTCAGGATCGTCATTCGCCCGCCCTGGCCGGTGCCCTGGCCAAGGCCTCGGCCGGGGCGACCGAACGCCTGCCGTGTGCACGCGTGACCAATCTGTCGCGGGCGTTGGAACGACTCGCCGATCTCGGCTGGCGTGCGGTCGGGCTGGATGGCTCGTCTGAGGAAACCCTGGAGGACGCGCTGGACGGACGACCCACCGTTCTCGTCATGGGGTCCGAAGGCGACGGCATCCGTCGGCTGGTCGCCGAACATTGCGATGTCCTTGCGAAGATTCCCATGCCGGGTGGGTTCGAGAGCCTGAACGTCTCGAACGCTGCGGCTGTGGCTCTGTACGAGGCGACCCGGAAGCAACGGCCCCTTGATTGATCAAGGGATCGTGCCCTAACAGCGCATGATGGAATTTCTCTCGTCTCCCGAGCTTGCCAGCCAGTTGTCTGCCCTGGGCAAGGTCCTGGCCATCGACCTGGTCCTGGCAGGCGACAACGCCGTGGCTGTGGGACTGGCCGCAGCCGCCCTGCCCCAGGAACAGCGCCGCAAGGCCATCCTGATCGGCCTTGCCGCGGCCGTCATCCTTCGGATCGGGTTCGCCCTCGTCACGGTCAAGCTGCTGGCCATCATCGGCTTGTTGATTGCGGGTGGCGTCCTGCTGCTCTGGGTCTGCTGGAAAATGTGGCGTGAGCTTCAGGAGGCCGCCACTCATGACCAGGCCGAGGCCCAGGCGGAGCTGGAACTGGCCCTGGCCATTGAGCACGGCAAGGGTCCATCTCCCGAGGAGATGGGCCTCAAACGCAAGAGTTTCGGCGCGGCCCTGCTGCAGATCCTTATCGCCGATGTGACCATGTCGCTGGATAATGTGCTGGCGGTTGCCGGCGCATCTCATGACCATCCGTGGATCATGGTATTCGGCCTGATCCTGTCCATCGGCCTGATGGGCGTGGCCGCGACCTATATCGCCAAACTGCTGAGCCGCTATCGCTGGATCGGATACGTCGGCCTGGTCATCGTCCTGTATGTGGCCTTGCACATGATCTGGGACGGCTATCGCTCGACCGTGGTGCGGGCCCTGGCGGTGCAGTCGCACAATGCTGGCGCACCCGCCTTCCTCGATATTTCGTCCGAAGAGGTCCAGACGTCCTGTCGGCCCGAGGTAGGCGAGAAACTGACGATCTGTCTGGCCCAGAAGGCGATCGCCAAGCCATAATCAACGCCAAAGCCGGGAGGAAAGTCCATGAGCCGCATTCGACTGATCACCGCTGTCTGCCTGGTCGTCGCCGCTTGTGACGAACCCGCCCCAGAGCCGGCATCGGTACCTGAGGTCGTAGCCCCGGTCGAGACGAAGCCTGCGACCCTGCCGACAACCGCAGTTCTGACAGACCTTGCGGCGGCTGATCCCGCCCGTGCCCTGATCGTGGCGGCGCTGAATGCGGCGGTGGCGCGCTCTCTGGGCGTACCGGCAAAGGTCAACGTCGAGATCGCGCGCGCCGAAGGTGACTGGGCCTATGTCTCCGGTCCGGCGGTGGCCGCGGACGGGTCGGACTTCGACCTGTCCAAAACCAACATGGCCTCGGCCGCCGAGGACGGCATGATGGACGGTACCACCGTCGTGGCTCTTTTGAAGCGCTCCGCAGGGGTCTGGACCGTAGCCGAAATGGCCGTCGGCCCCACCGATGTCCCCGCCATCGCCTGGCCCCGCCAGTACGGCGTCAGCCCGGCCCTGGTCGGCATGGAAGACGCCGAGGGTGGAGAGGCCTAGGCCCCGTCCGCCCCGCCAAACCGCTCGGTCCATTCGGCGACCTGCGCGTCCTCGATCTTCTTGAACAGCACCTCGGCGGCCTGGACCGGCCGACCGATAGGCAGGGCCTGGGTCCAGTCCTCTCCGGCTGCGGGCCACGTCAGGTCGGTCGCCCCGACGCTCGCCGCGATCTTCACCGCAGAGAACGGCATCACGGGCGCGGCCAGCCGGGCGAACAGGGCGACCAGGTTCAGCCCGATCCGCACCCCGACCGCCGCCCGGACCGGATCGGTCTTGAACGCGGTCCAGGGCGCGGCGACCTGAAGGTATTCGTTGCCGAGCACCCAGACGGCGCGGATGGCCTGACAGGCCTTCCTGAACTCCATGGCCTCAAGCGCGGCGGTCGCCTCGGCCAGACCCGCCTCGACATCGGCGATCAGCCTGGCCTCGACCGGGCCGGGTTCGCCGCCCTCCGGCACGACCCCGCCGAACTTGGACTCCGTGAACTTGACGATCCGGTTGACGAAGTTTCCCAGCACATCGGCCAGATCCTTGTTGGTCGTCGACTGGAACTGCTCCCAGGTGAAGGCGGCATCCGAGCTTTCCGGGCCATAGGCTGTCAGGTGCCAGCGCCAGTAGTCGGCGGGCAGCAGGTCCAGCGCCTGATCCATGAAGACCCCGCGCTTGCCGGACGTCGAAAACTTGCCGCCATACCAGTTCAGCCAGTTGAAGGCCTTGAGCTGATCCACCGTCTTCCACGGCTCGCCCGAGCCGATGATGGTCGCGGGGAAGCTGACGGTGTGGAAGGCCACGTTGTCCTTGCCCATGAACTGGACGTAGCGAACGTCGTCCGCACCCTCGTCCAGCCGCCACCAGTCGCGCCAGGTCCGGCCGTTGGCCTCGGCCCATTCCTCGGTCGCGCCGATGTATTCGATCGGGGCGTCGAACCAGACGTAGAAGACCTTGCCCTCCATGCCCGGTCGCGGCCCGCCGTCAGGACCCACCACCGGCACGCCCCAGGCCAGGTCGCGGGTGATGCCCCGGTCGATCAGGCCTTCGTCCAGATGCTTGTAGGCGATCGACTTGGCCAGCGGCTGCCAGCCCGTCTTGCCATCGACCCAGGCCCGGATCTGGGGCTCGATCTTGGTCTGCAACAGATACAGGTGGCGGGTGTCGCGCACCTCGATGTTCCGGCTGCCCGAGACCGACGAATAGGGATCGATCAGGTCGGTCGGGTCCAGCAACCGCCCGCAGTTGTCGCACTGATCCCCACGCGCCTTGGGATAGGCGCAGTGCGGGCACGTCCCCTCGACATAGCGGTCGGGCAGGAACCGCGCGTCGTCGATCGAATAGATCATCTGGTCCACCCGCTCCTCGATCAGGCCGTTGGCCTCCAGAGCGTGCGCGAAATGCTGGGTCAGGCGGTGATTGGGCGCGTTCGAGGACCGGCCGAACCAGTCGTAGGACAGGCCGAACGCCTCGCCCGCCGCCTTCTGGATCTGGTGCTGCTCGTCGCAATAGGCGCGCACGTCTTGCCCTGAGGCAGCGGCGGCCAGCTCGGCCGGGGTGCCGTGCTCGTCGGTGGCGCAGATATACAGCACCTCATGCCGCCCTCCTCCAGGAAGGGTTTGGCCCCGCTTGAACCGCGCCCAGACATCGGCCGGCAGCATCGACCCGGCCAGATTGCCCAGATGCTTGATGCCGTTGATGTACGGCAGGGCCGAGGTGATCAGAATGCGGGCCATGGGAATCCGAACGCGAAGGGAGCGGACGCATATAGGGCGGGTGGGCGCTTGCTCAAAATGCTGATGGGAGGGACGCTCGCGCTATGTCGATAAAAGTGTTGACCCTCATCCTCAGTGCAGTTGTTCTTCTGACGGCCTGCCACGGCTCGCGGTCCGGCATGGCGGGTGCCTACGACAACGCAATCTATAACGAAGAGAGTGGTGACCTTCGGGGTTTTCGGGTCTGGGTTCGAGACGATCCAAACCTCGCTGTATCTCTCAAGGACTGCTCAGACACCTGCGACATTGGCGAGTGGTTTCCTGCTCGGATTGTCGGGGATGAGTTGACCTTCACCCAAGTCGAGCCTTGGTCGCGCTCCGACGGCACGATTGGAGAGCGCCGGGTGCGGTTCAAAGCACTGAAGGAAGGCAACGCGCTTGTGCTAACCAGCCCTGATATTCCGGGATTGAGAGAGCTTTTGCCTCCCGAGAAATCTGACCTGCGCCGCTAACAGCAGGTCAGGCCTGCGCGAACAGCAGCCGCCCCTCGCCCATCCGCTCGCGCAGCATCGGC
>Ga0209066_10004931_pt1 | contig 14295 bp, 15 predicted proteins | sample All_14_2_FD_187198 | JGI IMG/M metagenome (GOLD analysis project Ga0209066, IMG submission 187198) | Freshwater microbial communities in response to fracking from Pennsylvania, USA - Allegheny Zone_MetaG_DW_15 (SPAdes) (version 2) ...
TGCTCGGTGTGCTCGGCGTCTCCGCCCTGATCGCCCCGATCGTGGTGAAGCCGGCCGAGATGAGGCGCGACACCGTGATCATGGTTGCCGCGTCCGTCGCGCTCGCCGCGCTCGCGCAGTTCGGTGTCATCAGCTGGCCCGTGGGCCTGCTCCTTGTGGCCGCACTCGTGGCGTACACCGTGTACTCGTACCGCACTGAGATCAAGTGCAGACCCGCCCCCTCGGCAGAACTTCACGAACACGAGGGTGAGGAGTTCGAAGGGCCTTCGAACCTGTGGGCAGGGGTGACATACATCGCGCTCGGCCTCGCGGCGCTCGTCATCGGGTCGCAGCTGCTGGTCGACGGCGCCACGCAGATCGCACGCGCCTTCGGTGTGCCTGAAGCGGTCATCGGTCTGACGCTCGTTGCGATCGGCACCTCGCTTCCAGAGCTCGCCACCAGCATGGCTGCGGCGTTCCGCGGGCACTCCGACGTGGCCGTGGGCAACGTCGTGGGCAGCAACATCTTCAACGCGCTCTTCATCATCGGTACGACGGCGCTGGTCCGCCCCATCCACGTCGCCGAGCGCATGGCTCAGGTGGACGTATGGGTGATGGTCGCCGTCGCGGTCGTGCTCGTGCCCGTGCTGGTGGGACGCGGGCGCATCGGCCGGGTGCTCGGACTCGCGTTCACCGCGGCCTACGCGGTCTATGCGGTGCTCCTGCTCGCCTAGTCTGTCAGCCGCCCCGCACAGGTGGCCGGGCGGTCCGCTCCGGAGTAGCATGGTAGGGCGCGGCGCCACCCAGGTGCCGCCTGTCTGATGTTCAGGAGAGCACATGCACGTCGTCATCGGGGGATACGGACGGGTCGGGCGCTACCTCGCCTACATGCTGGAGGAACGCGGTCATACCGTTGCGGTCATCGATCGCAACGAAATCGCCTTCGCGGCCGCGGGTCGCGATATGCGAGGCCGTCGGATCAGCGGCGAGGTCTTCGACCGCACCACGCTCGAGAAGGCGGGCATCGCGGATGCTGACGCGTTCGCGGCTGTCACCAGTGGCGACAACAGCAACATCGTGAGCGCACGCATCGCGCGGGAGCGGTTCAATGTGCCGTGCGTGGTGGCGCGCATCTACGACCCGAGGCGCGCGCGCATCTACGAGCGGTTCGGCATCCCCACCATCTCGAGCGTGAACTGGTCGGGGTCGATGCTGCTCGCGACCATCCTTGAGCCCGATGTGAAGACCACCGCCACCTATGGAGGTGGCGAAGTCCTCACCATCACCGCCGACGCGTCGCTCACGCTCACCGGCAAGCGCGTGAGCAATCTCGACTATCCCGGCAAGTTCCACATCTCGGCGATCGTACGCGACGGAGTGGCCCGGCTGCCGGAGCCGCGGACCGAGCTCGCCAAAGGCGACAGACTCAGCATCACGGTCACTCGTGAAGCCCTTCCGGAGCTCAAGCGGCTCCTCGACCTGGATTAGGAGGCCGCTGGTGAAGATCATCATCGTCGGCGGTGGCAAGACCGGTGCCTACCTTGCCGAGCGGCTGCACAACGACCACGAGATCGCGATCATCGAACAGCGCCGTGACCGCGTGGAGCACCTGCGCTCGGCGATCCCGGACGTGGAGACCCTCCTCGGCGACGCGTGCGAGCCTGAGGTGCTGGAGGCTGCCGGCACCAAGGGGTCGGACATGGTCATCGCGGTCACCGGTGATGACGAGGACAACCTCGTGGTCGCCATGCTGACGAAGGTCCTTGAGGGCGGGACGGTCTACGCGCGCGTGAACCACCCGGAGAACGAGTGGCTCTTCGACAAGGAGTGGGGCGTGGACGTACCCGTGTCCTCCCCTGCGATGCTGTACGGCCTCATCGGCCGTGACCTCGTCCTGGGCAATGTGGTGCCACTACTCGACCTCAGAGCCGACGACGTCGTGGTCGAAGAGGTCACGCTGCCGGCCGACGCCGCGATCGTGGGCCACACGCTCGCCGACGTATCGCTGCCCGCCAATGTGTCTGTCATCGCGGTGCTGGGAGCCGGCGGCACCGGCGTACGCCCCGCGCGCGGCGAGACCGTCCTCGGCGCGAACGACGTGCTGCTGCTGCTGACCCAGGGCACGCTCGATGAGTCGGCGGTTCTCACCGCACTGGGGATCGAGCCGGCCGAGCAGCCCACCGAAGAGTGACCTAACCGCGCTCCGACGGCCCGGGCAACGCGCATGCGAGCGGCGTGCACGGCTCGTTGATGTGATACGGGACGTCGGTGAGGATCACGCCCGGAGCCCCGAAGAGCTGTTGCTTGAGGAGCAGCGAGGTCTGGTCGTGCAGCAGTGCGTCACCGAGGTTCTCGGGCGCGTACTCGGGCAGGATGACCGTGACCACGTGGTCGTTCGTGGGGCGGGGCACAGCCCGGATGAACTCCATGATCGGGCTGAGGATCTCGCGGTACGGCGAATCGACCACCGTGAGCTTGATGCCGAAGCCCGCCTTCTCCCAGCGCTTCCGGAATGCGGCGCCAGTGCCATCGATGTCCACGAACACCGCCTCGATGCGGTCGGCCTGGAGCGTTCTCGCATACCTGAGCGCCCGAACGAGCCTCCTGTCGATGGCCTTCACCAGCACGATAACGTGATTGTGCATGCGGTTATACGACTGCCAGTCGAGATCCGCATACTCGTCGGGCCGGATCGCGAGGTCCTTGCGGACGCGGTCGTACTGGCGCCTCACCCACAGGAAGAAGCCCACGATCGTGGGGATGAGGATCAAGACGATCCACGCGCCGTGCGTGAACTTGGCGGTGGCGATGACCGCCGTCACGATGCCGGTGGCCGTGGCGCCCACCGCGTTGATCGCGAGCGACCGCTGCCACCCCTGCTCACGGATGCGCAGGTGGTGGCGCACCATGCCCGCCTGCGAGAGCGTGAAGGAGAGGAACACGCCCACCGCATACAGCGGGATGAGCCTCGTGGTCACGCCGCCGAACCCCACGAGCAGTACGATCGCCGCAACGGTGAGCAGGATGATGCCGTTGCTGAACACCAGCCGGTGTCCGCGGTCACGCAACTGGTGCGGCAGGAAGTCGTCATCGGCAACGAACGACGAGAGCCGCGGGAAGTCCGCGTACGCGGTGTTGGCGGCCAACACGAGGATCGCGGCCACACTCGCCGAGATCACGTAGTAGAGCACGCCCGTGCCGAACATCTCTCGTGAGAGCTGGCTGATCACGGTCTCGGTCTCAGACGGCTGCACTCCGGCGAGCGATGACAACAGCGCGATACCCACGAAGAGGAAGAGCAGGATGCCCGCCATCCATGTGAGGGTGACCGAGGCGTTCTTGTCCTCAGGCTGCCGGAACGCCTGGACGCCGTTGGCGATGGCCTCCACACCGGTCATCGCCGTGCACCCCGAGGCGAACGCCTTGAGCACCAGGAACAGGCCGAGCGACTGCACCGCCTCGATCGGATGCGCTGGCGCTGGCACGCTGAAGGGATCGCCAGTGGCGAAGCGAACGAGTCCGACGATGACCATGGCGCCGATGAGCACGATGAACGCGAACGTGGGGCCGGCGAAGATCGCGCCCGACTCCTTCACGCCCCGCAGGTTGGCGACGGCGAGCAGCAGCACGAAGCCGATGGCGATGGGCACGGTATAGGGCAGAAGCTGCGGCAGCGCGGAGGTGATGGCCGCCACCGCCGCTGAGATCGAGACGGCTACGGTGAGGATGTAGTCGACGAGGAGCGACGCGCCCGCCACGAGGCCGGGGACGGTGCCGAGGTTCTCCTTGGCCACGATGTACGAGCCTCCGCCGCCCGGATACTCCCGGATCGTCTGCCGGTACGACAGCACCACGATCACGAGGAGCACGCCGATGGCGACCGCGATCGGCAGCGTGAGGCTGAGCGCCGCGGTGCCGGCGAGCGCGAGCATGAGCATGATCTCGTGCGGCGCGTATGCCACCGAGGAAAGCGCATCGCTGGAGAACACGGCGAGGGCCACCGGGTTGCTCAAACGCTGGTGCATCGCCTCCCGGTTGTGCAAAGGATCGCCGAGGAGGAACCGCTTCAGAGGACCCGCCATCATCCGCCCTATCGAATCGCTGGCCGCATGTCGCGGACAAGCGTACTCCATGCGGGGGCGGAGCGTACCCCCTAGAGCCTTCCTCGCAACTCCGCGCGGCGCTGACGCCACTCGGGCACGTAGCGCGCGAGCTCGCGATAGAACCCGGGGCCATGGTCGCGCACCCGCAGATGGCAGAGCTCGTGGTAGATCACGGCGTCCAGACACTCCAGCGGCGCCCGGACGAGCATCGTGTTGAGCGTCATGGCGCCGGCCGGTGAGAGGCTCCCCCAGCGCGAGCGCATCGTTCGGAGCCGGAGCTTCGGCATCACCTCACCGGGGCGGCCGAACACCGTCCAACACGCGTGCAGTCGCTCGGGGAAGAGCGCGTGGGCGCGTGCGCGCTCCTCGTCCGTGAGTGCGGCGGGCGGCTCCCATCCGCGCGCAAGCGCCTCGGCGCGCTTGCGCGCGAGCCACTCACCGCGAGCCGTCACGAACCGCTCGATCTCGCGTTCGGGGAGCCAGCGCGGCGAGCGCACGCGCACGGTGCCGTCGGGGGCGACGGTGAGTGCGAGCGTGCGGCGTTCGGAGCGCACGATCTCGTAGGGGATGCGGCTGGTCACGCGTCCACCACCGCTCCATCCACAAGCGTGATCCTCTCGTCGGCATGCTCGGCCATCCGCGGGTCGTGGGTCACCATCACGCACGTCATGCCGCGCTCGTGGATCTGCGACTTGAGCATCTCAACAACCTGGAATCCACGCTCTGAGTCGAGGCTTGCAGTGGGCTCGTCCACCAACATGATCTCCGGCGTGTTCATGAGCGCCCGGGCGATCGCCACGCGCTGCCGTTCGCCGCCGGAGAGCAACGCCGGCCGATGTGAGGCGCGCGCCGCGAGCCCGAAGGAGTCGAGCAGTTCATCCGCACGGGCCCGGTCGGCTCTGGTCACGCGCCCCGAGAGACGCGGCACCAGCAGCAGGTTGTCGCGCGCGGTGAGGTACGGCACCAGGTGGTGCTCCTGGAACACGATTCCCACCGTCTCGCGCCTGAACCGCGCCGCCTGCGCGGGCGTGCGCAGATGCACGGGATGGCCGCCGATGACGATCTCGCCCGAGGTGGGCGTGAGCAGCCCCGCGATGATCGATACGAGCGTCGTCTTCCCCGATCCAGACGGTCCCAGAATGGCGAGCAGCCGCCCCTTGTCGAGCGAGAAGGACACACAGTCGAGCGCGGTGACGGCCGTGTGCCCGCTACCGTACGACTTGGTGATCTCCTTGACCTGCAGCATCTCGTCTCCTCCCTACGCCGACGTCCGGCCGAGTGCCGTGGCCGGGTCGATCTTGAGGATGCTCCGCAGTGAGAACAGGCTGCCGAGATACGCGGTGCCGAAGATGGCCAGGACCGCCACGCCCCACCTGCCGACGTCGGGATCGAACGCCATCATCGGCGGCATACCGGCGCCCGCGCCGAGCGCGAGCACCGTACCGAGCACCGTGGCCACAGCCACGAGCACGGTGATCTGCATGAGGAGGTCGCGGTAGAGGTACGCGTTCGACGCGCCTATCGCCTTGATCGCCGCGATCTGTGACGTCTTGTGCAGCGTGGTGATGTAGAAGAACACACCCACCAGCAGTGCCCCGATGACGATGGAGACGCCCTGGATTCCGCTCACCGCGAGGATCATCTCGGGCATGCCGTTGCCGGCGTCCGCGGAGTCCTCGGGTGTCGCCATACGATAGCGGTCACCGAACTCACGCTGGATGCCGTCGAGTGTCGCCCCTGGCGCGAGCCGCACCGCGGCCACCGAGGCGCTCCCCGCGAACCGCTCGGCCATGCCCGCCTCCGGAGGCGCGCCCGTGCTGTCGGCCTCGACCCGCCCGAGAAGCGCGGCCACGTGCAGATCCTCCCACGTGGTCAGGTCGACCCACACCGTCGGCACCATCACATAGCGTCGCCCCTCGGTGAAGCCCACCACCGTGAGCTCGGTATCCATCGGGGTGAGCGTGATCGTGTCGCCGAGCTCGATGCCCTTGAGCCCGGCGGTGGTGTCCAGCACGGCTTCGTCGGGTTCCTCGGCATGCCTGCCCTCCACGATCGGAAGCTGTGCGGTGCCGTCGCCGAGCCCGAAGACGCGCACGTCGAACGGCTCATCCACCGAGCCGATGGAAGCGTATGTGTGGCCCACTCCGTACACGCTCTCGACCCCCGGCGTGTCGGCGATTCCATCGAGGTCGTCCGCCGAGAGGATGCTGCGCTCGAACGTGGGGTATGTGTCGCGCTGGAACACGAGCGCGTCAGCCGCCAGGCTCGACTTCGCGCCGGCCATGCCGGTCAGGAGCCCCTCGGACATGGCCGAGGTCACCATCGTGAGCGACACCACCAGCGCGATGGCGAGGGCCATGAGCGCGAACTTGAGCGGGCTGCCGAGGAGTTCTTTGAGCGCGGGCATCGTGCTCCGATCGGTCAGGAGGCAGTGGTCCGATGGTACCGGATTGCCACGACGCGTGCGCCGTCGCAGACGGGGCACCGTCACCGCCCGTTGCACGCCGCTCCACAACGGTGTCTACTACGCGGATACGGGCATCATGGGGAGGGGACGCCGATGATCAGGAAGTACGTGCTGGAGACTCGACCGCAGTTCCTCACGCTTGCGGCTGTGCTGGTGCTTCACGGCAGCGCGCTCGCCGCATGGCATGGCTCGGTGCACATCGGGCATTCGCTGCTCGCCGCACTCGCTCTCATCCTGCTGCAGGGCAGCGTGAACGTGCTCAACGACTGGCACGATTGGAGCCGGAGCGGCATCGATCATGCCACCCGGCAGACGCCGTTCTCCGGCGGGAGCGGCCTGCTGCCGCGTGGCGAGATGGAGCCGGGGGCGGCGCTCGCGCTCGGCATCGGCACACTGCTCGCGGGATCGGCGATCGGGCTCTACCTCGCATGGGTCGCGGGTTGGCCGCTGCTGGTCCTCGGCGTGGCGGGCGCACTCTCGGTGGTGTTGTACACGCCGCTGCTCACCCGCATCGGTCTCGGTGAGATCATGGCCGGACTCGGCCTTGGTGCGCTTCCCATCGTGGGCACGTACTACCTGCTGACCGGCACGTTCGACATCGCGGCATGGGTCTCGGGCATCCCCGCCACGCTGCTCACCTACAACCTGCTGTTGTTGAACGAGTTCCCGGACGCGGAGGCCGACCGGGCCGGCGGTCGCCGCCACATGGTGGTTGTGCTCGGCAAGCGCCGGGCACGGTGGCTCTACACGACGGTCGAAGCCGGCACCTTCGCGTCGATCGTGGCGGGCGTGGCGGCCGGCGTGCTCACGCCGTGGGCGCTCCTCGGCCTCATCGCGCTGGTCCCTGCCGTGCGGGCGATCCGCGTCACACTCGAGCGTTATGATAGCTTCGAGGGGCTGATCCCCGCGCAGGGCGCGAACGTGCAGGCCGTGCTCGGCACGAACCTGCTGATGGCGGTCGGGTACGTGGTCGCCGCGCTGCTCGGATAGCCGCGGCCCCAGCGGAGGTGTCTGATGGTCAAAGCGCCGCTTGAACCCGCGCTGAGGGTACGCGCGCATCTACTGATACACGGACTCGTGCAGGGTGTGTACTTCCGTGCCAGCACCGCCGAGGTCGCGCGTGCCCGGGGCGTGGCCGGGTGGGTGCGCAACACCGCGCGGGACGTGGAGGCCGTGCTCGAAGGCACGCGCGATGCGGTGGAGGGCGTGATCGCCTGGTGTCACGAAGGGCCGCCAAGGGCGGGCGTCGAGCGCGTGGATATCGAGTGGGAGGAGCCCGAGGGGCTTCAGGGGTTCACCATCCGGCACTGACCAGGCTTCGCGGGCACGCGGCGTCGAGCAACCATCAGCTGGTCCGCGGGCGTCCGGCGCTACCGGGTGCACGTCGCCCCGCGTGCTGCCAGGCGTTCTCCATCAGGACGAGCACATGCCCGTCCGGGAGGCGGTCGAGGGAGATGGCCAGCACCATGCTGCCACGCCGCGTTGGGATGAGGTCGGCGCGCGCGTAGTGCGGCTCACCACTGGCGGCGACCCGGGCAACGGCATCCACGATACCGAGCTCCGCGGCCATGGGCACGGCCTCATCGACCGGGGCTCCGGCGAAAACGCCTGCTGCGGCGGCGCCAAGGGCCGCCTCGTTCGCCCACAGCACGGTCATCGTGGCCGGGTCTATGAGCACCGCTCGCGTTCTGCTTGATCCACCGTCGTCGGCTCGGCCCATGGCACACCTCCTTCGGAGCCACCGTAGCACCGGCACACCCCTGGCGGAAGCGGGGACACACCGTGCGCACCTCCGGGGAATAGACGCTATGAGGAGGCGTGCGGTGACTGCGGAGACGACCATGCCCGGGACCCCGTGGTGGAAGACGGCCGTGATCTACCAGATCGCGGTCTCGAGCTTCGCCGACAGCGATGGTGATGGCAGGGGCGACATCCGGGGCATCATCGAGCGCCTCGATCACCTGCGCGGCGCGCCCGGTTCGCTCGGCGTGGACGCGATCTGGCTCACCCCGGTGAACCGGTCTCCCCTGCGCGACTTCGGCTATGACGTGAGCGACTACCGGTCGATCGAGCCGCGCTTCGGCACTCTTGCCGACTTCAGGGAGCTGGTTGATGCCTGCCACGCCCGGGGCCTGCACGTGATCATGGATCTCGTGCTCAACCATACGTCCGACGAGCATCCCTGGTTCACGGCCTCGCGCTCCAGCCGCGACGATCCGCGTCGCGGCTGGTACGTCTGGCGGGACGGCCGGGCTCCGGGCAAGCCGCCCAACCGCTGGCGGGCGGTGGTGGAAGGCAGTGCGTGGGAGCACGACGCGCGAACCGGCCAGTACTACTACCACGCGTTCCTCCCCTTCCAGCCGGACCTCGACTGGCGCAACTCCGACGTCCGCGATGAGATGCTCGATGTGGCGCGAAGCTGGCTCGAGTTCGGCGTGGACGGCTTCCGCCTGGACCTCATCAACCACCTCTACGAGGACGAACGGTTGCGCGACAACCCACGAAAGCCCGGCACCAGACCGTATCTGGCGCAACGACACCTGCACGACCACTCGCAGCCCGAGAGCCTGGAGGTGGCCTGCCGCCTCCGCGCGCTCGCTGACGCGTACGGTGAGCGGGTGCTGCTGGGCGAGGTCTTCAGCGACGACCCGCATGACTGCCTCGCCTACCTCGGTGATGGGAACGACCGGCTCCACCTGTCCTTCTACCTGGACTTCGTCGGGCAACGGTGGCGGGCGCGGGGATTCCGCGACTCGGTGGACTGGCTCGAGGAGCGCCTGCCCGGAGCCACGTGGCCGTGCTACTACCTGGACAACCACGACGTGCCGCGCAGCATCTCCCGGCTCGGGGGCGGGCGTAATGCGCTCCCCCGCGCCAGGGTAGCCGCGGCGATGCTGCTCACGCTCCGGGGTACGCCGATCGTGTACTACGGGCAAGAGCTCGGCATGCCACAGAGCGTGGTGCCGCGCGCGGCGCTCGACGACCCCGTGGGACGGAAGTTCTGGCCGCTCCGGGTTGGGCGTGACGGCTGTCGGACGCCGATGCAGTGGACCTCGGAGCCGGGCGCCGGGTTCACCTCCGGCACCCCGTGGTTGCCGGTGGGCCCCTCGGCGGGTACGCGCACCGTGGCCGCCGAGGGGCCGGACCCCGACTCGCTGCTCTCCTGGTACCGCGACCTGATCGCACTGCGATCGGCAACGCCAGCCCTGCAGGTAGGTGGGTACCGCGCGCTGCCGGGCATGCCTCGCGACGTCTTCGCGTTCGAGCGCATGCTCGCAGACCAGCGCATCGTGGTCCTGCTCAACTTCGGTCGTCGAACGCGACAGTGCGACCTCCCGGATTCCCGGTCGCCGAAGACGCTGCTCTCGACGGAGGGCCCGGTAGGGGCGCTGGCGCCGCTCGCGCGGTACGAGGCGCGGGTGATCGACGCCGGTTCGTACGAACGCCGCGATGGGGCGTAGAATGGGGCTATCCGGGTCAGCCGGCCCGGAACGACCACGGGGAGACGCCATGTCTGTCATGAAGCTCGCGGGGCTGTTCGCGCTCACGATGGTCGCGTTCCTCGCGGTCGACGCCGTCTGGCTCACGACAGCCACACCTCGGCTCTACCGCCCCGCGCTCGCGTCACTGCTCGCCGACAAGCCCAACCTCGCCGCTGCGGCCATCTTCTACGCGATCTACGTCGTGGGCGTGCTCGTGCTGGCCGTGATACCCGGCGTGCAGGCCGGCTCCCCCGGAGAAGCGCTCTGGCGCGGGGCGGTGCTCGGGTTCGTGGCATACGCCACCTATGACCTAACCAACCTCGCCACACTCCGTGACTGGCCGATCCACATCACGCTGATCGACCTGGTCTGGGGCACGGCGCTCACCACGGCCACGGCCTTCGCCGGCTATCACGCGGCGCTCTGGCTGAAGATCACCGGGTAGGCCGGACGGTCACACGCACCGGCGCACACGCGTGCCGGTGCAGACGCACGGTGTTACACTCAGCGGCATGCGCCATCGCCTGACCATCGCATGTGCACTCGTGATTGCCCTCGCCCTGTCCGCTGCCGGACCGGGAACCACACCCGCGCGCGCGGAGCCTCTCGCCGAGGAGGTCGCGATCGACCGCGCCGCGCTTGAGCGAGCGGTGGCGGCGTACGAGGCGGCACAGAAGACCGCGGCCGAAGTGCAGGTGCGCGTCGACGCGGCGATGGCCGAACTCGATGCGGCAGTGGTCGAGCAACAACGCTGCGAGACGTACCTGCGGACGCGCGCCTCCACCCTCTACCGCACGGGCGAGGCCGGTCTGCTCGAACTGCTCTTCAGCGCCGAGAGCCTCCCCGAGCTCGGCGAACGACTCGACCTTCTGACCCGTATGGCCGAGCAGGACGCGCGGACCGTACGCGATCTCAAGAGCGCACGCAACCTCGCCGAGGGCACCGCCCGGAGCCTGCTCGACTCGCAGGCCGAGCAGGCCGAGGCGCTCGAGGCGCTCGAGGTCGAGGTCACCCGGGCGCGCACCGAGTTCGCGGCAAGCGAGGCGGCGCTCAAGGAGTACGAACAGCGCCAGGCGGCTGCCGCGCGGGCCGCGCGGGAAGCGGCGGCGAGAGCCAAGACACCGGCCCCGGCCTCCGCGAGACCGCCGCAGGATGTGACCGGCGATGGCGAGTGGCGCACGGCGGTGGCGTCGCACTACAGCCGGACCTTCACCGGACGCGGCGCGAGCGGGAAGCCCATCGGCCCCTACACGATGATGGTGGCGCACAAGACGCTGCCCTTTGGCACGCTCGTCGAGTTCGAGTACAAGGGCAAGCGCGCGGTCGCAAGCGTTGAGGACCGCGGCCCGTACACGCCCGGTCGCGAGTGGGACCTCGGCCCCGGCGTGGTGCGTGCGCTCGACTTCAGCGGCGTGCACGAGGTGCGATACCGCATCGTGTCGCGCTAGGAGAGACGTCCTACCGGAGCGGCTCCTCGGTCTCGTACACCACACCCACGGCGGGACCCACATGGATGCCCACCACCGCGTGGATCGGCACGATGGGGACCTTCCGTCCCACGACTGGCTCCACCACCTCGGTAGCGAACCGCTGCGCCTCGTCGGCATCGGAGATGTACTGCACCGCCACCTGTCGCACTCCGGCCTTCTCGATGTCACGCTTCATGATCGAGACGACCTTCGCCCAGGCCGACGTGCCGCTGCGACCCACGCCTGCGATGCCGGTGACGCCCTTTTCGGCGGTGAGTATCGGGACGATGCGCAGCATCATGCTGAGCAGCGCCGAAGCGCCGGTGATCCGCCCGCCACGGCGCAGATACTCGAGGCTGTGCGGTGTGAACAGGAGGCGCGTGCGGCGCATGGTCTCCTCGGCGGCGCGACGGCACTCCTCGAGAGACGCGCCCGCGGCTGCGGCCTCTGCTGCCGCAAGCACGGCGTATCCTTCCTCGAGGCTGTTGGACAGGCTGTCCACGATGCCGATGCGCGCGTCGGGAGACGCGGCCCGGATATCTGCCACGGCCGCTTCGGCAGAGGCGACAGTGCCGCTCAGTCCGCCCGAGACGAGCACGGCCAGCACCTCGTGGCCATCGGCGAGCAATCCCCTGAAGACCTCGGCGAACTCGGCGGGTGACGGCTGCGAGGTGGTGGGGAGCGAGTCCATGTCGGCGAGGCGCGCGTAGAAGGCGGTGCTGCTGAGCTCCTCTTCCGAGAGCGGCTCGCTGCCGTTGTAGACATGGATCGCCACGGTCGCTATCGCGAGCCGCTCCTTGTCAGCCGGACTGATGCTCGCCACCGTGTCGGTCACGATACGTACAGCCATGGGTGCCGCCCCTGTGTCGCGGGTCGCTGCCTGAGAAGAGCATAGCAGCAGCGGACAGACACACGGGATGAGCGGGCGGCGAATCAGCGCCAGACGGCAGCATACGCCGATGTGCGGTCAGTCGGCCATAAGCTCTCGGGCGGCGGCCGTCACCGCGAGCCCGCCGAGCGCCGTCTCCCGCAGTGCGACCGGCAGTGCGCGGCCAACGCTCGCGAGCGCCTCTGCCACCTGGTCGAACGGGATCGCGAACCGTACGCCGGCGAGCGCGAGCTCGATCCCGGTGAGCGCCACCGCGGCGCCGGTGGCGTTGCGCGCCACACAGGGCACCTCTACGAGCCCGCCGACCGGGTCGCACACCAGGCCGAGCAGACCCTGGAGTGCGAGCGACGCGGCGTGACCCGCCTGCTCCGGCGTTCCGCCGAGCATCTCGGTCGCCGCCCCCGCCGCCATCGCGGAGGCCGCGCCGATCTCCGCCTGGCAGCCGGCGGCCGCGCCAGACAGGTTCGTGCGCGCCGCGATGACCGCACCGATCGCCCCTGCGGCGAGGAGCGCGTCGATGACCGCGTCGTCGTCGAGACCGCGGTCCGCGGCGAGCGTGAGCACGACGCCCGGCAGCACGCCCGAGGCGCCGCCCGTGGGAGCCGCCACCACGCGGCCCATGCTCGCGTTGACCTCGGCCACCGCCAACGCCGCAGCGATCGCGCGCGCGGCCACGCCCTCAAGCGGGCCAGCGGTCGCATCGCTCACGCGCGCCGCATCGCCGCCCACGAGGCCCGACCTCGAGTGGGCGGTGCCCTTGAGGCCGAGCGCGACCGCCTCACGCATCACGGTGAGGTGCCCGGCCATGCGCGAGCGGATCGTCGCGGCGTCGTCCCCGGACTCCAGAGCCTCCTGCGCAAGCGCCGCCGCGGCGATCGAGCCGTGTTCCGTAGCGGCTTCAAGAAGGTCTGCGAAGGTGGTGTGCGCCATGGCTCGCTCCCTTATACCGCCGGCACCGCGCGGATGCGCAGCACGCCAGGGAGCGCCTCGATCTCCGCGAGCGTGGCCGTCGGCAGCGCTGTGTCGGTCTCGATGAGCATGAGGGCGTCGGCGCCCTTGCGCGTCCGGGAGACCCGCATCTGGGCGATGTTGGCGCCCGACCCCGAGATGATGCGCGTGACGGCGGCGATCTCACCGGGCAGGTCGTTGTGCTCGACGATGAGCAGCGGCATCCGTCCGTCGGCGTACGCCTCGAACCGGCCGATGCGGGTCACCAGGACCTCGCCACCACCCACGGACGAGCCCTGGATCTCCACCGCGCTGTCCCCCACCGAAAGCGCCAGGAGCGCGGTGTTGGCGTGCACATCGCCGAGGTCTCCCTCCCCGATGGTGAACACCATCCCCCGCTCGGCGGCGTGCTCGAAGGCACGCGTGATCTCGGGGTCATCGGGCCGCATGCCGAGCAGGCCGGCCACGATCGCAAGGTCGGTACCGTGCCCGCGACCGGTCTTGGCGAAGGAGCCGTGGAGCGTGATGGCCGCCCGCTCAGGCTGCGAGCCCAGGATCGCCCGCGCCAGCAGGCCGAGCCTGACCGCGCCCGCGGTATGACTCGATGAAGGCCCGATCATCACCGGACCGAGGATGTCGAATACGGAGCGTGTGGTAGCCATGCGCATACCGTAGCGCACGAAGGCCGCCCGCAACAGCACCTATCGCTGCGGACGGCCTTCGAACGATCGTATGCGCCTAGAAGACCGCGACCACCGAGCCGCTGTACTGCTGCTCGATGAACGTACGGATCTTCTCGGAGGTCAGCACCTTCACGAGCGCCTGGATGCCAGCGTCGTCCTCGTTGCCCTCGGCGACGGCGACGATGTTGGCGTAGGTGTCGGCCGCAAGGCCGTCAGAGGCCTCGCTGGCGAGCGCATCGGCTACCGAGAGGTTAGCCGAAAGCGCGTAGTTGCCG
>Ga0209066_10004934_pt1 | contig 14286 bp, 13 predicted proteins | sample All_14_2_FD_187198 | JGI IMG/M metagenome (GOLD analysis project Ga0209066, IMG submission 187198) | Freshwater microbial communities in response to fracking from Pennsylvania, USA - Allegheny Zone_MetaG_DW_15 (SPAdes) (version 2) ...
GTTGAAGTTGGCTGGCGTCACTATGCGACACCAGCCCACAACGATCAGGCAAGTCGACGAGATCGTTCGTCTTTACGAGTCAGGACTGTCAATGGCGAAGGTCGCCGAGCAAGTCGGCGTCTCGGCGCGCACGGTGTTCAACTACCTGCGCGAAATCGGTGTTCAGACTCGCGATGCCCACGGGCGCGCTCGATAGGTCGCTCAGCTCCCAGCCTTCGAGTCAACGTATCGAAACACCGTGCGCGCCGAATCGATCGCGAGTTGAGCTTCGGCTTCACCCAGCAGGGATTCGTTCGGATGCGCAAGGCTGGCGTTGTTCCTGATTGTGTTCAAGGCATCCAGCGCGGTGCTCATCGACATGACCATTCGGCGCGCTTCATCGCCGAAAGAAATGGTCTCTTGAAAGCGAGGATGGTTCTCCCGGAGTGCCTTTAGCAACGCGGTGATCGATGGATCACCGCTCGGCAGTGAGATACTTGCTGCGACGCAGAGCCCGCGAAGGTGTCCGTGCAGGGCAGTGTGGACGCGATCAACTGCGCTCGCAGCGCGACCCTCCCGGATCAAGACTTCGGCGTCGCCGAGAGCAGCCCGGACGACATCGCTGGTTTGGGCGGGCGTCGGGCTTGCGACTCCATCGTTGACAGAAAGCGCATCCAAAGAATCCAGCGCGGCGCGAGTGAGCTGTCCAACGTGCTGGCGGCGAGATGCATACGATCCTAAATTCTGTGAGTAGTAGCCATGCCACTCCCAGAGCGTCCGCCAAGGAAACGGCGGGTCTAGCTGGAGTCGGCGAAAATTGGCGACTAGGACACGATCGTTTGCCTGGTAGTCGTTGTCAACATCCTGAATACGCGATCCACCAGTTCCTGTCGTGACGATGACATTCGACTGACGCTGGACTAGCTCTCTGAGCTGTTCGATCGAAAACGGCTGCGCCACTTATCGATTCCTCCTTTTGCTAGTCATCAACATCGTCCATACCAACCTTGCCCTCGAGTACCGCAAGTACTTCTGACTCAAGGCTGAGGTTCCCTTGCGCACCGAGTTCGTTCATGTATTCCTCGGCGGCGCGCTTCAGCTCGTCGTCATCAGACCTGATCGCGTTAGCAATGACCAAGGGAATCGCGTGCCGACTCAGGTCAAATGCCACACGCCCGCCTTCAGCGCGGCCGCCGAGCAGAAGCTTCAGTACCGCGAGTGCACGGGCAGGATCGGTAGCCGATGCCTGAGCGAGTTCCTTCCCGATCATGTATCGCTCCGTCGCGATACCCGGCTCGAGTTCTAGCGCGTCACGAAGACGTGGAAGCCACCACTCAGCAGAGAAGGATTTACTCTTGGCGAGCCAGTAGATGCCTTCGAGTTCCTTGCTATCTTCCGGACGCTCTCGAACATGACTGATCCGCTGGTCCCAGAGCCCTTCGAATCGATCGCGAATTGCGTCTTCAACGCTCGTGGCGTGAAAGAACGACCAAGCGATCTTGCCCAAGGCATCGCCCCGGACTGCCGGACTCGTAAGCGCGAAGAACGCCTGGAAGACCGGATCGTCTGCGGTGATGTGTCCGAACACCAGAGCGTCGATTGCCCACTCCCCGATCCGAGGTAGTGGATCGGATTCACCCTTCCATCCAGCCACAAGAGACTCGCCGACATCGATTGCAGCAAGCATCGCCGGTGTCAGGAGGTCATACATGGCACGGTTGTAGCGGTGCGTCGCCATCGCCGTTGTCAGCACAATCTGTTGTTCGACCGAGATGGAATTCCTTGTACCGACCAGTTCTTCTAAGTGGGTGCCAAGCCAGTCTGGCGCGCTCGTCAACAGACGACCCAAGCCTTCGCCGAGAGCCGCGCGGCCCGCACCGTGCTGGTCGACGCGTGACATCTCAGACTCGATAGCTTTGAGCGCATCGCCCTGCCAGGATGCGCCTTCCGAGCGTGTCGCGGCGACGATCAGGGCTCGAACCCTGCTCGGCCACTGCCAGTTGAGCGACATGTTGAGCGGGTCCCAACCGGAACCTTCGTGCTTGTAAGTGTCGTAGTTGACCCATGCGTCTTCACTATCGGAGCGATCGATCAGGAGCTGTGCGAAGTGTTCCTCGTAGTCGTCCGGGACCACGACCGAGCCTCGTTGCTTCAGCAGTTCGTCAAGCAGTCCGATAGCCGCATCCTTCGCCCCGCCGTAGTCCTTATCGTCGTCAAAGTCACCGCCTTCGACCGGGAAGGGGGAGGCCAACGAGTGATCGAGAACGTACTCCAGGAGCTCTGCGGCTTGCGGCCAATCGAGCTCGAGATCCGCCTTCAACGCTGCTTCCCATCCCTGAAAGATCGCGCGCAAGTAGGTGGGGCGAAGTTGGCTTCCCAAATTCGGCACTCCGGCAAAGGCGAGCGGGTGGGTTGTCAAGAGACCCGAGATTGCCCTTCCCTGACCCTCGTGCGATGGTTCGGGACCCCATCCATCGCCCTTGTCGTGCCAATTGGCGAGGTGAAAAACGAGCTCGGCCGGTGCCATCGCGGCCATTTCATCCTGGCTCGTGTGTGGGTTCGGGCCAGTCCAGCTTGTGACTCGGCCCATCGGTTCGAGGGGGTCGTCGATCACGCCGTTGGCCACGTTGAGGTTCGCGAGATCTTCACGCAATTCCGCTGGGAGCGCGTCGTGACCGATTGCCGAAAGCCAACTGTGCCTGTAGCGCCGAGCCTTCGCCTGGATGCTCTCCTCCCATTGCTCGTCTTCTAGCCCGTCCGGGCGGGGGAGCCGCTCTCGCATCCAGGCAAGGTCCGTCTCGAACGCTTTCGCGAGGAACGGCGTCACCACCTCTGTGGCTGAGTCGTCCGCCCGCGCGACAGCTTGCGCCAGTCGTGCGTATTCAACACGGAGGTACTCATCGTCGGATTCCGCATCGCCAAGTACTTGCTTCGCGGATTCCAGAAGTGTCGCGCTGTCTTTACCTGCGTCGATCTCCTGACGAATTGCCTCGGCCAGTACGTAGATCGTGATCTTCCGCAACAGCTTCACGCCGCTGCGCAACAAGACATTAACCGTCTCGACCGGATGTGCGCGCATTGCCGGAATCGCCACATCGCGAACGGCGTCTATGAGCGCGTCCTCTGGGCGATCGGTTGAGTCACCGCGCGATTCAACTGACGACCTGTCCATTGCACTGAAGTCATGCTCACCCGAAGCATGGCCGGACGAGTGGACGTATGCCGTCAACCACCCAACCAGCGCCTTGAGCGCGTTCTCCCCCAGGGCTGGGACTATCCGGGGCAATTCCTCCTCGTACCAGTACTCCTCCAGAAGAAGTTCGGGCTTGCGAATTGCCGTGGTTTCGTCACCCGGACGAGGCTGGAAGAGGGCGTTCGCAAGCCAGCGACCGAGACGCGGCTGCCCGCCATCGAGTAGGTTGACCGCGAGCGAAACAAGCGAACGAGGGTCTGTCCTCCACCCGAGCCCTGTCGTCACCCACTCCTTAAGTAGTGGTTCCAGACGAACACTTGATTCGGCGGGAATCTGAGATCCAATATCGAACACGGCGCGACGGACCCAGGCGTTGTTACTGTCCTGCAGCTGTAGCAGCACATCGACAACCTCGTCGGGCGCTTGTGACGCGATACGAGTCAGATACGAAAGCTCAGGCCAGTAGGTGTCGCGTATGAACCCGTCTCCAGTCGGCTCCGGTTCCGGCGGGTTCGTGAACGCCCCGGCTTCCCATAGAGGACGGACCCAGAGCGGGTTCTCGAGTCCCTCGTAGAAGACCCGACGGAGTTGGAACGTCGGGATCTTCAGGAGGGCCGCGCGCACCTGATCTGGACTTGGCGTGCGGTAGTTAGGCATCGGCTTCGTCCTCCATGGCGTTAATTTCCGCGAGCAAGTCATCAATGGAGTGCCTGTTGGTGAAGAAGGCGGTGACCACGCCGTCTAGCAGCTCTTCAAAGATGCCGACACGCTTGCGGATTTCGTCATCGCTGGGCAAGTCAGACTCTGCGACATCGCGTTCGTGCAGATGCGCCCACTTCACGAAATAGTCGCGAGATTCGATCCAACTCGAAACCGCTGCGTGGCTTGCGTTGCCGTCGTCCGTGATAAGCGCAGCAACGTCGTCTCGGACCCGACGCTTTTCATGGATGGAGGCCTTGAAAAGCTTGTCCATCGCAGCTGCCACTTCCTGAGGGACCGGGATGGAGCCCCCCTCCCCGTCCAGGTCGAGCTCTGGGAACCGCGCGAGCAGATCCGGAAGCGCCTTGACCTGATCACCAGAGGAGGGCTTGAATTTCGGAGCAGTCGGGCGACCCAGTGCGCCTAGCACCCGATTCATCAGTTCACGCATGCAGTGCCCGATGAACGCGACGCGCGTTCGACGATCCAATACTTCGAGCTCGCCACCGAGCAACATCAGGGCCGTTCGGTAGAAGTTGCCGAGCTCCAGTCGCTTGCCCTCCAAAGCAGAGAGAATCCGCTGCTGCCGGTCGTCCATGAATGCGCTCGGTCCAGACATTCAGACCTACGCGCCTACCGCGCCGTGTGCGAAGAGCTCGGCCTGCTCAAGAACGAGCTCGACCGCCTTGTCCTCTTGGTCGGGCGGATAGTCGTACTTGGCGAGAAGCCGCCGTACCTTTGCCCGCATTGCTGCACGCACGGAGTCTTTGAGGTTCCAGTCGATCGTCGCGCTGGCGCGGACGGCGGTCACGAGTTCGCGGGCGATCTTCTTCAGCACTTCGTCACCGAGGTCGAGCACGGCCGAGTCGTTGGTGGCTATGGCGTCGTAGAAGGCGATCTCGTCTTCTCCGAGGCCGAGTTCTTCGTGGCGCTTGGCGTCGTCGCGCATTTGCTTGGCGAGCTTGACCAGCTCGGCGATGATCTCTGCGGTCGTGAGAGACCGGTTGGTGTACTTGTTGATCGCTTCCTCGAGCTGCTCCGAGAACTTCCGCGCCTGCACGAGGTTGGTGCGCTGCACCGTGTGGATCTGGTCATTGAGGAGCCGTCGAAGGAGACCCATCTGCAGGTTCGGGCGATCCTTGCCAGCGAGCGCGTCAAGGAACTCGTCGGAGAGGATGGAGAGCTCAGGAGTCTCGACTCCGGCGAGCTTGTAGATGTCGATCACTTGGTCGGCGGCGACAGCCTCGTTGACGAGCTGGCCGATCGCGGTGTCGATCTCCACTGCGCCGGAGCCACCTCGACCAGAGTCCGGGTTCAAGATCTTGAGGATCGCGGCGCGCACGTCAGTGAAGAGACGAACGTCATCGCGAATCTCGGCAGCTTCTTCGGTTGCTCCAGCGAGCGCATATGCCTTCGCCAGTGCGAGTACCTGATCGTTGTATCGAGTCGTCCGGTCGGGGTCGGCCATGACGAAGTCGAGCACCTTGGCGTACTGCGCCAGCCGCTCGGATGCTGAAAGGTTCGGTGATGCGTCGTAGTCGCAACCATGAAGCAGGCCGCGGATGACGTCGTGCTTCTCCAGCAGGACGGCGACGAGTTCTTCGATCGGGACACCGGCCTGGTCGCGGTCGGATGGTGAGTATTCGGCGAGGGCTTCTTGGAGGTTCGCGAAGACCCCGATGTAGTCGACTACTAGTCCACCCGGCTTGTCGCGGAAGGTGCGGTTGACGCGCGCGATGGCCTGCATGAGTCCGGCACCCTGCATCGTCTTGTCGACATACATGGTGTGCATTGATGGGGCGTCGAAGCCGGTCAGCCACATGTCGCGCACGATCACCAGTTCGAGCGGATCGTCTGGGTTCTTGGCGCGCGCCTTCAAATCCTTGCGAACGTCCTTCGAGTAGATGTGCGGCTGGAACTCTGCCGGGTCAGCAGCCGAGCCGGTCATGACCACCTTGATCTTGCCCTCGGTCGGGTCATCGGAATGCCAGTCAGGTCGCAGGGCGACGATCTTCTCGTAGAGGCGCACCGCGATGCGGCGCGACATCGTCACGATCATGCCCTTGCCGAACAGTGCCTCGCGACGCTTCTCCCAGTGCTCGACGATGTCGCGAGCGATCATGTCGAGTCGCTCCTCGGCACCGACTATCGCCTCAAGGCGTGACCAGCGTGACTTTGCTTTCGAGGCGGCAGTCTCTTCGACTTGCTCGGTAATCTCGTCGGCCAGGTCGTCGAGAGCCTGATAGTCCTCGACGCTGAGTTCGACTTTGGCTAGACGGGATTCGTAGTAGATCTTGACCGTGGCACCGTCCTCGACGGCGCGGGTCAGGTCATAGATGTCGACATAGTCGCCAAAGACTGCCTTGGTCGACTTGTCATTGGACTCGATCGGCGTACCGGTGAAGCCGAGGTAGGTCGCGTTAGGCAAAGCGTCTCGCATGTGCTTCGCCAGGCCCGCTTTGAGCGTGCCATCAGCAGCCAGCGTCTCGCCAAAGCCGTACTGAGATCGGTGCGCTTCATCCGCCACCACGACTACGTTGCGGCGGTCGGTCAGAACAGGATTAGAGTCGCCGTCCTCGCCAGGGCGGAACTTCTGCAGCGTCGTGAAGACGATGCCGCCTGAGGCGCGACGCAATATGGTGCGAAGTCCGGCGCGGGTATCTGCTTGCACTGGTTTCTCCGGCAGGATCTCGGCGGGCGCGAAGACCTCGCCGAAGAGCTGGTCGTCGAGATCATTGCGGTCGGTGATGAACACCAGCGTCGGGTTCTGCATGCGGGGATCACGCATGATCTTCGCGGCGTAGAACACCATCTCGAAGCTCTTGCCTGATCCCTGCGTGTGCCAGACCACACCACCGCGCCGGTCGCCATCGACGCCCGAAGCCTTCACCGTCGACTCAACCGCCGCGTTGACTGCCCAGTACTGGTGGTACTTCGTGACGCGCTTGATTAGCGCCTTGATCTTCTGACCGGTCTTCTTGTCGGTGACGGTCTCTTCGCTGAAGACCACGAAGTTGCGCACAATATCGAGGAAGCGCCGCTGGTCGAAGATGCCCTTGATCAGCACTTCGAGGGCGGGAAGGTTCGTCACGACTTCGCGGCCATCGACGGTCTTCCACGGAGCGAAGTGCTCGAAGCCACCAGTGAAGGAACTCATCGCCGCGCTCGTGCCATCGGAGATAACGGCAACAGCATTCGGCACGAACAGCGACGGAATGTCGTGACGATACGTCTGGAGCTGATTCCACGCACCCTTCAAGGTCGCGTGCTCATCGGTTGGATTCTTCAATTCGAGCAGCCCGAGCGGGATGCCGTTGACGAACACGATCACGTCGGGTCGGCGGTTCTTGCCGTTCTCAATGATCGTGAACTGATTGATCGCGACCCAGTCGTTGGTGCTCGGCTCGTCAAAGTCGATCAGCCAGATCCGAATAGTGCGCACTGCGCCGTCCCTGCCACGGTGTTCAACGGGCACGCCCTCGGTGACGAGCTTGTGAACACGGAAGTTCTCCGCGACGGGGTTCTGCGACTCGGCCCGTCCCAGTCGCTTGATTGCTTCGTCGATCAGCGCAACGTCGATGCCCGGGTTGATGCGGCGAACTGCCGAACGTAGACGGGCATGCAAGTACACCTGCTCAAAGGAGGTGCGCTCCTCACCTGGCTCGCCAGGCGCTAGGCTCGGACCCCACGCCGTCTGATACCCGAGCTGGGCAAGGTACTCCAACGCAGCATCTTCGACGGTCGACTCGTTGAGGTTGCTCATACGCGTACCACATCAGTCTCGCGAGCAAGAATCCTCCCGGATAGGAGGTCCGGGAGAAGTACATCGCGCGTTGATGACAAGGCGAGATTCTCATCCCGAAGCTGCTTCATTCGATCGAACAGCGGCTGGCTCACGTCGTTGAACTCAGATAGCACGGATTCGCTCGGCGGCGAGATCTTGTAGTCATCAAAGTTGCTTGCCGCGAATCTCTGGCGACCAGACGTCCCCGTCATGCCACGGATCGCGAATTCACGCACCGACTCATCGCGCACCAGACAGTAGATCCATGCCGTCGAGATCTGCCCGCGGGGACCAAGGACGATGTATTCGGTTGAACCCCAGCCAACTTCGTCTGGTCCGAGCATGTCCACGACTGCAGTCTTTCCATTCTCGAGGCACGGCGTAATCCGGGCCATTAGAACATCGCCATTGACGAACTTTTGCCCCGACCCGAAGGCCTTGGTCTCCCACTCGTAGATCTCCGCCGCGAACTCTGGCAAGGAGGACATGCCGACGTAAGTCGCGTCGCTGCCCCGTGCAAGCGACCGACGTGGATTGACTTCCACCAAGTCGGACACCGGCACACCAGTCGGATCGTGGGAGACGTCAAAGAGCTGATCGAATTTCGAGCGGACCAGCGCCTCGATCAACGACTGTGCGCGCCGATTGGAGGCGATCTTCTCGTCCAGTGCTCCTAGTGTCGCCGCGATCTCTCTCTGCACGTGACGAGCAGGAAGGTGCACCTGTTCGGTGTCAAGAAAGTGCTCGAACTGGAAATTCGCGATTCCGGTGGATCGGTTCTGATAGGACCAAGTTCGTCCCTCGGCGTACATTCCCTGAAGCCACCAGTAGACGTAGTGAGGGTCGGCAAGAGCCTTGTCGATCCGGACGAGTCGGCAAAAGCTCGCAGGTATCGCAGAATGCGTGAAACTCCTAAGCAGCCCCTCTGAAACGAAGATCGTGCGGCCGGTCGGACGGTCGGATGTCCCACCCGAGATCTCCAGAATGATGTCGCCAACGTCAAGTTTGCGCTGCGGGATCTTTCGGGTTGCCTCCCACCGCACTGGGACTCGAGAAGTATCTCCGACTGCCACTGCTGGAAAATCCGCACCTCGGATCACGGCAACTTGCTCCGTACCCTGTTCGGGCGCGTCGAGGCCCCAGCCACCTCCTACTGCCCGCTCAACGAGTGTCCGCATGAGTACCCAGGATGAAGTCACGAGCTTAGATCTCCAAGGCGCTCCCGAACCTCATCCTCAATCTCGCGTCCGCGGTCGAACTCCGCAATTAACGCATCGGTTAGTCTCTCTATCTTGTCGGCCAAGGGCTCATCATCGTCCTCGACATCCTCCGCCCCGACGTACCTGCCAGGCGTAAGGACAAAATCGTGCTTCTCAATTTCATCGAGTTTCGCTGATCTTGCGAACCCTGCAATGTCTTCGAACGCGCCATCGTGATTTCGCCAAGAGTGGTAGGTGCCTGAAATCAGGGCGATATCTGCGTCGCTAAGCTCACGCAACTTTCGACTAACCAGCTTGCCGATCTTGCGCGCATCTATGAATAAGGTTTCACCGCGGCGCTCCCGATGACCGTTGCCGTGACGGTTCTTGGAAAGAAACCAGAGACTGACGGGGATTCCCGTGCTGAAGAACAACTTGTCCGGAAGGGCCACCACACAATCGACTAGATCGGCTTCGACGAGCTTCCGACGAATCTCACCCTCACCACTGGTCTTCGAGCTCAAGGAACCATTGGCCAGTACGAAGCCCGCAGTTCCGTTCGGCGCGAGGTGATAGAGAAAGTGCTGCACCCAAGCAAAGTTCGCGTTGCTCTCGGGCGGCGTTCCGTACTTCCATCGTGGGTCGTCGGCGAGCTTCGCGTCCCACCAGTTGGAGACGTTGAACGGTGGGTTTGCGATAACGAAGTCGGCGCGTAGATCAGGATGCAGATCCTGGGTGAATGAGTCGGCAGACCGATCACCCATGTCGGCTTCGATGCCGCGCAGCGCGAGGTTCATCTTGGCGAGCTTCCAGGTCGCGTCTGTGAACTCCTGACCGTAGACCGAGATGTCGGTGCGCTTTCCACCATGCGCCTTCACGAACTTCGAGGACTCAACGAACATGCCACCTGAGCCTGCAGCTGGGTCGTAGACCCGGCCCTTGTACGGCTCGAGCATTTCAACGAGTAGCTTCACGACCCAGCGTGGCGTGTAGAACGCGCCGGCGTCCTTGCCGGTTTCTTTGCCGGCGAACTGGCCGAGGAAGTATTCGTAGACACGGCCGAGCACGTCGTCGCTGCCGTGGTCATCGGTCTCGGTGAAACCGATCGAACCGATCAGGTCAACGAGTTGCCCGAGCCGACCCTTGTCGAGACCTTCGCGTCCATAGTTGCGTGGGAGGACACCTCGGATGACCGGGTTTTCCTTCTCGATGAGGTCCATCGCTTTGTCGATGTCCTGGCCGATGCTGGGCAACTTTGCCTTGGCCTGGATCGAGTCCCAGCGTGCGTCGGCGGGAACCCAGAAGACGTTGTGGCTTGTGTACTCGTCGCGGCTCTCGATGAACTGCTCGCGGCGTGCTTCGTTCGGGATGTAGTCATCGGAGTCGGGATCGCTCAGCGTGATCTCGATCGCCTTGCGGCGCTCTTCGAATCGGTCGGAGATGTACTTCAGGAAGACGAGGCCGAGCACGACGTGCTTGTATTCGGACGGCTCCTGGTTGCCTCGCAGCGCGTCAGCAGCATCCCAGAGTCGCTGCTCTAGGGTCTTTGCCTGTTTGGGTTTCGCTGCTGGTCTTGCCATGTTGTTGAGTCGTCTCCTCCACACCGAGGTGCGTCATGTTGGTTATCCACAAAGCTCGCTTTCAGGGTATCGGCGATGTCCGACACGACTATGTCTCCACTTTGGGTGATTCGCTTCCGGGAGAAGCCTCGAACCGGATGCTGAATTCTGCTCTATTTATACCATGATCAGGGGTTTTCTTAAACCCCTTCGACGCCGCAGCGATCGACTACGTCTTGGCCGGGTGAGCGACTACATCAATCATCGCGATTGTCCGATACACGGTGCATTCCACGGTGACAGCGTCCGGGAAGTCGCTGCGGTCTGCGATGGTGACGGTGCGCATCGGGGCGTCTCGACCCTCGATGGAGATGCTGAGGATCTTGGCGTCGTCGTGACGAGCCTCCCAATAGGGCGGCAGCTGGGCTTGGACATGGTGTCGGCGCATCCTGTAGACGCCATTGTCGACGACGGTGCTCGCGTGGTCTTCAAGATCGATAGCGAGGGCTCGTTCTTCTGGTTGGTCATCGTCCTTGTAGTGCCAGAGCCTGACCAGTGGGGCGCGCTCGGGCAGGCCGGTCGAGGTCATCTGATCGATCGTGAGAGTCAGGCCCATCTCAAGGTCGCCCTGAATATCGATGCTGAGAAGTTCGGTGCCGAGTCGGCCCTGAACTTCTGCCATGTAGACAAGATCGTGGGCGATGGTTATCAGACCGGCGTCGCTCCATCGTCGTGCTGTGCGTTGATCGCGCAGGCGTCCGTCTTGCGGGAGTGCTCCGACTGCATGCTCCAAGCGGTCAAGCACAGTATCGGCCGGAGCGGTGATCGAGATTGCCGCTGCCGCTTCATCTCGACCTGCGGTGGTCTTGTAGCGGGTCATCTCGCGCTCGAACATCAGAAAAGCGTCGAGCAGATCGCCGCCGCCGCAGACTCGGCGCAACGCCGAGAACTCGCCGAACTTCTGTACGGTCAACCGCCCTACCTGTCCACGTAGTGCCACGAGCTCACTGTGGACATGCCGGATCAGTTCATCGCGATCCTCGATGTCGTCGCCAAGTGTGCCGTCCACCCTTCAATCTTGGCGCAGCCTTTCGGGCGCGAATCGGTGGATGCACTTTTCTGTCATGACGCGGGTATTTCGCCTCCGATTCGATGAGTTCAGAGGTTCGATTCCGGGCCTCGTGAGAAATCGAAAATCGAAGGGAGTCCCTATGTTTGGGACGAGCACGGAACTGGCCCCGTTGGGTGGGGCCTTCAGTCAGCAGGGGCTGGCGCAGATGTCGGGCGGCATGCAGCGTCAGGCAGGCAAGGAGATCGAGCGTGTTCAGGCGCAGGCGTTGATTGCGGATACCCGTGAGCAGGGTCGTGCGTTGCTGACGAACACGGCGCTGCAGAACGTCGGTGCGCTGACCGCGCTTGAGCAGCACCTGATCCAGGTCGCGCCGCTCGGCGAGGCACGGTACAAGCACATCGTCGATTCCTATGCGATGGGTGCCGCGAACGCCATCTCCCGGTGGTGAGCCGTGCAGTACCTGGCGCTGCTCGCTCTGCCGCTGCTGCTCGTGGGCGGCCTGATCAATCTGCTCTGGATGGGAGGGGTGTGGCTCGTGGACTGGATCAAGACACTGCGTGAGCGTAAACGTGCACGGATCGAGCGTGAGCTTGATCGCACGCAAGCCGAACTGCGAGCCACGATCCTGCGGCTCGCGTCGGAACTCGGCGCAGACGCGCACGAGGCTCGGAAGGCGCTGATCCGCGAGTCGTACCTGGCGTCGGGAAGAGTTCCCGACGACCGATGAGCTGGCTCCGAGCACGGTGGAGGCAGTTTGCCTTTGCGGCCTCCACCGTCGCCCTCCCGTCTGAACGTTGCCGATTCCACAACGGCGTATTGCGTCGCCACCACCTCTGTCAGACCGGTCCGCAGTACCCCTGTCAGCCGGTGTCCGGTCGCTCTTCCGATCGCTCGAGATAGAGAGCGATCGGAACATTGCCAGATCCCCGGCGATGCGCCATAACCGTCCCTCAGATCATCCGCGCCCCTCTCCGGAGGTGTCGAGCAAGACCCGGATGAGGAAGGAGAAGTACATGACTGACAACAACGACACGGAGCCAGAGCGCTTCGATGTGATTTACGCGGACTGTCCCTGGGACGTGCACCAGAAGGGCCGCCACTCCCTCGGAGCTGAACGCCACTACGACCTGATGACGCTTGAGCAGATCAAGAACATGGGCGACGCGGTCAAGGCGCACGCTGCGGAGAACAGCCACCTGTGGTTGTGGGTGACCAATGCCACGCTGCGTCACGGCTACGACGTGATGGAGAGCTGGGGCTATACCCCGAGGTCGCCGTTGACGTGGATCAAGCCGAGGTTCACGCTCGGCGTGTATCTGCGCAACGCAACTGAGCACGTTCTCTTCGGCACTCGCGGCAAAGCGCCGGTGAAGTTCAAGTCGCAGCCGACCTGGATGTACGCGCCTCTGCAGGAGCACTCGGTCAAGCCCGACGAGATGTATGCCGTGATCGACAGGGTCAGCGGCAAGGACAGCCGCAAGCTCGAGCTGTTTGCTCGACGCCGCCCGCCTGCGCCGAATTGGTCGGTGTGGGGCAACGAGATCGATTCGGATATCTCGCTGGCCAAGTGGGGCTATCCGGTGCCGTCCGACTTCGACGACCAAATAGCGCCCGCAGATGGGGCACGACAGGAGACGGGTCGTGAGAGCTGATGTCGAACGATTCGAAGAGCTCGCTGTCCTCGAGCCTGTGGGGCGTCGCCATCGCGATCCTCGGGACCGTCGTCGCCGTGTGGATCGCGGTGAAGTTGATCGAACAGATCTGGGTGGCGCTGGTCGTTATCGCAGCCGTCGTCGTCATTGCCGCGGCCGCGATCATCGCGTTCCGGTGGTGGTGGCAACGCCGTCGCTGGTGAGCGTTGACGCGTCCGAGCGGGTGCTTCATAACAAGAGGCACAGCAGCAAAGCGAAGGGAGGGATGAGATGACGAAGAGCAACGCCAACGGCGATCAACCGAAACGCGGAAGGGGCCGACCGCCGACATCTCGCGACTTCCGGATCATCCCGATCCCGCACGCCAACCCTGACGCAAAGAAGCTCGGGCGCGCGTTCCTCGCGCTTGCGCTACTCCAGGCCGCAGCCGACGCCGCTGAAGCATCCGAGAAGGAGGCCGGTGATGAGTCGGCCTGAGCGAGCCACCTGGGTATGGCGCGAAGTGTGGTGGCCGCACCCGTTCAGCCCAGACACTGCCGTGGAACTTCTCGACCGCCTCGCCGCCGACCACCAGATCGGCGAAGTCGTGTGGGAAGCCCGCGCCACGGGCGGTCACGTTCGCTACCTCGTCGCAGCACGCCCACCACACAGTCGAGACCTGCTACTCCTCCTGACCAATCTGGTTCCGGGCGTGAGGATCGGCCCTGCGAAACCGGCCGCTAGGTCGAAAGTTGATGTTGCCGGTCACCTTACGGCGAGTCGTCACGCCCTTGCCCTCAACGTCGAACGTGTCACCGCAATCACACGAGCGGTGCTCGCTGGACTCGCCACAGCCAATGGCGAAGGTGAAGAACTCGTCCTTCAGGTCATCCTTGGCGGGCGGCTGTCACCACAGCTCGTTTCGCCGCACGCGGCCGAGCCGAGGCAGTCATGGTTTGACCTGATGAGCACCGGCACGCGGTCAAGCAGTGCCGAAGCACGGGCGAGTATGAAGACGCGGGCGAGCCTGCACGGATACAAGTTGAGTTTGCGGGTCGGCGCGACCGCCGAGACCCAGGCGAAGATCCGCACCCTCGTCACCAGTGTGCTCGGTGGGCTGCGCGTCGCCGAAGCAGCTGGCGTTCGCCTTCATCTGACACTTGAATCACC
>Ga0209066_10004935_pt1 | contig 14284 bp, 9 predicted proteins | sample All_14_2_FD_187198 | JGI IMG/M metagenome (GOLD analysis project Ga0209066, IMG submission 187198) | Freshwater microbial communities in response to fracking from Pennsylvania, USA - Allegheny Zone_MetaG_DW_15 (SPAdes) (version 2) ...
TCGTTGCAGCTCATCCAGCGACCAGCCCACCGGCCGGTGGCTGGCGCCGCGGCTGCCGACCGGATCGTGGTCGGCGAGAAGGATCAGCTCGACCCCGCGCCGCCCCTGCAGGACCCAGGGGTAGTGGTTGCTCGGGTATTCATGGACATAGCTGATGACCTGTTCGCCGGGGGCGAAGGGATAGCCGTTGGCCACCATCGACAGGGCCTCGGCGGTGTTGTGGACGAAGGAGATGTCGGCGGCGGGGCAGCCGAGCAGCCTGGCCGCATTGTCATGCAGGCGCGGCAGGATATCGAGGTGATGCTTCAGCCCGCCCACCCCCCGGGCGGCGAGGTCGGCGGTAAAGTCGCGGATGGCCCGGGCCGCCGCGTGATAGAGGGGGGAAACGGAACAGTGACCGAGAAATATCGGCTCGTCCCGCTCGGGAAAAAGATCCGGCGTACCGGGCAACATGGGCACCTCCCCGTGGCGGGATTGGAGACATGGATAAAGACGGAGAGCGACACCGGAATGGTGCCGCGGAGGCCAGGCTACAACTCCCAGGCGGGTCAGCGGCTGTGAAAATACTCCTTCACATAGATGATATGTTCGCGCATGGCCTCAAAGGCCTTTTCCGGTTCACGGTTGCGGATACATTCGAAGACCGACCGATGATGATTGAGGATATCGTTCAGGGTCCCGGGGTCATCGTACATGTGGGTCAGGTTTTTTTTAATACCAACAAAGAGGAAATCGTAAAAGTTCCGCATCAGGTGGATGAGCACGGGGTTCTTGGTGGCAAAGGTCACCGCCATGTGGAAGGCGGTATCGGAACCGATGCCGATCCTCTCGGTTTCCTGGAGATCCGTCTCCATCTCGATAAGACATTTCTCCATCGCCAGCAGATCGGTCTGGCCGGCCCGTTTCGCCGCCAGAAAGGCCGAATTGCATTCCAGCCCCATGCGGACCTCGAGGAGGTCGTCGATGCTCGCCTCCTCGACCGCCATCGAAATCCCGAGCGAGCCGCTGCGCTGGCCGTCCGGCAGGCTGACAAAGGTCCCCTGCCCCTGCCGGTGTTCAAGCAGGCCCATCCCCACCATCTTCTCTATGGCGTTCCTGACGGACGTTCGACTGACCGACATCGAATCGGCCAGCTCCCGCTCCGGCGGTATCTGCTGGCCCGGCTTGAACTCGCCCTTATAGATCAATTCCCTTATCTGCTCAAAGACCTGGTCGGATATCCGCTTTGGTTTGATCGGTTTGAGTACCATAGACAGAGGATGTGGAGTATGCCGTCCGGTCTTGAGAGGAGACGGCTTGACAGGGTTTCCCGGAATCGACCCGGTGCTTTTGCCAAATGATAAGGAAAACTGATAATCAAATTAATTAATATTACGGAAATTTCACAAAAGGTGCAATAAAAAACCATCAGTATTCAACATGATTTCCAACCTCGCTGCCGCCGGACCGGCAAATCGGGACCGGCAGTGACGGACAAGCTTTTATCCGGCCCCGGTCTTGCCAGGCCGAGGGACATGATATAGACTGTTTCTGTTATTTTCTCACCCAAAAAATCCGGACATTACGCATCCCTGCTGAATTCTATCGGCACGTCACGAGAGGACCGACACCGTCATGTTAGAACATCTCTTTTTCCCGGAAAACGTCGCCGTCATCGGTGCTTCCAGACAGCCGGGCAAGGTAGGCCACGACATTCTTGCCAATCTGGTCAAGGGCGGCTTTGCCGGCGGCATCATCCCCGTCAACCCCTCCGGCGGCACCCTCTTTGATCTCAAGGTCTACCCGAGCCTCAGGGAATACCCCGGCACCGTCGACCAGGCCATCGTCGCAGTCCCCAAACCGCACGTGCTGTCGACGGTCAAGGATGCCCTCGCCAAAGGCGCCAGAAATGTCATCATGATCACCGCCGGCTTCAAGGAGACCGGGAGCGAAGGAGCCGAACTCGAAGCCGAGCTGACCGATCTCTGCCGCCGCAACGGCGCCCGGCTGGTCGGCCCGAACTGCCTCGGCCTGCTCAATACCAGAAACCATCTCAACAGCTCGTTCGCCGGCTCCCTTCCCAAGGCGGGCCGGATCGGCGTTTTCTCGCAGTCCGGTGCCCTCTGCACCTCGATCCTCGATCTGGCCGAAGGCCGCAACCTCGGGCTGTCGAAGCTGATCAGCATCGGCAACAAGGCCGATATCAATGAAAACGACATGCTGGAATATTTCGCCGGCGATCCCGATACCGGCGTCATCGTCGGCTACCTCGAAAACATCGTCGCCGGCGACACCTTCATCAAGACCGCCACCGACACCTGTTCGATCAAGCCGGTGATCATCCTCAAATCGGGTACCAGCAAGGCTGGGCAGAGGGCCGCCGCCAGCCACACCGGCGTCCTCGCCGGGGCCGACACCGCCTATGGCGCCGCCTTCAAGCGCTCCGGCGTCATCCGCGCCGACACCTTCGAGGCCCTCTTCGATTACGCCACCGCCCTGTCGATGCAGCCCCTGCCGAAGGGCGACCGGGTACTGATCATCACCAATGCCGGCGGTCCGGGGACCATGGCGGCGGATGCGGTGGAACATTCCGGCATGACCGTCGCCGAACTGGAGACCAACGCCGCGACCTCGCTGAGGGAAAAGCTGCCGGCCGCCGCCTCCGTCGGCAACACGGTCGACGTCCTTGGCGACGCCCCGCCCGAGCGCTATGCCGATGCGCTGCTCGCGGCCCAGAGCGACGATTCGGTCGATGCGGTCATCGTCATCCTCACCCCCCAGGCGATGACCGACCCCAGAGAGACGGCCCGGCTCATCGCCCGCTCGATCGACGGCAGCAAACCGGTCCTCGCCTCGTTCATGGGCGGCAAGGAGGTCCTGCCCGGCCGCCAGGAACTGACGGCGGCCAGCCTCCCCGATTACGAGTCGCCGGAGCGGGCGGTGGCCGCCCTGAAGGTCATGTACCAGTACGCCACCTGGAAGAACCGGCCGCCCCGCATCGTCACCCGTTTCCGGGTCAACCGCCGCCGCGCCTCCCGCATCATCAACCGCAACATCAGCAACGGCATCTTCCAGCTGAACGAGAGCAAGGCCAAGAAAATCCTCGACGCCTACGGCTTCAACATCCTGCCGGGCCGGCTCATCACCTCGGCCGAGGAGGCGATGGAATACGCCCGGGGCATCGGCTTCCCGGTGGCGATGAAGATCGTTTCCCAGGACATCATCCACAAGAGCGACATGGGCGGCGTCAAGCTCCAGCTCGCGACCGTGCAGCAGGTGCGCGACGCCTTCGACCTGATGATGATGCGCATCCTCCAGCAGGTGCCGAACGCCAGGATCGAAGGGGCCTATCTCGAAAAGATGGCCGACCCCGGCCTGGAGATCATTCTCGGCATGAGCCGCGATCCCCAGTTCGGGCCGATGCTGATGTTCGGTCTCGGCGGCATCTTCGTCGAGGTCATGAAGGACGTCACCTTCCACCTTGCCCCGATCACCCAGGAAGAGGCGATCCAGATGCTCAAATCGACCCGTTCCTACGGCATCCTCGAGGGCAAGCGGGGGCAGAAGGGGGTCGACATCCCGGCGATCGCCACCGGCCTGCAGCGGATCAGCCAGTTGACGACGGATTTTCCCCAGATCACCGAACTCGACATCAACCCCTTCATCGTCGGCGATATCGGCACCGACCCGATCGTCGCCGACGCCAGGATCACCCTGGCCCGACCGCTTGAGAGCAAGCGGGGCTGAGCCGCGACCATGGGGAACGAGCCGCAGAAAAAATCATCTACGAAGGTGCAACGATATGGAGTTTGACAGCAACTGGCAGGAACGGTACACGGCGATGGTGCGCAGCCCGCAGAAGGCCCTCAAGGAGATCCGCTCCGGACAGCGGGTCTTCATCGGCACCGGCTGCGGCGAACCGACGGAGTTGGTCAAGGCGCTGACCGCCAGGGCCGGCGAACTCTCCGACGTCGAGATCATCCAGCTCTTCACCAAGGGCGACGCCTCCTATGCCCGGAAGAAATACGCCGACTGTTTCCGGCTCAATTCCTTCTTCATCGGCCAGAACGTCCGCGACATGATCCAGGAAGGCCTGGGCAGCTACACCCCGATCTTCCTGTCGAACATCCCCCACCTCTTCAACACAGGCCTGCTGCCGCTCGACGTGGCCCTGATCCAGACCACCCCGCCGAACAGACACGGCAAGGTCAGCCTCGGCATCTCCGTCGATATCGTCAAGAGCGCGGTCGAGAACGCCTCGCTGATCATCGCCCAGGTCAACCCGCAGATGCCCTGGACCCAAGGCGACAGCGTCATCGACATCTACGATATCGACATCCTGGTGCCGGCCGACGTCCCGCTGATCGAACGGGAGGATGACACGACGCATGAGATCAGCCGGATGATCGGCCGCCATATCGCCACCCTCGTCCCCGACGGGGCGACGATCCAGTTCGGTCTCGGCCGGATGCAGGGGCTCGGCCGCCTGCCCCACGCGACGATGGAATTCCTCCGGGACAAGAAGGACCTCGGGATCCACAGCGAGATGATCACCGATTCGATCCTCGGCCTGATCCGCTCCGGCGCCGTCAACGGCTCCCGCAAATCGAGCGATCGCGGCCGGATCGTCACCAGTTTCTGCATGGGGACGAAGGAGCTGTACGATGCCGTCAACGACAACCCCCTGTTCTGTTTCCGCCCGACCGAATACGTCAACGATTTCCGGGTGATCAGCCAGCAGACGAAAATGGTGGCGATCAACATGGCCCAGGAGATCGACCTCACCGGCCAGATCTGCTCCGATTCCCAGGCCGGCATGCTCTATTCCGGGATCGGCGGCCTCGTCGATTTCAACCGCGGCGCCACCGTCAGCAAGGAGGGCAAGAGCATCGTCGCCCTGCCCTCGACCAACCTCGACGGCACCCGCTCCAACATCATGACCCAGCTCAGCCCCGGCTCCGGCGTCTCGATCACCCGCGGCGCCGTCTCCTATGTCGTCACCGAATACGGCGTCGCCTATCTCTACGGCAAGAGCGTGCAGGAGCGGGTGATGGCCCTGATCGCCATCGCCCATCCGAATTTCCGTGAACAGCTATTCCGGGAGGCCATCGAGGCCCACTACATCCGCCCCGACATGGCCAGGGTCGGCGACAAGATCACCCTGCCGACCGACGAGACGATGCGCACCGTCCTGCTGCTCGAGGACGGCACCCAGATGACCATCCGTTCGATCCAGCCGACCGACGAGCCGCTGATGCGCGACCTGGTCTACACCCTGTCGCGGGAGACCATCTACTACCGGTTCATGAGCAGCCAGGTGGCCTTCAGCCATCGCCAGATCCAGGATTTCGTCTATGTCGACCACCGCAAGGACGTGGCCATCGTCGGCACCGTCCCCGAGGCCCACGGCGAGGACATCGTCGCCGTCGGCCGCTACTACCTCGACGAGAAGACCAACCGGGCCGAGGTCGCCTTCGTCGTCCGCGACGACTGGCAGGGCAAACGCATCGGCTCCTTCCTGTTCAAGCACCTGACCGACCTGGCCAAGCGCAACGGCATCGCCGGCTTCACGGCCGAGGTCCTGCGCGACAATATCCGCATGCAGACGATCTTCAACCACTCCGGCCACAAAGTTCAGACCCGGCTGGTTGAAGGGGTCTACAGCTTCGTCATCGATTTCTGACCGCCCGCCGCCGCATCGCCGCCTTTTCCGGAGATGCGGCATGCCGGTCGCCATCTCTCCGCCCTGTCGCAGCCCGGCCACGCCGCCCCGCAGTGATGGGGATGAACACCGGGAAATGGCGGGGAGAAGAGAGAATCGTTTGCTTTTCCACCAATCCTTCTTACTATTGAGGGCTTAATCGGAAATGATACGGGGAGCGGCCGGGCTGCGCCCTGCGGTCAGGTTTTGCAACGAGCACCGAAATACGAGGAATTCATGGGCAGAACAATAGAAATCTACGACACAACGCTGCGGGACGGCACCCAGGCCGAAAATTTCAACATCTCGGTCGACGACAAGATCCGGATCACCCAGGCCCTCGATCGCCTCGGCATCGATTTCATCGAGGGGGGCTGGCCGGGGGCCAATCCCGTTTCCGTCGAATATTTCCAGAAGATCCAGGGGATGAATCTGAAGCACGCCAAGGTCGCGGCCTTCGGTTCGACCCGCCATTTCCGCAACGCGGCCGACAGGGACCCCAACCTGCTCGCCCTGCTTGACGCCCGCACCCCGGTGATCACGATCTTCGGCAAGAGCTGGGATGTCCACGTCCGCGATGCGCTCAATATCGGTCTCGACGACAATCTCCTGCTCATCGAGGACTCGCTGGCCTTCCTCCGCCCGAAGGTCGAGCACCTGTTCTACGATGCCGAGCACTTCTTCGACGGCTTCAAGGACAATCCCGACTACGCCCTGGCGACCCTCGGCAGGGCGATCGACGGCGGCGCCGAGACCATCATCCTCTGCGACACCAACGGCGGCACCCTGCCGCAGGAACTGCCGCCGATCATCGATCGGGTCAAGCAGCATCTGGCCGGCTGCAGCCGCACGGTCAGGCTCGGCATCCACTCCCACAACGATTCGGAAACGGCCGTCGCCAACTCCCTGCTCGCCGTATCCCTGGGCATCGATCAGATCCAGGGCACGATCAACGGCTTCGGCGAGCGCTGCGGCAACGCCAACCTGACCTCCATCATCCCCGCCCTCGTCTTCAAGATGGGCCTGGCCTGCGAGGTACGCAAACATATCGACCGGCTCTACACGACATCGCGCCTGATCAACGAACTGGCCAACCTGCCGAACAACCGCTACCAGCCCTACGTCGGCGAATCGGCCTTTGCCCACAAGGGCGGGATCCATGTCAGCGCCGTCAAGCGCAACCCGGTGACCTACGAGCACATCGAGCCCGATAAGGTCGGCAATATCCGCCGCATCCTGATCTCCGACCAGGCGGGCAGCGCCAACGTCCTCCACAAGGCCAAAAAATGGGGCCTGAAGCTGAGCGCCTCCGACCCGCTCCTGGCAACCATCACCAGCGAACTGAAGGAACTGGAGAACCAGGGCTACCAGTACGAGGGCGCCGAGGCCAGCTTCGAACTGCTGATGCGGCGGGCGCTCGGCCTGCAGCGCAACTACTTCAAGTTCGAGAGCTGGCGGGTCATGATCCACAAGGTCCACGTGGAGCGGGCGCCGATCACCGAGGCCACCATCCGCCTGTTCGTCGGCGGCGACGAGGTCCATACCGCCTCCCTGGGCGACGGCCCGGTCAACGCCCTCGACTGTGCGATGCGCAAGGCCCTGACCCGCTTCTACCCCAGCCTCGAGGAAATGGTGCTGACCGACTACAAGGTCCGGGTCCTGTCTGGGGAACACGGCACCGAGGCCAAGGTCCGGGTTCTGATCGAAAGCCAGGACCACAGCTGCAGCTGGAGCACCGTCGGGGTCTCGGTCAATATTCTGGAGGCGAGCTGGCAGGCCCTGGTAGACAGCATCAACTACAAGCTGATGAAGGAAGACAACAGGAAGTAAGACGGCACGGATCCCCTTGAACTTCAGGGGGTATCGAGAAGTTTCACCTTGTCTTTGATGCCCCTGGTCATCAGGACCGCGCCGTCCCTGGCGACGATGACGCCGTCCATGCCGAGCCGCTCCAGGGTCGCGATGCCCTTCTCCGGCCCGAGGATGAAAATGCCGGTGGCGAAGGCGTCGGTTGCGGCCGCCGACGGGGCGATCACCGTGACGCTGCGGCACAGATCCTGCGGGTATCCGGTGGCCGGGTTGAGGAGATGGTGGTAGCGGACGCCGTCGGCAAAAAAGTAGCGCTGATAATCGCCCGAGGTCGAAATCGCCCCGTCGTCCAGATGCACCGTTGCCAGCAGGGCGGTATCACCGTCGGCCGCTCGCGGATGCTGGATGCCGATATTCCACGGCCGGCCGTCCGGCTGCCGACCGAAGAGCCGGATATCGCCGGCAACGGCGATGATCCCGTCGTCGATCCCGTATTCCCGGAGGACGGTGGCGGCCCGGTCGGCGGCATAGCCCTTGATGATCCCGCCGAGATCGATCTGCACCCCATGCTTGTCGAGGTAGACGGTGGAGGCCCCGGGGTCGACGACGATATGGCGGTAGCCGACCAGATCCCTGGCCCTATCGATCGCCGCCCGCGAGGGGATCTTCTTTTCCTTGAAATCCCAGAGCCGGACCAGCGGGCCGACCGTGACGTCGAAGCCGCCCTTCGTCGCAGCGGCGGCATGGACCGCCATCCGGATGACCTCGAGGGTTTCGGTCGAGACCTTCACCGGGGCAACCCCGGCGTTCCTGTTGATCCGGCTCAGTTCGCTGTCCGGCGCATAGAAGTTGAGGAGCTCGCCGACCCGCTCGAGTTCGCGGTAGGCGGCATCCATCGCCTCCCTGGCCTTGGTCTCCGAGCGCGTCACGACCGTGATCGTCACCAGGGTGTAGAGCGATGTCCGGCTCTCGCGGAACAGGCGCTTGCGCTGGCCGCCGAAAAGAAGGAGGGCAAGCAGTAGCAGACCGACGACTACGATCGTCAGAGTCCGGAGGAGGGGAGTGCGCAGCATGGTTGCAACCGAGGCCAGAGCCAGGCGGAGATCAGGCCCGTCGCTATGGTTTCTCGAAGAAGATATAGGAAGTCGAATAGTCGCTGAACTCGAAATAGACCTTCTTTTCGCCAGGGTCCACCGCCGCGTTGAGGTTGTCGTCGAGGATGCCGTACCCGAAGCGGTACGGCCTCTCGGCCTTGCCGCCGGTGGCGGTCGCCGTCGACAGCTTGTCGATCTTCAGGAAGCGTTTGACCAGCTTGTCGCCGGCATAGACCTCCAGCACCCCGTCCGTCCCGGTCCAGTTCTGGACGGCCCGTCCGAACTTGTTCTGGGTTTCCTGGGTGCAGGCGGTGCAGCCCAGGATCACCACGGCGATGACACAGAAATATTTCATTGCACGTTTACCTCATGTTCGTCGGTTCACCACGACACCGGACCAATGCCCCTGGGACTGCCGGCGTCCTCTTCGTCTGGTGTATCCTATCCCACAACCTCCGGCACAACAAGCAGTTTCATACGATCGGCCAGTCTGGCCGATGATGATAACGGATGTTCGTCTTCTTGCCTCTTTATTCATTTTCATCTCTATGGTATCCTATCACCATTGCCTGCGAACACAGATATCTCAATTCACAGGAATCCGGGATATGGACGGGCAACAGGTGTAACATCATTATTCAACCACCCTAAATGACATGGAGGACTCGATGAAATCCCCAGTACGCGTGGCCATAACCGGCGCCGCCGGCCAGATCAGCTATTCCCTTATCTTCCGCATCGCCGCCGGCGACATGCTTGGCCCCGACCAGCCGGTCATCCTGCAGCTCCTTGAAATCACCCCGGCGATGGGTGCCCTGAACGGCGTCGTGATGGAACTCAACGACTGCGCCTTTCCGCTGGTCGCCGGCATCGTCGCCACCGACGACCCGAACGTCGCCTTCAAGGACGCCGACTTCGCCATCCTGGTCGGGGCCCGTCCCCGCGGTCCGGGCATGGAACGGTCCGACCTGCTCCAGGCCAACGCAGCGATCTTCTCCGTCCAGGGCAAGGCCATGAACGCCCACGCCAACCGCAATATCAAGGTCCTGATCGTCGGCAACCCTGCCAACACCAACGCCCTGATTACCCTGAAGAATGCGCCGGATCTCAATCCCCGCAACATCACCTCGATGATGCGCCTCGACCACAACCGCTCGCTGTCGCAGATCGCCGCGAAGGTCGGCAACCACTGCACCAAGGTCGAGAAGATGGTCGTCTGGGGTAACCATTCGGCCACCCAGTTCCCGGACATCAGCTATGCCACCGTCGACGGCAAGCCGGTGGTCGACCAGGTCGATAACGACTGGTACGTCAAGGAGTTCATCCCCGTCGTGCAGCAGCGCGGCGCCGCCATCATCAAGGCCCGCGGCGCCTCCAGCGCCGCCTCGGCCGCCTCGGCCGCGATCGACCATATGCGCAGCTGGGCCCTGGGCAGCAACGGCCAGTGGGTCAGCATGGGCGTGTACAGCGCCGGCAATTCCTACGGCATCGACGAGGATATCATGTATGCGTTGCCGATCACCTGCGACAACGGAGAGTGGAAAGAGATCAAGGGTCTTGCCGTCAGCGACTTCGCCCGCAGCATGATGACCGCCACCGAGCAGGAACTGGTCTCGGAGCGCGACGCCATCGCCCATCTGCTGTAACGTTTATATCGCAACTGGATATCGGCGGGAACCGTGTGGTGCCCGCCGATCAGCCGCCGCCCCCCTCGCTGCATCCGCCGTCCTTCAGTTTCCCTCGTTTGACTGTGGCCCGTCCGCCGCCAGTTCCATGATCCGCTGGCCATACTCCTGTTTCAGGGCATCGAGATACTCCCTGTTCACCGGTCCCTTCCAGGTCCTGACATCATAGAACCGTTTCGGGATCGTCAGGGCAGCAGGATCGAAGCCGGTGGCGATGCGGTTCTGCCAGCGCAGGCGGCGGACATGGGCGGCGACCTCGGGGATCGAACCGGCCAGGGTGTCGAAGCCGACCGCCGCGAGACACTCCGCCAGCCTGGTGTCGGTATAGACGGAGCGGGCAAAGAGGCACGCCACCATCGAGGTGAGAAAGACCCGCCCGGGCTCGTCGGCAACCAGGAAGTCGACAGCCGGCCCGACATCGCGACCGGCGTTTTTCTGGTCGTAGCTGTAGGCCCCGGTATCGAGATGCGAGTGGCGAAAACCGAGGGTCTGGGCGGCGAAGAACAGCTCGCCGGTGGCGTATCCGGCCATCTCCTGGCCGAGGACGCAGGCGAATTCGCCGCCGCCGTATACCGCTGCCGCCCGCAGGGTTCCCATGCCGAGGAGGCGGTAGAAGTCATTGATCCCCCGGCCAAGATATTCGGCGGCCTGCCGATAGGCGACGGCATCGCCAAACTTGAGACGGACCACCGTCTCTTTCTCCGAGACCAGCCCCTGCTCGCTTGCCTCCGTGGCCCAGGCCAGCGCCACGCCGCCGGACATGGCATCAAGGCAGACCTTGTCCATGACATCGAGGATCCGCAGGACGTCAAAAGGTTTGGTCACCCCCAACATGGTCCCCGCCGCGAAGATCGGTTCGTAGTCATAGGCCACCTGGTGGTAGTGATAGCGGTTATCCGTCAGCGTTTTCTCGCGGATGTAGCCGATATGGATACAGCCAACCGGGCAGCCGGAACAGGCGCCGTTGCGCAGCAGGGTCTCGTCGACAAAGGCCTCGCCCGTTATGCCGGCGATGGCCGGATCGCTGGTCTTCTGCAGGTTGTTCCAGGGCAGGGATTGAAGATCGTTCAAGCCCTGCAGGTTGGCTGCAGTACCGAGATTGTAATACTTGCGCATCATATCGGTGGAAGTCGCCTGACCGTAGACCTCCTTGAAGACCTTGGCATAGGCGCTGCCGGCCGGACCGGCGAAATCACCGTCACCCTGGACGACGATACCCTTGAGGTTTTTCACCCCCATCACCGCCCCACCGCCCATTCTGCCGAAATGGCGGTAAGAATCGACGTTGATGCAGGCCATCACCGAGCCGATCTCGCCGGCCGGACCGATGCGGAGGATCGAACGATGGCCTGATCCCCTGGCAAACATCCGCCGCAGCAGCTTGCCGGAGGCATCGGCCTCCATGCCCCGCATGAAGTCGACATCCCTGACCTCCAGGTGCCGGCCGCCCACCACTAGACACGACAGCCTCCCCGCCCGGCCGGTGATGACGAGGGCATCGAGATCGGCGAAGCGAAGGGCATGGGCCAATCGACCGCCGGCGTGGCTTTCGGTATACTGGTGATGATACCCCGACCTGAAGGCGCAGACGGTCTTGCTCATCAACGGGAAATAGCCCGTCAGCGGTCCGATGGCAAAGATCAGCGGTTGTGCCGCGGCATCCCAGGGCAGGTCATTGTTGCCGAAGCGATCATAGAGCAGCGCCGCCAGGCCGCTGCCGCCGGCCACCAGATTGCGGCCGTCGAGCAGCTTTATACTCCCTTTTCCTGTTCCCAGATCGACACAGAGCACCCTGAATTCTTCCCGGATCATCGCCGCACCTCCATGCTGCCGGCGAACTCCGCCAGCTCCAGGCAGTCCTGGGGACAGAACTCGACACAGCGTCCGCAATGGATGCAGACGAAGACATCACCCCATCGGTTGGCGGAGACCGCATCCACCGGGCAGGCCTCAACACATTGGCCGCACTGGATGCAGAGCTTCTTTCTGACCACCACCCCGCCCCCCGGACGCTGACTGAAGGCCCCGGTCGGGCAGGCGGCCACGCACGGGGCGGGATCGCAGGCCAGGCAGTGCACCGCCATGAAACCGGTCGACAGGCCGCCGGCGGAATGAATCCGTATCCCCGCAGAACTCCAGGAGAGACGCTGATGGATCAGCCTGGCGCAGGCAATGGCGCAGGAATGGCAACCGATACACCGGTCGATACGAGGGGCTGTAAGCTGTTTCATAATGGTTCCCGGGGGCGAAGCGCTCGCCGCCATGCTTTCTTTCGATATTTCCGCAAATGATGCTGCACAACGTATCCAACTCGTCGTTCAGCATAGCAAAGCCGGTCAATAAAGCAAGGAAGGAGCCCGCCAATTCTTCACGGAACCACGGCCAACCGTGAAAGATCTTGTCTTTCCAATGTTTTTCGATAAATCCAATTGACATCGGGACCGTCTTTCTTTATCACTTCGAGATCAGATACCCTACCATCCCGAGGAGAGCCGCCCGTGCCCCGTCACATTCGGAATCTGCCCGTTGTCTTTCTGCTCGCCACCCTGTTGATTATTTTCGCCGGCCAGCGTCCGGTCGCCGCCGAAATCGTCAGGCTCCCAATCACCATCGATTACCCGCTGCTGCAGAATCTCATGGTCAACAAGGCCTTCAGAGACAGGAACGAATCGGTGGTGCTGGTCAATGAAGGCAGCGGCTGCATCTATCTTGCCCTCGCCCACCCCCGGATCAAAGAGGAGAAGGGCTTCATCCGCCTTGAAATCGAGATAACGGCCCATGCCGGCACCCCGCTCGGCAGCGAATGCATGATGCCGCTGGCCTGGAAAGGTTTCCTCGTCCTCTACCAGCAGCCGGTCATCAACAGCCAGACCTGGCAGCTCTCCTTCCGCACGTCCCGGTCCGGTCTCTTTGACGCCGGTCACCGACCGGTCAATCTTGGCGGCATCATCTGGCAACTGATCGAATCGCGGGTCTTCACCTACCTGAATTCGATCACCATCGACCTGGCGCCACCGGTCAACAATCTCAAGGAATTTCTGTTTCCGATGTTTCCCCAGCATGTGCGGCAGCAGACGCAGACGATGCTCGACAGCCTGCGCGCCGGCGAACCGCAGATCACTCCGGGGGCGATCAAGCTCGATATCCTCGCCGATGTCAAGGAAACCTACAAACCCGAAGACGCCCGTATCACCGAGACCCTGAGCGGTAAGGAACTGGAGGAGGTCGTTACGGTCTGGGAAAACTGGGATGCCCTGCTCAGCTTTATGGTAGCAAGCACGGCCAAGGACGTCCTCAGCCCGGAGGAACGCCAGACCTTGATGGACGTCCTCCTCGAAACCCGGTACTCCTTCCTCGACAGCCTCGGCAGCCAGTCGGTCACCCACGATTTCGTCCGGGTCCAGTTCGCCGGGGCCTGGAAACAGCTGGCCCCGATCTTCCGCAACCATATCACCGCCGATACCGCACCCCAGAAAATCGGCTATCTCTCCTTTTTCACCGCCGCCGACGCCTTGACGATCCTCGACGGCCTCGGACCGACCTTCGGCATCGAGGTCAGCCGTAACGGCCTGATCCGGCTGGCCCGGATGCTCGGCAGCGATCCGGCGATCCTGCGCTACGGTGCCGGCATCAACCCGAACCTCCAGCGTCTGTTCGAGATCGCCCCGGAACCGGTGCAGGCACCGCCGGTACCCGACGATGAACCGGCGGCGGAGGGGAATTTTCTTGAAGAGGACCTTCCCCTCTCGCCATCACCGGAGCCGACTTCCGAACCGACCCCGGAGCCGACCTTGGAGCCGACCTCGGAATCGACCTTGGAATCGACCTTGGCACCGATCTCGGAACCGCCCCCGGCAGCGCCCCCGGAACCGGTTCAAGTGCCGCCGGTACCCGATAATGCACCACCGCCGAACGGGGATTTTCTTGAACAGGATCTTCCCCCCTCGCCATCATCGGAACCGACTTCCGAGCCGCCCCCGGAGCCGACCTCGAGTCTGTTCGATTTTTTCTGCGCG
>Ga0209066_10004939_pt1 | contig 14275 bp, 13 predicted proteins | sample All_14_2_FD_187198 | JGI IMG/M metagenome (GOLD analysis project Ga0209066, IMG submission 187198) | Freshwater microbial communities in response to fracking from Pennsylvania, USA - Allegheny Zone_MetaG_DW_15 (SPAdes) (version 2) ...
CCCAAAGCCCCCTCTCCCCCGCCTCCGTTCTGGCCCATGGTGACGCCCGTGCTTCTGATTCCCGTGGTGGGCAACGTGGTGGTCCCGCTGGCCGGGCTGACGCTGGGGCACACCTTCTGGTCCATGGCACAGTTTGGCATTGGCCTGTTGCTGTGGCCGTTGGTGCTGACGCTGCTGCTGGTGCGCCGGGCGACGCAGGGGCCTTTGCCCGAGCGCATTCTGCCCACGTGGTTCATCACCATGGCCCCGCCCTCGGTCGTGGGGCTGGTCCTGTTGCAGGCACAGGTGTCCGCCTCCTGGGTGGCCGCCTGCTGGGGCATGGCCGTGTTTTTCGCCTTGTGGACCGGCAGCGTGGCCAGCCAAGCCGTGGCACAGCCTTTTTCACTCACCTTTTGGGCTGCGTCGTTCCCGCTGGCCGCGCTGACCACACTGACCCTCAAACTGGGGGCGGCAACGGGGTCTGGTGGTTTGCAGATGGCGGGCACACTGTTGCTGGCCCTGACGTCTCTGGTGGTGTTTGGGCTCAGCCTGGCCACCGTGCGCGGCTTGCGCAACGGCAGTTTGCTGGCACCCGAGCCTGTGGCCAACTTGGTGCCCATGGCCGGTTGATGGTGTGAATTTTGAATTTGATAGCTGTCATCGCTTATTGGTAAAGCGTTTCAGGTCTTTTTGAATCCAAATGGCTTGGGGTGCCACGTGGCGGTGGACCTTGCGCGTGACACCGCTGGGGGCGGTGCATGCGCTCTAATCGGCATCCACCATGCAAGACCTCACCTTTGACACCATCATCGTGGGCGCCGGCACCGCCGGGTGCCTGTTGGCCAACCGCTTGTCCAGCGATGCATCGCGCCGTGTGCTGCTGATCGAAGCCGGACGCAAAGACGACTACCACTGGATCCACATCCCAGTGGGTTATCTCTATTGCATCGGCAATCCCCGGACCGATTGGCTGTACCAGACCGAACCCGATGCGGGGCTCAATGGCCGTCGCCTGCGCTATCCGCGAGGCAAAACACTGGGGGGCTGCTCCAGCATCAATGGAATGATTTACATGCGCGGCCAGGCCCGGGACTACGACCAATGGGCCCGCATCACCGGCGACGACGCATGGTGCTGGGACCAAAGCCTGCCCTATTTCCGTCTGCATGAAGACCATCACCTGGGGGCCAACGGCTCCCACGGAGCCAAGGGCGAGGAGTCCTCCCTGCTGCAAGGCGATGACAGCGTTTACGGTCAGGTGATGCGCCACCACCAGGCAGGGGGCGAATGGCGGGTGGAAAAGCAGCGTTTGCGCTGGGACATTCTGGATGCGTTTTCTCTCGCTGCACAGCAGGCCGGCATTCCTGCCACCACCGATTTCAACACCGGGAGCAATGAGGGCGTGGGCTATTTCGAGGTGAACCAGCGCTCCGGCTGGCGCTGGAACACCGCCAAGGCGTTTCTGCGGCCCAAGTGCTACGGGCGCCCCAACTTCGAACTGTGGACGTCGGCCCAGGTGGCACGTCTGATCTTGGTCGCCCAGCCCGACGGCAGCCAGCGATGCACCGGCGTCGAAGTCTGGACTGGCAAAGAAATGCTGACCGTGCACGCCCAGCGAGAGGTGGTGCTCAGCGCGGGGGCCGTGGGCAGCCCGCAGTTGTTGCAGTTGTCGGGCATCGGTCCGGCCTCCGTCTTGCAGGCACAAGGCATCGCGGTCAACGTCGACTTGCCCGGTGTGGGGGCCAACCTGCAGGACCACCTGCAAATTCGCAGCGTGTTCCAGGTCAAAGGCGTCAAAACCCTCAACACGCTGGCCAACACTTGGTGGGGCAAAGCCCAAATAGGTCTGGAATACGCCCTCAGGCGCTCGGGTCCCATGAGCATGGCCCCCAGCCAGCTGGGGGCATTCACCCGCAGCGACCCCAGCCAGCCTTACCCGAACGTGGAGTACCACGTGCAACCCCTGAGCCTTGATGCTTTTGGCGAGCCGTTGCACCCGTTTCCCGCTTTCACGGCCAGCGTGTGCAACCTCAATCCCACCAGCCGGGGCACGGTGACCCTCAAAAGCCCTCGGTTTGAAGATGCCCCGGCCATTGCCCCCAACTACCTGGCGACCGCCGAGGACCAGCGAGTGGCCGTGGACAGCCTGCGCCTGACCCGGCGGATTGCCGCACAGCCTGCGCTGGCCCCTTTTCAGCCTCAGGAGTTCAAGCCGGGCACGCAGTACCAGATCGACGAAGAGCTGGTGCGCCTGGCGGGGGACATTGCCACGACCATTTTTCACCCCACGGGGACGACGGCCATGGGGCGTGCAGACGACCGCATGGCTGTGCTGGACTCTCACTTGCGGGTGCTGGACGGGCGGGGCGGACGTGTGGCAGGGCTGAGAGTGGTCGATGCTGGCGCCATGCCCACCATCACCAGCGGGAACACCAACAGCCCGACGTTGATGATGGCCGAGAAGGCTGCCCGGTGGATCATGCGCGGTGACTGAGTCCTGCCGCTCAGCGGCGGGGTTTCAGCAACGCAACCCCACCACATAGCGGCTGGCCGGTGCAGGCACCTCCGGTTCCGGCGATTTGGCTGATTTGGGTGGCGGTGATGTCTTGTCTGCCCACGCATGCGCGAGTTTGAGTGCCCATTTGCGCAGTTCCTCGTCCTGGTGTGCGTCGGCATGGTCCACGGCCAGGCGCGTCATGGCTTCGGCGTAGACCGAATTCGAGGCCATCCATTCCACATCTGTGACCCGACCCATTTTTCGTCGCATGGCGACATGCAAGTGGGCTGCGGTGGCGAGCATTTCAGAGGCGGTCATGCGGTATCCCAACGAAAGGAGTGGACCCAGTGGCGGCACCGGCGTGCCCCTGTACAGGGCAGCACCGTGTTCAGCGTGAAAACTGCATTTTTTGTGCCACGGCCAAGGGTTAGCCCCAGTGCACCAACGCGGGGCGTTCACCTACATTAGTGATTGAAACAAGCAGCGGACAGACCGGGCACACAGTCGGCAGCGCTGCCGAAAGGCCGAGGAGACAACCCAAGCCAACAACAACACCTGCCGTGCATGTGAAGTGCACTTTGAAACGCCGGCTCAGCCGGCGTTTTTGTTGGCAGGATTCCCGCCACAATCACGGCATGGATGTGTTGCTTGTTGCCTTGGCATCGTTGTGTGCGGGATTTGTCGATGCCATCGTTGGCGGAGGGGGACTGATTCTGTTGCCCGCCCTGTTTTCCGTCTTCCCATCGGCCCCGCCCGCCACGTTGCTGGGTGTGAACAAGGGGTCTTCGGTATGGGGCACCGCGGTGGCCACCTGGTCATATACCCAGAGGGTGCGGTTGCGTTGGGCCTCTCTTGGCACGGGGGCGCTCCTGGCATTGCTGGGGTCGTTTGTCGGGGCCTGGGCTGTCACGGTGGTGTCGGCCGATTTTCTGCGTCGCGCATTGCCGTGGGTGTTACTCGCAGTGTTTGCGTACACCTTGTGGCGCAAAGACCTGGGGCGTCACCACGCCCCCCGCCTGACCGGGCTGGCCGAGGTGGGGGCTCTGGGGGGGCTGGGGCTGGTGGTGGGGTTTTACGATGGGTTCTTCGGACCCGGGACCGGCAGTTTCTTTGTGTTTCTGTTGGTCCGATGGCTGGGGTACGACTTCCTGCACGCCAGTGCATCGGCCAAATTGCTCAACACGGCGTCCAACATGGCGGCCTTGTCCCTGTTTGCCTGGACAGGCCACGTCTGGTGGCATGTGGTGGCCATCACGGCCGTGGCCAATGTGGTGGGCAGCCTGTTGGGGGCCCGCCTGGCCTTGAAGCACGGCGCGGGTTTTGTGCGCGTGTTTTTTATTCTGGTGGTGGGGGCGTTGCTGGTCAAAACCGCCTGGAGCGCTTATGCCTGATGCGCCAGGTCATTTGGCAGGCGTGTCAGGAATGGGCCAGACCACTTCGCTGGCTTTGCGTGGGGTGCCCATGGGGGCCGAAGCGTGGCCTTTCTGGACGGCGGCCAGGTCGGCCTCGTTGGGGTATTGGTCGAGCAGAAGGTAGTCGAAAACCCGGCGGGCGATCGGGGCTGCATGGGCCGCGCCAAACCCCGCGTTTTCCACCACGATGGCCAATGCCACACGGGGGGCCTCTGCCGGGGCGAAAGCGGTGTAGAGCGAATGGTCTCGCTGGTGCTCTTCCATTTTTCGCACGTCGTATTTGTCTTTTTGCCCGATGGTCACGGCTTGGGCCGTGCCCGTTTTGCCGCCGCTGCTGTACGGCGCTCCCGCGAACACGCGCGTCGATGTGCCTTCGGTCGTCACGCCGACCATGGCGCGGACGATGACGTCTACGTGCGAGGCATTGAGCTTCAGGTCCTGTGCCTCAGGCAGGGGCAGGGCATGGCGCTGGCGTGTGACGGCGTCTTCCGTGGCCAAGCCCAGATGGGGGCGCAATTTGACGCCCCTGTTGGCCAGGATGGCTGTGGCCTGGGCAAGTTGAAGCATGGTAAAGCTGTTGTACCCCTGGCCAATGCCCAGTGAAATCGTTTCGCCTGCGTACCAGCGTTGCTGCTCGGGGCGCTTGTAGGTTTTGCGTTTCCACGCCTGGCTGGGCAGGACTCCCCGCACTTCGCCTTTGAGGTCTATGCCTGTGATCTGTCCGAATCCAAACGGCGCCATGAAGTCGTGGATGGCGTCCACGCCCAAGTCATTGGCCAGGGAGTAGTAATACACGTTGCTGGACTTGACGATGCTGCGGTACATGTCCACACCGCCCAGGCCCTCGTCACCATGGCTTCGGAAGCGGTGATTGCCAAACATCCAGTACCCGGGGTCGTTGATCACGGTACCTGCTGCCCGTTTCCCGGTGGTCAGCGCAGCCAGCCCCATGAACGGTTTGTAGGTGGAGCCAGGGGGGTAAGTGCCTCGAAGCGCGCGGTTGAGCAGGGGTTTGTCGATGGATTCGTTGAGCATCTTCCAGTTTTCAACGTCGATGCCGTCCACAAACAGATTGGGGTCGAATGTGGGTTTGCTGACAAACGCCAGCACCTCGCCGTTTCGGGGATCCAGCGCCACCAGCGCGCCCCTGCGTTCGCCAAACATGTCTTCCACCAGCTTTTGCAGCTTGATGTCCAGGGTCAGGACCACGGTGTTGCCTGGTGTGGCAGGCGTGCGGGCCAGCGTGCGAACGGCTCGGCCCCCGGCCGATGTCTCAATCTGGTCAAAGCCTGTGAGGCCGTGCAGCTCCCGCTCAAAGCTCTGTTCGATGCCCAGCTTGCCAATGTATTCCGTGCCTCGGTAGTTGGCCTGGTCTTCTTCCGCCCAATCGTCCATCTGCGCTTTTTCCGCCAGGTTGATGCGGCCGATGTACCCCACCACATGGCTGGCGGTTTCCCCGTAGGGGTATTGCCGGAACAGGCGTGCCTTGATTTCCACACCTGGAAAACGGTAGCGGTGCGCGGTGAACCTGGCCACCTCTTCATCGCTGAGCCGGGTGCGGATGGGCAGTGAGTCAAAGTTGCGGGACTCTTCCCTCAGTCGCTTGAACCGTCGGCGGTCACGCGGCTGGATGTCGATGAGCGTGGCCAGCTCATCGATCACGGCCTCCACATCGGCCACACGTGATGGTGTGATTTCCAGCGTGTAGGCCGAGTAGTTCGTGGCCAGTGCGATCCCGTTGCGGTCGAGGATCAGCCCCCGGTGGGGCACGATGGGCAGCACGGCGGTCCGGTTGCTTTCTGCCTGGGCTTTCAGGTCGTCGTGCCGCACCACCTGCAGATGGAACGCGCGCGCGACCACCAGGCCGAATGCGAACAGCACTCCCAGCAGGGCCACCAGCCCACGGGTGCGAAACCGTGACAGGTCTGCTTCGACATCACGCAGCGCGGTCATGGGGGATATCAGAGAGGGCGGTTGTCGTCAGGGTCGTGGGCCCGCCGTTGCGGGGCCAGCAGCAACAGGCTGGCCACCGGCCACAAGGCTGCTGTCAGCAATGGCGCGACCAGGGTCAGCCATCCGGAGAATCCATGGCCTGATGCCAGTCGCACCAGCATCACGAGTGCCTGCGCCACGGCAAACAAGGGCAGCACGTGCACCGCCTGTGTGGACACAGGAAACCACAGCAAGCGACGGTGGATGGACACCGCCATAAAGCCCAGCACCGTGTAGGCCAGCGCATGCTGGCCCAGCAAGGCGGTCTGGTGCACGTCCATGGCCAAGCCGAACACAAAGGCCGCCCCGACACTGACTCGCTGAGGCTGGTGCACGTTCCAGAACACCAGGGTGAGGGCCAGCACATCGGGTATCCAGGCAGACCGACCCCACAGGCCCACATTCATGAGCATGTTGATCATCAGGGCCACCACCAGGCTGCTCCAGATGAACAGAGGGCTGGCGGGCAGCAGCAAGGGCTGGCCGGGTCGCATGATCATCGGTCGGGACTCCTGCCGTTCAAAAGGTCAGCGCTCACGGGGGTGAGGCCGGGTGTTGGCGCTGGGACTCACATCGTCATGGGCCATGGCGGGTTGCGCCAAGGCGACTGGGGGCAGCACAAGCACGTGGCTGGTGCTGGCCAGTTGGGCCATGGGGGCGCACAGCACCCGCGCAAAAGCCGACTCCGCCCGGCGTTCCACGTGGGTCACGCGGGCCACAGCCAAGCCGGCGGGGTACACGCCATCCACCCCGCTGGTGCTCAGCAGGTCGCCTTCTTGGACGTCGGCATTGCCCGCCATGAAGCGCAATTCCAGTTCGTTGCCGCTGGGCCCGGATTGTCCGTAGGCGACGCTGCGAACCCCCGTCCGGGTGTTCAACACGGGGATGGCCTGGTCCCGGTCGGTGAGCAGCGTGACCTCCGAGACCAGCGGGTGCACGCGCGTGACCTGTCCGACCACGCCACTTTCGTCCAGCACCGGTGAGCCAGCCGTCACCCCTTGGACCGAGCCCTTGTCTATGACCACCTTGCGGGAGTATGGGTCTGCTGCGTCATACAGCACCTGGGCCGTGAGTCCCTTGGTGTCGGGCCTGACCGACAGCTCCAGCAAGGCCCGCAAACGGTTGTTTTCCAGCGTCAGTTGCTCCACCTGACTGGCGCGGGCCGCCAAAGCAGTGAGCGCTGCCTGGCTGTCTTTGGTTTTTTGCTGGGCATCCTCCAGCGATTCGAAATGCGCGCCGATGAACTCGACGCCCTTGACCGGCTGCCGAACCAACCACTGTGCTGGGTAAAGCAAGGTGGCCACGGCGGTGCGCAGCGGGCTGACCAGCGACAGGCGCAGGTCGGCCACCATCAGAAACAGTGCCAACGCACTGAAGAAAGCCAGTTTGGACATGGCAGACGGCCCCTGTTTGAAAAACGGGGGAGGTGTGCGGTCCAGTGTGCCTAAGGGCATGGGATGGATCGGCTCAAGCGGGCGGCAGCCAACCCGGCGCAGGTGTGCTGACCGCCGGGATGGGGGTGCGCATGGGGCTTATTCGGAGGTGAAGATGGTGCCCAGGCGCTCCATGCGCTCCAGTGCCATGCCACAACCTCGGACCACGCAGGTCAGTGGCTCTTCCGCCACCAGAACGGGCAGTCCGGTTTCTTCGGCCAGCAGGCGGTCCAGGTCGCGCAGCAGGGCGCCGCCGCCGGTCAACATCATGCCGCGCTCGGCGATGTCGGCACCCAGCTCGGGTGGGGTGTGTTCCAGCGCGGTTTTCACGGCCGAGACGATGTTGTTCAGCGGGTCGGTCAGGGCTTCCAGGATTTCGTTGGAAGAAATGGTGAAACTGCGGGGCACGCCTTCCGACAGGTTGCGGCCCTTGACTTCCATTTCTTTCACTTCGGAGCCAGGGAAGGCCGAGCCGATGTTTTTCTTGATGGCTTCTGCCGTGGGCTCACCGATCAGCATGCCGTAGTTGCGGCGGATGTAGTTGATGATGGCGTCGTCAAAACGGTCGCCGCCGACACGCACGCTGCCTTTGTAGACCATGCCGCCCAGAGAAATGACACCCACCTCGGTGGTGCCCCCCCCAATGTCCACCACCATGGAGCCGCTGGCATCGCTCACGGGCAGGCCGGCGCCGATGGCGGCGGCCATGGGCTCTTCGATCAGGTAGACCTCTGAGGCGCCTGCCCCCAGGGCTGACTCGCGGATGGCACGGCGCTCCACTTGGGTCGAGCCGCAGGGTACGCAGATGATGATGCGGGGGCTTGGCTTGAATGCCGAGCGGGGGTGCACCATCTTGATGAACTGCTTGAGCATTTGCTCGGTGACGGTGAAGTCGGCGATCACGCCGTCCTTCATGGGGCGGATGGCATCGATGTTGCCGGGCACTTTGCCCAGCATGGCCTTGGCTTCTTTGCCGACCGCCTGAATGGTTTTTTTGCCTTGGGGGCCGCCTTCGTGGCGGATGGAGACAACCGAGGGCTCATCCAGCACGATGCCCTTGCCCCGCACATAAATGAGGGTGTTGGCGGTGCCCAGGTCGATGGCGAGGTCGGTGGAGAAGTGCCGACGGAGAGATTCAAACATGACTGTCAAAGTCCATTAAGGCGTGCCCTGCGCTGGGCTGGGGCACCGCCGGGGTCAAATTGGGGGGGCGTGTGCGGCTAGCGCTGCTGCCAAACGGTCGATAATACCGCACCCCCCTTGCAAAACCCTCCGTTTTGTGCGGGGGCGTGCCCATTTCGCCAGCCATTTTTGCCGGATTTTTCATGGCCTTGACTCCCCAAGACATCGCGCGGATTGCCACTTTGGCCCGCTTGGAGATGGATGCCGCCCACAGCGCTCGCATGCTGACCCAACTCAATGGTTTTTTCGACATCGTCGGTCAGATGAATGCCGTGGACACCACCGGCGTGGAGCCCCTGGCCCATCCCACCGCCGTCATCGACACCGTGGCCTTGCGCCTGCGGGACGATGTGGTGTCCGAGTCCAACCGGCGTGAGGAAAACCAGCGAAGCGCCCCTGCCGTCGAGCGGGGCCTGTTCCTGGTGCCGAAAGTGATCGAGTGAGCCATTCAGTGAGCCCGTACCCATGAGCAAAGAACTGCATCAACTCGGCGTGGCCGAGCTGGCCGCCCAACTGGCGGCCCGCGACGTGTCCAGCGTCGAAGTCACCCAACACCTGTTGGCCCGCGCCCGCCAGCACAGCCACTTGGGCGCCTACCTCGCGTTCAACGACGACGCCGCACTGGCCCAGGCCCGCGCCGCCGATGCGCGGCTGGCCGCGGGCGAGCGCAGCCCCCTGTTGGGCGTGCCGCTGGCGCACAAAGACATCTTCGTGACCCGCGACCTGCCCACCACCGCCGGCTCGAAGATGCTGGAACACTACCGCAGCCCCTTCGATGCCACCGTTGTGGCGAAGTTGGCCGATGCGGGCATGGTCAACCTGGGCAAGCTCAACTGCGACGAGTTCGCCATGGGCTCGGGCAACGACAACTCGGCCTACGGTCCCGCCCGCAACCCTTGGGACGCGGAGCGCATTCCCGGCGGTTCGTCGGGCGGCTCTGCGGCCGCTGTGGCCGCACGTCTGGTGCCTGCTGCCACCGGCACCGACACGGGCGGCTCCATTCGCCAGCCTGCATCGCTGACCGGCATCACCGGCATCAAACCCACCTATGGCCGCTGCTCGCGTTACGGCATGGTGGCGTTTGCCTCCAGCCTGGACCAAGCCGGGCCCATGGCCCGCAGTGCGCTGGACTGCGCACTGCTGCTGTCGGCGATGGCTGGCCCCGATCCGGACCGCGATTCCACATCCCTGGATCGCCCCACCGAGGACTTTGCTGCGGGTTTGATCCATTCAAATACAGGAGCTGCCGACGCAACACAGGCGAGCGCTGCAGGCCAAAAAGATTTCAATCGCTTGCAGGGCCTTCGGATTGGCTTGCCCAAGGAGTTTTTTGGTGAGGGGTGTGCTGCGGGGGTGCAAGCCGCCATCCGAACCGCCTTGGCCGAGTTCGAGAAACTGGGGGCCACGCTGGTGGACATTTCGCTGCCGCGCACCGAGTTGTCCATTCCGGTGTACTACATCATTGCCCCGGCCGAGGCCAGCTCCAACCTCAGCCGCTTTGACGGCGTGAAGTTCGGCCACCGCGCCGCGCAATACACCGACCTGGCCGACATGTACCAAAAGTCGCGCAGCGAAGGCTTTGGCCCCGAGGTGCAAAAGCGCATCATGATCGGCACCTATGTGCTGAGCCATGGCTACTACGACGCCTACTACCTCAAGGCCCAGCAAATCCGCCGCCTCATTGCGCAAGACTTCCAGCAGGCCTTCACCCAGTGCGACGTGATTGCCGGGCCCGTGTCGCCCACCGTGGCCTGGAAGATCGGCGAAAAGTCCGAAGACCCCGTGGCCAACTACCTGGCCGACATTTACACCCTGTCCACCAGCCTGGCGGGCCTGCCCGGCATGAGCATCCCCGCCGGGTTTGGCGAGCACGGCATGCCCGTGGGGCTGCAACTGATCGGCAATTACTTCAAGGAAGCGCAGCTGTTGGGCACGGCCCATCAGTTCCAGTTGGCCACCGATTGGCACACACGCGCCCCGCAAGGATTCTGAGCATGAGCAAGACCACCACCTCCCTCCTGGTGCGGGGTTACGAAGTCGTCATTGGCTTTGAAACGCACGCCCAGCTGTCCACCGCCAGCAAAATTTTCAGCCGTGCGCCCACCGCCTTCGGTGCCGAGCCCAACACCCAGGCCTGCGCCGTGGACCTGGCGCTGCCCGGCACCCTGCCGGTGATGAATAAGGGCGCGGTCGAGCGCGCCATCCAGTTTGGGCTGGCCGTCGGTTCGCATGTGGCCGAGCAGAGCGTGTTTGCCCGCAAAAACTACTTCTACCCCGATCTGCCCAAGGGCTACCAGATCAGCCAGTTCGAGATTCCGGTGGTGCAGGGCGGCAGCGTCGAGTTTTTCCTCGGTGAAGAGAAAAAATCCGTCCGCCTGGTGCGTGCCCACCTGGAAGAAGACGCGGGCAAAAGCCTGCACGAAGACTTCATTGGCCAGAGCGGCATCGACCTGAACCGCGCGGGCACGCCGCTGCTGGAAATCGTGACCGAGCCCGACATGCGTTCTTCAGCCGAGGCCGTGGCCTACGCCAAAGAGTTGCACAAGATCGTGACCTGGATCGGCATCTGCGACGGCAACATGCAGGAAGGCAGCTTCCGCTGCGACGCCAACGTGTCGGTGCGCAAGCCCGGTGCGCCGTTGGGCACCCGCCGCGAAATCAAGAACCTGAACTCGTTCAAGTTCATGCAGCAGGCCATCGACTTTGAAATCCGCTGGCAGATCGAGCAGATCGAAGACGGTTTTGCCATCCAGCAGGCCACCGTGCTGTTCGACCCCGACACGGGCGAGACCCGCGCCATGCGCACCAAGGAAGATGCGGCCGACTACCGCTACTTCCCTGATCCCGACCTGCCACCGCTGGTGATCGGCCGCGACTGGGTGGAGCGCGTGCGCTCCGAGATGGCCGAGCTGCCACGCGTCATGGCCGCCCGCTTCGTGGCCGACTACGGTCTGCCCGAATACGACGCCACCACGCTCACGCAAAGCCAGGCCATGGCCGCCTACTTCGAGGCTGTGGCCAAGGCTTGCGGCCAACCCAAGCTGGCCAGCAACTGGGTCATGGGCGAGATTTCGCGCCGACTGAATTCGGGTGAGGCTTCCATCGAGACGATGCCCGTGTCGGCCACCCAATTGGGGGCGCTGATCGCCCGCATCCAGGACGGCACCATTTCCAACAACGCCGCCAAGCAGGTGTTTGACGTGTTGTGGGGCGAGGGCGGCGATATCGACGCCATCATCGAAGCCAAAGGCCTCAAACAGATGAACGACAGCGGTGCGCTGGAGGCCATCATTGCCGAGGTGATCGCCGCCAACGAGAAAAACGTGGCCGAGTACCGCGCGGGCAAGGACAAGGCGTTCAATGCCCTGGTGGGCCAGGTCATGAAAGCCAGCAAAGGCAAGGCCAACCCCGCACAGGCGACCGAGCTGCTCAAGAAAAAACTGGGCTGATGCCCACGCAAGGCGCTGGGGCTCAGCGCGTCTGCTGGCCTGCGGCGGCGGCCCAAGGGGCCCACAACTGGCGCAAGCGCACCAGTTCTTCGTCAAAGTGGCGGTTGATGCGCTGTTTTTCCAACAGTTGGGTGGCTTCCAGGCGCTTTTGGCCTTCCTGTTGCTGGGCGTTGTCTTCCAGGCGGCGTTGCAGCCAGACGGGCGCACGCGATGGCGTGGCTTTGTAGAACTCCATTTCCAGGTCGAGCGCGGCGCGCTGCTTGACCAATTCCTGACTGCGCAGGTGGATGCTGGCGATCACCTCGTCCACCTGCACCAGGTGTTTGACCCGCTCCTCGTCGTGTTTGCGCTGGCTGGGGTAGCGGCTGAGCAACGCGCGGTCGCGGCGGCGTTCTTCGTTGGCTTTGGCGCGTTGGGCCGCTTCCTGCTGGGCCTGTGCCTCCCGTTGTTCGCGCTCGTCGGCGGTCAGGCTGGCAGGGACGATGCGCCGCGTGGCACCGGTTGACGTGAGTTCGCGCTGTTCCCGGTCCAGGCATTCGGTGATGGGGCGGTCGGACGTGATGCGCCGACCTTTGGCGTCCACGCAGACGTAAATGGCCGTTGCGGCGCTTTGCGCCAGTGCGTCTGCCGCAGGCGCCCCGGCCGCAGCCACGCCAAGCCACAGCAGCCAATGCCCTGCGCGTGCACGGGGCATGACCGGAGCTGGCGGTGGGCGGGTTGGGGTCAATGCCTCTCCTTGTGTGTGTTCTTCCCTGGCAGAGATCGGCGATGACGGGGGGGCGGGTCAGGTCGGGTCGTTGACCCCGTAGCGTTCCCGGTAGGCTTGCACCCGGGCGTGGTGGTGAGCCCAGTCGCCTTCTCCGCTGGGGGCGGTCTTCAAATACTGCAGCAAATCGCCCAGGCGCGCAATGGCACACACTTGCAGACCCAGGCGTTCGCGCACAAATTGCACGGCACTGTGGGGTTGGTCCACCAGGCGGCCATCCGGGCCGGTGCCGGTGGCCATTTCCTGGCGGTCCAGGGCGATGGCCACGCCGTGGGGCGTGGCCCCTGCCGCCTGAATGAGGGCAATCGACTCGCGGGCGGCGGTGCCTGCGCTCATCACGTCGTCCACGATCAGCACCCGCCCCTTCAGGGGGGCCCCCACCAGGGAGCCCCCTTCGCCGTGGTCCTTGGCTTCCTTGCGGTTGTAGGCAAAGGGCACGTTGCGCCCCAGCCGGGCCAGCTCGATGGCCACGGCCGCCCCGAGGGGGATCCCTTTGTAAGCGGGGCCGAAAATCATGTCGAATTCGATGCCACTGACCAGGATGCGCTGTGCATAGAATTGCGCCAGCCGACCCAGTTTGGCCCCGTCGTCAAACAACCCGGCGTTGAAAAAGTAAGGGCTCATGCGCCCCGCTTTGGTCTTGAATTCGCCAAAGCGCAGCACGCCAGAGGCCACCGCAAACGCCACAAACTCCTGGGCCAGCGCATCGGCTGGGACGTGGGCCGAGGGGGCCGTCCCGTTTTGTTCCACCATGGGGAAATCCTTGTTCAAACTGACCAGCCTCAACCTCAATGGCATCCGTTCCGCGTCCAGCAAAGGGCTGGAAGACTGGGTGGCCTTGCAAGCGCCCGATTGTATTTGTGTGCAGGAAATCAAAGCCCAGGCCCCCGACATGGCGGAGCGCTTTGAAACCCTGTCTGGCTTGAAGGGGTATTTTCAGTTTGCCGAGAAAAAGGGCTACTCCGGGGTGGGGGTGTACACACGGCACGAACCCAGCGATGTGAGGGTGGGCTTTGATGGCGGAGAGTTTGATGCCGAGGGGCGCTGCGTCGAGCTTCGCTTTGACACGCCGCAGCGCAAGTTGTCGATCGTCAGCGCGTATTTCCCGAGTGGTTCATCGGGCGAAGACCGGCAGGCGGCCAAGTTTCGGTTTCTGGACGTGTTTCGTCCCCACCTGTTGGCGCTCAAAGCCAGCCGGGAGTTCATTCTGTGTGGCGACCTGAACATTGCCCACCAGGAAAAAGACCTGAAAAACTGGCGCAGCAACCAGAAGAACAGCGGCTTCTTGCCCGAGGAGCGTGCCTGGATGACGCGTGTGCTGGCGGAGGATGGCCTGGTGGACGTGTACCGCCAGTTGCACCCCGATACGACCGCCGAGTGCTACACATGGTGGAGCAACCGGGGCCAAGCCTATGCCAACAACGTGGGCTGGCGATTGGACTACCACCTGGCCTCGCCGCAGGTGGCGGCCACGGCGTTGTCGGCCACCATTTTCAAAGCGCAGAAGTTTTCGGACCACGCGCCGCTGACGGTGCTCTACGAGATGGAGCGGCTCTGATGGCAGA